>Ga0307505_10002536_pt1 | contig 12570 bp, 9 predicted proteins | sample 23_S_MG_FD_202183 | JGI IMG/M metagenome (GOLD analysis project Ga0307505, IMG submission 202183) | Soil microbial communities from Populus trichocarpa stands in riparian zone in the Pacific Northwest, United States - 23_S | ecosystem: Environmental > Terrestrial > Soil > Riparian zone > Trees...
CTGGGCGAACACCCGGGCCAGCTCCATCACCAGCGCCGTGCCGCTGCCATCGTCATTCGCGCCGGGCGCCGGATTGTCGCCCGCGGCCCAGTTGAACTCCGCGGTCCCCTCTACGCGCGCCACGGTATCGTAGTGCCCGCTCAGATAGATCCGCCGGGCGCTGCGCCCCGGCAGCACCGCCATCACATTGCGCAACTCGAAGTCGCGATCCAGCCGCCCCCCCTGCGCGGCCACCTGGTAGGTGTCGAAGCCGACCTGCAACCGGGGGCTCATGCGCCGGAACTCATCGTGGATCCACTGCCGCGCCGCGCCGATACCGCGCGTAGTCGACGCGGTGGAGGAGAGGGTGTGGCGGGTTTCGAACCCGGCCAGGCCCCGGACCAGCACCGCCTGGCGATCCGCGGACACGCTCGCGACCTGGGCGGCGATCCGGTCGTCGGCGGCTCCCGCGGGCGCCTGGGCGACGAGGGGAGCGGGGAGCAGGAGCAGGCCGAGGATCCCAAGGAAGAGACGATGCATCGAAGCCATCCGCGGGCCAGGGTTCAGTCGATCTGGACGAAGCGCGACACCGTGGCCACCAGGCCGGCCACTTCGAATTGTACCTCCACCAGGTACTGTCCGCGCCCCAGGCGCGGCAGGTCCAGCGCCACCGACCGCACCAGTTCGGGCCCCGCCGGGAGCGGGCCCTGCCAGGCCCAGGTCTGCAGAGCGCGCCCCCCGGAGGCGCGGCGGATGGTGATCCGGACTTCCCCCGAGTCGGCCCCCGCTGGCAGGCGGCTGGCCTCCCAGTAAAGGCCCAGCGGGGAGCCGCGGCGGACCCGCGCACCGCGAAGCGCGAGGGGCAGCACCTCATCCAGCCGGTCGGGAACCGTCGTACGAGGGTCGAACAGCAACAGGTCGGAGAGCCGGAGGCCGCCCGCGTCGCGCCCCGCAGGCCAGGCCGTGCGGAAGCGCGCCCAGGCGCGCCCATCGCGGGCGCCGACCTCGACGCCCGCGAGAGTGGTCGAGGCATCCGCCCAGAGCGTCAGCACGCCCTCCCGTCGCCCCACCTGACGGACCCGGCGGGGTTCCGGATCGCTCCCCTCGTGCGCCGCGAGACTCGTCTCGATCTCCGGATCGTCGAACAGGGTGTCCGCGGGCGCGCGCCAGGCCGCGACGATGAGGAGGCTGTCGCCGCGCGGGAACCGCGCGATCTGCGCCTCGGGCAGGTCCCGGAACGCGATCATGCCCGGGGGCCGAAACCGCGCCCGGGCCCGGGCCGGATCGAGTTCCCAACGGGGCACCCGGAAATCGGCAGGGAGGAAGGCCCATGCCGGGGGGTGGTCATGCCCGGTGACGCCGCCCTCGCGAAAGGGATCGGGCCCCCGAGCCCGGGACCAGGCCACCGGCCAGCCGTACCGCAGCACCAGTTCCCGCTGGTCGGGACCGAAGCGGAACCCGTGGGGGGTGGTGGTGCCCTCCAGCAACCGCACCATCGTCTGCCGCGCGAAGAAGTCGCCGCGCACGCTGTTGCCCGGCCGGCTCAGCAGCGGCCGGGCAAGGCCCAGGAGGTGCTCGGCGTCGGCGAGACGCGCGTCGCATGCCAGGCGGCGATGCCGACGGGCATCGTCATCGCCAAGCAGCAGCGAGAGATCGCCCCAGGCGCACGTCTGATCGGCAGGCAGGGCGCGCAAGGCGCGTGAAAAGGCAGAGTCGGCGGCCGGATCCTCGCCGGCCAGGTGCAGAACCAGCCCGGCCAGCGCCGCGCACCAGGCCTCGCCGGCCCGGCAGGCCCGCGCCGCCGCCAGCGCCGCATCCAGGCGCCCCGCCTCGAGCAGATAGCGCACTTCCTGCCCGATCACCCACGGATCGCCGGGCGCCTCGGCAACGGCCCGGGCCAGGGACTCCAGCAACCGGTCCCGGGCCCGTCCGATGACCGCCGGCTCGGGCGGGTGCGGCGGGTCGTCGGGATCGTACCAGTAGCAGAACCGCCCGATGCGCTCATCACACCGGCCCCGGCCGGAGCCGGTGGAGGCCGGCAGGTTGACCCGCCGGACCACCTCGAAGCGCTCCTGCGCCTGCCGGGCGGCCCGCACGGCGGCCAGAGAATCCTGGGCCAGCCCAGCGACGAGCAGGAGCGCCAGCATGTCGGTCAGGTCGTGGCCGCGGGCTCGGCCATCCCCGGGCGGGAGACGATGTCCCCCGGCATGCCGGGCGACCCGGGCCGGTCGTGACGCCGACCGCGGCCACCTCGCGAGAAGCCCGAGAGCGGGTGGGTTCGGCGCAGGACCTCGAAGCACTCCTGCGCCTGGCGCGGCAAGCGGCATGAAACACGTGGCATGACAACTCCCGGTGTGGTGCCGGAAGTCGCAAGATAGGCCCGCTCACCCCGGGGGGCGAGCGGGCCCGACCCGCGGCCTGAAACGCCCTTCGCGAACCACGCCGCCGGCCCGCATGGGCGGATCACCCCGGCGGAGTGATATTCCGGCATGCTTCGCACGCTGCGCATCGTCCGGGCCGTGCTGCCCTTTGCCCTCTCGTTCCGGCGGGACCGGCGGCGCTGGGTATTCTGGGGAGGGCCTCTGGCCCGCTCGGAGGCGTTCCATCTTCAGCGCGCCGAGCGGGTCGTCATGGTCATCGGCCACCTGGGGCCCACCTTCATCAAACTCGCCCAGGTCTTCGGGGGGCGATCGGACATCATGCCGGAGGTGTACGCCCGGGCGCTCAGCCGGCTCACCGATCAGGTGCCCGCGGTGCCCTGGCCGGCGATCGCCCAGCGGATCCGCGAGGCCTATGGCAACGAGCCCGACAAGATCTTCGAGACGATCGATCATGTGCCGGTGGCCAGCGCCTCGCTGGGACAGGTTCACCGGGCCCGCTACCTGGGACGGGACGTGGCGGTCAAGGTCCTGCGCCCCGGGGTGGAAGAAATCGTGGCGCTGGACATCGCGGCGGCCGCGCGGATTCTCGTCTTCCTGGTACGCCGCTGGCCCCACCCTCAGCTCCGCGCCTTCCAGCGCATCCTCCAGGAGTTCGGGCGCAAGGTCGGGGAGGAGATGGACTTCCGCCACGAGGCGGCCAACGCCGACCGGATTCGGGCCAACTTTCTCGGCCGGGCCCCGGACGTCGTCATCCCGGAGGTCCTCCACGAGCTGACCCGGCATCAGGTGCTGGTGCTCCAGTTCTGCGAGGGACGGCCGGTAGACGATCTGGAGGACTGGATCCGGGAGGGCCGGGTGCGCCCGTCCGATCTGGTGGAGCGGGTCATCGAGCTCTTCACCCGCATGATGCTGATCGACGGGTTCTTCCACGCGGACCCCCACCCCGGCAACCTGTTCCTGGCGCCCGACGGGAAGATCGTCCTGCTCGATTTCGGCATGGTGATCGAGGTGCCGCCCACCCTGCGCCGGCAGCTCGGCCGCGCCGTCTTCGCGGCGATCCGGCGGGACACCGCCGAGATGACCGAGAGCTTCTTCGAGCTGGGCATGGTCGAGCCGGGCACCGACCGCCCCACCATCCACGCCCTGGTGCAGACCCTGTTCGCGCTGGCGGAGCAGCGGACCACCAACCAGGAGCGGATCCGTCAGCTTACCGATCAGATTCTGGCGGCCCTCTACGACTGGCCGATCATTCTGCCGAGCCATCTGGTGTATTTCGCCCGGACGGCCGCGCTGATCGAGGGCCTCGGCGTGCGATACGACCCGATGTTCAATCCGCTGCTGAACGCCGCCCCCGTCGCGTTGCGATTGTACCCCGAAGTGGTGGCGTCGCTGCGGGCGGAGCAGGGTGCGGGGGCGGCCGCGGAGCGCCGTGGGTGGGCGGAGGTCCTGTCCGCCGTGGTGGGCGATGCCGCCGGCATCGTGGCGCGGGCCGGCGGCGAACTCGCCACCCTCGCCGCGAACCGCATCGCCCCCGCCCTGGCCGGCTCCAGCCTCGGCCAGGCCGCAACGGAGATCCTCGGAGACCTGGCCGAGGCCGGCCGCGCCCTGTTTGCCCGCCGAGGCGAGTCGCGCCGCTCCCGGCCGCCCTGGCCCTCGCTTCCTCCCGGCCCGGAGCTCTAGCGCCGTTCGACGCCCCGCCGCGCACGCCGCTATTATCCGGCATGCCGAACCCGACTATCCCTCGTGGGACCGAACTCCTCTGCCATCCCCGCTGGAACAAGGGCACCGCCTTCACGGAGGCGGAACGCGACCACCTGGGCCTGCGCGGGCTCCTCCCGCCCCGGGTTTTCTCGCCGCAGGAGCAGGAGCGCCGTGTCCTGGAAGCGTTTCACGCCGCGGCGCGACCGATCGACAAATACATCTACCTGGCCGCGCTTCAGGATCGGAACGAAACGCTCTTCTATCGTACCGTCGTGGACCACCTCGCCCTGATGATGCCGATCATCTACACGCCCACCGTGGGCGAGGCGTGCCGGTCCTTCGGACACATCTACCGCCGGCCCCGGGGACTGTACCTGTCGGCCCGGGACCGGGGCCGGATCCTGGAGATTCTGCGTAACTGGCCCGCGGAACGGGTCTCGACGATCGTGGCGACCGACGGCGAGCGGATCCTGGGCCTGGGCGACCTGGGGGCGCACGGGATGGGCATCCCGATCGGGAAGCTGGCGCTCTACACCGCCTGCGCGGGCATCCCACCCGCGGAATGCCTGCCCGTCATGCTGGACGTGGGCACCGACAACGACGACCTGCTCCGCGATCCGCTCTATACCGGCCTGATCCAGCGGCGGCTCCGGGGGGCGGACTACGACGCGTTCGTCCAGGAGTTCGTCACCGCGGTGGAGGAGGCCTTGCCGGGGGCGCTGCTGCAGTGGGAAGACTTCGCGACCGACAACGCCTTCGCCCTGCTCGGGCGGTACCGCGACCGGCTCTGCACCTTCAATGACGACATCCAGGGCACGGCGGCGGTGACCCTGGCCGGCCTGCTCAGCGCGGCGCGGGTCACCGGGGTTCCGCTGGTCGACCAGCGCCTGCTCTTCCTGGGCGCGGGCAGCGCCGCCACCGGCATCGCCACCCTGATCGTCGGCGCGATGGTGCGCGAGGGCTGCGCCGAGGATGGGGCGCGTCGCCGGTGCTGGTTCTTCGACTCCCGGGGGCTGGTCGTGGCGGCCCGGGAGGACCTGCCCCCGTACAAGCGGCCGTTCGCCCATGAGCACCCGCCCCTCGACCGGTTCCTCGACGCCGTCCGTGCGCTGAAGCCGACCGCGATCCTGGGTCTCTCGGCCCAGCCGGCCGCCTTCACCCCCGACGTCCTGGGCGCCATGGCCGAGTTGAATGATCGCCCCGTGATTTTTGCCCTTTCCAATCCCACCTCCAAGGCGGAGTGTACCGCCGAGGAGGCGTATCGCCACACCGGCGGCCGCGCCGTCTTCGCCAGCGGGAGCCCCTTCGATCCGGTCGAGCATGCGGGCCGTCGGTTCGTTCCGGGTCAGGGCAACAACGCATACATCTTCCCGGGATTGGGGCTGGGCGTGGTGGCCTGCGGCGCGCGCCGGGTGTCGGACGGGATGTTCCACGCCGCGGCGGCCACCCTGGCGGCGCAGGTCTCCGACGCCTCCCTGGCCGAGGGCGCCCTGTTTCCCCCGATCCATGAGATCCGGAGGGTCTCGGCGCGGATTGCGGCCGCGGTGTGCCGCGTGGCGCAGGAGGAGGGACTGGCGACGGCCGATCTGCCGGAAGACCTCGAGGGCTTCGTGCGCGAGCGGATGTATCAGCCGATCTATGCCGACCTGAGCGCCGGCCCGTAACCGGCCCGCTCGCGGGGATGCTCCGCCCGCGCTCGGTCGCGGTCGTCGGGGCATCGCGCCGTCCCGGCACCATCGGGCACGAGATTGTCGCGACCCTGGTGCGCAATGGCTTCACCGGTCCGGTCTTTCCCGTCAATCCCCGGGCTCGCAGCATCTGCGCGATCCCCGCCCTGCCCTCGCTCCACGACCATCCGGACATCCTGGAGCTGGACGTTAATCCGCTCCTCGCGCTCGAGCACGGGTGCGTGGCCCTGGATGCCCGGGTTACGCTGGCCGCCGCTACGGCTCCCTGACCTCTCCGGCCGGGCCGGGCGGGGGAATCACCAGAAACTGAAAGGCCAGGTTCGAGACCAGACAATATGCCGCGAAAAAATAGAACCCGGGTTCCGCCACTGCATCGAGATTGTCGGTGGCCTTGGCCGCCAGCATGGCGATGAAGACTCCGACCACGAAGACGTCCGCCATGGCCCACTTGCTGATGGAACGAACGAAGAGGTAGAGCCGGTACCGAGCACCGGCCTCCCGCAGGACCAGAATCACCGCCAGCAGCAGCCCCTTCAGAAAAGGCACGGCCACGCTGAAGAAGAGGATCAGACCGGCCACAAAATTGTTGCCGGACTCGTGCAGGCTCCTCACCGTCTGGAGAATGCTCTGGGTTTCCCGGAAAAGCTCCCGGGGGACGCCCATCAGGTTCATACTGGCGGTGAGGGTCAGCATCGGCTGCCGCAGCCCGGGAATCAGCAGCCCGATGGACACGACGGTCAGAGCGATGGCGACGAGGTTGCGCAGGCGCGTGGACATGGGCAGGAAAGCTAAGAGGACCTTCCGGAATTCGCCCGGGCCGCCGCCGCTGAAAACGGGGGCCCGGCGCCCGGCCCGTCCGCCCCGCCGCTAGGAAGCCCCCCGCGCCCGCGGTTAGATTCCCGCCCATGCCGGGCTGTGCGACCGTCCTTCCGATTCCCTTCCTGCTTGGGGGCCTGCTGGCCATCGCGTTCGCCGCCCCCGAGGCGGCCGACGGCCATTGGACCGCCGCGCTGATGTTCGCCCTCCTCGGCCTGGTATCGGCCGGGGTGGGGGGGGCCATGCACTGGAGTTTCCGGCAGCAGGGAGCCCGGATCCGCCGGCTGGCCGAGCGGCGGGCGGCCTGGCCCGACGAGCCGTGGCGCTGGCGGGAGGACTGGGCCGCCGGCCCGATCACCGATGGCAGCCGCCAGCGGATGATCGCCACCTGGTTTTTCGCCGTGCTCTGGAATGCCGTTGCCCTGCCCTCCAGCATCCTGGCCATCCGCGAAGCGTTGCGGACCGGAGAGCTCGTCCTCTGGTTCGTCACCGTGTTCGGCCTGGTGGGGGTGGGCCTGCTGGTCGCCGCCATTCTGCAGGGGCTGCGGCACCGCCGGTACGGCGCCTCGGCGCTCGAACTCGAAACCTTTCCGGGGTTCCTCGGAGGCACCCTGGCGGGCCGGCTTCGCGCCTCGCTCGATCTTCACGAGGCGCCCCGGATCCCCGTGGTGCTCCGCTGCATCAGGCGGAGGGTAACCGGAACGGGCAAGCACCGCGTCGCCCAGGAGGAGGTCCTGTGGGAGGACCAGTTGGATGTGGTCCGCACCCACCGCGACGGGGCCGCGACCCTGATCCATTTCGCGTTTCGCCTGCCGGCCGCATTGGAGGCAAGCACCCCGCTGCCCGCCGACGAGCAGGTGGTCTGGCGGCTCGAGGCGCGAGCGGAGGTGCCGGGGGTGGACTACCACGCGGTCTTCGAGGTACCGGTCTTTGCCCCCCCAGACGGGGCGATTCTGCCGTCCCAGGACCTGCCGATCGCCGCCCTGGGATTTGACGATTACGCCCAGCCACCCAGCTCCCGGATTCTGGTCACCACCACCCAGCGGGGCACCGAGGTCTGGCTCCCGGCGGCCCGTCACGTGGTCCCCGCCCTGGTGCTGACCGCGGTGGCTGTGTTCTTCGGAGGGATCGGCATCGTCCTACTCTGGTCGGAGGCGCCGCAGGTGCTCGGGTGGGTCTTTGCCCTCCTCGGGGCCCTGGTCGGGATGGCCGCGGCCAATCTGTGGTTCGGCACCAGCCGGATCCGCGCCGACCGGGCCGGGCTGGAGATTACCCAGGGGTTCCTGGGCCTCGGCCGGACCCGGGCGATTCCCGCGGCCGACGTGGTGGACATCATCACCCGGACCGGCATGCAGGCGAACGCCCGATACTACTGCGACCTGGCCCTTCAGTTGACCGGCAACCGGCATATTGTGCTGGGTCGCGCCATTCGTGAGCGTCGCGAGGCGGAGTGGCTCAGCGACAGGCTCCTGCGCGCACTCGGGCGCTGAGCGCCCCCGAACCCCCGGAGGGACGCATGATTATCGGTACCAACCCACCTCGCCGCCGCCTGGCCCGCAGCCTCGGCGGCGTGGCGATCGCCGTCTGGCTGGCCGGCGGGTGCTTCAACGACATCACCACCCCGGGCTTTGACGTGTTCGCGGAGTTCCAGTTCGCGGTCCTGGACCCCGAATGGCAGGCCGGCTTCGCGGATGTGCTCGTCGACCAGGAGGACGAGGTCGGGTTCATCGGGGAGCGTCGGAATCTGCCCGGAGAGCTGGGCAACCCGAGACCCGCGATGTACCTGCGGGGGGACAACATCAGCGATGATCTCTTCATGTACTGGAAGCGCCGGCTGACCGGACTGACACCCTCCACCACCTATGATGTGACGGTCGGGGTGGAATACGCCTCGAACTTCCCGCAGGGCTGCACGGTGGGAAATGCGGTGTCGGTCTGGATCAAGGCGGGGCTGTCCGAGGAGGAACCTCAGCGGATCCTGATGCCGGATGGCTATTACCGGATGAACATCGACAAGGGGGAGCAGAGCGCGAGCGGCCCCACGATCATCAATCTGGGTGACATCCGGAACAGTCAGGGCGGCTGCGATCCGAATGCGTTGTACGGGATCAACTCCCGGCGCAGCGAAATACGCCACTTCCGGATCACCTCGAGTCCGGTGGGGGCCGTCTGGGTCATCATGGGCACCGAATCCGGCTTCGAGGCGCCGCATGACATCTACTTCATGCGGCTCCGATACGAGTTTACCGAGGCCCTCCCGCCGACCGTCCCGTAGGCCCGAGAGGGCGATCGTTCCCGAGGGCTGACAGCGGGCTCCGCCGCCCGAATCGGCGGCCCCACAGGATCCCGGCGCCTGACCCGCGCGCCGGGGTCCTGTGTCATGGGACAGTCCGGCAGCGCGACCCGGGCGCGTTCTTCCCGCCCCGCCGCGGAGCCGTCACCACGCGATGCCGTAGTCCTCGCCGTGATTCGACGACCCGCCCCAGAAGGTCCGGTGCTTCCGGTCGAACCAGATCGCGTTGATCGGACCGCTGGTCCGCGCCTGGAACTCCAGGGTATACCCCATCCTCCCCAGTTCGGCCCGGACCCATCCGGGCATGCTCTCCGCCAGCAGCATCCGGCCGGGCCGGGACTCGTGGTTGCCGAAGGAGGTTCGCATCTGAAATGAGTTCATGTTGGCCGCCTCGGTGGCCTCCTGCACCGTCATCCCGAACTCCACCATGTTCAGAAAGAACTGCAGCAGGTTCTGGTCCTGCGAGTCCCCGCCCTGCACCGCGAAGCTGAGGAACGGTTCGCCCTCCTTGAGGGCGAGCGTCGGGGTCAGAGTCACCCGTGGCTGCCGACGCGGCCCCACCACGTTGAACGGCCCATCCTCCGCCCGCAGCACGAAGCTCTGGGCCCGCTGGCTCATCCCCACTCCCGTGCGGCCGGCGATGACCGCGGGAATCCACCCCCCGCTCGGCGTGATGCTCACCACCCAGCCGGCGGAATCGGCGGTCTGAATCGAGGTGGTGCCGGCGTAGAACGCTTCCCGGAACGCCGCGTCGTCGTCCGCCTCGGGCGCCGCGGTGCGGGCGGAGTCCGGCCGCGGGCCGGTCACGCTCCACTGCGCCAGCAGGCTCGTAAAGGGGTTGGACCCGCCCTGAAAGGGGTAGGGATCGCCCGGGCGGACGGCCGGATCGTTCCGCTCCCAGTTGATCTGGCTGAAACGCTGCCGGGCGTACTCCTTCGACAGCAGCCCGCGCACCGGCTCCTCGGGAGGGGTGTAGATGTCGCCGTAGTAGAAATCGCGGTCGGCGAAGGCCAGGCTCATCGCCTGGTAGACCGTGTGGAGGTAGCGCGCGCTGTTGTAGCCCATCGCCTTGACGTCGGTCTGTTCAAGGATGTTGAGCGCCTGGAGCAAGGCGGGTCCCTGGGTCCACACGTTGAGCTTGTAGACCTCGATCCCCTTGTACGAAGTGGACACCGGCTCCTCGATTCGCACCCGCCAGGTGGACAGGTCCTCGAGCGTCACCGGGGAGCCCTGCTCCCGGGCCCCGCGGACATACTCGGCGGCGATGTCGCCCCGGTAGAACCGGTCGTAGGCGGCCATGATCGCCTCCTTGCGGCCGCGACCGGCGCGGAGCGCCTCGCGTTCCGTCTCCACCAGCTTGCGCAGGGTCGCGGCCAGGTCGGGCTGCCGGAAGATCTCGCCGGCCGCGGGCGCCTCCCGGTCCTGCCCCAGGTGCGGGAGCATCACCGCCCGGGCGTACGGCCACTCCTTCAATCGCGCTTTCTGGCCCTCGATGCCGTTGGCGGTCTGGGCCTCGATCGGATAACCCTCCGCCAGTTGGATCGCGGGGGCGAGCACCTGGGCCAGGCTCATCGTGCCGTATTCGGCCAGCATCACCATCAGGCCGCCGGGAGTTCCCGGCGTCGTGGCGGCATCGACCCCGTGCTCCGGGGGAAAGCGATGCCCCCGGGCGGCGAAGTACTCGGGGGTGGTACCGCTCGGCGCCCAGCCGAGGGCGTTGATGCCGATCACCTTCTTCAGGCCGGGATGATAGATCAGCGCCTGCGTCTCGCCCCCCCAGCTCAGCACATCCCACATGGTGGCCACCGCGCCGAGCATCGCGACCGCGGCGTCGACGGCGTTGCCGCCCTGCTGGAAGATCATCGCGCCGGCGGTGGCGCCCAGCGGCTTGCCGGTGATGGCCATCCAGTGCCGACCGTGGAGCGGCGGCTTGGCGGTGCGCTGGGCAGCCAGGGGCGGGGTAAGGAGCAGCACCGCGAGGGCGGCGATCAGCAGGGGGCGCATGGGAGGAGTCCGCGTGGGGGATCGGGGAAGATAGGCGGATGCGGAGCACGCCGGCCAGCGTGCTCGTCCAGGCACCGCCCAGGGTCGCTGGCCCACGCGCACCGGCCCGGCGCCCGCGAACGGGGGCCGGGCCGGTGGCTCGCCGGAACGGTGGCGGTCAGGGCCGTGGATTCAGAACCCGGTCGATCTCCGCGCGCACATCCCGCAGGTGCATCCGGGTCATGGCGTCTCCGGCGCGGGCCAGGGCGCGCTGGGCGAGCTGATCGAGTTCCAGAAGCTCTCCCCGCAGCGCCGGGCGGGTGTCCGACATCACCCGCGGAGCCGGTTGCGTGGCGGGGACGTTCGGGGGACGCGGCGGATTCAACTCCGCGTCGGCGGCCTCGAGATAGGCCCGCTGCAGGTTCCGCCGATAAACGTCCACCGTCACCGTCGGGCGGGTCAGCTCACTCCAGACCGCCGACCGCAGATCCGTGAAAAGATCCGCCACGGTATACGCCCGCGAGGCGCCGCCGGCCAGCGCCTCGTATTCCACCATCCGGTCGAGCCGCGCCCGTCCGATCAGCAAATGGATCACCCCGCCCTGGGCGGTGCGCAGCCGATCGAGCACGCCGACGGCTTCGACCCGGCGGAGAATTTCCGGCTCCACGAAGTAGGTGGGGGTGGTGAAGGCGTTCTCGGCCAGGAAGCGCATCGCCGCCTGCTGGCGGGCGCGGCTCACCGGCTCGAATCGGGAGCCGGTGCCGTAGCGCTCCTGGGTGTCCGCCCCGCCGATGACCGCGGCGACATGCGCCATGTATCGCTGCCATTGCTGGACCGCGTTGTTGTAGAGTGTCCGCAGCTCGGCGTAATCCTGGCCGGGCCGTTCCGCCACCGGAATGAGCGAGGCCATGACCCGGCGCAGATTGCGGAGCGCCAGGGTGGAGGAATAGACCGGGTCCATATCCCCCACCGCTTCCGTCAGGTTGCCGGGATCGTTCGGCGCGTCGCTGGTGGTCCACCGGAGCCATGGGACGGTGTCCTGCCACCGGGACCAGCTATCGAGGGTGGGCCACTCCTCGTCCGGCGTGCGGGCTCCGGGAATCGGCTTGTAGGCCCACATCACCGAGTACTTGTCGTAGGGCCCGATCTGCGGGACCAGCAGATCGACCGGGATATTGTCCTCCGGCTGTGCCACGTAGTTGAACCGGGAATAGTCCAGCAGGGTCGAAACGTGGCCGCTCATCCTCCGCAGGAACGACGCGCTGCGCAAGCTGTCGGGATGATAGGCGTAACTGGCCTTCATATTGTGCGGGAACCCGATGGCGTGGCCCACCTCGTGGGCCACCACGTATTCCACCAGCTTGCCCATCAGCGAGTCGGGGAACTGCAGCACCTGGGCGCGCCGGTCCAGCGGGCTCACCTGGATGAAGTACCAGTCGCGCAGCAGGCTCATCACGTTGTGGTACATGTTCACTTCGCCCTTGATGATCTCCCCCGACCGCGGATCGACCACCTGTCCGCCGGTGGCGTTGGCCACCGTCGAGGGACGCCAGTGAATGATCGACTTGCCCAAGGTGTGGTTGGACCAGTCGGGGTCCTCCTCGGGCGACGGGGCGAAGCGGCCGACGATGCCGTTGCTGAAGCCGGCTTCGCGGAACGCGGGCTGCCAGGCGTCGACGCCGGACTTGATCCAGGGCTTGAGCCACTCGGGAGTCGCGGGGTCGATCCA
>Ga0307505_10002537_pt1 | contig 12567 bp, 4 predicted proteins | sample 23_S_MG_FD_202183 | JGI IMG/M metagenome (GOLD analysis project Ga0307505, IMG submission 202183) | Soil microbial communities from Populus trichocarpa stands in riparian zone in the Pacific Northwest, United States - 23_S | ecosystem: Environmental > Terrestrial > Soil > Riparian zone > Trees...
TCATACGACTCGGTCTCGTAGAGAGCATCGTCCTGGTCGTTGCTTTCAACGGCCGATGCGGATGCCGAGAAATCGTACGAGTCTTCTGAGCTTACATCAGCGGCTTCATTGGCAACATCCGCGTTCTCTGACGACAGGTCGCCGCCGGGAAAAGCGAACGAGAATGAAACGGTGTTCATTGCCCAATCCGGAGTTGGTTCGGGTTCGTTTGCCGGAGCCTCTTCGACCGCTTCGAATGAAGGTTCAGCTTCAGGGGCGAACTCGACTTCCGCCGCTCGGACTTCTTCTTCAGCGACGTGAACATCCTCGGCAACTTCCTCGGAAGCAGCTTCGACTGCGGCGAACGGTTCGCCGGTCTCACGCTCGTGAAATTCGGCGGCTGCTGCCGGGAATTCCAGATCTTGTGTCGGGCTCTTATCGTGAACAACGGTCGCTTCCGTCAGCCGCTCCGAATCGATCACAAATGCGGTGTTCTCCATCGCGTCCGGGACCAGCGAAGACGCGGCCTCCTGCACGGGAGCGACAAGTGCCATTATCGATCGGAGAGATTCGATCCCGGATGCCGCGACGGCATTCGACGGGTTGATCTCGAGAACCTTTTCAAAGGCCGCGACCTTTTCCTCGAAACCGTCGGCGAGGTGTGATCGAAGGATCCAGCCCTCTTCCGATTCGGGATTCTCGGCGATGAATGCGTCGAGCAGGTCGTTGGCGTCGCCCTTGCGTCCCGTAACGGCGGCTGCCCTGGCCTCGGCGAGGAGAGCCTGATTGATCGAACTCTTCGCCGCGGCGTACTCGGCGTTCGCCTCTTCGTTCGAAGGGTCGATCTCGACCACCTTTTCGAGATACGAGAGCTTTCCTTCGGGCGAATCGGCAAGCTTTGCGAGCCACAGCCACGCATCGGCGTTCGCCTGGTCGTTCTCAAGTGCCTGATTGAAGCACTGAGCGGCTAGATCGGCCTGCCCGCCGTCTGCTGCATCGACACCACGCTGAACGAAAGTCTTAGCCAGCAGCGATTTGGTCGCCGCCATCCAATCAAGAGCGCGCCCGTTGTACGGATTGATATCGAGGACGTTGTTCAGGAAAACAAGAAGTTCCTCGGGATACTCACTGATCGAAGCGAGCCAGAGCCATGCGGATTCTGATGACGGATCAAGTTCGGTCGCCTTTAGAAGAGCTGTGCGGGCTCTTGGTCGGTCTCCTGATTGTGCGGCCTGAACTCCCTCACGCAATGCCTCGTTTGCTTCTCTGTCGAAATTTTCAACGGCGGCGTTCACGACCGCTCCATCGACAACGGTCGAAGAACTGAAATCTGTTTCTAGTCTCATAGGGGTAGGTGGTTCTTGTTGCGAGAAATCCTATGCGGGTACGTTTGGGAGACTCGGGCAAACACAATTTGCCCACGTTTGGCGAGTTGCAATGAGCAATACCGGTGCCATACGGAGTACCCATGAAAAAAGTCTGTAAATTGCCCGTTTTCAAGCGTTTATTGGAAATCTTGTTCAGGTCTCTGATCGAGAAATGTGACAAAAATCGGCAGGCGTTCCGGTGCGCAAAGTAACAAAAAGTGTACACTCGAACCTGTATCAACAATGGAAATTTCGAGGAAATTTGATGTCGTCATCGTCGGAGGCGGGCCGGCCGGGATGGCCGCGGCGCTCTGGTGCGATGAACTCGTATTATCATCCTGCTTGATAGAAAAAGGCCGAGCGCTTGGCGGCCAACTCGCTTGGATCCACAACCCGATCAACAACTATCCTGGTGCGGAGTTCGCGAGTGGAAGCGAATGTATTGAGAGCTTCAAGGCATCACTATCAGATCGGATCTTTCAGCTTTTCACCTACACCGAAGTAGTCTCGATCGATCTTGAGAAGCGCACGGTCGAAACGTCTGCGGGCACGTTTGAGGGCGATTCGATCATTCTTGCGATGGGCATTCGCCGGCGTGAACTTGGCGTGCCCGGCGAGGTCGAGTTTCGCGGTAGCGGCATCCTTGCTTCGGGTTCTCGCGACCGGCGTCAGGTTGATGGGCAGGATGTTGCGGTCATCGGCGGCGGCGACGCGGCCCTTGAGAATGCTCTGATCCTCGCGGAGTTCGCTAACAAGGTCTACCTGATACATCGGCGTGACGGGTTCTCGGCGCGCGAGGAGTTCATTGCGTCGGTTGCGGCCAATGCGAAGATCGAGCTAATTCTTGGCGCGAAGGTCGACAAGTTCGGCGGCGAGAGGGAACTCGCGTATATCGATATTCGACACGCTGCCGGAGCATCGCGCCGGTTGCCGGTCACGAAGGCCGTCGTGAGAATCGGAGTCGTGCCCAATTCAGAAATTCTTGCCGGGCACCTCGACCTGGACGAACGCGGTTACGTTCGCGCCGATCGCCTCGGCCGCACTTCCGCGGATCGGGTCTATGCGATCGGCGATATCGCCAATCCGGTGTCCCCGACGATCGCGACCGCGGTTGGCTCAGCCGCAAATGTAGTGAAAGCGATCACTCGATCTGCGCGATTTCTTGAATAGCGTTCGGCATCTCAAACACCTCCTACCAAGAATCTGAAAAATCTCCGAAAAAGCCGAGCGGGTCATCCCTGCGAGGTAACGATTCGTCCCAATCCACTAATCCTCAATTGGGATAACCTCCATATTTCCAACATTTAACTGTCGAGCTGCCTGCTGGAACACAAGATGCCACACCTAGCGTGTGAATCATCGATTCATTTCAGCCAACTTCAGGAGGCCTCTTATGAGGCGTTACGAAATTTCCGGATCCGTTGAGTCGCGGGACCCTTTCGGATTCATCCGCACGGCAGCGACGCGCTGCCCTATCTTATATGGCATTAAGGCTAGGAGGAGCTATGACATCTAGTTTTCTAAAGGCAATGGTTCGCAAGATCATTGCCCCGTTATTTTTAGTTATTGGAATTGCTTTGCCTGTATTGGGACAGGCCGGATCTTCGACTGTGACGGGTTCGGTGACCGACGCCCAAGGACAGGTGGTCGTCGGTGCGACGGTCAATCTTGTGAGTCAGCAAGGAACCAAGCGAACTGTCGTTTCCGATTCGAACGGAAGCTACACGTTTACATCGGTTCAGCCAGGCTCGTACACGATCGAGGTCGAGGCGTCGGGCTTTAACAAATCCGTGACAACCGCATTCGATGCTTTAACAGATCGCGCGGTCACGATCCCAGTGAAGCTTAACGTCGGAGACGTTACGGTCAGTGTAATCGTAGATGCCGGAGGACTTGAAAGCATCAAGAATTCGGCCGATGGCAGCTTGGGTAACAACTTTACTTCGCGACAGATATCGCAGTTGCCGTTGGAAGGCCGCAATGTGGCCGACCTTCTCAGTCTGCAGGCAGCTGTTACGCCGGGTGGATCCGTAGCCGGCGGCAGATCGGATCAAGCCAACATTACGCTTGATGGCATTGATGTCAATAACCAACAACAGGGTACCGCCTTTACGCCCGTTATCCGCGTCACACCTGACTCGATCGAAGAGTTCCGCGTAACTACGTCGAATCCAGACGCGACCCGAGGTCGCTCGTCCGGTGCCCAGATCTCACTCGTGACAAAGTCGGGGACCAACGACTTTCACGGCAACCTGTTCTGGTATCACCGGAATGATTTCTTCAATGCGAACGACTGGTTCAACAACGCTTCGGGTGTCGATCGCGAGTCACTGAAGCGTCACCTTTACGGTGGATCACTTGGCGGCCCGGTTCTCAAGGACCGTTTGTTCTTTTTCTACAACTATGAGGGGATGCGGGAATCCAAAAGCACGGGTGTAAACCGGCTCGTCCCGCTCGCTTCGCTTGGCCAGGGAATGTTCAGTTTCTATGATTCAAGCGGAGCTCTTCGCACGATCAATACGGCAGCGATCAACAACTTTGTGGATCCCGATGGAGATGCTGTAGTTAACGTGAATCCCAATGTTGTCTCGCTCTTCTCGTCGGCTGCTCAACGGTACCCGTCGAATAACACCGAAATTGGTGACGGATTGAATACGGGCGGCTACCGCTGGAATGCTCCGCTGCCGGTCGAACTGAACACGCATACTGCCCGCATAGACTTCACGCCTTTCAACGATCAAAGACATACTCTGAGCGGCCGAATGAACTATCAGCAAGACCTGATCGGTCAGGCCTCGCTCTTTCCGGATACGCCGGGTACTGACCAGTGGAGCCATCCGCTAGGTCTGGCCGCCAATCATACCTGGCTGGTCACGAACAGCCTTACGAATCGTTTCAGCTACGGACTTACGCGGCTTGCATTTAGCAACCAGGGCGATTCCGGCGAGAACGCGATCACATTCCGCGACATCTTCGGGGCGACGAACTTCACACGTACTTTCAGCCGCGTGAATCCGACGCACAACATTTCTGACGACATGACCTGGACGAAAGGTGCTCACACATTCCAATTCGGCACCAACATCCGCCTCGTCAAAAATAAGCAAGTCAACTGGAATGCGGCGTATGACGCTGCAACAACAAACTTCGGGTACTACGAGACAGGTGGTTCAATGGTAACCAACATCGTCAACGAGTATCTTGGTACGACCTACGGCACTACGATCGATCCCGCGTGGCTCCGATCTGCACAGTCGCCGCTTGTCGCTCTCGTGGGCCGGCTTAATCAGTACACAGCGAATTTCAACTTCGATGTGAACGGAAATCCAATTCCCAACACTCCGACGATCCGTGAGTTTGCGACGGAAGAGTATGACTTCTATTTTCAGGATTCCTGGAAGATCAGGCCGAGCCTTACGCTTACGTACGGCATCCGTTACGGATATTCGACACCTGTTTACGAGACGCAGGGCCTGGAAGCAGCTCCGAACATCGCCATGGACGATTATTTCGCCCGACGCCTCAGGTATGCTGATGCTGGGCAAAACTATGACGAACCGATCCTGATCGACTTGTCCGGCAAGAAGAACGGAAAGCCTCCGATGTACGATGCGGATACGAATAATTGGCAGCCTCGTATTTCGGTAGCGTGGGCCCCGAATTTCCAGAGCGGGTTGGGCGCATTCATCTTTGGCAAGGACCGTTCTGGCGTTCTTCGCGGCGGATTCGCGGTGACGAACGATTATTACGGCCAGCAGCTTGCCGTCTCCTTCGATGCAAACAATACACTGGGATTCTTTTCAAACTACACGTCTCCCGCGAATACGTTTAACCTAACGACAAATCCAGGACCTGCCTGGGACGGGACGGGAATGAATATTCAAACTTTCCCGGATGTCGTGCCGCCGGGACAGTTGATATTCCCGCTGCAGCAGCCGCAAGACCTGGCTATGAGGATCGAGTCATCGATCGATCGCGGTGTTCAAGCCCCGATACACTACTCAACGAACGTTACGTTTGGCCGAGAGTTGCCTGGCAATATCTACTTCGAGGCGTCGTACATCAATCGCACGGCACGCAATCTACTTGCTACGCGAGACGTGATGTCACCGAACAACCTTCGGGATCCGGTGTCGGGGATGACCTACTACGAAGCGGCGGGAATCATCGCCCAGCACGCTCAGTCTGGCGGGACTCTGGGGACTGTTCCCAATGTTCCGTTCTTTAACAACCTTTGGGCCCCCGGGTTTGTCGGAGCGGTTCGAGGCGGATCATGGGTCGGGCTGACTAACTCTCAGGCGTTTTTCCGTCTGGCCGGCATGAGTGTTCCGCAAGGCCAGCCTATTACCGCGGGTGTCGCCGCGGGTACGGGGTATGACAACTCGACTTTCTGGTTTGACCTCGCTGATCTGGTATTGGGCCGCCAACCGCTGTTTTACCAGACCCAGTACGGAGCTCTTTCGTCTTTCGGGTCGATCGCAAATTCCGACTACCACGCCGGAACGCTTTCCGTACGGCAGCGGTTAAGCAGCCTGACTTGGGACCTGAATTATACGTATTCCCATTCGATGGATGATACGTCCGGATTGCAGACAAGCACTGCGTTCGGCACAGCATTCATTCTCAATCCGATCCGGCAACGTGACAACTATGCCTCGTCGGACTTTGATATGAGGCATACGCTTAACTTCAACAGTCTCTGGCAGGTCCCACTTGGCAGAGGACGTCAGTTCCTGACGGACGCGAATCCGTTCGTGGACGCGGTACTCGGCGGATGGCAGCTTGCGTCGATCTTCCGGTTCAACTCCGGCCAACCTTTTGGGACGGCAACGAAGATCTTCGACGATTCCGGATGGGCGACCAACTGGAATACTAAGAGCGCGATGGTCCAGATCGCTCCGCTCGAGACCGGCGTTCATTTCAACGGCGAGGGTGGGCTTCCGACGATGTTTGCTGACCCTGATGCTGCATATCGAAGCTTCCGCAGCCCGTTCCCCGGCGAGACCGGAGATCGTAACCAACTTAGGTTCCCGTCTTTCTGGACGCTGGATCTGGGACTGCAGAAGTCGTTCGCGTTGCCGTGGTATGACAATCACAAGTTCAGCATCCGTGGGGATGTTTTCAACGTGACCAATACCCCGATCTTCGTGGGCAATTCGAATCGCACAAGCGGATTCCGTCCGGATCGTCCGGGGCAAACGGCTCCGGTCGGATACGGACAATTCACTGCCACGCGCGGGAATGCTCGCGTGATGCAATTCGCACTGAGATACGAGTTCTAGATCGGATCTAAGGTGAATTTGAAAGGGGTTGAGAGTTCGCTCTCAACTCCTTTTTCTTTAGGAATTATCCTTGATGTATTTCTCGATCTTATCCTTTTCCTTATAGTCGGGTTTCTTTTGCAGGAAAAGTTTGTACTCGTTCACGGCTTGAGGCTTTGCACCCGCCGCGTTGTAAAGCGATGCGAGACGAAGATGAAGTTCGGCCTTATCGTTCGGGGCAAGCCTGATCGCTTCGTTCATCGCGATCACCGCCCGGCTGCCTTGTCTGATCTGAAGGTAAGATTCGCCGAGATAGTGAAACGCGTCCGCCGAGTTCGGATCGGTCTGTATGCCTTTCGTCAAAGTTACGACCGCCGCATCGTACTTTTTCTGCGACATCTGTACCTTGCCGAGATTCAGGATCGCAAGCATAAAGTCCGGCTTCAGCTCGATCGCCTTGTTGTAGGCGACCTCAGCTGCGGCGAATTTGTCCGATGCAAAGTAGGCCGTTCCAAGTTCGGTCCACGCTGGGAAGTCCTTTGGATCCTGATCGACAATTGAATTTAGTATCTTTATCGCATCCTCTGCTTTACCAGTTTTCTTTGTCTGGAGGGCTCGTTCCATCTCTCTTTGGGCGCCAGGTGTGCGACCGGTATAGTCGTCCTTAACAGATATCACGCCAGGGGAACTCTGATTCGAGGTGCTGAACACCTTCCAGTCTATCTCTACGTCTTTTCGGAGTGTGTTCTCGGGGCCGGCGGCGATCAACATTTCGCGTCCGACTTCGTTGTTATTGACCTCAAAGATCAAGGTAGTGGCATTGCCGGCCGCACGGAGAAAATAGTAGTAGCCGCGGTCATTGGTCTGAACGCGCTCTACCTGCGTTCCGCTGACAAGCAAGGTCACAAACACTAACGGCTTTCGCTCGTCCGGCGAAAGCCCTCGAATTGATACCTTGCCCCATATCACAGGCTTTCCGATCGGGATCGGCATTCCTGTTGCAGAACGAACATCTTCACCCTGCCCCAAGGAAACAATTGACAAAAACAAAAAAAGGGTGTAGGTAATCGCAAATTTTATGAGGGTTCCCATTTGACTTCTCGAAATTACTAGGTTGTGAATCTCTGCTACAACGCAATTCTCCAAACTAAGTGGTGTTAAGTCAAGACATTTCGAAACTAGAGGGGCTCGCGGGTCGTTTCAACGGATGTGACCAAAGAAAATCAACCGAAATTCTGAATTTTTATACAAATTATTGCTTCGATTTGAGCCTTGCGAGCCGACAAGGACAGCTGCAATTGTTTTGAACATAATGATTTATCGGGCTTCGCCGAATTTTGGAACGGCAAATGCCTTGCTTTTGCCAGTAGTACTTCCAACCCTTACTCAAAGACCTAGAAAAAGTTAGCAGCGTGGGTTCGAAGTGTGATTTGGTTGGTGCGTCGACTCGAAATCTGCCATGAATGATTTCGGCTGCAGGCAAGTAAGTCAAAGTTTCTCGATGGCGCCAATTCCAGGAATTCTTCAATCGATCATTTAGGAGGAACTATGCGATTTAGCTATTCCAGGGCAAAAATCATTAATGTATTTGCCCTATTCTGCATTTCCCTGGTTTTTGTTGGGGCATGTGTAGCTCAAACGGGAACGTCGGTCGTCACCGGGACGGTTAAAGATGCACAAGGGAACGTGATCCCTGGCGCTGCCGTGTCGCTTCTCAGCGATCAGGGTGCAATCAGAACTGCGACCACCAACAGCAGCGGTATTTATGCCTTTCGATCGATCCCGCCGGGTACATACCGTATCGAGATCGAGGCTCAAGGGTTCAAGAAGGCGGCTGTTTCAGAGTTTCAAGCTCTTACAGATCTAGCAACTGAGATCAATGTTGGGTTAGAGGTGGGTCAAGTTTCCGAAACGGTAAACGTTCAGGCTAGCTCGCTCGAAAGCGTTGTAAATACGCAGGATGCCAGTCTTGGCAATAACTTCATCTCGCAACAAATATCTCAACTGCCATTGGAGGGCCGAAACGTCGCCGACCTGCTTAGTCTGCAGCCGGCGGTTACGCCTGGCGGTTTTGTAGCAGGCGGACGATCTGACCAGGCGAACATAACGCTTGACGGTGTTGACGTGAATAACCAGCAAGAGGGCACCGCGTTCACGCCGGTGTTGAGGGTTACGCCCGATTCGATAGAGGAATTCCGTGTCACCACTCTGAATCCGGATGCCAGTAAGGGCCGTTCGGCTGGGGCACAGATCTCGCTCATCACCAAGACGGGTTCGAATGAGTTTCGAGGAAATGTTTTCGAGTATCACCGGAACGACTATTTCAACGCCAATAATTGGTTTAACAATGCTGCAGGACGTTACGGACCGAACGATACGCTCGTGTTGCAGGGTCTTGCGGTAGTGGGCGAGGAAAGGGCTCCGCGTCCGGCATTGATCCGCAACCTTTTTGGAGGCAGCATCGGGGGCCCGATCATCAAGGACCGGCTCTTCTTCTTTTACAACTACGAGGGTATGAGGGAATCCAAGAGCGATCCTAGGACACGATTGGTACCGCTAGCCAGTATTGGCCAGGGAACAATTCGATTTCTCGATACGAGCAACACGGTGCGCAGCCTTGACGCTGCTACGATCAATGGACTCGTTGCGAGCAATGGTCAGCAGGTAGTTAATGTGAATTCGTTCGTTACAGGATATTTGGCAGATGCGGCGTCGCGATATCCTGCGAACCAGCTAGGTGTCGGTGATGATATAAATACCGGAGGGTTTCGTTTTAACGCCCCCCTTCCAGTTCAGCAGAACACCCATACGGCCCACTTTAACTGGGCGATCACGAGTGACCAAAGACATTCAGCCTCCTTGCGCGGAAACTACCAGCAGGATCTATTTGGAGGTGCACCGATGTTTCCCGATACATCGGGGGTAGATCAGTGGAGTCATCCGCTTGGTCTGGCGGCGACGTACACCTGGCTTATCAACAACAGTATGACCAACCGGTTCAGCTACGGGTTGACAAGGCTTGCGTTTAGCAACCAGGGCGACTCGTCGGATAACGCAATAACTTTCCGCGATATTTTTGCGTCAAACCTCTTTCAGAGAACGTTCAGTCGCGTTAATCCGACCCAGAACTTTACGAATGACTTTACTTGGATCAAAGGTAATCACACGTTTCAGGCGGGAACTAACATTCGCCTTGTCCGGAATAAGCGGACTAGCCTTGGCTCGGCGTTTGATAACGGTGTTACGAATTTCGGCTGGTACTCAGGGTCGGGCAATGTCTTGACGAACCCGCTCAATGTTTACCTGCAGGCGAATTTTGGAACCAACGTTTCAAGTGGCGGCCTTCGATCGGCGCAGTCGTCACTAGCGGCAGTTCTCGGCCGGTTGTCTCAATACACGGCAAACTTTGCCTTTGATCTGGATGGGAACCCGGTCGCAAGCGAGCCAAGCGTTCGTGAGTTTGCAACGGAAGAATACGACTTCTATTTCCAGGACAGCTGGAAGTTGAGAAGGAGTCTTACGCTGAACCTTGGGCTCCGTTACGGAGTCAGCACTCCGGTTTACGAAACACAAGGATTTCAGGTCGTTCCAAATATCGCCCTCGACGATTATTTCCGACGTCGGGTCGAGTATTCGGCGAGCGGGCAGAACTACAGTGAGCCGTTGACCCTCGATCTCGCCGGGCCTAAACATGGCCGGCCGGGATTCTATGACTACGATCTGAATAATTGGCAACCGAGAGTATCGGTTGCTTGGTCTCCGAAATTCGAGAAAGGCCTCGGGGCATTCCTTTTTGGACGAGGCGATAACTCCGTGTTACGTGGCGGGTTTGCGATCACGAATGATTATTACGGCCAACAGTTGGCAGTTTCCTTTGACGCCAACAACACTCTCGGCTTCAACTCGTCATTTACGATCCCGGCAAACACGTACAACATAACGACACTTCCTGCACCGCTTATTACTTCGATCAACATGGGGATCAGCGGCCTTCCGGGAGTTGTCGTTCCAAACAGTTTGACCTTCCCGCTGCAGCAGCCGGCAAACAACGCTCGGAGGATCGAGAGTTCAATCGATAAAGGAATCAGTGCTCCGACGAATTATACGTGGAACGTGACCTTCGGTCGCGAACTCCCGTGGAAAATATACTTTGAAACCTCCTACATAGGACGTGCTGCAAGGAACTTGCTCGCAACACGAGATGTAATGACCCCGAACGACATTCGGGATCCGGTGTCCGGCATGACATTTAATCAAGCGGCCAGCATCCTCGAAGACCACCGGATTGCCGGAACACCGTGGGAGAACATTCCCAATATACCGTTCTTCGAGAACATGTATCCGACCGGATCGTTGAACAACTGGTGGGGTTGGCCGGACCCGCTTACCAACACCCAGGCTGTGTACCAGATAATGGCTATCGAGGACCCGAACTGGGCCTTCAACGCAGGTACCAGCGAGTGGACGTTTTTGACACACATTCTGGATTCGACGGTTGGATTCCACGGTGGCAGCCGGTTGTTTTATCAAAGCCAGTATGGCGCGTTGTCTTCATTCGGAAGTATTGCTAACTCCGATTACAATGCCGGGACCCTGTCGCTTCGGCAGCGTTTAAGCGGTGTGACGTGGGATTTTAACTATACGTTTTCACACTCAATGGATGATACTTCCGGCTTGCAGACTAGTACGGGGTTTGGCACGGCGTTCATCCTTAACCCGCTCCGTCAGCGTGACAATTATGCGTCATCGGACTTCGATATGCGGCACCTGATCAACTTCAATACCGTGTGGGAACTTCCGATCGGTCGCGGCCGCTGGCTCTTTTCCAATCTGCATCCGGCAGCCGACGCCATTCTCGGCGGATGGCAGGTTGTTTCGATAGCTAGATACAATTCGGGACAGCCGATCGGTACTGGCGGCAAGATCTTCGACAACACTGGTTGGGCAACCAACTGGAATCTGAAGAGTGCCGGTATTCAGGTACGGCCGATTGCTACCGGTGTCAACTATCCGGGAACGTCCGGCGGTCTGCCTAATCTCTTCGCCGATCCTTTAGCGGCCTACAAGAGTTTTCGCACGCCGCGTGCCGGCGAAAGTGGTGACAGGAATCAGCTCCGCTACCCAGCTCTAATGACGCTCGACTTTGGGCTTTCTAAATCGTTCAAGATGCCCTGGAGCGAGAACCACAAGCTCGGGTTGAAGTGGGATGTGTTCAATGTAACGAATACACCGATCTTCTTCGGCAATTCGAATACTGCCCTTGGGTATTATCCGAACCTTAGTGGCGACACGTCAGCACCGTCCGGCTTCGGTACTTTCACCGCGTCCCGGGTACCTGCTCGAGTAATGCAGTTTGCGATCAGGTACGACTTCTAGGTCTGCCTCATCGTACTAACTAGCCGGAGCCGAAAGGCGCCGGCTTTTTCGTTTCTACCTAGCGGCGAATGCATCGTTGCCGGTGATGTCGGAAAGGTGGCGGGTATCGTTAATGGCCAGGACGCGGATATTGTTGCGGCCGCGGATCTCGAAGCGGTTGATGCCGCAGTTTGAGATGATGAGCCACGGGGTTTGCTTCGTATCGCGGCGGATGGCTCCCATCAGGTGCAGGGTCATAAAGCAGATCGCTCCGGTATGCGAAAACACTGCAACCCGCTCGCCGTGATGCTTGCGCATTATCTCCCAGAGCTCGTTCATCGCCCTCTTGACCAGTTGTCGATAACTCTCGCCGCGAGTGATCACGTGGTGATAGTTGCGATTGACCAGGGCGTAGTAATCCTTCGGATGGTCCTGTTTTGATTCGTCAAACGTGAGGCCTTCGAGTACGCCGACGTTGCGCTCGCGAAAGGCCGATTTTGTCAGCACGGGGACGCCGGTCAGTCGTGAAAGTGGTTCCGCAGTTTGAACGGCGCGATAAAGGTCGCTTGAGTAAATAGCGGAAACGTTCTCTCTGGCAAGAGCGT
>Ga0307505_10002538_pt1 | contig 12565 bp, 13 predicted proteins | sample 23_S_MG_FD_202183 | JGI IMG/M metagenome (GOLD analysis project Ga0307505, IMG submission 202183) | Soil microbial communities from Populus trichocarpa stands in riparian zone in the Pacific Northwest, United States - 23_S | ecosystem: Environmental > Terrestrial > Soil > Riparian zone > Trees...
CGTCGCCGAGCTCGGGGTCGAGAACATGCGCGCCGCTTCACCGGCCGGCCCGCTTGGCGTGCTGCGGGCACTGACCCGGCGACGAGGCCCGCGCGCGGCGATCCTCGAGGAGGCTTGAGGGCGCCCGGCTGAGCGCGGCCGTACCCCTCCCGCTCGTCACTCCCAGCGACGATTCCACCCTGAGTGCACATCCCGGGCACGAGCGAGCGTGGCCGCGAACACGGTCCTGCACGAGGGGCGCGTACGAAGCGGATCGCCCGTGCTCATTCATCTCGACCCTGTCCACTGGCAGCGACATCGTCGCTGGTGGCGACACGCCAGGCGGGTAGGCGGCGCCACGGGCCGCCCACCTCCCACCGTCACTGCCAGCGACGATTCCACCCTGAGTGCACATCCCGGGCACGAGCGAGCGTGGCCGCGAACACGGTCGTGCACGAGGCCCGCGTACGAAGCGGATGGCCCGTGCTCATTCATGGCGATCGCGTCCACTGGCAGCGACATCGTCGCTGGTGGCGACACGCCAGGCGGGTGGCGTCCCCCAGCCGGGGGTAGACCGGCGGCGCCACGGGCCACCACGGGCCTAGCCCGGGGTCGGCACCTGGGTGGGCAGCGGCTCCCCGCGCACCCCCGCCACGAGGTTCGCGGCGGCCATCGCCGCCATCTTCCCCCGGGTCGCCCGCGACGCGGACGCGATGTGCGGCACGATCAGGCAGTTGTCCAGGCCCACCAGCGGGTCGTCCATGGGGATCGGTTCCGGATCGGTGACGTCCAGTGCGGCGGCCCAGATGGTCCCGTCGCGCAGCGCATCCGCGAGCGCCACCTGGTCCACGACCGGACCGCGGGACGTGTTGACCAGCACGGCCGTGGGCTTCATCCGGGCCAGGGTCACGGCGTTGATGAGGTGCCGCGTCTCGTCCGAGAGGTTCACGTGCAAGGACACGAAGTCGCTCCGCGGCAACAACTCGTCCAGCGACACGTAGGTCGCGCCGAGTGGTTCCGTGACGGACGCCGGCAGCGGCTGGATGTCGTGATAGAGGATCTCCATCCCGAAGCCCTGGGCGCGCCGTGCGACCGCCTGTCCGATCCGCCCGAACCCGACGATCCCGATGGTCGACCCGTGGACGTCCGGGCCCAGCAGCAGCAGCGGCCCCCACGTCTTCCACTGGCCGTCTCGAACGTAGCGGTCCCCCTCCGTCACGCGACGGGCCGCGGCCATGAGCAGCGCGAAGGCGAGGTCCGCGGTCGTGTCGGTCAGGACGCCCGGCGTGTTGCCGACGGGGATGCCCCGCCGCGCGCACGCGGCGACGTCGATGTTGTCGAACCCGACGGCGTAGTTGGACACGACCCGGAGCTGCGGGCCAGCCGCATCCAGGAACTCGTCGTCCACCCGGTCCGTGAGCAGGGTCAGGACCCCGGCGCAGCCCGCCACGCGTCGCAGGAGCTCGTCCCGCGGCGGCGGAAGCTCCTCCTCCCAGAGGTCCATGTCACAGGCGGCACGGACCGCGTCCAAACCCTCCTCGGGGATCTGCCGTGCCACGAAGACGCGGGGCCGCCCCAAGTCAGCCACGACCCAAGCCCTCCACGAACCCCCCGATGCGCCCGAGTGCCTCCGTCAGGTTCTCGCGCGAGTTGGCGTACGAGATCCGGATGTGGTCCACCCCCACCCCGCCGAACGCCGTCCCGGCGAGGACGCACACACCGGCCTCGTGGAGCAGCCGTTCGGCGAGTTCCGCTCCGGACAGGCCCGTGCCGGAGATATCGGGAAAGGCGTAGAACGCCCCGACCGGCAGCGCGCTGCGGATGCCCGGGATGGCGTTCAAGCCATCGACCACCAGATCGCGACGCGCCTTGAACTCGACGACCATGCCGTCCACGTCGTCCTGCGGCCCCACGAGGGCCTGGACGGCGCCGACCTGGGCGAAGGTGGGGGCGCACGAGATCGTGTTGATGACGAGCTGGCTGTAGGTCTGGATGAGCGAGGTGGGCACGACCGCGTAGCCCAGCCGCCAGCCGGTCATCGCGAACGTCTTGGAGAAGCCGTCCAGGATGATCGTCCGCTCCGCCATCCCGGGCAGCGAGGCGATGGACACGTGCTCCTCGCCGTCGTACAGGATGCGGCCGTAGATCTCGTCCGACACGACCCACAGGTCGTGCTCCTGGGCGAGCGCCGCGATGCGGGTCAGGTCGTCGCGGTTCAGGACGCCACCGGTCGGGTTGGCCGGCGAGTTGATGAACAGGACGCGCGTCCGGGGCGTGATGAGCGAGGCCAGCTCGTCCACGTCCAGGCGGAAGTCGTTCTCCATCCGGATGGGGATCGGCACCGGCGTCGCGCCCATGAACCGGGTCAGCGACTCGTAGATGGGATAACCCGGGTCCGGGACCAGCACCTCGTCCCCGGCGTCCACGAGCCCGAGGATCGCGTACAGCATCACGCCCTTGCCGCCGACGGTCACGAACACCTGGGACGGGTCCGCGGTCACGTGCTTGCGAGCGCTGACGTCCGCGGCGATGGCCTCGCGCAGTGCTGGGATGCCGGGGAACGGCGCGTAATGGGTCGCCCCGTCGTCCAGGGCACGCTTGGCCGCCTCACGGACATGGGCCGGGGTGTCGAAATCCGGCTCCCCGATCTGCAGGTGGATGATGGAGCGGCCCTGGGCCTCCAGCGCGCGGGCGCGCGCACCCACCTCGAACGCGCTCTCCGTGCCGATCGTGCTCATCCGCTGCGCGACGCGCAGGCCGTGGGTCAGGGTCATGGCATGTCCTCCGCTGGTCGGGCGAGCATCGGCCCCGCGCATACCTAACGTCAAGCGCAGGGTCCTACATGGATGATGAAGTCGAGCTACATCGTCATGGCGACATCGCACCGGCCGCTCGCAGCTCGTCGACCATCGCCGCGATGGCCGGGTGACCGCGGCGCTCCGGCTTCACGGCCACCGACAGCCGACGCTCCAGCGGCGGATCGATGGGCAGGACAGTCGCGCGGATCGCCCGATCGCGGAAGGCCAGCCCGGGCAGCATCGCGATCCCCAGGCCGGCCTCGACGAGCGCGATGATGACCCCGTAGTCCTTGCAGTTCGCCCGCGTGACGGGCTCGAAGCCGGCCGCCGCGCAGGCCCGGGTGACCGCCTGGTGGATGGAGCTCGCCTCCGTGTCCATGATCCAGGCCTCGTCGCGCAGGTCCTCCAATGCGACCGCGCGACCGACTCGCGTCCCCCGGTCCAGGGGGATCGCGACATGGATCGGGTCCGTGGCGAGCGGCACGAGGTCCAGACCACGGTCGCGGATCCGGGTCACCTCGTCATATTCGTCGACCACCGCGACGTCCACTTCGTCCCCGGCCAGCGCCACCAGGCTCTCGCGGGTCTCGAGGTCGCGCAGGTTGACGCGGACGTCCGGGTGCCGGGCGCCCAGGCGCACGATGGCCGTCGGGAGGATCGCCCGGGCCGCGGTCGGGAACGCGGCCACCCGGAGCGTGCCGGTCACCCCGTCCCGGGCAGACGCGAGATCCGACTCGGCGGCGGCGATGGCCGTCGTGATGGCATCCGCGTGGCGGACCAGGCGCTGACCGGCATCGGTGAGTCGAACGTGGCGCCCGTGTCGTTCCAGCAGCGGGATGCCGGCCTCCGCCTCCAGGATCCGCAGCTGCTGCGACACGGCGGATGGCGTCACGTCCATGGCCGCCGCGGCCGCCTTGATCGTCCCGCGTCGGGCGACCTCCCGGAGGAGCTGGAGGCGCCAGACCCCGAGCACGGCCGTCCCGTCCGGCCGCTAGGGAAGGAGCGAGCGGAGCGCGAAGGTCACGTTGGCGGGCCGCTCCGCGAGCCGACGCATGTACCACGGATACCAGTGCTCGCCGTAGGCGATGAGGGTCACGACGCGGTACTCCGCCTTCGCCAGCCGGGCCTGCTCCCCGGTCCGGATCCCGTACAGCATCTCGATCTCGTAGCGGTCCCGTCCGATCCCCGCCGCCGCTGCCTGCTCCGAGATCTGCTCGATGAGCTCCACGTCGTGCGTGCCGAGGCCCAGGCGGATGGGCCGATCGCGGCCGTCCAGCAGGAACCGCACAGCCAGCCCGACGAAGCTGGCGTCCACCCGCCGTTTGTCCCGATAGGCGATGTCCGCGGGTTCGTCGTACGCCCCCTTGACCAGGCGGATGGCGGGATCCAGCGGCATCAGCCGTTCGATGTCGGCGGCCGTCCGCTTGAGGTAGGCCTGCAGACACAGGCCGGTCCGTGGCTGGACGGCACGCAGGCGCTCGTACAGGCGGACGGTCTGCTCCACGTACGCACTGCCTTCCATGTCCACCCACAGGTACGAGCCGGTGGACGCCGCGTGCTCGGCGATCCGGATGAGGTGGGCCAGCGTACGGTCCTCGTCGAGGTCCAGGCCGAGCTGCGTCGGCTTGACGGACACCTCGCCGTCCAGGCCGCGCTCGCGGATGGCGTCCAGGACGGCTATGTAGTGGTCGGCCACGGCATCCGCCTCGTCGAGGTGGTCGAGGTTCTCGCCCAACTTGGTGTACATGGAGCCGATCCCGATCGCCTGGAGCGGCGCGGCCGCGTCCAGGGCTGCCTCCAGCGTCTCGCCCGGCATGAACCGACGGACCGAACGGGAGTCGTGGCAGGCGGTCCTTCAACCAGGCGTTGCGGGCCGCCCACAGCAAGACGCGGCGCATCACGGCAACCTCCGGAGCTCTACGGCAGGGACCGGACCATGCCCCCATCGACGGGGACGATGGCGCCGGTGATGTACGAGGCCGCCGGTGACAGGAGGAACGCCCCCAGGCGCCCGACCTCCTCCGGATCGCCGTACCGGCCGAGGGGGATCCGGGCGACGAACCCGGCGGTCACGGCTTCCGGGGTCGCCCCGGTCCGCGCGGCCGTGGCGGCATCCAGCTGGGCGATGCGACCGGTCGCCACGCGTCCCGGCGCGATGCCGTTGATGCGAACTGGGGCGATCTCCATCGTGAGGGACTTGACGAGCCCGGCCAACCCAGGTCGGAGGAGATTGGAGGTCGTCAGGCCGGCGATCGGCTCGCGGACGCTGGAGGACAGGATCACGAGGATGGCGGCGCGATCGCTCTCGCGCAGGTGCGGCAAGGCTGCGCGGATGAGGCGGATCGCACTCCACAGCGTGCCGTCGATGGCGCGCTGCCACGCATCCTCATCGAGGTCGTCGAAGCCTCCCGGCGGTGGGCCACCGGAGTTCACCAGGAGCAGGTCGAGGCCGCCCATCGCGGCGACGCTGTCTGCGACTGCCCGGGCGGGCCCATCAGGGTCGGCCAGGTCCGCTGGTACCGCCGTCGTCGCTCCGGGTCCGGGGGCGGACGCCACCGCGCTGTCCAGTCGCTCGGCCGTGCGGGCCACCAGCGAGACGCGCGCGCCCTCGGCAGCGAGCGCGGCCCCGATCGCGCCACCGAGGCCGCCCGACCCGCCGCCGACCAGTGCCCGTGCGCCATCGAGTCCGAGGTCCATCCATCCCTCCGCGTCGGCACCACCCGGGCGCCTCCGGGACCGATGGTACGCCGACCGAGCGGGCATCGCGGGACCGGCGGCGCGATGCGGTCTAGAATCCGGCAGGTGACCCGGTTCTTCGACATCGACGAGGCGAACGCCGCGCTCGACGAGGTGGCCCCGCTGCTTGCGACGCTCGCCGACCAGCGCGCGGACCTCATCCGCCTGCGCGATCAGACGCTGGCCGCGCGGCCGACGGACGGGGGCCGCGCCAGCGCGGACACCCAGGCGGGGCGCATCGATGACGCGGAAGTGCGTCGGATCCAGCTTCGGATGAAGGGCATCATCGACCAGATGGCGGCGGCGGTCGCGCGAATCGACGCGCTGGGCATCACGCTGCGCGACATCGAGCGCGGGCTGATCGACTTCCCGGCCCTGGTCAACGGCCGCCAGGTCTGGCTATGCTGGCAGCTCGGCGACAACGGCGTCACCACCTGGCACGAGCTGGACGACGGGTTCGGCGGCCGGCGTTCGATCGCGGAGCTGGAGTGACACCGGCGAAGACCGTGGTCCAGCTCGACGGCCGGGCCAAGGTGTACCGTCCCCTTCCCGAGGCGGAGCGAGCCGAGGCCATGCTCGCGGGCCTCCGGCATCACGCCCGTGGCGAGGCGTTCGAAGCACATGAAGCGTGGGAGCCGGCGTGGATGGGCACGGACGATGTCGGGGAGCGGGCACTCATCCAGGGCCTCATAAAGCTCGCGGCCGCGGACGTCCACGCCAGCCGCGGCAACCCGGCGGGCGTCGCCCGGAACCTGGAGGGCGCTCTCCAGCGACTTCGCTCCGCCGAGGCTGCCGGCGTCGCCAGCGCCCCGGGGGTCGTGCTGGACCTGGCGGCACTCATACACCTCGCCGTCGATCAACTTGCGCACGCGAGCGCCGGAGGCGCGACGCCATCGATCGCTATCCCGTGGAGGCCCGCATGAATCCCGGATCCGCCATCCCAACGGTCGACGTCGTCGAGGCGGAACGGCGCCTGCGCGAGGATCCGGACCGGCCACTGCTGATCGACGTGCGGGATCCGCACGAGTTCGCCACGGTCCGGGCACCGGGCGCCGTCCTGCTGCCGACGTCGGTCTTCGCCGCGCGGGTCGGCGAGCTGCCGGCGGACCGGCCCCTGCTCATCGTCTGCCACGTGGGCGGCCGCTCGGCGGCCGTGACCGGCTACCTGCTGCGCGCAGGGCGATCCGACGTGGCCAACGTGGCCGGCGGCATGGACGCCTGGGAGCGATCTGGACTGCCCGTCGAGCGCGGGCCGCTGGCTCCCGGCGAGGGCGAGTTCCCGGTCGACGACCGCTGACGGCGGGCTAGCGGCGGAGGACCCGCCGGACGATACCGCGCGCCTGTTCCTTGTGGGCGAAGGCCCAGCCGATGAGCAACAGGACCACGAAGTTCACCGTGCCGGCACCGGCCGCATTCAGGTACCCGAGCTGCTGGCCGATCTCGCCCTCGATCTTGAGCCCCGGGACGGTGGCGCCCACCAGGCCGACCTGGAAGAACGGGCTTTGTGGTGCCACGTTGGCGCGGGCGCTCATGGCGATGGGACCTTCCGCGGTCGCGCCGCCGACCAGGACGACGTTGGGCCCGGTGACCACGGCGCTCGAGCCGACGAGGCCGTTGGGGAGGTCGCTGACGTCAAGGTGCTTCCACTCGGGGATGTCACCGGCGGTCGTGGGCTGCGCCCAGTAGAGCTCGGTCCGCGGGCCGCTGGCGTCCGCGCCACCCACGTGATACAGGATCCCGTTCGCCGACCAGCCCGCCGCGTCCGTGCGGGCGTCCGGGAGATTGGCCTCGTTACTGACATCCCAGCGGACGACCTTGCCCGCGTCGGGGTTCTCCGGGAGGCCCTCCGCGGCCTCGGCGCCGATCACGCCGCGCTGCACCGCGCCCACGGGGCCGCTCGCGTCGCGTCCGCCCCACAGCCAGACGAAGTCGCCGATGACCGCCGCGCTGGCGTCGGCCTGCGGCCTCGCCATGGATGCCTCCGTCTCCCATGCCTGCAGATCCCCCTGCTCCGTGAGGACGCTCTTCCAGGTGGTACCGACCGGACCATCCGGACCGTCGCCGCCGACCAGCAGCACACCGTCCGGCGTCACGGCGGCGGCCGCCGCGGATCGGGCTTCCGGCAGGGCGATGGCGTCCACGACCTCCCACTCGCCGAGATCGCCGGTCTGGGCGTCGGGGGCCAACATGTAGACCGTCGTGGTCGGGGCCCCCGAGGCATCCAGGCCACCGATGACGAAGATCCGGCCGGAGACGTTCACGACGCTCGCGTCGGAGCGTGGCTCGGGGAGGGCCGGACCCTCAGCCCAGCGGTCGAAGTTGCCGGGCGGCACCGACTGCGCGACGAACACGCTGGCCTGGGCCGTGGTCCCGTCCGACCCGCCGATGTACAGGAGCTTCGTGCCGGCCTGGACGGCGGCGCCGTCCGTGCGGGCCGCCGGCAGCGCCAGCTCCGCCGGTGACGGATGCCAGGGCACGACGGCACCGACGGGCGCCGGGCACGGGAGCGTCTCGTTGTCCGGCGGACAGAGGTTCACCGGCGACCACGCCAGCACGCCGAGCTCCACCGTCCGGTTCACCGTGAGGTAGTAAGCCCGGTCCGGGATGTACCCCAGCATCAGGATGATGATCACCAGCCAGACCGCTGCCTTGACCGATGCCCATGCCCATCCATCCGCGTCGAGCAGCCCGAAGAAGACCCGCTTGCGCGGGACGGTGCGTCCGGCTGTGAGCGCCTGCTGCGCCATCGTCCTCCCATCCTCGCCGTGCCGCGCTGCGGCCGGCGTCATTCGGCGGTGATCGTTCCTGTCATGTTCGGATGCACGGAGCAGAGGAACGGATACGACCCGGCCGACAGTGCCGGCACGTCATACGTGATCTCCGCCACGCCGTTGATGATGTCGCCCCGCATGAGGCTCGTGCCCGCGCTGTCACGGATCTCCACGTTGTGAGGCACACCGGCCTCGTCGTTCTTGAAGTGGACCTGGAACGGCTCATCGGCGGACACGGTCACCTCGGTCTGCTCGAACGCGGTGCTCGAATCCGCCGAGATCTCGACGACCGTATCGGCCGGCGGCGATGACGGCCCGGCTGTCTCGCCCGGTGACGCGAACTCGTCTGCCCAGCAGGCCGGATACGGGGTCGCCTCGGGCTCCGGCGTGTACGACGGATCCACCCAGCCGCGGAAGGTCATGACCTCGCCCGTGACCGGATCGAGCTTGGGGTCCAGGAGCTCGTGGTCGCGGACGATGTAGGTGTCCGTGTTCGGCGCCCGCAGGAAGGCGATGAGTTCCTCGATCTGGCGGTAGTTGAGCGGACCCGGCGGATTGGACTCCTCCGACCAGGCCGGCATGATGGAGGCCGGGTTGCCGCACGCGTAGCGGCCGCCGACCAGCAGGATGTTGTGCAGGTACGCCTCGTTGAGGTGGGCGAACAGCTTGTCCTGGCGGTTCAGCACCGGACCGATCCCGCCCTCGCCCTGCTCGCCGTGGCAGCGCGCGCAGTTGGCCTCGTAGACGTTGTAGCCGCGCTCGACGGCCGTGACCTGTTGCGCGGCGATCTCCGCGCCCTCCGCTCCCAGGCGTGGCTGCGACAGCCCGAGTGGTGCGCCGAGCTCGTAGAACCAGTAGATGGCCACGAACAGGACGACGACGACGACCGCCAGGAAGCCGACCCAGCGGGCATTGGCCGACTGGCGGACGACCTGCGCCGAGCGCTCCGGTGTCAGACCGGCCGCGGCCCGGATGGACGGCGCCGCCGTGAAGCGCTCCACCGGCGCGGCGTCGGCCCCGGGGCGGGCGACCGGCAGCCGCTGCTCGGGCTCGTGCCCCTCGGGCTCGCGTCCGGGCGTGTCGGTCATCGGACTCCTCGGTGGTGGTTCATCGTTCGCAGACTCAGATGCAGCCGGTCGGCGTGCGCGGCGGGATGATGCCCGGCTGCCCCAGGGCGACCGGGAGCGGGCCGAGCGTGATCTTGCCCGTGTCGATGGTCAGCACACCGGCCCCGTCCACGCTGACGGCGAAACGGTCCATGCCACGCGGCGCCGGGCCGAACTGGAGGCCGTCCGCCTTGACGCCCAGGCGGTCGTACCGGGATCCGTGGCAGGCGCATTCCAGCCAGAAGTTGCGCAGGCACGGGTTGGGCTTGCAGCCCAGGTGCGGGCAGCGCTGGTAGAGCGCGCGAACGTTGACCGTCGCGCCGTCGCCGGTCGTGTCCTCGCCCGGGATGAAGCGCTGCTGTGTGGGGTCCATGAGGATGACGAAGGCACGGGCGGCGGGGAAGTAGGCGGGGAAGCCCTCGTCGATCGGCAGGGCGGAGTTCTGCGCCTTCACCTCGTCCAGCGTGCCGATGGGCAGCCGACCACCGAACCCACCCGCCAGGCTCGGCCAGATGAACCCGATGGTCCCGGCCGTGATCTCCAGCAGCCACAGGCCCACGCCGGCGCCGAGCGCGGTGCGCATGAGCTGGCGACGGGAGAGGCCCTGGACCTGCTGCTTGCGCAGCGACTTGATGGCCTCCTTGGTCAGGGCCTGGGGTCGGGCGGCGGGCTCGACGTGGTAGTTGCTCATGGGTGCGCTGCGATACCTCTCGACACGGTCACAGGGCGAAGTAGACGCCCGGCGCCGTCACGTACGGGATGACGAAGGTGTAGCCCGGGCCGCGGAAGAAGATCCCGATGAAGGTCAGGACCAGGCCCAGCACGCAGAACATCGTGAACAGGACCACGGCCGTCTTCCGCTCGGAGGGCCGGATGGCGAGGACGTTGCCGCGATCCACGAACGGGATCAGGGCGGCGCCGACGAGGACGAAGGTGGGGACGAGGACGCCGGCGACCGTCGGGTGGAAGTAGGCCAGCAGCTCCTGGAGCCCCAGGAAGTACCACGGCGCCTTGGCGACCGCCGGCGTGATGTTGCCGTTGGCCAGCTCCTCCAGCGGGGCGTTGATGAACAGGCCCATCATCAGCAGGAAGATGCTCATGACACCGGCCGCCAGGAACTCGATGGTGAGCAGGTGCGGCCAGGTCATGACCGTGTCGTCCGGCTCCTTCTGGACACGGACGACGGCGTCCTGCTTGACCAGCGCGAGCAGCCGATACGGCCGCGCCGACATCGGCACGCGCTGCTTGTCGATCTCCGTCCGCCGAGTCGGATCGACCGGCAGCACTTCCCGACGCTCGGTGGGTGCCTTGGTGTCCGTCATTCGAAATGCCTCGCGGCCCGATAGGGCGGCTCAGCGCAAGGCGCCGTCCGAGCAGCGGAGCGAGCGCACCCCAAGGTGCGTGAGCGAGGAGCGCAGGCGACAACGCCGCAGATCGTCGTCATAGCGGCCCCGAGATCCCTCCATCCTTCCTGATGCGCCAGAAGTGGACCGCCAGGAAGATCGCTGCGACCAGCGGCAGGACCATGATGTGGAGCACGTAGAAGCGCAGGAGCGTGTTCTGGCCCACCTCGACGCCGCCCAGCAGGATGCGCGACACGGGCGTGTTGAACAGCGGCGCGTAGCCACCCATGTTCGTGCCGATGGTGATCGCCCAGTAGGCGATCTGGTCCCACGGCAGCAGGTAGCCCGTGAACGACAGCATGATGGTCAGGAACAGCAGGACCACGCCGACCACCCAGTTGAACTCGCGCGGGGGCTTGTAGGCGCCGTGGTAGAAGACCCGCATCATGTGCAGGAACACGAAGAAGACCATCAGGTGAGCGGCCCACCGGTGGATGTTGCGGGTCAGCAGTCCGAACGTGACTTCCGCCTGGATCTCCAGGATGTTGGTGTAGGCCTGCGTCGCCGAGGGCACGTAGAAGAACATCAGGTACACGCCGGTGATGGTCAGCACCAGGAACAGGAAGAAGCTCAGGCCGCCCAGGCAGAAGGTGTAGGCGAACTTGACCGCGTGCTGGCGGACGCGGACCGGGTGGATGTGCAGGAACACGTTGTTCATGACCGCATACGCGCGCGACCGCTCGTCGCGCGGGTACGGCTGTCGGAACAGCGAGCGCCAGACCGGGCTTCGGCGGATTGTCTGATCCATCCGCTCGAGGAAACTCAACGGGCTCCTCCTGCGACACCGGGCGTACCGGCGAGTTGTGCATCGCGGTACGACTCCTTGTAGAGCCGCCCGTCGGTCGAGATCTCCTGGAGCTCGAACCGCTCCATCGTAATGGCGTCGAACGGGCACCGCTTGACGCACAGAGCGCAGCGGATGCAGCGCTCCTCGTCAAGGATCATGGCCCCGCCCTGGTCCCAGCCGTAGGCCTCCTCCAGCTCGGGCAGGAGTCCCTCGGATTTGAGCTGGTTGATATCGACCATGTGGATGACGCCTTCGGGGCAGACATCCGCACACGCGCCGCACAGGACGCAGCGGAACGGGTCGAACCAGATGTTGTAATTGCACATGAGGCAGCGCGTGGACTCGGCGACCGCGCCGTTCGCGTCGTATCCCAGCTCCACCGGCGTGTTGAAGTTGACGACCGGCTCCGTGGACGGCATGCGGGCCTGGAGCGGCGCCATCGGGATGTGCTGGCGCGGCAGGACGTCGTAGAACTCGGGCATGTCGTGGCGCCACGAACTCGTGATCTTGACGTTCGCGGCGACGCTCACGTCGGTCCGTCCGGCAAGGTACCGGTCGATGGCGTAAGCGGCCTTCTTGCCGTGACCGGCGCTCTCGATGAGCGTCGTCGGCCCGGTGACGAAGTCGCCACAGGCGAACACGCCCCGGACGTTGGTGGCGTACGTCGCCGGGTCCACCTTGACCCGACCGCGGTTGATCTCGAAGCTCGCCTCCACGGGGAGGAAGGTCAGATCGGCGGCCTGCGACACGGCGGGGATGACCGTCTGCGCGGCCACCACGAACTCGGAGCCCTCGATCGGCACCGGCGAGCGTCGTCCGGAGGCGTCCGGCTCGCCCAGCCGGTTGCGGATGAAGCGGACGCCGGCGACCTTGCCGTCCTCGCCGAGGATCTCGATGGGGCTGGCCAGGAACTCCATGCGGACGCCCTCGCGTTCGGTCTCGCCCAGCTCCTCCTCGTCGACGACGAGCTCCGAGCGGGTGCGCC
>Ga0307505_10002539_pt1 | contig 12563 bp, 10 predicted proteins | sample 23_S_MG_FD_202183 | JGI IMG/M metagenome (GOLD analysis project Ga0307505, IMG submission 202183) | Soil microbial communities from Populus trichocarpa stands in riparian zone in the Pacific Northwest, United States - 23_S | ecosystem: Environmental > Terrestrial > Soil > Riparian zone > Trees...
GTTCAAGGACTGGGGCATCATCCCCACCATGATCGAAGGGGAATCGCGCACCAGCGGCGTGGTGATCTTCAAGGGCCCCAATGGCCAAAGCGAAAGCGGCATCTGGATCTGCACGCCGGGCTATTGGAACTGCCATGTGACCAGCGACGAGTTCTGCCACTTCCTGCTGGGCCGCTGCACCTATACGCATGAATCAGGCGAGGTGATCGAGATCGTGCCGGACACGGTGGCGTTTTTCCCAAAGGACTGGCGCGGCACCTGCAAGGTGCATGAAACCATCCGAAAAGTTTACATGATCCGCTAGGTCTCAGACCTCGATCAACTGCCAGGTGGCCTGGTTCTGGTCATAGGCGTGGAGCTCGCCCATGCTCACGTCGAACCAGCTGCCATGCAACGAAAGTTCCTTGCGGGTTTCCTTCATGCGGATCCACGGGAAGGTGCGCAGATTGGCGATGGAATGCTCGATGGAGGCGCGCTCGATCTGGCGTTCGTGCAGGGCCGCATCGTCTGAATGGGGCACGGCGCGGGCCACGTCCTTGATCGGGCGCATCCAGCTTCCGATGAAGTCCGTGTGGCTCAGGGGCCCCGCATCGCCCACGGCGGCGCGGATGCCGCCGCAGCGGCCATGGCCCATGACCACGAGATGTTCAACGCCGAGCGAGAGAACCGCAAACTCCAGGGCGGCGCTGGTGGCGTGGTGGCCGCCATCGGGCGTATAGGGTGGCACGAGATTGGCGACATTGCGCACCACGAACATTTCGCCGGGGCCGGCATCGAAGATGGTCTCAGGGGCGGCGCGGGAATCGCAGCAGGCGATCATCATGATCTTGGGCTGCTGCTGGCCCTCGCCAAGCTTGAGATAGCGTTCCGATTCGGACGCGTAACGCCCTTTGCGGAAATTCGCATAGCCATCGAGAAGCCGTTTTGGCAGGGACATTGATCACTCCAGAATACTTACCTTGTCTAGGGGGAAGTGGATTTATGAGTCAATCATCCGTCTCAACAATAATCTGTCACCCCGACGAAAGTCGGGGCCCAGACTTGCAACCAGTCAACATGCGGAAAGCCTGGGTCCCGGCTTTCGCCGGGATGACAGAATATATTTTGGGATGACGAAAAAGAATATCAATTGCCGCTGCCCCACGGGCCGTGGAAGTCGCCTTCCGCATCCATGCGCTTGAAGCCGTGGGCGCCGAAGAAATCGCGCTGGGCCTGGATGAGATTGGCGGTCCCTCTCGCCTGGCGGTAGCTGTCGAAATAGGCGAGCGCCGAGGACAGGGCGGGAAGCGGCAGGCCTTCCTGGGCGCCGCGGGCCACGATATGGCGGAGCGCCGGGGTGGCGCCCTGCATCATGCTGACGAACTCGGGGGCGAGGAGAAGATTGCTGAGGCCCTGGTTCTGTTCGAAGGCCGAGGCGATGGTATCGAGGAATTGCGAACGGATGATGCAGCCGGCGCGCCAGATGCGGGCGATGGTGGCCATGGGCAGGCTCCAGGTGAATTCCTTCGAGGCCGCTTCCATCACCGCGAAGCCCTGGGCGTAGGCGGCGATTTTTCCGGCAAAAAGCGCAAGCTCCAGTTTGTCGATCAGGGAATTGGGATCGCCCAATGAATTCGAGCCGGCCTTGGTAAATATGGCGGAGGCGTTCACCCGCTCCTTTTTCATGGCGGAGAGGCTGCGCGCCGCCACGGCGGCTTCAATGGCGGTTGCCGGAACCCCCATCATCTGCGCCTCAATCACGGCCCAGCGGCCGGTGCCCTTCTGGCCGGCGGAATCGAGAATGACATCGACAATCGGCGCACCCGTTTTTAGATCATTGGCGGCCAGCACGGCGGCGGTGATTTCGATGAGGTAGGAATTGAGCCTGCCCTTGTTCCATTTGGCAAAGACCTCGCCGATGGGTTTGGGTTTCATTCCCAGCCCGTCGCGCAGCACGCCATAGATTTCGGCGATCATCTGCATGTCGGCATATTCAATGCCGTTGTGGATGGTTTTGACGAAATGGCCCGCGCCGTTGGGGCCGAGCCAGGCGCAGCAGGGTTCGCCCTTGAATTTCGCTGAGATGGCGGTGAGAACTTTTTCCACCCGCGCATAGGACTCAGGTGTTCCGCCCACCATGATGGAGGGGCCGTGGCGCGCGCCCTCCTCGCCGCCGGACACGCCCATGCCGATGAAGGTGAGGCCGGTTCCTTCAAGCTCCTGGAAGCGGCGCATGGTGTCGCGGAAATTGGCGTTGCCCGCATCGATGATGATGTCATTTTTCGCCATGAGTTTTTTCAGGGCGGCGATCTGCTCATCCACCGGCTCGCCGGCCTTCACCATGATGATCACGGGGCGCGGCGGGCGGATCGCAGCAATGAACTCTTCCATGGTTTTTGCCGGAATAAGATCGGCTGCCAGTTTTCCGGCGGAAGCCATGAAGGCATCGGTCCGTGCGGTGGTGCGGTTGAACACCGCGATGCGGTTACCCTTTTCCGCGATGTTCAAGGCGAGATTCGAGCCCATAACGCCAAGGCCGATGAGGCCGATTTCCGCTTGTGACATGTTCAGGTCCTTAGTCCTTGTTTCCGGTCAAATAGGCTTTAGAGCGTCTCACCAACTCGTCAACCGGTGCGATCACGTCGAGATGAAGGGCGGTCTCGTCGGGCCCCGGCACTTCAATAGTTGCAAGCTGGCTGTCGAGCAAGGAGGTGGGCATGAAATGGCCCTTGCGGTCGGCCATGCGCGCCGCCAGCAGGTCGCGGCTGCCATACAGATGGATGAAGGTAATGGGCCGCTCCACGGCTTCCGCGAGTTTTTGCCGGTAGACTTTCTTCAGCGCCGAGCAGGAGGCGACAACGCCGTGACCCTTGTCGCATTCGGTTTTCATCGCCTTGCCGATGATGTCCAGCCAGGGCCAGCGGTCAGCGTCGGTCAGGGGTGTGCCGGCCGACATTTTTGCGATGTTGGATGCGGGATGAAGCCTGTCGCCCTCGATGAAGGGGCAGCCCAGTTCCGCAGCCAGGCCCTCGCCCACGCTGGTCTTGCCGCAACTCGTCACCCCCATAACAATGACCGCGCCCTTGAACATTGACCCTCAACACTCCCTGCCATTTCGGTTAGTTGCCATAACTTTTGCACTGGCGCCATGGGCAGACCGCGGGCACACTGGGTGTGCAAAGTATTTCGCAGAGGCAGTAAAAAGGGCATGAAAGCCATCGTCATTCATGGGGCTCTCGACCTTCGCATCGAGGAGCGTGAGCCCGCGACGCCGGGGCCGGACGAGGTTTCCATCGCCATCAGGCGGGGCGGCATTTGCGGCTCGGACCTGCATTATTATCAGCACGGCGGATTCGGCACGATCCGCCTGAAGGAACCGATGATTCTGGGCCATGAGATTGCCGGCGAGGTTGCGGCGGTGGGAAGCCAGGTGACCAGCTTGAAAGTTGGCGACAGGGTTGCGGTCAACCCCAGCCGCCCCTGCAAGGTTTGTGCTTACTGCCAGGCGGGGCTGCAAAACCACTGCCTCGACATGCTGTTTTATGGCAGCGCCATGCGCATGCCGCATGTGCAGGGGGCTTTCCGGCAATCGCTTGTGGCGTTCGAGAGCCAGTGCCACACAATCGCCTCCGGGGTTTCGCTGGAAGAGGCGGCATTCGCCGAACCCTTTGCGGTTGCCTTGCATGCCATCGCGCGGGCCGGGCCGCTGACAAACAGGAGAGTGCTGGTGACGGGATGCGGACCCATCGGGGCTCTGGCCATTATCACCGCACGGGCCCATGGGGCGCGGGAGATCATGGCCACCGATGTTTCCGACTATACGCTGGGGCTGGCGCGGCGCGTTGGCGCGGACCGCGTCATCAATGTGGCAACGCAGATGCAGGACCTGGCGCCGCTGAAAGCCAACAAGGGCACGTTTGATGTGATGATCGAGGCCTCGGGAAACGAACAGGCCATACTGACGGGACTGGACGTGCTGAAGCCCCGCGGCATTCTGGTTCAGCTCGGGCTTGGCGGCAATATTGCGGTTCCGCAAAACCTGGTTGTTTCGAAAGAAGTCGAGATCCGCGGTTCATTCCGCTTTCACGAGGAATTCGCCCTGGCGGTTGACCTCATCAACCGGCGCCACGTGGACCTCACGCCGCTGCTCAGCGAAGTGCTGTCGCTGGAGCAGGCAGAGAAAGCCTTTCAGCTTGCCGGCGACCGGTCACGCGCCATGAAGGTCCAGATCGCCTTTTAAATGCGGGCCCTTTCACTTCCGAAGTTTGTTTGTTATCAAATATGTAAGACAAATAAAAAATCCAATGGGAGGTGCAGATGTTTTATGGGGAGCCGGAAGGCACGGGCTTTGAGGCCATTGATCCGCGTTTCAACGAATGCCTGACCGGCCATGGTCGGGTTGAGCGGCTGTGGACGGGGGCGCGCTGGGCGGAGGGGCCCGCCTGGTTCGCGGCGGGCCGCTATCTCGTCTTTTCGGACATTCCCAACAACCGCATGATGCGTTACGACGAAACCGATGGCTCGATGTCGGTGTTCCGCAGTCCCGCCAACAACTCCAATGGAAATACCGTCGACCGTCAGGGGCGCCTGGTGACCTGCGAACACCAGGCCCGGCGGGTGACCCGCACGGAACACAATGGCTCGATCACCGTCATTGCCGACACCTTTGACGGCAAGCGCCTTAATTCACCCAATGACGTGGTGGTGAAATCGGACGGCTCGATCTGGTTCACCGATCCGCCTTACGGCCATCTCACCGACTATGAGGGCGACAAGGGCATCAGCGAAATCGGCAATGCCAATGTTTACCGGGTCGATGCCGCCAGCGGCAAAGTGGCTGCCGTCTGCACCGACTTCGACAAGCCAAACGGCCTGGCTTTCTCGCCCGACGAAAAATATCTCTACATCGCCGATACGGGCGCCAGCCACAAGGCGGACGGCAACAAGCACATCCGCCGTTTTGAAGTCGCCGCGAATGGCCAGGCCCTGGGCAAATCGAAAGTCTTTGCCGATTGCACGGCTGGCCTGTTTGACGGTTTCCGGCTGGACCGGGAGGGGCGCATCTGGACCAGCGCCGGCGACGGGGTGCACTGCTATCTTCCCGACGGCACCCTGATCGGCAAGATTCTCATTCCCGAACTGGTGGCCAATGTCTGTTTCGGGGGCGCCAAACTCAACCGCCTCTTCATCTGCGGCACCACTTCGCTTTATTCGGCGTACCTCGCCATCAATGGCATTTCGCCCTGCTAGCGATAGCTTGATAGACGCCTATCATGAATTGACAAAATTCCGGCGCGGAGTCCATATGAGCCATGGCTAGAGTGACCATCGAAGACGTGGCCCTTGCGGCGGGCCTCAGTGTTGCAACCGTTGACCGGGTGCTGAACGGGCGCGCGGCGGTGCGGCCGCAAACAGCACTTCGGGTTGAAAAGGCCATCCGCCAACTCAACTATCAGCCGGACCGGCTGGCGGCACGCCTGGCCAAGGGCCAGGAATACCGCTTCTGCTTCGTGCTGCCGGAAGGCAACAACGGCTTCATGATCGGGCTTGGCGAAGAGGTGCGGGCCATTGCCTCGCATCTGGTTTCGGAGCGGGTGCATATCGACCTGCGCCTCACCGATGTGTTTGACGCGGCAACGCTGGCCGCCACACTGGACAGCATCGGCGATATTTACGACGGGGTTGCGGTGGTGGCGCTTGACCATCCCCGCGTGCGGGAAGCCATCAACGGACTGGTGGAGCGCGGGGTTTCGGTGGTGACGCTGGTCTCCGATGTGCCGAGCTCGAAGCGGGTGCATTATGCGGGGATCGACAATTCCAGCGCGGGGCGCACCGCCGCCACCCTGATGGGGCGTTTTCTCGGCGGCAGGAAAGGCAAGGTCGGCCTGATCGCCGGATCGCTTTCGCTGCGCGATCATATCGAACGGCGCTTCGGCTTCGAGCAGGTGCTGGCCCAGGAATTTCCGCAGCTTGCCATTCTGCCGGTGCTGGAATCGCGTGACGACTGGCAGCGGGTTGAAAAAGTAACGGCGGAAATGCTGAGCGCGCACCCCGACCTCATCGGCATCTACAATGTCGGGGCGGGGGGCATTGTCACGGCGCTGGAAAATGCCGGGCGGCAGAAGCAGGTGACCTATATTGCCCATGAGCTCACGGATCACACCCGCCGCGCCCTGGTTGACGGCACCATTGACGTGATCATCAACCAGAACGCGGGCCACGAGGTGCGCAGCGCGGTGCGCGTGCTGATGGCCAAGGCCGACCGGACTCCCCTCATCGACGCGATGGAGCACATCCGCATCGATATCTTCGTGCGCGACAATCTTCCTTAGAAAGAACCCTCATGTATCTCGGTCTTGATTTTGGAACTTCTTCCGTCAAAGGCGTGCTGATCGACGAACGGCAGAAGATTACGGCCACGGCAAGTTCGCCGCTGAAGGTTTCGCGGCCGCACGACGGCTGGTCCGAGCAGAGGCCGGAGGACTGGTGGAAGGCGGCCCATGCGGTGGTCAAAACCCTGGGCAAGGCAAAGCCCAAGGCCATTGCCGCCGTGGATGGCATTGGCCTTTCCGGCCAGCAGCATGGCGCCACGCTGATCGACAAGGCAGGGCATGTGCTTCGGCCCTGCATACTGTGGAATGACGCGCGCTCGTTCGAGGAGTGCAAGGACATTCTGGCGCGCGAGCCCCGGGCCCTTGCGATATCCGGCAACATACCGCTGGCGGGCTTCACCGCGCCCAAGCTGGTCTGGGTCAAGAAACATGAGCCCAAAGTTTTCGATGCGGTCGACAAGGTTCTGCTGCCCAAGGATTATATCCGCTACCGCATGACGGGGGAATTTGCCTCGGACATGTCGGACTCGTCGGGCACCTATTGGCTCGACGTAGCCAAGCGCCAGTGGTCCGATGACCTGCTGCGGGCCACGGACATGCGGCGGGAGCAGATGCCCCGCCTCTGCGAGGGCACCGATGCCACCGGCAGGCTCACAGCCGCCGTGGCCAGAGCCTGGGGCATGCCGAAGCGCCCGGTGGTGGCTGGCGGCGGCGGTGACAACGCGGCTTCGGCCTGCGGCATAGGGGCGGTCACCGACGGGGCGGCCTTCGTGTCGATCGGCACGTCAGGTGTCATGTTCGTTTCCAACGACACATTCAGCCCCAATGCGGCGCGGGCGGTTCATGCCTTTTGCCATGCGGTTCCCGACACGTGGCACCAGATGGGGGTCATTCTTTCGGCAACGGCCAGCCTGGAATGGCTGGCAGGCGTGTTGAAAACGCCCGCGCCCCTCCTCACCAGGGCCTTGGGCACAAAACTTTCCGGGCCCTCACCGGCGCTGTTCCTGCCCTATCTTTCCGGCGAGCGCACCCCGGTGGGTGACGCGCAGGTGCGCGGCCTGATGATGGGGCTTGGCCATGAAACGGATGCCAGGACCATGACCCATGCGGTGCTTGACGGCGTGGCCTTTGCCTTCCGCGACAGCCTTGTTGCGCTCCAGGACGCGGGCACCAGCGTAAAGCGGGTGATGGCGGTGGGCGGCGGCACGAAGTCCGAGCTGTGGCTCCGGATCATCGCCACGGCGCTCGGCGTTCCGGTCGATCTTCCGGCGGCCGGCGATGTGGGCGGGGCATTCGGTGCTGCCCGCCTGGGACTGATGGCGGCAACCGGCGCCTCCTACAGGACCGTCTGCACGCCTCCCAAGATTGCCCGGACCATTCAACCCGATGCCAAGGTGCTGGCCGCCTATGAGGAGGCTTACGGGCGCTACCAGAAAATCTATCCAGCGATCAAGGAGATCAACCGCTCATGAAGAAATTTTATTCGATCACCGATCCCATCAAGTATGAGGGGCCGGATTCCAGGAATGCCCTGGCCTATCGCTGGTACAATCCGAAGCAGAAGGTGCTGGGCAAGAGCATGGCGGAGCACTTACGCTTTGCGGTTTGCTACTGGCATACGCTGTGCTGGCCGGGCACGGATCCGTTCGGCGGTGAAACCTTCAACCGCCAGTGGCACAATATGGCGGACCCCATGGCGGCGGCGGCGACGAAAGCCGATGTGATGTTTGAAACGCTGCGGCTGCTCGGCATCGACTACTTCACCTTCCATGACCTCGACATCGCACCGGAGGGCAAGTCGCTGAAGGAGTTCAACAGCAATGTGACGGCCATCGCCAATATCCTCGAAGGCAAGATGGCCAAGGCGAACAAGAAACTGCTCTGGGGCACCGCCAACATGTTTTCCAACCGGCGCTTCATGGCGGGTGCGGCCACCAATCCGGACCCCGATGTCTTCGCCTATTGCGCGGCGCAGGTGAAGCATTGCCTTGACGTGACCAAGGGCCTGGGCGGCGAAAATTACGTGATGTGGGGCGGGCGCGAGGGCTATGAAACGCTGATCAACACCAATATCGGGCAGGAACTGAAACAGGCGGGACGCTTCCTGTCGCTGGTTGTCGAGTACAAGCACAAGATTGGTTTCAAGGGCCCTATCCTCATCGAGCCCAAGCCCAAGGAGCCGACCAAGCATCAGTATGATTACGACACGGCTTCGATCTACGGCCTGCTCAAATCCTACGGGCTTGAGAAGGATGTGAAGCTCAATCTCGAGCAGAACCACGCCATCCTGGCGGGCCACACCTTCGAGCATGAAATTGCCCTGGCTGCCGCACTTGGCGTGTTCGGCTCGCTCGACATCAACCGCGGCGATTATCTGCTGGGCTGGGACACGGACCAGTTCGCCATGAACATTCCGGAAGTGGCGCTCACCATGTTTGAAATCCTGAAGGCCGGCGGCTTCACCACCGGGGGCATGAATTTCGATGCCAAGATCAGGCGCCAGTCGATTGATCCCGATGATCTGCTGCACGCGCATGTGACCTCCATGGATGCCTGCGCCCGTGGGCTTCTCATCGCGGGGCAGATGATGAAGGACGGCAAGATGGAAAAGGCGGTGGCCAAGCGCTATGGCAAATGGGAAGAGCCGCAAAACCAGGCGATGCTTGCGGGCAAGGAAAGTTTGGATAAGATCGCGGCGCGGGTGCACAAGTCCGGCCTTGATCCACAGCCCACATCCGGGCGCCAGGAATATCTCGAAGGCGTATTGAACTCTTACATTTAGGGAAGCTGTTATATGGCAACGAACATCAAAGGCCCGGCGATTTTCCTGGCGCAATTCGCGGGCGACGCGGCGCCGTTCAATTCCTGGGACTCGATTACCAAATGGGCGGCTTCGCTGGGCTACAAGGGGGTGCAGATTCCAACCTGGGACGGCCGGCTTTTCGACCTCAAGAAGGCGGCGGAGTCCAAGACCTATTGCGATGAGGTGAAGGGGGTGGCGAAAAAGAACGGGGTCGAGATCACCGAGCTTTCAACCCATCTGCAGGGCCAGCTTGTGGCGGTCAATCCGGCCTATGACGAGGCCTTTGACGCCTTCGCGCCGGCGGCGGTTCACGGCAAGCCCAAGGAGCGGCAGAAATGGGCGGTCGAGCAATTGATGCTGGCGGCCAAGGCTTCCAAAAATCTTGGGCTCACAGCCTCGGTGACATTCTCCGGGGCGCTGGCCTGGCCCTATGCCTATCCCTGGCCGCAGCGCCCGCAGGGCCTGATCGAAACGACATTCAGCGAACTTGCCAAGCGCTGGAAACCCATTCTTGATGCCTATGACGAGGCGGGCATTGACATGGGCTATGAAATCCATCCCGGCGAGGATGTATTTGACGGTGCTACCTTTGAAATGTTCCTCGATGCGCTGAAGGGCCACAAGCGCTGCCAGATCAATTATGATCCGTCGCATTTCGTGCTGATGCATCTCGACTATCTCTCATTCATCGACATCTATCATGAGCGCATCTGCGCCTTCCATGTGAAGGATGCGGAACTGAACCCCACGGGGCGGCAGGGGGTTTACTCGGGCTATCAGCCGTGGATCAACCGGGCCGGGCGCTTCCGTTCGCTGGGCGACGGACAGGTGGATTTCGGGGCGATTTTCGCCAAGCTCGCGCAATACAATTATGCCTCATGGGCGGTGCTGGAATGGGAATGCTGCCTGAAGCATCCGGAACAGGGTGCGGCGGAAGGAGCACCCTTCATCGCCCGCCATCTCATCCGCGTCACGGAAAAAGCCTTCGATGATTTTGCCGGCGGCAAGACCGATCAGGCGCAGGTCAACCGGCTGCTGGGATTGTGATGCTTCATAAGTTTCCCTCTCTCCATTGGAGAGAGGGCGGGGCCCATTGCGAAGCAATGGGAGGGTGAGGGGGTTTCGGTCTCTAGATTTCATCCACCGGCGCCCCCTCACCTCCCCACCGCTTTGCGGCGGGTCCCCTCCTCTCCCCCAAGGGGCGAGGAAAAGATAGAAATAGAATATCGGGAGAACGACATGTCAATCACGGGAACAAGTGAAAAGAAAACGGGGCGCATCAGGCTTGGCATGGTGGGTGGCGGGCAAGGCGCCTTTATCGGCGCGGTGCACCGCCTGGCGGCGCGCATGGATGATCATTATGAATTTGTCGCCGGAGCCCTTTCCTCCGATGCGGCGCGTTCAAAGGCCTCGGGCGAGGAGTTGGGTCTGGCGCCCGACCGCATCTACGGGGATTTCCGCGAGATGGCCAAGGCCGAGGCCAAGCGGGCCGATGGCATTGAAGCGGTTTCCATCGTCACGCCGAACCACATGCATTTTCCCGCGGCGAAAGCCTTCATCGAAGCGGGTATTCATGTGATTTGCGACAAGCCCCTGTCGCTCAATCTCAAGGAAGCTTTGGCGCTTGAAAAACTTCTGGCCAAAAACAAGAACGTAATTTTCGCCCTCACCCATAATTATTCCGGCTATCCGATGATCCGCCAAGCGCGGGCCATGGTGGCCGCCGGTGAGCTCGGCGACATCCGCGTGGTGCAGGGCGAATATCCGCAGGACTGGCTCACCACCGATCTGGAAAAATCCGGGCAGAAGCAGGCGGCCTGGCGCACCGATCCCAAGCGCACGGGGGCCGGCGGCTGTGTCGGCGATATCGGCACGCACACCTACCAGCTCGGCTGTTTTGTGTCGGGCCTCAAGCTTGACGAACTTTCCGCCGACCTCACGACCTTCGTGAAGGGCCGCCGGGTTGATGACAACGTGCATGTGATGCTGCGCTACAAGGGCGGGGCCAAGGGCATGATCTGGGCCAGCCAGGTGGCGCCGGGCCATGAGAATGGTTTGAAAATTCGGGTCTATGGCACCAAGGGCGGACTGGAATGGGTGCAGGCCGATCCGAATTATCTCTGGTACACGCCTTTCGGCGAGCCGAAGCGGCTGATTACCCGGGGCGGGGCCGGTTCAAACGCGGCGGCGGCGCGGGTCACGCGCGTACCGCCGGGGCATCCCGAGGGCTACCTTGAAGGCTTTGCCAATATCTACACGGAAGTGGCGCGTGCCATCAAAGCCAGGCGCGCCCGCAAAAAGCCGGACAAGGACGTGCAGTTCCCGGGCATCGAGGACGGCGTGGCCGGCATGGCCTTCATCGAGGCCTGCGTGAAATCTTCGGCGAAGAACGGGAAGTGGGTGAAGGTTTAGGCTACGAAAAACACCAAAAAGAGTGCAATTGCCTTGAACTTATGGGAATGAACTGCAGTTAAATGCGTCTTAACGTTGCTGCCCGTATACCTCATCATGCCAAAATCCGTAAAATTGTAGTTGATCCATGAATCTGCGGCGCATTGTTGCAAAAGTTTTCTCCCTGGATTTTTTTGCAGGACTGCTAATCAGCGCGTCCCTTTCACTTGGTGTTCTTGTGCTGTTGAGCGTGGGTGGCATTGGCGCGGCGATTGTCATCGGGTTGCTAGGGCCCATAGTTTTTTTGATTGTTTTTGCTTTAATCGTCATGGCAACGATAGCGCTAGTCCGCGAAAATTCCACAAAAGCCGCTGGTGCATTTGCCTTTTATCCTGTCGCATTTTCTATTTATACGTTATTTGGAGCATATTTTTCATACAATGAAGACAAGGCACAGGAACTGGATTTCAGTGCGCATGTCGTAGCCAACCCTATTGGAAAAATTGATAATCTGACTCTATCAGACGGCAACTGTAAAGCACTCTGTTCTTCAGTTCTTTTTGAAAAGTTGGCTGATCAAGTTACATCTGTCTATCAGGGAGCCCCAGTCATTCTCGAATCGGGGCAGAAAATTCCTCAGTTTGAGGCGGCGTCATACGTTCTTGCGCGAGGTGCAGATTGCTTTACGCCGGAAGCGACCATACGCATGTCAACTTATTATTTACAGAGTAGAGGAGCTTTTGGTGTTTGTACCGTGGCAAGGAAAGTCAAACGTGGGTCAGAGATCGCTGAGTTATTGGAGCCGGGAGTGCAGATCAAAGATGGCAGGCATCACCGAAATGAAGTCGTAAGACCGTATGGCCCAGTGAGTGATTCTATTGCGGTTGGCTTGCGGGTTGAAAAAGGAAAAAGTCCGGTTGAGATTGCCCGCTGGGAGGCAGGCTCTCTACCCCATAGCGGCAAATGGATTGGAAAGCGATTTGAATTAATCAATTTCATACGTGCACTTACGTTGGACGGCCAAGGTAATGCGGCGCTAGATTCGGAAGAGACAATTT
>Ga0307505_10002540_pt1 | contig 12562 bp, 2 predicted proteins | sample 23_S_MG_FD_202183 | JGI IMG/M metagenome (GOLD analysis project Ga0307505, IMG submission 202183) | Soil microbial communities from Populus trichocarpa stands in riparian zone in the Pacific Northwest, United States - 23_S | ecosystem: Environmental > Terrestrial > Soil > Riparian zone > Trees...
AAACGGTGGGGCTAATTTTGCGGAATCTGGCGGCCTTGCCGGGTGATGTATTGCCAGGAGAGGTGGAGAAGGTGTTGCGGCCGCATAACCGCCGCCCACGGGTCTTCCTGGTTGCGGCCGCGCTGGCGGAGAATCATCAGCACATGACCCATCTCCGCAATTACTTCTTCTCCTACCGCCATGTCAAAACCCACATCACCGGGGATACCCTACGCCAGATGGGCCTCAAACCCGGCCCTTCATATGGGCAGATCCTCGATGGCCTGCTGGCCGCCCGGCTCAATGGGCAGGTACAAACCTTGGCAGATGAAGAGAGATGGCTTCATGAATGGCTGACCCGTCCCTAATCTTTCAACCATTTTCTAACCACAACCCTGCCTTACCTAAAACCAGCTTTACAGACATTGTAAGGAAAACAATGCATCATCTGTACTATGCCAGATGTCAGGTCTGACTTGGCGCATTTTTTTCTGGCAAAATCGCTGAGTTTGCTCGTAAATAGATGTAATTCTCAGCCAGATTAATCAGGCGCATTCGCTCAAACATGACAAATCAGGCAAAATCGTATTAAAATGAGACGTTGGTACTAATTAAACATAGTCTGATGTGTCCTCTATCTTCAAGGAGCAGAACATGTATCCACACCCTTACCGCTTACGTGGGCAAACGGCCCCCATCCTCTGGCATCGAGGTAAATGGCTAATTTTTATCTTTTTAGCAGTTTTTTTGACGGCCCTGATCCTGAACCATACGCTGGTGGGCGCGGCCGCACCCCTGGCCGGTAGCATTAGCGGCACTGTTTTCCGCGATTACAACGCCAACGGGAGCGATGATGGGGTCAATGAACCCGGCATTGCTGGTGTCATTATCCGGGCTACCGATAATCTAGGTAATGTTGTCACAGCCACCACTGGGATAGCTGGCACCTATGCTACAACTGTTTTGCCTGGTACCGCAGCCCGTGTCGAATTTGCCCTTCCTCCCGATGGCAGTCTGAATTTCTTACAGCCGGGGGCGGCAGGTAACACCACTGTCCAATTTGTTGATATTACCAGCGGCAATGCCACCAATGTAAATGTTGGCTTTAACAACCCAGCCCAATATTGCGAAGCCAATCCGTATATGGCCGTTCCCAGCTACTTTGGCGGTACAAGCTCTACCTTGGATGGTATTGCCCGCTTTAACTACAACGATTCAGGCATCACACCAGCACCAACTACATTGACCGACTGGACTGATATCGGCACAACGTATGGTGTGGCCTATAACCCGGCACAAGATGCCTTGTACGCCTCAGCTTACGTCAAACGACACAGTTCCTTAGCCGGTAGCGCCGGGGCCATTTACCGGGTCGAAGGGGTTACCGGGAGCACTTTCACCACTACTCTGTTCACGACCATCCCCAATATTGGTACCGTACCTAATAATGCCACCCGTGGCTTACCTTCGAATCCCATTGACCCCAGTTTTGACCCGGCTGTTTTTGGCCTTGTTGGTCGGGCTGGGTTAGGGGATATGGATTTATCAGATGATGGTAGTACCTTGTATGTGGTCAACTTGAATGACCGCAATGTATACCCCGTTACTACCGCCAGCGGTACGGTAGGCACACCCATTGCCATCCCCAGCCCTACCTGTACCAACGGGGAATGGCGTCCCTTTGCTACCCAATTCCATGATGGCGATTTATACGTCGGCGGTGTCTGCTCGGCAGAAACCGGAGGAACCCGGGCTAATCTGACAGCTCAAGTTTATCGGTATGATGTTGCCAGTAGTACCTGGTCAGCCGGGCTATTTAGCCCCGCTATACCGCTTAATTTTGCTCGCGGCCGCGGTTTTAACACCGGCACTGTCCCTGATGACGGTTTCTGGAACCCCTGGATTAACGATGGTCCCACCTTGTTCGGTCGTGCGACCGCTAATACCGGTGATGGGGGAATTTTATACCCTCAACCGATGCTCAGTGACATCGAATTTGACAGCCAGGGCTATATGCTCCTCGGTTTCCGTGATCGCACGGGTGATCAAATTGGTTATTTGAACAATGCGGTTGACAACGGTGCCTACCCGGCTGGCTCCGGCGGTGCGTCCATCTGGTACGCTTCTCCTGCGGGCGATATTCTCATCGCCGCCCCCAATGGCGCAGCTTTTACCCTGGAAAACAATGGCGTGGTTGGCAGTCGAACCACTGGCTCCACCAGCCTTCAGGGACCAGGGGGCCGGGAATTTTTCCATGGTGATATCTTTACCAATACGGTTGGTTTTCCTGTTCATCAAGAAACAAGTTTTGGCGCTTTGGCCGTTCGGCCCGGTTCAGCCGAAGTGGCTATGACCGCCTACGACACCACGACAGTTGACGAAGGGGCCGTTTACTGGATGAACCTGGCTAATGGTGGCGGAAATAAATTGCGTGGTTACCGTATTTACTTCGGTAATCAAGACCCCTTCCCACCCGCTCCAGAGAATGGTCGTTTTGGTAAGGCTAATGGGTTGGGAGACCTGGAGCTACTGTGCGCCCCGGCCCCCATCGAAATTGGTAATCGTGTTTGGGGTGAAGATGCCAACAATGGCCTCCAAGATCCTTTGGCTGTTGGCACAGAGGAGCCTATACCCGGTGTCGTTCTTAACCTCTATCGTATAGATGGCACTGTGGTAGGTACCGACACTACCAACGCCAATGGGCAATACATTTTTAACAATACTACTGTGCCGGGCGGGGTTCAGTCCAACACCCAATATGTGATTCGCATTAACGATGTTGGACCCATTGTGGGTGCTGGCTACAGTTATATTACCCTGGCCAACGTGGGCGGCAATGATCGGATTGATAATGATGCCGTCAGTGGTAACGCCGCGGGTGTGCCTGGCCCTAACCGCCCCGAAATTGTCCTCATGACGGGGCCAGTTGGGCATAATAACCACACTTATGATTTTGGCTTTTCGGCGACGGCGGCACCCACGGCCGTGACATTGCAAGGAATAGGGGTACGGTCGCCGATTGGGGGTGCGGCCGCGATCCTGGCATCCCTATTTATTGTTCTCACCTTCACGGGGGTTGCCCTCTGGCGTCGCCGCCGACCTAGTTAGCTCATCCCTCTCACTCCTATTTGTTTATAAAACCCGCCAGGTCATAACCTGGCGGGTTTTTTATTTTCCTTCCCCTCTTTCTATTGCCGCATCCCTGATCACCCTAAACATTCAGTCATTCTTCGCCTTTGCCCTTATCAATGAACTTATTCTAAAAGCCCCCCATCCAAAAGTCCTGCTCTGGTGACACCCTTCTTATCTGACGCGTCTATTTATTGCGAATAGGTTATTTGGGCTATATCTCCGGCAAAAAACGAGTGTTTACAACCCAATTCAAACCTTTGTTGGTACTGGTAGCCTAGTGATGCTGAGGGGGTGATGGTGTACATTGTATTTGTATAGTGCTTGAGCCTTTGTCCCAACAACTGATGGAAATGATTAAGACCCTATTTGTATGGGGAGTCACGACTTGGTAACTGCTGCGGCCGCGTCTTATCTTATCCTGGACTCAATTTTTACTAGCAGCCTGGCAGACTCTTGCAAGTGACTTAACCATTCATTCTGGCTCAGTCTGACTTTATCAGGTTGGTACTATCTTATTGATTTGTCTATGGTATCTGTGACCTAACAACCATCACTTGTAATTATTGATTTCGTGAGGAGTAGAAAACATGAGGAAGTATCCTTTAATATGGCAATTTTTAGCTCGTCTAGGAGCCGCTCTGACCCTGGTAGCCATGGTGATGTTGCTCACCGGGCCAGCCCGTCTGGTCTCTGCCGACCCGCTGGCTGGTAGCCTCAGCGGTACCGTTTTCCGCGACTTTGACAGTGATGGCACACGGGACGCCACCGAGCCGGGTATTGCCGGAATCACTGTCACCACTGTAGATAACCTGGGCAACACCAGCACCGTCACCACCAGCAATACCGGCACTTACACCACCGCCTCTTTGGGCGGAACCAGTGCCCGTATCGAATTCACCCTGCCCACGGATGGTAGTCTGGATTTCCTAAACCCCAGTGTGGCAGGCGGCACAACCGTCCAGTTCATTGACATCTCTGGGGGTAATGCCACCAATGTCAACGCCGGTTTCCTCAACCCCGCCCAATATAGCGTCGCCGCCCCCCAGGTTGTTGTGCCTTACTGGGAACGTGGTGATCAGTCAGCCAATGCCAATCCTGTCGTAAGCGGTCACGCCTATAACGCCAATGGGACCGGGGTGGCCTTGAATCATTACGCTAATGCCTCACAGGTAGGTACCGTTTTCGGATTAGCTTACCAAACTCAATCTGACGTTCTCTTTGGTGGTACATATATTCGACGTGGATCGGGTGTTGGTTCAGCAAACACCACCGGGGCCATTTACAAACTGAGTGGTACAGGCGCACCATCGGTTTTCATAGACCTTACAACTATTGTTACCACAGGGGCCAATCCTCACCCGAATGGCGTGGGGCATAATTTCATTCTGGACACCGCCACCTACCCCCAGGTCGGTAAAATTGGTTTGGGCGATCTCGAAATCTCTGATGACGAAGAAACGTTGTATGCTGTCAATTTGAATGATCGAGAACTCGTGATCATGCCCCTGACCTTTGACGGTTCCGGTCAGCCTGTTGCCCCCGCCCCTGCCAACATCTCAACCATAACCATCCCTGTCCCTACAAATTGTGATGACACAGGTATTGACCCCAATGAACCAGATGCGACGGATTGGCGGCCATTTGCCCTTAAGTTCTTCGATGGCAAACTGTATGTGGGTGGCGTGTGTACGGCGGCTTCTATGATTGCAGGCTTAAACCCGGCTACGGCTACCTTTACGAATGTACAGCCCTTCTTGCCCTATCTGGATGCCCATATTTTTGTATTTGATCCCGTCACCAACAGTTTCAATACAACCCCTATTCTTTCTATACCATTAGATTATGCCCGTGAAGCAATAGATACGAATTTCACGGTTGCCCCTGGCCAGCTGAATGATGCGGAGTGGTTGCCCTGGACAGATCATTGGTTGCCTAATTGGCGCGGCCGCAATACGGGGGGTTTTATAGTAAATGTCAACCCTCAGCCTATGTTGGTGGATATTGAATTTGATGGTCGCGGTTTTATGTTCATAGGTCTCCGCGACCGCTTTAGCGACCAGGCTTATGACGATGGTGATCCTGGCCCGAATAACGCCGCCCTAACCCGTCAACGTACAGCGGGCGATCTCTTGCTGGCTTGTTTGAATGCCAGTGGGGTCTGGCAATTAGAAAGTGGCCCTGTAGCGAATCGTACCTGTACCAATGGCCTCACCGGTGAAACACGCACCGCGACGAATCCACCCAGTGCTGATTACAATCCGGGGTCGCCACAACCAGAGTTCTTTCACGAAGATCAATACCGACAAAACGGTACGACATCTCTTTACCATGACGAAACATTCTTGGGAACATTAGCTACATTGTACGGTAGCGGCCAGTTGGTTGGTACAAAATTTGATGCAATGGGAATTTATGAAGGGGGTACCGTTACTTACAACACCGCCAATGGCAATCGTGTACGTGCGGTACAAATGTATCCCTCTAATACCCGCTTCGGTAAAGCAGGTGGCCTGGGTGACGTGGAATTGTTAGGTGGAGCCGCCCCAATTGAAGTAGGCAACCGTGTCTGGCAGGACAACAATAACAACGGCGTCCAAGATCCCGGCGAACCACCACTTCAAGGTGTGGCGGTAGGCTTGTATGACAGCACCGGAACCCAACTTGCTACCACTACCACCAACGCCAATGGCCTTTACTATTTCTCTAATACTCAAACAGTCGGTACCGTAGCGGCACAAGTTGTTGCTAGTGGTGACGATGCTGAACAATTGACCAATGCGCCAGGCACAACAACCCTCAATGGCGGAGACCTGGACATAGGCAATAACAACGCCGCTGGAACGCCACACCACATTGGCTTACGTTTTACAGCTCTGGCTATTCCCGTGGGCGCAACGATTACATCTGCTTATATTCAGTTTGCAACTGATAGCGATGGTCCTGACAACATTGGGGCCACAGCGACCTTCAACATTGAAGGGCAATTGATTGCGGATGCTCCAGTCTTTACCACTGCCAACAACAATGTCACTGGCCGTGGCCGTACAGTGGCGGATGTCAACTGGTCTACGCCAACCTGGACAGGTACAGGGATTGCTGGTTTGAATCAAAGAACATCGGATCTGGCGACTATTGTGCAGGAAATCGTCAACTTGCCTGGTTGGGTTTCAGGCAATGATATGGTTTTCATCATCAACAACTCAGCAGATCACCGCGAAGCCGAAACATTTGATGGTGTGGCCGCCAATGCCCCACGTTTAATGATCAATTACGTGGTACGCCCGGCTACTTTCGTCAATCTACAATATCGTAGCAACTATGAAATCCGGGTTAATTTAGACCAGGCATCGCTGAACGGCTTCTCAGTCGCCACGCCTGACAACGATGCAACCAGTTTTGGCGACATGCGCGACTCTGATGGGCAGGTACATAGCGGCGGTTATGCGGCCGCGCACTTCACCACCGATGGCCCTGGCGACAACAACCACACTTTCGACTTCGGTTTTGTGCCCCGTGTCAGTTTGGGCGACAAAGTATGGAACGACGAAAACAATGATGGCGTATACAACATGCCGGTGCGCGTGGGTGATTTCGTCTGGGTTGACCTGGACAGCGATGGCCTGCAAGACAACAACGAACCCGGCGTAAATAACGTAGGCGTGGCCCTGCACCGGGCGACAGATGCTGACTGTAGTGTGGCCCCTCTGGCCCTTACCACCACCGCCCCCAACGGGGCCTACCTCTTCGACAATTTGCCCGCTGGCAACTACTTTGTCTGCTTTGATCTGATGACTATCCCCTCTGGTTTTGCCGTGACCACCGCCAACGTCGGTGGGGACGACACCATTGACTCCGATGCCGACACTACTACCGGACAATCTTCTGCAACGGGTGTTCTCACCGCCGGACAACAAAACATGAGCCTGGACATGGGTCTGGTCAACGGTGGTTCTGTCACTGTCGGCGATCGTGTCTGGTATGACACCGACCGTGACGGGGTGCAGGACAATAACGAGTCTATCGGCGTTCCTGGCGTTGCAGTAAGGCTTTACAACAACGGGCAGACCTGTGGTGTAGATATACCCCTCGTCACCACGACTACCGATGACACGGGTTACTACCTATTCACTGGCTTACCCGCTGGTGATTACTTCGTCTGCTTTGATCTGACCTCTCTGCCCGTTGGTTATCAAGTGACCAGCCAGAACAGCGGTGGCAATGACACCCTCGATTCTGACGCCGATCCGGCAACTGGGGCTACTGCCCCCACCGGGCCAATGACCGGGGGCACATCCAATTTGAGCCTGGACATGGGTATCCGGGCCACCAATGCCACCACCAACAGCCTGGGCGACCGCGTCTGGTACGATGAAAACCGGGATGGCGATCAGGATGGCGGCACAGAACCTGGTACGCCCGGCATCCGTGTAGAACTGCATCCCAATGGAGCCAGTTGTACTGATACGCCATTGGCCGTCACGACAACAGACGCCCTGGGCAATTACCTCTTTGCTGGTTTGCCGGATGGCAGCTACTTTGTCTGTTTTGATCTGACCACCTTATCCACCGGTTATCAGGTGACAACACCCGACCTGGGCGGCAATGACACCCAGGACTCCGACGCCAATCAGACGACCGGCCAAACGCCTACCGTAGCGTTGGCGGGTGGGACAAGCAACACCACCCTGGACATGGGTATCCGCCGCACCGATGCGGGAACCGTGGCCGTAGGCGACCGGGTGTGGTTGGATGCGGATCGGGATGGGATTCAGGATGCGAATGAACTGGGTGTGCCTGGCATTCAGGTGGGTCTATACCAGAATGGGCAATCCTGTATGGCCTCAGCCGCCAACGGGGGTTATACCTCAGGTGGTACAGCCAACGAATGGGAACACGGCGTTGTTCCTGGAGCCAACTGGCCGAATGGCTGTGCCAACGGTTCAGCCGGGTGTTGGGGCACAGACCTGGATAACACATATAGCAATAATAGCAATCAAAATGTCACCTCTGTTGCGATAGTGATACCAACCACAGCTACAGGCCCTATCAGTGTCAATTGGGATCAGGCTTACGATCTGGGTACAGGTGATAGTGTTACAGCTCGCTATAGTTGTAACGGTGGTGCTTATACCGCCATGTTTAATGCAACTACAGATGTTGCGGCCACTTGGACTAACCAAAACCAAGCATCTACGTGTACGCCTGGTCAGACTTTGCGTGTGCAATTTAATCTGACATCAAACGGCAGCAGCGCTGGCCCTGGTTACTATATGGATAATGTGCGGGTGCAGGATAGTGTCGGGACATTGTTCTACTTTGAGGACTTTGAAGTTGCTACAGCTTTAGCGACGGATACGACCGATGCCAACGGTGAATATCTGTTCACCGGGTTGGCGACAGGCAACTATTACACCTGTTTCACCCTGGCTGATATACCGGCGGGTTTTGAAGTGACATTGCCCAATGTGGGGGCTAACGACACGGTAGACTCCGATGCCAGCAGTACGATGGGGGCTACGGGTAGCACCGGCACATTGCCAGTGGGCACGGCGGATTTGACCCTGGATATGGGGATTCGTTCGACCGCGACGCCGACAGTATCGGTGGGTGATTATGTGTGGTACGACGGCAACAGCAATGGTTTGCAAGATGCAGGCGAGAGTGGTGTGCCAAATGTGCGGGTGACCCTGTACGCGGCCGCGACCAATCGCGCCCTCGCCACTACCACCACCGCCAGTGATGGGAGTTACCTCTTCACCGGTTTGCCTTCCGCCAGCTACTACGTCATCTTCGACCTTACCACCCTGCCTGCCAACTATGTTGTCACTACACAAAACGTCGGCGGTGATGACACCATTGATTCCGATGCGGACACCACCACCGGCCAGACAGCGGCTACGGGTGTCATTGCGGCGGGCGGTTCCAATCTGACTCTGGATATGGGTATTCGACCCATCTCAACAGTCTCAGTGGGGGATCGCGTCTGGTATGACAACAACAGCAATGGTCGTCAGGACAGTGGAGAATCTGGTGTTCCAGGTGTTACGGTGAACGTGTACACGGTCGGGCAGACCTGTGCGGATACACCGATTGCCACGCAGATCACAGACAGCAACGGCAACTATCTGTTTGGTGGTTTATCGGTAGGCAATTACTTCGTCTGCTTTAATCTAGCGACTCTGCCCACGGGTTATGCGCCCACTACAGCCAACAACCAGGCCGATGATAACCTGGATAGTGATCCCAACAGCGTTGGTCAAACTGCCCCCACTGGGCCGCTGACTGCTGGGCAAATTAACCTGACCCTGGATATGGGCATTGTCAGCACGGGTAACGTTACTGTTGGCAATTATGTCTGGTTTGATGACAACCTGAATGGGTTGCAAGACGTCAATGAAACAGGCGTGCCCGGTGTGGGTGTGCGCCTGTACCGCAACGGTCAGACGTGTGGTGTGGATATGCCGATGGCTGTCACCACCACTGACACCTCTGGGTGGTATCTTTTCACTGGTTTGCCGTCGGATAGTTACTTCGTCTGTTTTGACTTGTCTACCTTACCGGCTGGTTACGCGGCCGCGACACCCAATGTCGGTGGCGACGACACCATTGACTCCGACGCCAATACCGGCACAGGGGCCACCGCTTCAACCCCTGTTCTGCCTATCGGTGGCTCTGATCTGACATTGGACATGGGCATCCAGCCTACGATTCCGGCCGGGCAGGTCGCCATTGGCGACCGGGTCTGGTATGACGATAATCGCAATGGGCGACAAGATGCGGGTGAAACGGGTGTGCCTGGTGTCACCGTTGACCTGCATACCGCCGGTCAAACCTGTGCCGATGCCCCGGTTGCCACCACAGCTACTAATAACAACGGTTATTACCTGTTCAACAATCAGGTTCCTGGTGATTACTTCGTCTGCTTCAACTTGACGACCATCCCCAGCGGCTATGTGGTCACACTTCAGGATGTTACTGGCAACGATGGCAACGACTCGGACGCGAATTCCGGCACCGGGCAAACTGGCGATACCGGCCCCATCCCGGCTGATACGGCCAACCTGAGTCTGGATATGGGTATTTATGCGCCTCTGCATGAGGTACCACTACCCGGTGTGACGGTGCAGATTTACGCGGCCGCGTCCACCTGTGGTGTCAGTCCCATCATTGCCCAAGTCACCACCGACGCCAACGGCAACTATGTCTTCCCCAACCTGCCTGCTGGTGATTACTATGTCCACATCCCCGCCAGCAACTTCACCCCAGGTCAGGCGTTGGAATATATGATCTCCAGCACTGGCAACGACCCCGCGCCTGACCCCGATGCCAACCCATCCAACACGGATGACAACGGCACAACCGTCGTTGGTGGGGCCTGTGATGGCGGTATCAGTTCGCCGCCAGTGACCGTGACAATTAACAGCGAACCGACTAACGACGGCACGACCGACCCGAACACACCCGACCCCAGCCATAACCTGACGGTTGACTTCGGCATATTCGAGCCGCTCTGCGTCGGCGACCTGGTCTGGTTTGATGCCGACAACAGCGGCACAGTTAATGGCAGTGAATATGGCATTAACGGCATCCTGCTCAACTTGTACCGGGATGTGAACGGCAATGGCATCTTCGAGCCGGGTGGCGCGGATGGGGCGTCCCTGGCAAACACCATTACCGCCCAGGTGGGTGGGGTGGATGGTTCCTACAGCTTCTGTAGTGTGCCCAAGGGTGATTACTTCATCCATATCCCGGCTACGGAGTTTCAACCCGGCGACTTGCTCTATCTGTTTGGCAGTAGTACAGCTAACTTTGATCCGGAGATAGTTGTCTTGGAAGATGATAACAATGGCACGGATGGGGGCAACGCGGCCGCGAACGGTATCGCCTCTGTGTTCCCGGTCAGCCTGGCTGTCCGTACTGAACCCACCAGTGACAACAACACCAACGACAATGGCCGTCGGGATTCCAGCACCAACCAGACGGTAGACCTGGGGGTATTCGCCCAGATGGATTATGGCGACCTGCCCACCAGCTACAACAGAACTATCTTCGGCGAAAACGGCCCGCGTCATCCTAATACAGGCCTCTATCTGGGGACGTTGTGGGATGCAGATAATGATGGACAGGAGAGCGCGGCCGCGACCGGTGACGATACTGCCGACGGCAATGATGACGAAGACGGTATCTCCGTCAACTCCGCCACCTGGGGTTCGGGTACGGGTAGTATAGACGTAACCGGCATTGTTGGTGGGTCTGGCTGTCTGGTCGGGTGGGCCGATTATAACGGCGACGGCGAATTTGGTGATACCATCGTTGATGGTTCTGGCCCGGATGCCTCTGAAGTGATGTTTATCAGCTTTGTGAATGGGCCAGGCACGATCAACTTTGCCACACCCAACTCCTCTGATACTGGTGGCACGTTTGTCTACCCCGGCACACTGAACATGCGTTACCGCCTGTTCCCCGCCAATGATCCGGTGTTCACCGTGGCTGGCTTGACCCTGGATGGCAATGGTTGTCCCGCTACCAGCAACACCACCGCGCAAATGGCAACCATCTCAGTGGGTGGCGCAACGGGTGGTGAAGTTGAGGATTATCAGCAGAGTTTTGGCCCCACGGCTATCTCGCTGGCAATGCTCAAGATCATCAACACGAACCCGATGCTGTTGGTTGTCGTAGGTGTTATGATGACCCTACTCCTGATAACAGGTCTGGTTCTTCTGCGCCCCGCGTATCTGGCCCGTCGGGTTAAGTAGTCCTTTGAAAATTATCTGGCTAAGATTGGTTTAATCTCTGTGACTGACCAATCTACGAACCAAAACCGGCTTCCATCTTTGGGTGGGAGTCGGTTTTTTGTTTATGAGGCAGAAAGAATTTATAACCAGGTCTGAACCTTGTTCGGGACTTTTGACCTACTGCTTGCCGACTTTTTCTGATGTGCATTATGTTTGTATAGTAACTTGCTTTGTATTTTTGTGTTACAATGGTATGTTTAAATACAAAACAGGGATTAAATGGGGTGTTAAGTTGTTGTTTGCAGTTCCGACATCAATGGCTTTTCGTAACGTCAATTAGTTGCTCTTAACCCACTTCAAAATCAGGAAAGTTTTCAAATGATGGAGGATATGTCATGAAAAGCCTGTTCTTTAATGTCCAGTTTACCTACAAACGGTCTAAATTCATTCATTTATCCATGATAATAGCTGTACCAGTCCTGTTTTTTCTGGCGCTGGCCTATCTACTCATATTGCCTACCAGGGTGAATGCCGCTGTTACTGATATAGAAGTCACCATTTTTGCGGCCCCCAACCTGGTTGTGGACTCTAATGTGCTTTCGCCATCCACTCAAGCCCCGGAAGTAGCCACGGTTGCTGGACGGTTCTGTAATATCAGTACTAGTGCCCTTAACAATATTGTGGGTTACATTGGCGACTATAATCCTGGTACTCCG
>Ga0307505_10002541_pt1 | contig 12558 bp, 11 predicted proteins | sample 23_S_MG_FD_202183 | JGI IMG/M metagenome (GOLD analysis project Ga0307505, IMG submission 202183) | Soil microbial communities from Populus trichocarpa stands in riparian zone in the Pacific Northwest, United States - 23_S | ecosystem: Environmental > Terrestrial > Soil > Riparian zone > Trees...
GGAGCCTCCGGAAAAGACGGGGCGGTTCACCTCGCCCCTCGCCCCTCGCCCCTCGCCCCTCGCCCCTCGCCCCTCGCCCCTCGCCCCTCGCCCCTCGCCCCTCGCCCCTCGCCCCTCGCCCCTCGTACCGCGCAATCCGTCGTCCGTCGCACTGCTGCTGACACCCGCCTCGGCGTGGCGCAGATTGCGCGAAGGCCTTCAAGGAATCGGAGCATGAAGTGGATCCATGTCGCGGCCGGGCTGCTCGCGCTGAGCGCTGGCGCAATAGCGCTCATCGCCACCAAGGGCACGCCGCTGCACCGGCGGGCGGGCCAGGTTTTCGTCGGCGCGATGTGGGTGATGTGCGGCAGCGCCGCGCTGATCGCGGGGTTCCTGAGGCCTGACCGTGTCAACGTGGTCGCGGCGCTGTTGACGTTTCACCTCGTGACCACGGCATGGCTCGCGCTGCGCTGGCCGGTCGAACGTTACCGGCCCTGGCTGGTGGCGCTCATGCTGCTGTCCTTCGGCGTCGGCCTGCGCGCGCTCGGCCTGGGTCTGGAAGCGCTGGAGAATCCCGGTCGCGCAGTCGACGGCATTCCGGCGCCGCTGCTTTTCATGTTCGCGCTGGTCGGGCTGTCGGCGGCGTTGCTCGACGCGCGTCTGCTATGGGCCGGGCGAATCGTCGGCGCGCAACGGCTCGTGCGCCACGTCTGGCGCATGGGCTTTGCGATGTTCCTGGCCACGGCCTCGTTCTTCCTAGGGCAGGCGCAGGTGTTTCCGGACCCGCTGCGCAAGACCTGGCTGCTGGCGATGCCGGTGCTGCTGGTGGTCGTGGTCGTTGCCTACTGGGTCGCGCGCCTGCTCTGGAGTTCCCGCCGAACGGCCGGGACTGCCGCTGCGTGAGGCGCGTCGTGCACGGCGCGTATTCCGGCGACGCGCTGTCCGCTCCGTTGAACACGCCCGCGGCGCCACGATCGCGATCGCTCGCCGGTCAGTGACCGTGCCGGAACCACCACCACGCCGCACCGAGCACGGCGCTGCCAAGCAGGGTCCAGCCCAGCCCGAGCCTGAAACGCAGCATGGCGATCAACGCAGCGATGCTCAGTACGGCGGCGCCCGGGTCGATCGAGGCCAGTACCGGAACGTCGATCGTCAGCGCACCAACCTGCACCGGGTCCACATCGGCGAATACGAAGTGCAGGGAGAACCAGAGCGCGAGATTGATCACCACGCCGACGACCGCGGCCGTGATCGTCGACAAGGCCGCGTGCAGCGCGCGATGGCGACGCAGCGCCTCGATGAACGGGGCACCGACGAAGATGAAGAGGAAACTCGGCACGAAGGTCACCCACAACGTCAACCCCGCGCCGAGCAACGCCGCCGCCAGCGGATCCAGCGTGCCGGGATGTCGGTACGCGGCAACGAACGCAACGAACTGCAGCACGAGGATCAGCGGCCCCGGCGTGGTTTCCGCAAGCGCGAGTCCGTCGATCATTTCGCCCGGCTGCAACCAGGCGAAATCCTCGACCGCGCGTTGCGCCACATAGGCGAGCACCGCATACGCGCCGCCGAACGTCACCAGCGCCGCCTGGCTGAAGAACACGCCTTCCTCGGCGATCACGTGATGACGCCCCAGCCACCACACCGCAAGCGCGACCGGAATCAGCCAGATCACGCCGCACACGAGCGCGGTGCGCGCGGCGCGACCGATCGACGGCTGGACATGCGTCGCGTCGCCACGCGCGAGTTGGCGATCGACGACAAACCCTTGGTCGTCGGCCGCCGACGTGGCCCGGTTCGCGGGCAGCCATGCCGGAAATCCCCGCGCAACCGCAAGGCCGACGGCGGCGGCGCCCAGCACGATCCATGGAAACCCGACCTGCAAGGCGAAAATCATCACGAAGGCGACAACGGCCACGCCGACCAGGAACGGCGTCTTCAGCGCGCGACGACCGATGCGCACGCCCGCTTCGACAACCAGTGCGAGCACGGCCGCCTTGAGGCCGAAAAATACGGCCATGACGATCGGCTGCGTACCGTAGCCGACATAGATCCAGCTCAGCACCCCGAGCACGAGCGCGCCGGGGAGCACGAACAGCACGCCGGCGACCACGCCGCCGCTCACCCGATGCATGAGCCAGCCGATGTAGACCGCAAGCTGCTGGGCTTCGGGGCCAGGCAGCAGCATGCAGTAGTTCAACGCGTGCAGGAATCGCGATTCGCTGATCCAGCGCCGCTCCTCGACCAGCTCGCGGTGCATCAGCGCGATCTGTCCGGCAGGCCCGCCGAATCCGAGCAGGCCGATGCGCGCCCACACGCGCAGCGCCTGCGTGAAGCGGATACCAGGTTCGGCTTCGGGTTCGTTCGTGCGCTCCACCGGGACCGGTTCGTCAGGGACTGGACACATCGCGCAGTATCGCCCACGCGGGTCGCTGCTGGCCGCAATGCGATGTGCGCCCGATCGCGCTTCGTGCACTTCGGGCGATCTACGGGCGCTTGCGCGCAGCCGCAGCGAACGCGAGATTCGCTTGAAGCTGCCGTCGATCCCATGCGGGCAGGCATTGCTCCGTCACCTGCATGTGGCGCGTCGCGCTATCGGATGCGGTCAACCGATGACCTTGCGCAGCGCGGCCGACAACCCCGCCGCACCGAACAGGAGGACCCGGGCCGGACCGGCCAGCGCGGCCTGCAGGCGTGGCCGCGACAGACCGATGCAGCCGAGCAACGCAGCGCTCGCGATGACGCTGTGGACGGACAAGGGCAACTCTCCGAGCAGGTTCATGCCCAACAGCGCCTTGCCGAGGACCTGGGCCACGAGCAGCACGACGACCGGCGCCAGCCACAGGCTGATGCGCGTGACCTTGAGATGGCGTTCGGCGAGCGCATGGATCTGCGCGCCAAGCTGCTCGGGTGCCATCGCGAAGTCCAGTCGCCCAAGGCGCTCACGATGCAGGATCGCGGCGACCATCTGCGCGATGAAGAACAGGTGGAGCAACACGCCCGGAACGATGAAGGCCGGTTGGCCGCCCTGCGTCGCATTGAACACGACCATCGCCAGCATCAGCGACGCGTGGAAGCAGGCCACCAACACCAGCCGCCACTTCAGGCGACGCATCGACTCACGCGTTCGTGCAGGCAGTTCAATCCGGCGCCGGTGTTGCGCAACCGTGCTCGCCGCACCGTGTTCGGCTAGCGTGCGCTCCAGATCGACCTGCGCATCGAACGCCTGCTCGGCGCGCTGCCAGCTGCTGCCGGCCAATTCCACCAGCCAGCGTTGCAGTGCCGGCGAGCCGGCGAATCGCCATGCCACCCAGCGCAAGATCGCTTCGCCGAGCAGCAGGAACACGACGCCGACGATGAGGTTCACGTAGATCACGCTCGGATGCAGCACGGCGAGCAGGTCGAAGCCGGTCACTCCCTTGCACAAGACAAGCAGCATCGGCAGCCACAACAGGACCGAACTCAGGATGATCCAGCGGGTCACGGCGAGTTGGCGACGGCGCAGCCGATCCAGCAGTCGCCGCACGTCCACCACCGGTGCCGCCAGGTCCAGCCGACGCAGCGTCCACCACTGCGCCAGCGACACGATCACCTGGGCCAGCATCAGCATCGCCATCGGCATCGCGAGGAAGCGATAGATTGCGTCGTGCCAGTGACTCGACAGGAATACGAGCAACGCGGCCAGCACGCTCGCCTGCCCAAGCAGGCTGGCGAGCAGCCAGCGTGAGTGGCTCGCGAAAGCGCGGCGGCTGCGGTGCTGGACACCATTGCGCAGCGCATCGACATCCAGCTTGAGTTGCGGCTCGATGGCGGCGTGCGCCTCCTGCCAGCGCTGCCGAAGCTGGTCCAGATCGGGTAGGTTCATGCGCCTGTCTCCGCTGCATGGTCACGCTGCAGCCGCTGCTTGATGCGTTGAATGCGGGTGCCGACATTGCTCGCGCTGAGGCCCAGCATGTCGGCGATTTCGTCCTGCGAATAGCCTTCCAGGTAGAGCAGGATCAGCGCGCGGTTGAGCGCGTCGAGCTGGTCGACGAGCTGGTGCAGCGCGGCCAGATCCGCTGCCGCGGCGTCCATCGTGTGGTCGGCGGCAGTCAGGTCCATTGCGAATTCCTCGATCGGCAACGCATCGCGAATGCGCCGCGACTCGCCGCGGAAGAACGAGATCGCCACGTTGACGCCGACCCGGTGCATCCATGTCGAGAACGCGGCCTGTGTGTCATAGCGCGGAAACGAGCGCCACAGTTCGAGCAGGATTTCCTGGATCAGGTCGGCGCGATCCTCGCGGCGTTGGCAGTACAGCTGGGCAATCTTGTACAGAATGCCGCGATGCGCCTGCACGAGGGCCGCAAAGCGCACGGAATCGTCCCCCTCGTTCATCGCGATTGCGCCGCACAGGGCGAATCCGCGGCGCGCGATGCCGGCGCCGGACGAAGGCATCGGCTCATGCGGCCTCCGTCGCGGGTGCCGGCTGCGACCGTGTCGGCGCGGCGGGCGGCGCCGGGTAACGGCGGCCATTGAGCATCGCGCCGATCCAGCTGCCGCGCACGAACCACCGGTAGGCCGCCAGCATCAAGGCCATCGCGATCACGAGCATCAACGGGTACTCGATCCACCACGGCGCAGCGAACTGCGCGGCAACCACTTGCAAGGCCATGAGGATCGGCAGGTGCACGATATAGATCCAGTAGGACGCGTCGGCCAGATAGCGACGCGGTGCGCTGAAGCCTGGCAGATGGCGCAAGGCAAAACCGGTCAGCGCAAGGCAAAGGCCCCAGCCCATGGTCGCGTAGGCGATCGCATACAGGCGCAGCTCCGCACTGCCCAGCTCATGCGCATAGGCCGGGGCGATGCCGAGCATGCCCGCACACAGTACGAACCCCACAAGCGCGGTCAGCAGGCTCGTGAACCGGTTGCGCTCGATCGCCGCGAGCAGCGCGGGCGCCTGCCGATGGATGGCCCAGCCGAGCGCGAACGCCATGCCGAAACCGACCCACGCGGCGAGGTTCGGATACAGCGAGTGATCCGGCGTCGGAATGCCGAACCAGGGTGTCCATTTCGGTGTGGCGGTCAGCGCCCAGCCGAGCGGCAGGGCCAGCAACAGCGGCGCCCATCCGCGCAACAGCACGCTCACGCAGCGGTCTCCCAATCGGCCCAGGCGGTCCGCGCGATCGATCAGACGCAACAGCGCGCGCACCAGCAAGGCGACGACGTACATCAGTAGCAGCACGTAGAGGAACCACAAGTGGGTCAACGGAAAGTCATCCGGTGTGAATGCCGGGCCGGGCGGCGACTCCTGCGGCAGGCTGCCGCCACCCTTGATCCAGGCGGCCCACACGATCACCGCGACGATCGCGATCATGACCGGCGTCCAGCCGACCAACAACGGCAGGGCGATCCGGCGCACGCGATCCGCGACAAAGCGCGCACTGCCCCAGCGCTCAAGCGCAAGCCGTGCAAACAAGCCGGCGATCAGGAAGAACGCGAGCATGCGGAAGCTGTGAACCACGAAGAACAGGCCACCCAGAGCGGTGCTGGGACTCTGGTCGGCGACGAGGTACCAGTAGCCGGCACCGGGAACGTAGCTCAGGCTGGCATGCAGCAGCACGCCGAGCAACAGGGCCGCGCCGCGCACGGCATCGAGGGCGTGCCAGCGGTCCGGGTGGGCGGAGTCGACGGGTTGGAGGGTGTTCATGGGCGGCTCGCTGACTCACGGTGACCGACGCGCCAGGCGTCCTTGAGCCGTGATTCGCCAGCGAGGCCCGAAAAATCACAGCCCTGTCACCGCGCGATGCATGGGCGATGCCGCGACACAGGACATTGGCGGCACCGCAGGCCAAATAACCCTGCCCGCTCGCTCGCGCGCAATCCGGAGCGGTCACATCTGCCGGAACAGGTGCAGATAGCTGCGGCTGACCGGCAGCACGTCGTGCCGACCCTTGAGGTGGATGTCCGCGGTCTCGTTGTCACCGCGGGTGACATGGCTGATCGCGCGCAGGTTCACGACCACCGAGCGGTGCACCTGGGCGAACTGGGCGGGGTCCAGTTGCGCCACGAGATCCTTCAGCGGCGTGCGGATCAGGGCCTCGGCCGGCGTTCCGGCATCGCCACGCCAGGCGATCAGCGTGTACTTGTCGTCGGAGCGCAGGAAGTCGATCTCGTCAACCGCGATCAGGCGCAGCGCCTGCCCCACCGACGCGCGGATCCAGCGCAGTGGCGCTGCTGCGGTCCGCTTCTGCAACAGCCGTTCGGCAAGCTGTTCCAGCAGCGAATCGGTGTTGTGCACCGGCAATGCTGCACGCAGCCGCTCCCTGAGTCGCTCCACCGTGGCCTGCATGCGTGCGGGCTGCAGCGGTTTGACGAGATAGTCCAGCGCGCCTTGTTCGAATGCCTGGACCGCGTATTGATCATCGGCGGTGACGAACACGAGATGCGCGCGGCGACCGATCAGGCGCGCCGCCTCCACGCCGGACAAGCCCGGCATGTGCACATCGAGAAAGCACACATCCGGCTGCAGCGCCTCGAACTGCGCCACCGCCTCGCGACCATTGCGCGCCTGCGCAACGATGACGAGCTCGGGCCAGACCTGCGCGAGCAGGCGCGCGAGCGCCTTGCGCAACAATGGCTCGTCGTCGGCAACCAGCGCGGTCGGACGTCGCTCGGTCATGCCGCACTCCGTTGCGCCGGGATGTCGACTTCGGCGCAAACGCCGTGCGGTTGGATCGCGACGATCTGCAACCGGGCATCACCGCCGAAGGCCAGCTGCAGGCGTTCGCGCAGGGTCGACAGACCGGTGCCAAGTCCGTTGCCGGCGGACTGCATGCCCACGCCGGTGTCGCTGACCTGCATGAGGCAGCGGCCGTTCTGCTCGCGCACGCGAATGTCGATGCGACCCCCGTCTTCGCCCGGATCAATGCCGTGGCGCACGGCATTCTCGACCAGCGTCAACAGCGTCATCGGCGGACACCGGATCGAATGCACCGAATCATCGGCAAGCATGGAGAACTGCAGGCGGTCAGGCATGCGCATGTGCATGAGCTCGAGATAGGCGCGCACGAGCTGCAGCTCCTGCCCCAATGTGGTAGCAGGATCATGCAGCCGCGGAACCGCCGCGCGCAGGTACGCGATCAGGCTGTCGAGCACTGCGGACGCCTGTGCGGAACCGGTGTCGACCAGCTCGCGCACGTTGGCCAGCGTATTGAACAGGAAGTGCGGCTCCACCTGCGCCTGCAGCAGGCGCAGCCGCGCGTCGACCGCCTTGCGTTCCAGTTCGCTGCGTTCGAGCGCGAACGCCTGCGCCTGGTTGCGTACCGTGCTGTCGCGCTGACGCAGCAGTGCGGTCATCGCCACCCACGGAGCGAACAGCAGACCGCTGACCGTCAGCAGTCCGAATCCGCCCAGACGCGACTCATCCAGGTAGAACGGTGGCTGGGCGGCGCCGGTGGACGCCACGTAGATCGCGAATATCGTCGGCGGAATCACGATCGCGACCGCGAGCACCTGCAGCACCCAGCGCGCGATCCAGCGTGGCAGTCGTGCAGGCCATTGTTCGAAGATCCCGAACGCCAGCATCGCAACGACGCCGATCACCACGGTCCGACTGAGCAACGAGATCAATCCGGATTGCCAGCTCGCGCCAAGCAGCAGACCCCACAGGATCGAGACGATCAACGTCGCCCGCAGGCGTCGCCAGCCGAACATCAAGGCCAGGCCCCGCGCAGCGTTGTCCGAATCGGCAGGTGACATGGTGGGGCATGGTAGCGGCTGCGCACGCGGCCGGCGCTACAGAATCCGCGGCAACCACATCATCATCGACGCCGCGACGATGCCGACCGCCATCAGGAGCGTCAGCACGACCAGGCCGCAGGCCATGGCGATGCGCCGGCCGGGCGTGCCGTGATCCTGCACATGGAAGTAGAGCTGCAGGATGGCCAATGGCAGCAGGTACTGGGCAAACGCAAGAAAGGTCAGGAACGGACCCTGGAATGTCTTGGGATCGAAACCCACCGGGCCCTGGTTCACCGCGATCCAGAACATCAGACCCACGCGAAAGAACCAGACCCCGCTCACGGCAAGGAACAGGCGCAATGCCCAGCGCCGATGCAGATCGAACCGGCGCGCGATGGCGTGGCGCACGGTCATGCCGGCGAAACCCATGATCAGCAGCGCGTTGAGAGTGATCGCGATGTGCTGGGACAGGTCGCCGGCGCCGCCGCGCGTCCAGATCATGACCAACCCGCCCACGCTCATGAGCATCGCCGACAGCAGGTACAGGCGCCCGTTCCACCGGTGCAGCGTGGGCCAGAGTCTGCGCACGCCGGTCGTGAGCTGGAGTGCACCGCCCAGGGTGATGATCGTCGCAAACAGCAGATGCACGGCGACGATCAGGTTGCCGAACGTATCGCCGGCGACATAGCCATGCGGAAGCACCCGGTTCCAGGATTCCAACTGGCCCTGCAACGCGGCGCGCCCGTAGAAGCCCACGACATAGACCACCAGCATCAACTGGCCGGCGACTGCGACCGCGAACCAGAACTGGTTGGCCGCGTTCAACGCCGACGTTGCGATGCCAGGCGTCACCGTTCGGCGCGGCCCATCGGCGCGATCGTGCGCCTCAGTCGCGACGGCCGCATTGAAAATCCGACTCATCGAATGCTCCGGGTGGGGTGATCGCGGCGCAGTGTGGCGAGCCCGGGCGCGTGCAGGAACAGGCGATCCGACCGGTGACGCGAAGCGCGGGGTGAACGACGGCGGGACGCGACGGGCCGCGCCGCGAATCGCGTACGCAGACCCCTTCACTGCGGATTCTTTCTTGCCTTCTCCTTCTCCCTCCGGGAGAAGGTGGCGCGCAGCGCCGGATGAGGGAGGGATGGTCCCGCACCACCTAAGCCGATCGTTCGCGTAATGTCGGTTCCGCGGCTGCGCCGCTTGAACCGACCTACGAGCTTCCGGTCGCGACTGATGCGCTTCTTCCTTCCAGACTCAGAGCATCGGGCCTGAAGCCCTCCCACATGAGCCCCGCGACATGGATTTCACGTCCGGCCCTGGACAGCGGGTCGATTTTCCGGAGGACTTGATCGAAACTCGGGTTCGCACCCATTCGCCGCAGACTTTTCTCCCGACCCGAAACTCCGCCCTGCCGAGGTCCGCATGATCCAGAAGATCGCATTCACGATGTATCCGGCGACCGATGTGCCGCGCGCGCGCCGGTTCTATGAGGAAACGCTCGGCCTCACGCCCGGCGCGGTCGGTGATCATGGCGGCATGTGGTGGGTGGAGTACGACCTGCCCGGCGGCGGCTGTCTGGCGATCAGCAACATCTCGGGCGACACGCCGAGCGCGAATTCGGGCGGCACGGTCGCACTGGAGGTCGAGGATCTGGATCGCCTCATCGCCGATCTCCAGAGCAAGGGCGTCGAGTTCAAGAGCGACCTGATCCACGGACCCAACTGCCGGATGCGCGTGTGCCTGGATTCGGAAGGCAATGCATTGCTGCTGCACCAGATCAATCCGTCCTGACCCGCGTCCGGCTTCACCCTCAACGCTGAAGAGTCAACGACAACCGGTCTATTGATGCGCGCGACTGCCTGATCGCATCAGACGTTGCGTTCCGCTTCTGCGTGCGCGCCCGCCGCGCGATCCTTGCCCTCGCGCTTGCCCTGGAAGAGCGCCGCGTCGGCAGCGCGGATGCAGTCGTCGAGATCCTGGCCGCGGCGATATTCGCTGAAACCCAGGGTCAGCGTGATCGTGACCGTGTCGCGGTCTCCATGCAGCGGGATCGGCTCGGACGAAATGCGTTCGCGCAGCTTGTTGGCCAGGATCAGGGCACCGGCTTCACTGGATTCGGGCATCAGCAGCAGGAACTCCTCGCCACCCCAGCGCGCGACGGTGTCCTGCTTTCGCAGCGCGGCACGCAGGCGCCGCGCGACTTCGCACAGGACCATGTCTCCGGCATCGTGTCCGTAGCGGTCATTGACCGTCTTGAAATTGTCCAGATCGGCCATGAGCAGACAGAACGAACGGCCGCCACGGTTCACGCGCGCGACCTCGCATTCCATGAGTTCGATCAGGTGACGCCGATTGGGCAGCCCGGTCAGCGGATCGGTGCGCGCGGCGGCGGCGAGCTTGCGTGCACTCACCACGCCGACCCGGTAGCGGCTCAACAGCACGAGAAACAGGCCGATCGCAAGCATCGCGATGAGCACGCTGAGCTGCACCACGAGCCGCTGGCGCTGCAGGCGCAGATCGCTGATATGCGCCTCGCTGCGCAGCAGCTCGATTTCCCGGGCTGCCTTGTCGGCATCGAAGCGGTCCTGCATCGCGGCGACCTGGCTGCGCTGATCCTCACGGGCAATCTGCGCGGTGATGCGCGTCACTTCGCGTTGGGCTGTCAGTGCCCCACGAAAGTCGTCACTGGCTTCTTCCAGCAGCACGCGCTGTTCGGCCACGGCCTTCTGCAGGTTGAGGCTCTCGGCGGGTATCAGCGCGCGCGCTTCCACGAGCGCGCTTTCGGCTTCCGCGTAGCGTTGCAGCGTGGTCAGGGTTGTGCCGAGGCTGAGCAATGAATTGATCATGCCGAACACATCACCAACCTCGCGGCGCAGCGCAAGCGAACGCCGGTGCTGGACCAAGGCCAGCTGCGGTTGCCCAAGCCGATCCAGGGCGAGGCCGATATTGCTCGCCGCATAGGCGACGCCGCGCGGGTTGCCGAGTTCATCGAACAGCGCCAGCGCACGCTCATTCAGCGTCTTCAATAATTCGTGTTCGCGCCGCGCCGTCTCAGCGTCGCCATCGGCGATCGCCGACTCTCCGAACTTGGCCGCCACTGCGCCAAGGTTGATCAGCGCTCCGGCTATTCCGGGCTTGAATTCCGCCGCCTCGAAGCCCGCCAGCGAACGGCCGTGGTAATCGCGCGCCTTTTCAAACTCTCCGAGGCTCGTATACAGGATGCCGATGTTGCCGGCCGTCTTGGCCGATTCGATTCGATCGCCGGCCCCGTCACTGGCTGCCAATGCGGTCAGATAGTGGCCGAGCGCGCGTTCATACAACTCCATGTCGACGAGCGTCACGCCCAACCCGCGATGCAGGAACGCGATCCGGCTCGGCGTACCATCGTCGCCGAGCGTGTCCAGCGCCGCTTCGTAGCGCTCGATCGCATCATGATGACGGCCGAGGACGTGCAGATTCGCGGCGATGCCACCGAGCAATGACGCCTTGCCGGAGGGACACGGCGGCTGCATCACTTCTGTTCGTGCGAGTGCTGCTTCGCCGCGCGTGACACCCTCGGTCGGGTTGCTGTCGCGTGCGCTGGCGATTTCGGCGCCGAGCGCTTCCAGCTCGGGGCAGGTCAACGCCGCCGCCGTTCCGCTGGCGATCAGGATCGACAGCGTGAGAGCAACTCGCAGCCAGGCGTGCGGGTTCGAACAACGGGTCATGCGCGTGGATGTTCCGGGTAGCAACGACGGTCGCTGCGTGTCCGCGTGGCTATCAGTGGCATGCCGCGGCTTAACCGCAGCCGAGCATGGCCCGGGCCGACGCGACTGCGGCGCATGTTTCCGGTCCTGTTTCGCTGCGCCCATGGCACTCCAGTCGTGCATTCTGTCGGCGAGGTTGCAACGTTCATTGCGATGCGCGGTCGGCGCCGAAAACGTGAAACGTCGAGAGTCCGTGCGGCAAGTTTGCATTTTCCTGCACCGGAGTATGCCGACATCCGGCCAGGTGCGCAGTGCGATCGCGATTGTCCACGCCGATGCGCGCATCGACGTGCAACCGGAATTGCCGCACAACCAATACAATGCGCACCGGAAATTCGGGGAGTCGATGCCCATGCGCATCTGTGTCTACTGCGCCTCCAGTCAGGAGTGCGATCCGCGCCATCACGAGACCGCGTTCCAGCTCGGCGCCCTGCTCGCAGGCGCTGGCTGCAGCGTGGTCTACGGCGGGGGTTCGGCGGGATCGATGGGCGCAGTCGCCAATGGTGCGCTCTCGGCGGGCGGCGAGGTCATCGGAATCCTGCCGCGCTTCATGGCCGATCTGGAATGGGGCCATCCGGGTCTGACCCGCCTGGAACTGGTCGAGGACATGCGCGAGCGCAAGCATCGCCTGCTGACCGGATCGGATGCGGTGGTCGCACTGCCGGGCGGGTGCGGCACGCTCGAGGAGCTGTTTGAAGCGCTCACGCTCAAGCGCCTGGGCCTGTATTTCAATCCGATCATCCTGCTCGACACCGACGGTTTCTATTCGCCGCTGCAGACGTTCATGGAGCAGGTGATCGACCAGCGATTCATGAATGCCGAACATCTCGCGATGTGGAGCCTCGTCGCCAAGCCGGAGGAGGTGCTGCCTGCGATCCGCGCGACACCGCGCTGGCGCGAAGACGCGCGCTCGATCGCAGTGGTCAGGCGCTAGGAGCCTGCGCGGCATATTGCGCCGCGCAGCCGAGCAAGCTCGGCTCTACGGGTCTCCCGCATCGCTTTGGCATTTCGTAGAGCTTGCTCCGCTGCCTTTTGCTTCTTGCAGTCGGCGTGGAGAGCAGCCGAGCAAGCTAGGCTCTACGGGTCTCCCGCATCGCTTTGGCATTTC
>Ga0307505_10002542_pt1 | contig 12551 bp, 11 predicted proteins | sample 23_S_MG_FD_202183 | JGI IMG/M metagenome (GOLD analysis project Ga0307505, IMG submission 202183) | Soil microbial communities from Populus trichocarpa stands in riparian zone in the Pacific Northwest, United States - 23_S | ecosystem: Environmental > Terrestrial > Soil > Riparian zone > Trees...
CCTGGAGATGATTCGCGAGGTGGGCTTCTGCTCGGGCATCGAGAACTACTCCCGCCACATGGACGGACGGCCGGCCGGCAGCCGCCCACACTGCCTGCTCGACTACTTCCAGGAGAACTACGGCGACGACTGGCTGATGGCGGTCGACGAGAGCCACGCCTCCATCCCGCAGGTCCGCGGCATGTACAACGGCGACCGCGCGCGCAAGCTGAACCTTGTCGAGCACGGCTTCCGCCTGCCGAGCGCGATGGACAACCGGCCGCTGACGTTCGAGGAGTTCGAGGGCTTCCACCGGCAGGTGCTGTTCGTCTCGGCCACGCCGGCGGACTACGAGCTCGAGAAAAGCGAGGGCGTCGTGGTGGAGCAGATCATCCGCCCCACCGGCATCCTGGACCCGGAGGTCGACGTGCGGCCGGTGGACGGCCAGATCGACGACCTGATGGGCGAGTGCCGCACGCGCGTCCAGCGCGGCGAGCGGGTGCTCGTGACGACGCTGACGAAACGGATGGCCGAGGACCTGACGGACTACCTGGCCTCGTTCGACGTCCGCGTCCGCTACTTGCACTCCGACATCGACGCGCTGGAAAGGGTCGACATCCTGCGCGACCTGAGGCTCGGCGAGTTCGACGTGCTGGTCGGCATCAACCTCCTCCGGGAGGGACTGGACCTCCCGGAGGTGAGCCTCGTGGCCATCCTCGACGCGGATAAGGAGGGCTTCCTGCGCTCCGAGCGCTCCCTCATCCAGACGGCGGGCCGCGCGGCGCGCAACACGATGGGCAAGGTGATCATGTACGCCGACCGCGTGACAGACTCGATGGCCCGGATGATCGACGAGACGGAGCGCCGGCGCGGCGTCCAGATGGCGTACAACACCGAGCACGGTATCACACCGGAGACGGTCGTCAAGTCGATCGACCAGATCCGCGCCGGCACGGCGGTGGCAGACCACCGCGGCGAGCGCGCGGACACGCGCCAGCCGGCGTACTACACCGGGCCGCAGCAGCTCCCGATGGTCGCGGACCCGGTCGCCAGGTACCTGACCTCCGACCAGAAGTCCGACCTGGTGGCGCAGCTAACCCGCGAGATGGAGGAGGCCGCGATGGAGCTCCGCTTCGAGAAGGCCGCAGAGCTACGCGACTCGATAGCCCAGATTGAGGCCGCGGCGGAATAGCGGCGGTGCAGGGGGCAGGGGGAAGCGGACCGCAGCGCTGTCACGTGTCAGCCGTCAGCTGTCAGCAAGAACATCAACGAGCCACGAGCCATCACGCCGTACACCATACACCATACACCATCTATCATACACCATCTACCATCTACAACATCACCAGGTACGTGACCTTGACGACGGCCAGCTGGCTGACGAGCGTCGAGCTGAGCCGCGGATCGAAGCGGTCTTCGCCCACCCCGTAGAAGTGGTGCGCCGTGTTGAACACCACGAACAGGTCGCTGCCCGGGGTGTGGATCCAGTTGACCCGGACGTTCGCCTGCACGTCGCGTGAGAAGCTGTCGTACTGGACGAGCGCCCGGGCGAAGAGGTCGCGGCTGATGGCACCGAGGGCGGAGAACGAGAGCGCCGTCGCGTCGAAGGCGCCGTTGTCGACGGGGATGTCGATGATCGAGTGGTTCACGCCGGCGTCGAGGACCAGGTGGCGCGACTGCCGCCAGCTCATCGAGGCGCTGAGATCCGACCGCCGGCCGCCGAAGAAGCCGCCGGTGGAGGCGCCGGCCGAGCCGGAAAGCGGCCGGCTTGAATCGGTCGCGCCTTGGAGGCCGGCGCGGATGGATGCGTAGTCGCCCGCGGGCACGATGGCGTCCGGCCGTATAGCGAACGGCTCCTCGAGGCGTTCGGACTCGCGCTCGACGTGGAGCTGCAGGAGGTCCCGCTGGTTGAAGTCGGCCCGGAGTAGCGCGCGTCCGTACGTCGTTTGCCTCTCGCCGTCCTGGCCGGTGATGTAATTCGCGTCGCCCTGCAGGATGAAGCGGCGGACGAACGGCAGGGCCGCGATCCGCACCATGGGGCTGAAGTGCAGCCGGCCGCCGAACTCGCGCATGTCGCGGCGGCGAACGAAGCCCAGGGCCGGCGCGTAGTCGGTGCCGACGCTGGTGAACGTGGCCAGCGCGCCGGCGCGGTCGTTCTGGAGCCGGAGGCCGACGTGGCCGGCGGCCTGGCCGTCGCGGAGGGAGTCCGCGTCCCACACGCGCGTGACCCAGCCCGTGGCCATGCTGTTGCTCCAGAACCGCGCCTCCGCGTCGAGGCCGAGCGCGCGATTGTATGTGCTGTCCGCCTCGAGGTTGGTCCCGATCAGCCCGACTGACACGCGAGGCAGCACGTCCGTCTGGATGCGGGCGACGGTGTTGTTCGTGGACGCCGATCCGAACAGCTCCGCCATCCCCGGGCCCGTCTCGATGTTGAGGACGCCGCCGGAGAACCGGCCTAGCTGGCCCGTGAGGCGCAGGCCGGCGAGGATCTGTTCGGTGAGACCGATCCGGCGCGAGAAGAAGGTCTGCGTCGAGCGGAGGTTGCCGTGGTCGAACAGGCCGGAGCGTTCGAGGAAGAACTCCCGCTTCTCCGGGAAGAAAAGGCTGAAGCGGCTCAGGTCGAGCTGGACGTTGTCGGCCTCTACCTGCGCGAAGTCTGTATTGACGGTGAGGTCGAGGGTGAGGGTTGACGAGAGACCGTACTTGACGTCGACGCCCAGGTCGCGCGTGAAGTCGGTGTCCGTGTCCGCCAGCGTGAGATCCGGTCGTGTTCGCTGGACGCCAGTGATCACGTAAGGCTTGATCTCGATGTTGTGGCCGCGCCGGATGCCGCGCAGGCCCCGTAGGACGCCGTACTGCGACACGGCGGCGAGCGCGGTGAAGCTGTTGCCGAACTCGAGTCCGATCCGCGGCCAGATGCCGCGCTCGTTCTTGCGGTTGACCATGCGCGAGAGCATGAGCCCGAACGCGAGATCCTCTCCTTCGGGGAAGCGCAGCTGGCGGAACGGGATGGCGACCTCCATGAACCAACCGCGTTCATCGATGACGGTCTCGCTACGGAAGACGGCGTCCCACGAAAAGCTCTCGGTGTTCAGCGCCTCGTCCGTGATCGTCGCGTCGTCCTGCGTCCCGAGCGCGTTCATCTCAAAGAGGTACGCGTTGCGGCCATCGCGGTAGGTGTCGAGTGCGATGTAGACGTGGTCGTCGCGGTCGTTCCGTCCGCCGCGCTCGAGGTTCTGCGCTCGGATGAGGCCAGCCTCTCGGTCGTAGCAGGAGAAGGCGAAGTAGAGGTGGTCGCGGTCGTACGCGATGCGGACCTCCGTGCGCTCGGTCTCCGGCGCACCGTCGTCGGGCCAGACCTGGATGAGGCCGGTGACCGGCGCGACGCGCTGCCAGAGCTCCTCGTCGATGTGGCCGTCGATGCGCGGCGCGTCGTCGGTGTAGACAGCTGTTGCTTCGCGCGCGGTGGGCGGCGGGGCGGCCGGGATGGCCTGCGCGAGGACGGCCGGCGCGGCGAGGAGCCCGGTGCCGGCGAGGGCGCGTAGGGTGAGGGGCATCGAGCGGAGCAGGAGGTGCTAATAACTTAGCACCTGGCTCGCGCTTGTCAGGCCGTGGCCTGCAATTCGTCCACGAGCTCGGAGACGGGCGGCAGGTCGCGGTACCAGTCGTGGTGCGGACTCCACCCGGAGCAGGCGTTGCACTGCGTGTCGCGCCAGACGCGTCCGCACGCCGGGCACTTGCCGGCGGTGTCGAACGTGTTCCACGAGTGCCCGCACGTGCACGTCCACCGAGCCGACGCCGGCGGCTGCCACTCGCACTTCGGGCACGCGATCCTCATGAGAGCGCGGGGAGAGGAATGGAGAGAGTGGAGGGAACCGAGAGAATGGAGGGAAGCGAGAACGCAGAGAGTGAGGCGCCGAAGGTAGCGGGAGCGTAGGGGAGGGTCGTGTAGGGGCGGGTCTTCAGACACGCCCGGTGGCTCCCGCCCGGTGGCACCCGCCCGGTGGCGCCAGCTACGTCGGAGGTGCCGAAGCTCGTAACCGCCGGACGGAGGGTCGCGTGGTAGGCGCACCCTATCACCAATCACGCGCCCGGCACGCGGTTTGGCACCAAGGCTGCCCCATCACCAATCACCACCAGCTACTTAGAAGACCACACCAAGCACGCCCGGCCGCTAGCCCTGGCGCCGGCCGGCGCCCTATCTTGCGCGCCGCATTCCGGCGCCGCACAACGATGAAAAAGGCAATCCACCCCGAGTACCCCGTGATGACCGTCCGCCTGGCGGACGGCACGACCTTCCAGACGCGCTCGACCATGGGGATCGAGCAGTACAACACGGAGGTCGACTCGTCGAACCACCCGTTCTACACGGGCAAGAAGACGATCGTGGACACCGCCGGCCGCATCGACAAGTTCAACCGGCGCTACGCCGCGAAGAAGGCCGACACCGGCGCTACCGACGACGCCGCCGCGGCCGAGGGCTGAGGCAGGCACCGCGGGGCGGGGGCTGGACCCTCCGCCCCGCTCGCGTTTTACCCGTCGCGCGACCGACGAGGAAAGTCGAACGCCGGGCATGGCTTAGCCTGTAGACCCGGACGGCGATTCCAATGAGAACCCTCTTTCCGCTCCTCACTCTCGCGGCGCTTATCGCTCTCGCGCCGTGCGCCGGCGCGCAGGACGCCGGCGCGGTGCGCGACGGACAGCACGACTTCGACTGGGAGATCGGGACGTGGCAGACACGGCTATCGCGACTCCAGGGGCCGCTGACCGGGTCCACTACCTGGGTCGAGTACGAGGGAACGTCCGTCATAAGCGAGGTCGCCGGCGGCAGCGCCAACCTGGTCGAACTGGACGTCGAGGGTCCAGCCGGCCGGCTCGAGGTCATTTCCCTCCGGCTCTACGACCCGAGCTCGGGGCAGTGGAGCCTCCACGCCGCGAGCCCTCGCAGCGGAACGCTCTTCCCACCCGTCATCGGCGGGTTCACGGGCGGCCGCGGCGAGTTCTACGGGCAGGAGATCATGAACGGGCGGCCCATTTACGTGCGGTTCGTCATCACCAACGTGGACCCGCGAACCTGGCGATTCGAGCAGGCCTTCTCCGCCGACGGCGGTCGGACCTGGGAGGCCAACTGGATAGCCGTGGACACGCGGGTGACCGGTACGGACGGCTGAGCCGGCGCCGGCCCGCGCCGGCGCCTCCGGGCTCCACATTCCACCGAATCGTGAACCGGCCGCTCGTCGCGATCAAGGTGCTTCACACGGCGGTGTGGGGGTTCTTCGTCGCGTGCATCGTCCTGATCCCCGCGGCCGCCCTTGCCGGACGTCTCGACCTCGCCCTGGTGCTGATCGGACTCGTAGCGCTGGAGGTCGTGGTCCTCGCATTCAACGCGTGGCGCTGCCCGCTGACGCCGATCGCGGCCCGCTACACAGAGGAACGCCAGGACAATTTCGACATCTACCTGCCGCTCTGGCTCGCCCGGTACAACAAGCAGGTCTTCGGCTCGATGTTCGTCCTCGGGCTCCTCGTCACGGTCGTGCAATGGTTCACCGGAGCACGGTAGGCCTCCGCGTCGGGACCGACGTGGCTCCGGAAGAAGCACGCGCCAGCGCATAGCGGTCACCCCGCGCCGGCTGACCTGCCGCCTCCCGTTGGCGACTTAGTTTCGAATCTCGATCCGCGTCTCAGTGGGCCTATGAAACGAGTAACCGGCATCGGAGGCATCTTTTTCAAGGCGGCGGACCCCGCCGGGCTGCGGGAGTGGTACCGGAGGCACCTCGGCGTCGACGTCCAGGACTGGGGTGGCGCAGCGTTCTCCTGGGCCGACGATGCCGGCATTCCTGGGGGCGGATCAACCGTCTGGTCCATCAGTGGCCTGGACAGCGACTACTTCGCCCCGAGCACGCAGCCGTTCATGATCAACTACCGCGTGGCGGACCTGGCGGCGCTGCTGGAGACCCTCCGGAGCGAGGGCTGCGATGTGGTCGACAAGACCGAGAGTTCCGAGTTCGGCGAGTTCGGCTGGGTGATTGACCCCGAGGGCAACAAGGTCGAGCTCTGGCAACCGCCCGCCGGCCAATGACCCGGCCCGCACGCTTGGGGGCCCGGGACGGGATGGCAACGCGGCGGGTCTCACCACCACCGGGAACTGGTGCTGTTTGACGCGGAACAGCTGCACGCCATACGGCTGGGCGCCGTCGACCTTGCCTTCCGCCGTTGGACCCGCGCGGGGGTCCGGAGTGGCGGCACGCACCTCACGGCGATCGGCCAGCTCCAGATCGGCGCGCTCTCGACGGTCGCCGAGTCCGAGATCACGGAGGACGACGCGCGACGCGCCGGCCATCCGTCCCGCGACGCGCTGCTCGCCGCGCTCGGCGCGCGCGCCGGCGCGATCTACCGGATCGAGATCGCCGGCCTGCGGCCCGATCCGCGGATCGCGCTGCGCGATTCCACGCCCGATGCCGCAGAGGCAGGCGCCGTCGTCGACAGGCTGCGCCGGCTGGACGGCCGCGCGGGCGCTGCGTGGACGCGCCGCGTGCTCGAGGTCATCGAGCGCCACCCCGGCCGGCGCGCCGGCGACCTCGCCGGGATGGTCGATATGGACCGCGACCCCTTCAAGTCGAACGTCCGCAAGCTGAAGGCACTCGGCCTGACGGAGAGCCTCGAGGTCGGCTACCGCCTGTCGCCGCGGGGCGAGGCCATCCTCGCGATGCAACGCGCCCGGGCGTAGGCGCCACGTTCACGACGACGGTCTGCTACGGGGGAGGGAGTCACCGCCATGCGAATCCACCTGAAGAAGGGCCGTGACGGCCCCGCCAGCCTCACGTGCATTCGCCGCGACGGAACGCGGACGTGGGCACGAGAGCGCGACTTCTTCCCCCTTCACGACGTCACCCACTACGCCGTCGAGAGCGTGCTCGGATTCGACGAGGCGTTCCTCGGCCTGATAGCGGCGGGGTGGTACCTCGAACACCTCGCGCGCCCGGGCGCGGCCGCCAGGCTCCCGTTCCAGGCACGCGTGACGGAGCAAATGGTCGGGTTGCTCGATCGCGAGCGCTCGACGCCGGAGCGCTGGACCGTCGCGGGGCTGAACGAGGTCCTGCAGACGGTGCTCGCACCGGCCGACCGCACGCGCCTGGCGCCGCTAACCGAGGCGCAGCTGCACGCGATCAGAGAACTGCGCAGCCGGCTCGAGTCCCGCTGGCACGCGCTGGCGCAGGGGGAGTCTCTCGATCTCGGCTTCCCGGAGCCGGCCTCGGGTTGATCGCACCCGGAATCGCGGAGCCTCCGCGAGGGTCGCGCGTACGTGATTCCGGCGCGCCGGCGCCGGCACTTCTCATCCCACCCGTCGCACAGTGAGCACTCCCGCGATCCCCATCAAAGAGTTCGACGCCGAGATGGCGACCACCCGTCGCCTGCTCGAGCGCGTGCCCACCGAGGCCGGCGAGTGGAAGCCGCACGAGAAGTCGTTCGCCCTCGGCCACCTGGCGCAGTTGCTCTCGCTAATGCCGGGGTGGGTCGCCTCGACGCTCCGCGAGCCAGCAATCGACCTCGGCGGCGTGTCGGGGTACTCCTTCGAGGCCACCGAGAGGCTCATGCAGACGTTCGACAGGGCGGTCGCGGCGGCCCGTGCAGCTCTCTCGGAGGTAACGGGGCCGGCGCTGGACGAGGACTGGTCGCTCACGCATGGCGACCAGGTCTTGATGACACTGCCCCGCGGCGAGGCGGCGAGGCAGCACCTGAACCACCTGATCCACCACCGCGGCCAGCTGGCGGTGTACATCCGGCTGCTGGATGTCCCCGTCCCGTCGATCTACGGCCCCTCCGCGGACGAGCGCTATTGAGCGGTGGCCGCTGTCGCTCGGGCCTGCTGGTCCGGGCCGAACCGCCGGGATTGCGCGTGCGTGGATCCGACACTCGCTCATCAGTGGGCTCTCTCTCCTTCTTCCAGCCGAACCCGGGCCCGGCCGGCCCGTGCCCTATCTGCGGAACACCGCGGCCGCATAGCCCCCGGTACCCCACTGCTGTCTGCGCCGCCTGCGTGGACCGTGCAGTTGACGATACCGGGCGCCGGCTGGCTTTCTCCAACCTCTTCCCCGAATCACTGGGCGGCTTCCGCGCGCAATACGCGGACACGGCTGAACGGCTCGAGACGCCCGGCGACGAGGCCGTGTGCTACGTCGACGGCGTCCGCTGTATCGCCCGAGAGGCATATTTCGGCGGCATCGTGGTGCGGCCTTTGGTGGGGGACCAGGGACTGGGGATTGGGGATTCGTGACTCGCGGGGCCCTTCGTGACGGTCTTCGTCCCACTGCGCGGGCAGCCAAGCGTTGGTCCTCTGTCAAATCAGACGTTCCCAATCCCCGATCCCCAATCCCCGATCCCCTTTCCAACGGGACCCGACCGCCGCGCCTGGCGTTTCCGACCTGGGACCAACCGAACTGACCCATGAAGACGCTCAAGTTCACCGAGACCATCGACGCCACGCCCGAGGAGGTCTGGCACGCCATGCTCGACCAGGACACTTACCGGATCTGGACCACAGAGTTCGGCGAGGGCTCCCACTATGAGGGGGGCTGGGAGACAGGCGACCGAGTCCGATTCCTGGGCCCTGGCGACGAGGGCATGGTCTCTGAGATCGCCGAGAGCCGCCGGAACGAGTTCGTCTCCATCCGCCACCTCGGCGTGATCAAGGACGGCGTCGAGGACGTCGAGAGTGAGGAGGCCCGCAAGTGGGCGCCGGCCTACGAGAACTACACGTTTACACCGCAGGACGGTGGGACCCGAGTCGACGTGAGCGTGGAGACGACCGAGGAGTTCGAGGAGTGGATGAACAACGCCTGGCCGAAGGCGCTTGCGAAGCTGAAGGAGGTCGCGGAGTCGAAGACGGTGGGGAGCTAGTCGCCACCCTCGGGCGCCCGGCCCAAGAAAGCGGGATCCTGGCAACGTGCAAGCGCCGGCCGTTCGGACGCGGCCGGCCTGCCTGCCGGCGTGTACGTGACGCGAGCCACCACGCGAGACGGCATCGCTGCGGTGACATTGGCGGTGCGGTAGAGATCTTTCCCACAGCCCATTTGGTGGGCCGATCCGTTCTGGCCTTCCGCCCTTCGCGTTGACCGCCGTCTCCATCATCGCTCGCAAGCGCGACGGCCACACGCTGCCGGCCGGCGACATCGAGGCGTTCGTCGCCGGCCAGGCGGACGAGATCCGGGAGGGCGCATTCTCTGAATCGTGCTTCCCGCGCAGCCTCGACGCCGGCTAAAACGGTGGTAACTGGCGGCGGGCGTCCGTAATCGGTGACGCCTCCGCCGGCCGCCTAGTCAGCGACGGTGAAGATGCGTGTGTGCCCGTCTGGCTCTCCGGTGACCGTCACCCGCAGGGCGTAGGTGCCCACGGGCAGGGCCGGCAGCGCCAGACGGTTTTCGCCGGCCTGCAGCGGGCCGGCGTGTACGACCACCACCTGCCGGCCCAGCACATCCAGGATCAGGGCGCGGACGCCGCCCGGCGCCGCGAGGGTCACGGTAGCCGCGGACGGCCCGCGTGCGGGGTTGGGCAGCACCACGACGGTCACCCCCGCTTCATCCGCACCGGGCTCGTTCGCCGGCGTGGCCTCCACCACCACGAGCGTCAACGGCACCGAGGCCAGCACCACGCCCGCCGCGTCCTCCACCACCAGCGTGCTCCGGTACTCCCCCGGCGCGCGCTGGCTGGCGCGGAAGGTCAGCGTCAGCTCCGCGCTTCCGCTGGCCGGGATCGTCCCCATCCAGTGCGATAGCGTCAGCCACGACGGCGACAACGGCACCGGCCTAAACGCCATTAGCCCGCGAACCAGCACGTTGTTCTCGTCGCGTCCGCCGACCCCGCCATACATGACACCATTGGGGTCGACGCGGCTTCTGAGCGCCTTGCCAGCGAGGTAGGCGTCCCAACCGGGCGGAAACGGCGGGAGCATTGTTTCGAGGCTCAGATCGCTGCCGTGGCGATCCGTGACCACGACGCGTCGCCAGATCGGTTCTCCCGGCAGGTACACCGGCAGTTCGAGCCGGACCTCGCTGACATCCCCATCCTCGCCGCCATGTACGTCAAGGCCGTTTATGAACCCGGCAGTAGGATAGCCTTGCAGCCCGATCGGATAGCCAGGCACCACCGTGCCGAGTGTGTCAACCGCCCAGATCGAGTCGTGTAACACGTCTATGAAGTAGTACTGTCGTTCCGCCGCGTCGAATGAAGCCGCAACCGGCATCCCGTTCGCGTGGGGTCCCGGAGGGTCCGCAACTGAAATGGGCAACTCGACTCGACGACCAGTCGCGATGCCAACAAGGCTTCCTTCCAGCAGAAGCACACGCCACGTGGTCTGCTGCGAAACCTCATGGTTCAACCACCAAAGTAGACCACTGTCCACGTTGAACGTGAGACCAAACGTCGTGGAATGAGGCACCAACTCCTCAACTACTGGGTGCTCGAATAGCATTATGAAATCTAGATCAGACGTATATGCATAGGTGTGTTCGTTCCCGGAATCCGCGACGTACAGCGTCCCGTCGGGGGTCATCGCGAGACTCACCGGGGAAGGCGCAGCGGGCCAGTCGCCACCAGCACTGCGTCTTAGAACCAACATTTCACCAGCTGACCCGCATCCAGCGCCAAGACCGCCCGGCGTGTGATGAACCTGACCAAGTCGGAGGACGTCCAGACAGTATGGGAACGGTGCGCCTACGACGTTGGCGATGGTTATGGCCAGTGTCGCCTCCTCTCCCTGGGCCAGTATCACGCGCAGGCTGTCCGCGGACACGGTCACCTGTGCAACCGTGCCCGCGGACACCATCGCGCCCGCTGCTAGTAGGATGGTGCGGAGGCAATGCATGAACCTAGCCGGTCACCGTGAAGCGCGTCACCGACGTCCGTTCCCGATTCCTCTCGCGTATCTCCGCTCGTATCAGGTAGACGCCTGGCGTCACGCTGAGCGTTGCAAGTTCGATTAGGTGCACACCTGCTGTTAGATCACGGTCGACCAACAGGCTGACCTGTCGTCCCATCGCGTCGTAGATCACGACTCGAACCTGCGCATCATCCGCCAGCGCCAATGAAACAACCGCGGCGTTCTGGGCCGGGTTGGGGAATACGGTCAATACATCGGCGCCTGCCGCGGCGCGAACAACCGTCGCGGATCGGTCAAGACCCCTTGGCTCGGGCGCCAGGCCGGCGCGCACGCTGTAGACCTCCGCCACCGCGATTAGCTCCGCGGCGAGTAACTCGTCGAGCGTGCCGGCAGCAACCTCATACAGCACATCGGCCGCCCCAGCGTGGTCGCCAGCCAGCGCGGCGAGCAATGACCCGACCACCCGCAGCCTGCCCGCATTGTCAGGTTCTGCCACGCGGGTGCCCCAGGAACCGATCATCGATCGAACGGACTCGTGATCGCCTCGCGCAAGCGCGTCCATGACCTCTGCCTCCAGTGCTGCCTCCGCAACGACTCGCTGCTCCGCAGGCAGCGTCTCCAATCCAAGTTCCGCCCGCAGCGAGCCGAGAAGGGCGAACGTAGCCGCATACTCACCGGTGGCGTCCTCTCGGTCGCGCCGGTGCAGCGCCTCGAGCCGGCGCACGAGCCCTATGCCACGGGGCCCTACGGCACCGCCTGCCAGCTCCTCTCGGCGGGCGCGGATCTCGTCGCGCATGACCTCCGTCACGCTCGGGCCGTCGCCAAAGCCGTCTGGATTGCATGTCGGGGACTGGGCGAACGGTGCCGCGATGTGTGGAGAGCCATCGACCGCACCATCGACGCGGCTCGGGGTGAGTCCGCTCGAAGCGCCCCAGTAATTGCACTCGGCGTCCATTGCATCGACCTCTTCACCATCGGCGTGGTAGAACACGAACGCTCCGGTGCGCCAGTCATGGATGTCATTGCGACCGCTCGAGAGTCCGCTGCCTGCGAACGCCTGCCCACCCACCGGCACGTACAGCTCATAGCCCGCGTTGCCAACGAGTCTGTTCTCACCATGGAGGTTGGGCGGGCTTAGCACCAAGTTCGCACCCGCCAGCGAACTCATTCCGTGACTTCCGCTGCTCGTGACTTCGTTCCGGAGGAACTGGTCAATGTCACTGTTAACCAGGCGCACGCCGACGCCACCATTGCTCCAGACGACTGTGTCCGTTATGTCCGGCTCCGAGTTGAGCGCGTTGATCCCCTCTCCGTCGTTCAACGTCACGTAGCTCGGGTCGCTATTTCCCGGGTTTGCCTGGATAGTAAACGAGCTTCGACATCCACTGAAGCAAGGCGTTCCTGAACCATAGTCGTCGATCCGATCCGCCAGCAGGCCAGTTCCATTCTCGTCGAGGCCGACCCCGGATAGCGTCACGCCCGTGTTGCTCAGTACGTGCAGACCGACCTCGTTGAACTTCAGGCGTGTTCCGGTTATGTCAACCTCGGCGCCCTGGTAGGCCGTAAGGCCGGCCACCGCGTACGTTACTTCGCCACCCGTCATCGTCAGTGAACCATCCGCTGCAGCGATTCCCTCCCATGGGTCGGACGTGCTGACCGCGGTGAAGTACAGGTCCTGCGTCGTGAGATCTCCCTC
>Ga0307505_10002543_pt1 | contig 12547 bp, 13 predicted proteins | sample 23_S_MG_FD_202183 | JGI IMG/M metagenome (GOLD analysis project Ga0307505, IMG submission 202183) | Soil microbial communities from Populus trichocarpa stands in riparian zone in the Pacific Northwest, United States - 23_S | ecosystem: Environmental > Terrestrial > Soil > Riparian zone > Trees...
AACCGCAAGGTCGACGTGTACCTGCGCTACAGGAACACCGCCGCCAATGCGCTGGGCATGCCGCTTCCCGCCGGGCGCGTGCGCGTGTCCAAGCTCGACCCCGCCGACCGGAGCCTCGAGTTCATCGGCGAGGACGTGATCGACCACACGGCCCGCGACGAGACGGTGCAGATCAAGCTCGGGTCGGCCTTCGACGTGGTCGGCGAGCGCCGCAGCGTCGATTTCCGCATCGACACGACGGCCAAGTGGATGGAGGAGGACATCGAGGTGCGCGTGCGCAACCAGAAGCCCGACGAGACCGCGGCCGTGGTGGTGAAGGAGAACCTCTATCGCTGGAGCACGTGGAGCGTGCTGCGCAAGACCCACGAGTTCACCAGGGAGGACGCGCGCACCATCCACTTCGCGCTGCGCCTCGCGCCCAAGGGCGAGGCGGTGGTGAGCTATACGGTCAGGTACACCTGGTGAGCCGTCACCCCGGGCACCGCTGGGGCGGTGATGGCCCGGGGCCCAATCACACGTCTAGCCTTTCTGTATGACCGCGCAGGCTAGGCGCGGGCCGGCGTTGCCGGCGGGCTGCGACTTGTAGTCGTCGGGGTCGCGGTGGACGATCAGCCCCTTGCCGACGATATCCGCGGCGCCCGAGCCCACGGTGATGCCGGCCGCGTCGAAGGAGACGGTGGCGTTCCCGTAGCCGTCGGCCTTGAGGTTGGGCAGGTCGCCGGCGTGGCGCTCGCCGCCGGCATGCACGTTGCCGTGCGGCCTGGCACCCGGGTTGAAGTGCCCGCCCGCGCTCATGCCATCCCCGGAACTGCAGTCGCCCTTCTCGTGCACGTGGAATCCGTGCTCGGCGTTGGGTCTCAGGCCCGCGACCTGCGCCGTCACGCGCACCTTGCCGCCGGACTGGGTGAAGGTGACCTTGCCGGTGACGGCGTTCCCCTTGGTGGCCTCGAGGCTGGCGTTGGCCACGGCGCGGTCCCCGCCGCCGCCCATGGCCGCGCAACCCGCGGCCAGCGCCCCAGCGATCGCGAGGGGAAGCAGTCTCTTCATCGTAGTTACCTTCCTGTGCTTGCGACGAACTGGACTGGACCTTCGGGGCTACGTTTTCTTGGCGTCGGTCTTCTCCGGCGCCTTGGCCGGTGCAGCCGCGGGCGCAGCAGCCTTGGCGGGCGCGGCCGCCACGACCGGCGTCGGTTTGGGGATCGGCTTGCCAACCTTCTTCATGTTCGCCTGGAAGTTCTTGACCGCCCTGTCCTCGGCTGCAACCTGGGCTTCCTTGGCGGCGACCGCCGCAGCCGCGTCCTTCGCTTTCTTCTCCTCGGCGGCAGCCTTGCCCTTCTCGTCGAGGGGGGGCGGCGGAGGAAGCTTCGCCCATGCGAGCGAAGCCCCGAGGGCGAATGCCAGCGCCAGTACGGTGGTGCGCATCGGCTTGGTCATCAGTCGTCTCCCGCGGCCGGCTGCGCCGTGCCCGTCATGATCTTCTCGGGCCGGTTGCCCGCCTTGACGTCTTCGTACCACAGGGCGTGGTGCTCCTTCGCCCAGGTCTCGTCCACGTAGCCGTCGCGCATCGCGCGGTAGGCCCCGTGCAGGCCGATCGTGCCGAGATAGATGTGGCCGAAAGACGCCGCGATGAAGAGCACCGCCGCGATCGCATGGATGGTATTCGCCTGCTGCATCGCCTCGCGTCCCTGGTTCCAGTTCGGGAAGTCGAGGATCAGCCCGGTCACGCTCACCACCGTCCCGAGCACGACCAGGCCTCCCCAGAACCACAGCTTCTCGCCGGCGTTGAAGCGCCCGGAAGGCACCTCGCCCTTGTCGCCGACCATGCCGCCGAGGCGGGAGAGCCAGCCGAAGTCGTGGCTCGCCCACAGGTTGTCCTTCACGTAGATGAGGAACATCACCACGATGGAGAAGATGAAGAGCGGCCCGACGAAATTGTGGATGTTCTTCGACACGACCGTGAGCCACGAGAACGCGCCGTAACCGAGCCACGGCAACACGATGTGCTTGCCGAAGAGGATCACGATTCCGGAAAGCGCCAGGAGCACGAAGCTCACCGCCATGACCCAGTGCGACGCACGCTCGACGGCATTGAAGCGCTCGATCAGGCGCCCGGTCGGCGCCCCGTGGAGCCTGATCGGGCCCTTCACCAGGTAGAACACGGTAATCAGCGCCAGCACGCCCACGAGCAGCCAGCCGCCGATCTGCGTGAGCGGTCCGTTACGGAACTCGCGCCACTCGCGGCCCGCGCCCTGGATCAGCCGATTGGTGTCGACTCCGGGAACCGACGCGTACTGCGGCCGCTCGCTCGCCGAATCCCATGCGGGCGGGGTGTTCCAGCCCGGAACCGCGGTCGAGCCCGCGGCCGGCTTGGGCGCCGCCACCTGGGGAGCGACAGGCACATTGCCCGCGTCCCTGGTGGGCGCGGTCGTCGGTACCGGTGGTGAAGCCGGCGCCTGTGCGCTGGCGACCAGCGGCAGCGCCAGCGCGGCACCCAGGACCAGGGCGCCGGCGAGGCGCGCTCGAGCTTTCAGCATGAGTTTCTCCTCCTCGGATCGGCTCTATTTGACCTTGGCGTCGCCAGTGCGGACGTACTCGTTCTGGTACTCCGCGCGCTTCGCGAGTGTCTGCTCGTACTTGGCCTTGTCGCCCTTGAACATGTCGCCGGCATAGGCCTTGGTGTCGTCCTTGCCGGCATAGGGCTTGGCAGCGTCCTGCGGGATCTCGCCGCAGGACGCGAGCGCGAGCGCGGCGGCGGCCGCGACGAGGGCCCTCACGACTTCACCCCGGCGTGCGCCGAGGCCTTGGCGCTCACCTTGTAAGCCATCGCCCAGCCCCAGATCTCGTCGCCCGTGCCGCGGGTGAGCACCCGGGTCTTGTAGATGGTCGTGATCACCGGGGCGTCGCCCGCGAGCAGCGCCTTGGTGGAGCACATCTCGGCGCAGGCCGGCAGCTTGCCCTCGGCGAGGCGGTTGCGGCCGTACTTGCGGAACTCCTCGACCGAGTGGTTCTCCTCCGGGCCGCCGGCGCAATAGGTGCACTTGTCCATCTTGCCGCGCAGGCCGAAGGCGCCCGCCTGCGGGAACTGCGGCGCGCCGAAGGGGCACGCGTAGAAGCAGTATCCGCAGCCGATGCACAGGTCCTTGTCGTGCAGCACGACCTGGTCCTCGGTCCGGTAGAAGCAGTCGACGGGGCAAACCGCCATGCAGGGCGCGTCGGTGCAATGCATGCACGCGACCGAGATCGAGCGCTCGCCCGGCACCCCGTCGTTCACGGTAACGAGGCGCCTGCGGTTCACGCCCCAGGGCACCTCGTGCTCCTGCTTGCACGCGGTGGCGCAGCCGTTGCACTCGATGCAGCGCTCGGCGTCACAGATGAATTTCATTCTGGCCATGGTGGTCTCCTCGTCAGGCGCGCTCGATGTTGCAGAGCGTCGTCTTGGTTTCCTGCATCATCGTCACCGAGTCGTACCCGTAGGTGGTGGCCGTGTTCACCGCATCGCCGCGCACGATCGGTGCCGCGCCCTCGGGGTACTTGTCGAGCAGGTCCTTGCCCTGCCACCATCCGGCGAAGTGGAACGGGATGAAGCCCGTGCCCGGGCCCACGCGCTCGGTCACCAGCGCGCGCACCTTGATCTGCGCCCCGGTGGGCGTCTTCACCCACACCCAGTCCCAGTACTTGATGCCGCGCTTTTCCGCGTCCTGGGTGTTGACCTCGACGAAGTTCTCCTGCTGCAGCTCGGCGAGCCACGGGTTGGACCGGGTCTCGTCGCCGCCACCCTCGTACTCGACCAGGCGCCCCGAGGTGAGCACGATCGGGTACTTCTCGTGCACCTTGTCGGCCACCGCCTTCTGCTGCACGGTCTTGAAGAGCGTCGGCAGGCGCCAGAAGGCCTTCTTGTCGTCGTGCGTCGGGTATTTGGCGACCAGGTCCGGACGCGGGCTGTAGAGCGGCTCGCGGTGCTGCGGCACGCCGTCCGGGAAGTTCCAGACCACCGCGCGCGCCCGGGCGTTGCCCCAGAAGTGCACGTTGTGATTCACCATGCACACGCGCTGGATGCCACCTGACAGGTCGGTCTTCCAGTTCTTGCCCTCGGCCGCGGCCTGCTCCTCCGGCGTGAGCTCGCTCCACCAGCCGAGCTTCTTCATCAGCACATGGTCGAACTCGGGGAAGCCGGTGGTGATCTCGGAGTCCTTGGAGTGCGAGCCGTCGCCCGCGAGCAGGTCGACGCCGTCCTTGGTGATGCCGAAATTGGCGCGGAAGCAGCCGCCCCCGTCCATCATCTTGAGGTCGGTCCGGTAGAGGACCGGCGAACCCGGATGCTTCACCGCTGCGGTGCCGTAGCAGGGCCACGGCATGCCGAAGTAGTCGCCATTGCAGTCGTACCCGGTCTCCTTGTCGACCGTGGGCTTGGTGCAGCGCAGCGTCTTGGGATCGAACGCGGCCATGTTGCGCATGTGGGCCTTCAGCCGCTCCGGGGTCTGGCCGGTGTAGCCGATGGTCCAGTTGCCCGCGTTGATCTCCTTGGTCATGTCCTCGACCAGCGGCTCGTCCCACCCGGTCTTGTCCTTGACGAGCTTGATGTTCTTCACGAACTCGTTGCCGAACCCGAGCTTGCGCGCGAGCGCCAGCATGATCGTGTGGTCGGGCTTGGACTCGAACAGCGGCTCGATCACCTTCTCGCGCCACTGGATCGAGCGGTTGGAGGCGGTGACGCTGCCCGAGGTCTCGAACTGCGTGGCCGCCGGCAGCAGGTACACGCCTTCCTTGCGGTCGGGCATCGCGGCTGCCGCGGTCGGATACGGGTCGATGATGACCATCAGGTCGACCTTCTCCATCGCCTGCTTCATCTCCAGGCCGCGCGACTGCGAGTTGGGCGCGTGGCCCCAGTAGATGATCGCGCGCAGGTTGGAATCCTGGTCGATGAGCTCGTTCTTCTCCAGCACGCCGTCGATCCAGCGCGACACCGTCATGCCGGACTTCTGCATCATCGCCTGCGAGGCGAAGCGCGACTTCATCCACTCGTAGTCGACGCCCCAGACCTTGCACCAGTGCTTCCACGAGCCCTCGGCGATGCCGTAGTAGCCCGGCAGCGAGTCGGGGTTCGGGCCCACGTCGGTCGCGCCCTGGACGTTGTCGTGGCCGCGGTAGATGTTGGCGCCGCCGCCCGACTTTCCGATGTTGCCGAGCGCGAGCTGCAGGATGCACGAGGCGCGCACGAAGGCATTGCCGATCGAGTGCTGGGTCTGGCCCATGCACCAGATGATCGACGACGGCCGGTTCTTGGCGAATGTCTCGGTCATGGCGTAGAGGTCGGCCTCGGGCACGCCGGTCACCTCCGTGACCTTGTCGGGCGTCCACTTCTTCATCACGTCCTCGCGCACCTTGTCCATGCCGTAGACGCGGTCGTTGATGTACGGCTGGTCCTCCCAGCCGTTCTTGAAGATGATGTGCAGCATGCCGAAGAGCAGCGCCACGTCGGTGCCCGAGCGGAAGCGCACGAACTGGTCGGCCTTGGCGGCGGTGCGCGTGAAGCGCGGGTCGGCGACGATCATCTTCGCGCCGGTTTCCTTCGCGTGCAGCGCGTGCAGCATCGACACCGGGTGGGCTTCAGCGGCGTTCGAGCCGATGAAGAACATGCACTTGGTGTTCTGCAGGTCGTTGTACGAGTTCGTCATCGCGCCGTAGCCCCAGGTGTTGGCCACGCCGGCGACGGTGGTCGAATGGCAGATGCGCGCCTGGTGGTCCATGTTGTTGGTGCCGAACATGGACACGAACTTGCGGAACATCTGCGACTGCTCGTTGTTGTGCTTGGAGGAGCCCACCCAGAACGTCGCGTCCGGGCCGCTCTCCTTGCGGATCGCGAGCAGCTTGTCGCCGACCTCGTTGATCGCCTGCTCCCAGCTGATGCGGCGGTACTTGCCGTCGACCAGCTTCATCGGGTACTTCAGGCGGTGCGAATGCTCCGTCATGCCGTGCTCGCGAACCGACGCGCCCTTGGCGCAGTGGGCGCCGAGGTTGATCGGGGAGTCGAACACCGGCTCCTGGCGCACCCAGACGCCGTCGGTCACGATGGCGTCGATCGCGCAGCCTACCGAGCAGTGCGTGCAGACCGTGCGCTTCACCTCGGTCTTGCCCGCCTTGGCCTGCGCCTGGGCTTCCGAGATCACGTTGAGCGGCAGCTGGCCGGCGAAGGCGGCGGCGCCGGCCGCGATGCCCGAGCCCTTCAGGAAGGTGCGGCGGTCGAATGTGCGGGCGGCGAGCGACGAGACGGCGCGTGCCAGCGGGTCGACGCTACGGGCGCTTGCTTCGGATTTGCGGGTGAGCAGCATGGCGGGCTCCTCAGACTTCGGTGGTCTTGTAGTACTTCAGGATGTGCTCGGAGGCGTGATAACCGCTCGGCTGGCCCGCGGCCGCTGCGGCTTTCTTGCCGCCCACGGCCTTGGTGCCGGTGGCCACCGCCACGGCGACACCCGCGCCGCCCAGGCCGGCGGCAAGCAGGAAGTTGCGGCGGTTCGTCGTCTTCGTGGCTTTCATCTTGAGCCTCCTTTCACGAGGTGCAATCTAGACCAGCAGGAACGATTCCGACTCCAGTGCCATGAAGGCGGCACCGACGCCGGCCGCATGGCGATAATAGTTCGCTTGGGGAAACACGGCCAGTGCCGCGAAGAACTTTGTCGCGCCCGGCCCGACGTGCTCCTCGAAGAAACGCTTCTGGTCGGCGAGCGAAGCCGCCGGCCGTCCGGGGACCCCGGCGACCAGCACGCGCATGACCTCGAACAACCCGGCAAGGTGGTCCTCGGGCTCGGTGGCGCGCGGGTCTCGGACGAGACCCAGACCGGCGAGCGCCGCCTGGATGCGGATCCGCGGATGGTCGCGCGCCGGCGCGCCTGTGTAGTAACCGGCAAAGATCGACACGCGCGCCTTGCCCACCCCGGCAAAGAGCTCGTCGTACTCGATCGCGGCTGCATCCGAGTCCATCGCGGCGGAAGCCTGCGTGAGGCCCAGCCACGCGCGCGCGAGCGCGCGCTCGCCCTCGATCGGCCGTGCCGCGGCGAGGTGCGCGATCAGCTCCTGCGCGGGCGGTCCCACGAAGAGGCTGGCGAGCAGGGCATAGAAGTCCGCGCGCGCGGCCTCCTCCGGCGGGACCATCCGCTGGAGCGCGACCGGGGCGACGGCGGGCTGCGCGCTCACGAGTCGGCTCCGAGCTTGAGCACCGAGACCTCGCTCTTCGATTGCATCATGTCCACCACGCGGCAGTCGGCGCACATCTGCAGCCGGCGCATCGCCTCGCCGCCGAACATCGAGTGCCCGGCGAGCCGCGCCATCATCGTCTCGACCATCTGCGTCGTGCCGAAGGCCTTCTTGCAGCTCACGCAGTGGAAGGGCTGCGTCTCGTTCAGCACGCGCGCCTCGCGCGCCGCAGGCCCGAGCAGCAGCCGCGGCTCGAGCGTGATCGCATCCTCGGGACAGGTCGCCTCGCACAGCCCGCACTGCACGCAGTTGCGCTCGACGAACTTGAGCAGCGGCTGGTCGACCCCGTCCATCAGTGCCGAGGCCGGGCAAGCGCCGACGCACGACATGCACATGGTGCAGCGGCCCTGGTCGACCCTCACCTGGCCAAAGGGCGCCCCGGCGGGAAGCGTGATCACCTCGGCACTGCGCGGCGCGTGCCTTGCCAGGTGCTCGACCGCGAACTCGATGGCGGTGCGCTTGTCGTTGGACAGCGCGAAGGTCCCGGGAACATCGGCGCCGCGGGAGGGCGCCACGCCGGCCAGCGCGTGCGCGAGCGCCTCGGGGCTGCCGGCCTCGACCACGTCGAAATGGCGCCCGGCGTATCCGAGGCCCCGCAGCACCGCCTCGCCGATCGCCATCTGGGCGCGCAGGGCGGCGACATACTGCGCATCCTCGGAACCCGTCGACAGGACCACGACGCGCGCGGCGCCATAGGCGATCGCCGGAAGCAGCAGGTCGAGGCCGATGGCCGCGACGTGCCAGGCCGCGAGGGGCAGCGCGTTCGGCGGCAGCCCCTGCCCCGCGGCCGCGGCTCGCGCGAGCAGGTCGCGTGCGTCGGCCGTGTTGTGAAAGACCAGGCAGGCATCCGACCCGCCAGCCTGGCGGTAGGCGCCGAGCAGCTGGCGCATCTGCGTGCCGCGATCTTCCGGGCGCGGAAACTGGTAGCCCATCGCGCCCGAGGGACAGACGGTGGCGCATGCGCCGCAGCCCATGCACAGGTGCGGGTCCACGGCGACGTGGTCGCCGTCCGGGCGGATCGCCTGGGTCGAGCAGATCTCGATGCACGCGTTGCAGCCCGGGATCTCGGAGCGGCTGTGGGCGCAGAGGTCCTCGCGATAGTGGAAGTACCTCGGCTTCTCGAACTCGCCGATCGAGTCGCGCAGGTCCGCGACCGCGTGGGCCTCGGCCGCATCATCGATCACGTGGTAGTAGCCCTGCGGCGGCATGCGCATCGCGAAGGCCGGCCGGGAGGCGAAGTCGAGCACGAGGTCGAAGCGTGCGGGCGTGGGCGCCTTCGCCGGCGCCGTCGCGTCGGGCGTGCGCAGGGCAACGATGCTCGCGGTGAACTCGCCCAGGTGGCCGGTGACGGACTCGAGTTGGCCACTCCATGCGACACAGCCCGCAGGCGGGGGTGCCGCATCGCGCTCGAGGAGGGTCACGTGCAGGCTGGAGGCGAGCTCGGCGGCGGCAGCGCGCGCGCGCTCGCGCGAATCCCCGGCGATCACCAGCAGGTTTCCGCGCGAAGTGTAGGCGACCGCGGGAACGGCGGCCGGCTCGGCGAGCTTCAGCAACGAGGCAAGGGCGGCGATCTTGGGCGCGCAGGACTCGGCGTCCGACGACCAGCCGCGACTTTCGAGCGCAAAGATTTCATCCCGGGGCTGGGACCCTGGCGCGTCACCGGCTCGCTCCGGCGCTGAGACTTCGATCACTGCAGTCATGCAGTCTCGTTTCCTCGATCCCGCGCCCTGAACGCGGAAACGCTCCTCATGTATGTCGTGTCCCGAAAAATCGCGCTTTCCGGGATCTCCGCAACGTTTTGTTGTCCGGGCCAGTGTACACCGAAAGAAACTTCGGCAAACCGGCGTCCTATCTCACGATTGCTTCAATTCCGGTGGCTGCGATCCGGCATCGGAAGTATCGGATTCGGGCGCCGCGGCGACCGGCGCAATTGCCTGATCTTCCGGCGGTATTTCCGCCACCTCGGCGTCCGCCGCGGGATCGCGGGCCGCGTCGCCCTCCTCCTCTGGAGGCTGATAATCCCCCAACCGGGCCATCTGGTTGAGTTTTCCCAGCCATTCGGGCGGAATCGGGTCGGGTTGGGAAAAATCGGCGATGTAGACGTCGAGCCCGTCCTGGATATTGAAGCGCGGGTCGCGAAACAGTGTTCGCAGGGCCTGCTGGCGCATCAACGGATCGACTCCCGAGCGCATGAACGGCGTGAAGTCCGACTCGAGCGTGAGCGACTCCACGGGGGGAAGGGGCTCGTCGGCGCGAGGTTGGGCGCTCGCTTGAGGGGATTGGGTCCCCGCCGCCACGGGAGATTGGGTCCCCGCCGCCGCGGGCGATGGGCTCCCCGCCTTCGCGGGGACGGCGTCCGCGGTCGGCCGATCCGGCTGCGCTCTGGACGCCGTTTTCCGGCGCGACCAGCGCGAGAGGAAATCGGTGCGCTCGTCCGAGCTCATGCGCCCTCTTTCCTCAAGCGCCCTTCCTTGCCCTCGAAGGAGCGCGGCTTCTGGCGCTTCTTCGGCTCGGGGCGATAGTTCGCCTCGACCCATTGGCCCATCCACTCGGCGAGCTCCGGCCAGGCGAGCGCGCGCTCGACCCGCTCGTTGGAATCCATCCAGCGCGCCGCCTCGTTGTAGGACAGCGTCGCCTGGAAGGGATACGGCTCGCTCGCCGCCTCGTCCAGGCGCAGGCTCACGAAGACGCTCGGGGCCTCGCTCGACACGTTAAGGTAATAGCCCTCGGCCTCGTCGCGGAAAAGCGTCACCTCGATCCCGGGGAAGATGCGCTGCAGCGAGCGCTTGTCGTCGATGATCGTGCGCGCTTCGCCGCCGACGTCCGGAACGACGCCCAGCAGGTCCCAGCGGTGGCTCTCCCAGCGTCCCTCGACGGGCTCGCGCTGGAGGATCACCGAGATTCGTTGCGACGGTCTGTCGGCCATGCGGTCACTATACAATTCATCCATGGCGCCTAAGGTGATTCCTTTGAACCAGCCGCGAGGGCCGCTGCCGATACCGGGCCTCGCGGGCGCGCGCGCGCCCGGCCCGATCGAGGACTCGCGCGCCCGTGCGCTGCGCGACCTGCGCATCTCGGTGACCGACCGCTGCAACTTCCGCTGCGTCTACTGCATGCCGCGCGACGTCTTCGACGACGACTACGAGTTCCTGCCGCACGCGCAGATCCTCACTTTCGAGGAGATCGTGCGCCTTGCACGCGTCTTCCGCTCGCTCGGCACCGGGAAGATCCGCCTGACCGGCGGCGAGCCGTTGCTGCGCCGGGGGATCGCGAAGCTGGTCGCGATGCTGCGCGAGGCCCTGCCCGGCGTCGACCTCACGCTCACCACCAACGGCTCCGCGCTCAAGGCGCACGCGGCTGCGCTCGCGGCGGCCGGGCTCGATCGCGTGACCGTGAGCCTCGACTCGCTCGACGACGCGACCTTCCGGCGCATGAACGACGCCGACTTCCCGGTGGCGAAGGTGCTGGCGGGTATCGACGCCGCGGCCGCGGCCGGGCTCACCCCCGTCAAGGTGAACATGGTGGTCAAGCGCGGCGTGAACGACCACCAGGTCGTGGACATGGCGCGCCACTTCCGCGGGACGGGACACATCGTGCGCTTCATCGAGTTCATGGATGTGGGGTCGACCAACGGCTGGCGCATGGACGACGTGATCCCGTCGGCCGAGGTGGTGCGCCGCATCGCGGCCCATTTCCCGCTGGAGCCGGCGGACGCCAACTACGCCGGCGAGGTCGCCGGGCGCTGGCGCTATCTCGATGGCGCGGGCGAGATCGGCGTGATCTCTTCCGTCACCGAGGCTTTCTGCTCGACCTGCACGCGCGCGCGCCTTTCCACCGACGGCCAGCTCTACACCTGCCTCTTCGCGCAGCGCGGCTATGACCTGAAAGGCCTCCTGCGCGGCGGGTCCGACGATGGCGCGATCGCCGACGCCGTGGATGCCATCTGGCGGCGCCGCGAGGACCGCTACTCCGAGCTCCGCACCGCCGAGACGGCGAAGGCGCGCAAGGTCGAGATGTCGTTCATTGGCGGCTAGCGTGGGGTACCGCCCCGAGATCACGCACAACGCGCGTCCCGCCACCTATACCGTCGATGCGCGCGACGAGACCGGCGCGGTGGTGCCCACCCCCATCGCCGGCGAGCATCCCCTCACGCTCTACGTCGACAAGCGCGAGCTCGTCACGCTCATGACCCTCGGCGCCGCGCCCGAGGCGCTCGCCATCGGGTTCCTGCGCAACCAGCGCCTGGTGGAGTCGATCGAGGAGATCGCCTCGGTCCAGGTGGACTGGGAAGTCGACGCGGTCGTGGTCACGACCCACGATGGCCTCAAGGACCTCGAGGCGAAGACCGGGAAGCGCACCGCCACCACCGGATGCGGGCAAGGAACGATGTTCGGCGACCTCATGGCCGACATCGAGTCGATCCGCCTCGACGACCACATGAGCGTGACCGAGGAGACGCTTTTCGGCCTGCTCAATGCGGTGCGCGTCCACGAGTCGATCTACAAGCAGGCCGGGGCCGTGCACGGCTGCGCGCTCGCGAAAGGCGCCGAGATCCTCACCTTCGTCGAGGATGTGGGCCGTCACAACGCGGTCGACGCGATCGCGGGCTGGATGTGGCTGGAAGGCGTCGACGGGCGCGACAAGATCTTCTACACCACCGGGCGCCTCACCTCGGAGATGGTGATCAAGGCGGCACAGATGCAGATCCCGGTGCTGGTATCGCGCTCCGGACTCACCAAGATGGGCCACGACGTCGCTACCCGGGTCGGCATCACGATGATCGGGCGTGCGGTGGGAAAGCACTACCTGCTCTTCACCGGGGATCACCGGCTGGTGAAGGCGCCCGGCGCCAAGGCCGCGGAGTGATCGAGGTCACCGGCGTGGTGCTCGCCGGCGGGCAGGGCAGCCGCATGGGCGGCGTGGACAAGGGGCTGCAGCCGTTTCGCGGCCGGCCAATGGTGGCGCACGTGATCGAGCGTCTCGCACCGCAGGTGGGCGAGATCATCATCAATGCGAACCGCAACGTCGACGCATACGGCGCGCTCGGACACCGCGTGGTCTCCGACTCGATCACTGGTTTCGCCGGCCCGCTCGCGGGATTCGAGCGCGGCCTCGATTACGCGGCGGGCGAGCTGGTGATGACGGTCCCGTGCGATTCCCCGTTGCTTCCCGCTGACCTGGTCGGCCGGCTGCGCGCCGCGCTCGAGCGCGCCGGGGCCCAGCTCGCCGTCGCGAAGACCGGCGACCAGGCGCACCCGGTGTTCTCCCTCATGCGCCGCTCGGTGCACGCTTCGCT
>Ga0307505_10002544_pt1 | contig 12545 bp, 12 predicted proteins | sample 23_S_MG_FD_202183 | JGI IMG/M metagenome (GOLD analysis project Ga0307505, IMG submission 202183) | Soil microbial communities from Populus trichocarpa stands in riparian zone in the Pacific Northwest, United States - 23_S | ecosystem: Environmental > Terrestrial > Soil > Riparian zone > Trees...
GGGGTCGCGCAGGTACAGGTAGAACGCGTTCGACACGCCATGGCGGCCGGGGCCGCGCTCGATCGCGTCGGAGCGGCGGAGCGCCCCGAGCTTGTCGCAGATCGCGAGGATGTTGTGCTTCTCGTGGGTCGAGAACGCGACGTGGTGCATACGGGGACCGTCACCGCCGGTCATCGCCGTGTCGTGCACGGTGGGCTTGCGGCGCATCCATGCGGCGTAGACGGTGCCCTCGGCATCCTGGATGTCCTCCGTCACGCGGAAGCCGAGGTCCTGCATGTACTTCACGGCCCGAGGCACGTCGGGCGTCACCTGGTTGAAGTGGTCGAGCCGCACGAGCTCGCCGGGCGTGTGCAGGTCGTAGCGCCACGACATCCGCTCGACATGCTGCACGTCGTGGAAGAACTCGTAGGGGAAGCCGAGCGGATCGGTGACGCGCACGGAGTCGCCGATCCCCTTCGTCCATCCCTCGGGCCGGCGTTCGACGCGGCATCCGAGCTCTTCGTAGAACGCGACCGCCCTGTCGAGGTCCTCGGGCGTGCGCACCCGGTACGAGAACGCCGCGACGGCGGCGACCGGGCCCCTGCGCAGCACCAGGTTGTGGTGGATGAACTCTTCGGTCGACCGGAGATAGACGTTCTCGCCGTCCTCGTCGGTGACGTAGAGGCCGAGCACGTCGACGTAGAACGTGCGGGATGCCGCGAGGTCGGTGACGACGAGTTCCATGTAGGCGCAGCGGAGGATGTCGGGTGCCGGCGACGCGGGCGTCGCGATCGGGTCGTCGGTGTGGATCGGGGCCTCCTGCGAGACGTAGAAGCCCGAGGAGGTCAGGGTCATTTCATCGCGGTTGCTCATCAGCGTCACTGCTTTCCGAAGGTGGGGTTGTGCGCGGGCCCGAGGGTGATGTGCACGGCCTGCTGGTCGGTGTAGAAATCGATCGAGCGGTAGCCGCCTTCGTGGCCGAGGCCCGACGCCTTGACGCCGCCGAACGGGGTGCGGAGGTCCCGCACGTTGTTCGAGTTGAGCCACACCATCCCGGCCTCGACGGCCTGCGAGAAGTTGTGCGCGCGCGTCAGGTCGTTTGTCCAGATGTAGGCGGCAAGGCCGTACTTCGTGTCGTTCGCGAGCGCGAGAGCCTCTTCGTCGGTGTCGAACGGGGTGATCGCGACGACGGGTCCGAAGATCTCCTCCTGGAAGATCCGGGCGTCGGGGGCTACATCGGCGAACACCGTCGGGGCGACGAAGTTGCCTGCCTCGAATCCCTCGGCGCGCCCGCCGCCGGCGACGAGCCGGCCTTCGGACTTTCCGATCTCGATGTACGACATCACCTTGTCGTAGTGCTCCGGGTGCACGAGGGCGCCGACCTCGGTCGCGGTGTCGTGGGGGTACCCCACCTTCACCCTCGAAGCCTGCGCCGCGTAGCGCTCGACGAACTCGTCATAGACGGGGCGTTCGACGAGGATGCGCGAGCCCGCCGTGCAGCGCTCGCCGTTGAGCGAGAAGACGCCGAAGATCGTGGCGTCGATCGCGGCATCGAGGTCGGCGTCGGCGAACACGACAGCAGGGGACTTTCCGCCGAGCTCCATCGACAGGCCCTTGAGGAACGGCGCGGCGTTGCCGAAGATGATCTGGCCTGTTCTGCTCTCGCCGGTGAAGGAGATGAGAGGGACATCGGGATGCTTCACCAGGGCGTCGCCGGCATCCTCGCCGAGTCCGTTCACCAGGTTGAAGACCCCCTGCGGGAGCCCCGCCTCTTCGAAGATGCCCGCCCAGAGCGAGGCCGACAGCGGTGTGAACTCCGCGGGCTTGAGCACGACGGTGTTGCCCGTCGCAAGGGCCGGTCCGAGCTTCCACGACTCGAGCATGAACGGCGTGTTCCACGGCGTGATGAGCCCGGCGACGCCGATGGGCTTGCGGTTGACGTAGTTGATCTGGCGGCCTGGCACCTTGTAGGTGTCGTCGGCCTGCGCCACGATCAGGTCGGCGAAGAAGCGGAAGTTCTCCGCCGCGCGCCGCGCCTGGCCGAGCGCCTGCGTGATCGGCAGCCCGGAGTCGAACGACTCCAGCTCGGCGAGACGCGCGTCGCGGGATTCCACGATGTCGGCGATGCGGTGGAGGATCCGGGAACGCTCGCGCGGCAGCATCCGGGGCCAGGGGCCCTCCGTGAACGCGCGCCGCGCGGCGGCGACCGCGCGGTCGATGTCGGCCTTCTTGCCGGCCGCGGCCTGCAGGTACGTCTCGTTCGTGACCGGGTCGAGCACGTCGAACGTGTCGCCGTCGGCGGAATCGACGAACTGGCCGTCGATGTAGTGCTGGATGTGCTCGGGGAGGTCCGCGGGCACGTGCCGGGTGGAGGTGGCGGTGTCTGTCATGGTGGCTCCTTGGGTGGAGGTCAGAAAGCGCGGAGGCCGAGGGCCTCGTCGGGGTGTTCGTGGATCATGTAGGCGTCGAGCGTCGCGGAGCGGTGGCGGCGGGCGGCCTTCTCGATCTCGCCGAGCGGCGCCGAGTTCGCGATGAGCTGCAGGATGTTCTCGTGCTCGCGGACGGACTCGGCGGCACGCCCCGGCACGAAGCTGAACGTCGAGTCGCGCAGGTGACCGAGACGTGCCCACTCGCCGTTCACGAGTTCGAGCATGCGGGGGTTGGCGCACTTGCCGTACAGGGCGGCGTGGAACTCCTGGTTGAGGCCCGTGAACGCACGTGGGTCGAAGTGCTCGAGCGTCTCGATCATCAGCTCGTTGATGCGCCGCGCGTCGTCGATGTCGTCGGCTGTCAGCCGCCGCGCGGCCAGCGCGGTCGCGGCTCCCTCGAGGATCGAAAGCGCCTGCATGCTGTAGCGGTACTGCGAGTCGTCGACCATCGACACGCGCGCGCCGACGTTGCGCTCGAACGTCACGAGCCCCTCGGCCTCCAGCTGACGGATCGCCTCGCGCACCGGCACGACGCTCATGTCGAGGTCGCCCGCGATCGAGCCGAGCACGAGCCGGTAGCCCGGTGTGAATTCCTGGCTCGCGATGCGCGCCTTGATCCAGTGGTACGCCTGCTGCGACTTGCTCTGCTCGCTCACCGGCCCCGGGGCCCGTCGAATCGTCACCGCGTCCCCTCCTCGTACTTCGCCCGCCACGCGGCGTTCATCGGGAAGAGCCCGTCGACCGGATGCCCCTCGGTGACGCGAGCCGCGACCCAGGCGTCCTCCTCCTCCTGCGCGAGGGCCGCGTCGGCGACCTCCTCGGCGAGAGCGGGCGGGATGACGATCACGCCGTCCGCGTCGCCCACGATGACGTCGCCGGGCTGGATGGTCGTGCCGCCGCATCCGATCGTCACGTCGACGTCCCACGGGACGTGCCTGCGGCCGAGGACGGCGGGGTGGGCGCCGGAGGTGTAGATCGGGATGCCGACCGCGGCCACCGCGTCGAGGTCGCGCACGCCCCCGTCGGTGACGATGCCGGCGGCGCCGCGCGCGTGGGCGCGGAGGGCGAGGATGTCGCCGAGCGTGCCCGATCCGGTCTCGCCACGCGCCTCGATGACGATGACCTCGCCGGTGTCGACGGCGTCGAACGCGCGCTTCTGGGCGTTGTAGCCGCCGCCGTGGCTGGTGAAGAGGTCCTCGCGGTTCGGTACGAAGCGGAGGGTCTTGGCCGTGCCGACGAGCTTGGCTGCCGGATGCAGCGGCCGCACCCCGTCGATCGTGACGTTGTTCAGCCCGCGCTTGCGCAGCTGGGCCGACAGGCCGGCGACGGGCACGCGCTCGAGCTTCGCCCGCAGGGCGTGATCCAGAACAGGTATTCCGGCGGGTGCAGGAGGATCGGCATCCGTTCGTCCTGTCTCTGCAGGAGCGCCTGTGTCGGCCGATGCTTCCGCGGGCTCGGCGACCGGCGGCAGCCCCGCGGCCTCGCGCGAGCCCCACGCCTCCGCGCGCTGGGTGTCGTCGACGGCGGGGAGCGAGCCGAGCGCGGGATCGAAGGATGCCGCGCCCGCCGTCACCGTCGTCACGAGCCGGCCCGAGGTCGCTCCGGTCGCGGGCACGTCCACCTCGACCTCGACGATGTCGCCGGGGACGACGACCGATGATCCGGCCGGGGTGCCGGTGAGGATGACGTCGCCGGTCTCGAGCGTGAAGTGCTGCGACAGGTCGGCGACGAGCTGGGGGAGGGCGAAGAGGAGCCCCTCGGTGGTGTCGTCCTGTGCGAGCTCGCCGTTGACCCAGGTGCGCAGCCGCAGCCGGCTCGGGCCGACCGCGCGGGCGTCGATCAGTGACGGTCCGAGCGGCGTGAAGCCGTCGCCGCCCTTCGAGCGCACGTTGGAGCCCTTGTCGTTCGCGCGGAGGTCGTAGAGACCGAAGTCGTTCGCCGCCGTGACCCATGCGACGTGGTCCCAGGCCTCGGCGAGCGAGACGCGCCGCGCGAGGGTGCCGATGATGAGCGCGATCTCGCCCTCGAAGGCGAGGAGCTCGGTGCCTGCCGGACGCTCGATGAGAGCTCCGGATGCCGCGACCGAACTGGACGGCTTGAGGAAGTACGAGGGAGCAGCCGGGCGCCGGCCGCGCTGCGCTGCGCGAGAGGCGTAGCTCAGGTGGATCGCGATGATCTTGCCCGGACGGCCGGGGAGCGCGGCGAATCGCGGGTCTGTTGCGGCCGATTCTGTGGTCATGAGCTCCCTCGCCCTTGCGTCGTATTTGAAATCGTATATGATCGTCGCACGACTGAGCAACCCTCGAGCATGCCCCGCTCTCGCCGAGCATGCCAGGCAATGTCGGTGCGAATCGGGCAGTCTCGGCGACAACCGGGCAAGGTCGGCGCGAATCGGGCATGGTCGGCGCGAATCGGGCATGGTCGCGGGGATACTGAGATCCGGGAGTTTCAATGCAGTTCCACCACCACGGATATGTCTCCTCCGACCCGCGCGTGCTTCCTCCCGCGGGGACGGGCATCGACCGGCCGGTCGACCTCCCGGACGAGGTCGACGTGCTCATCGTCGGCTCGGGGCCCGCCGGGATGCTGCTCGCCGCCCAGCTGTCGCAGTTCCCCGACGTCACGACGCGCATCATCGAGCGTCGCGACGGTCGCCTCCCGCTCGGTCAGGCGGACGGCATACAGCCGCGCAGCGTCGAGACGTTCCAGGCGTTCGGGTTCGCCGAGCGGATCGTCGCCGAGGCGTACAACATCGGCTGGATGAACTTCTGGGCGCCCGATCCCGAGAATCCCGAGAACATCATCCGCACCGCGCGGACCGAGGACTACGCGTTCAAGATCAGCGAGTTCCCGCACCTGATCGTCAACCAGGCGCGCGTGCTCGACTACTTCGCCGAGGCCGCCGCGATCGGGCCGGCCCGCATCGTGCCCGACTACGGTGTCGAGTTCCTGGGGCTCACCGTGCACGACGGCGCCATCGAGAGCATTGGCAATCACCCGGTCGAGGTGCGCGTGCGGTACACGTCGGGGGAGCGTGCCGGTGAAGAGCGCACGATCCGCGCGAGGTACGTCGCCGGCTGCGACGGCGCCCGCAGCGGCGTGCGCGAGGCCATCGGCCGCACGCACGTCGGCGGCATCTCGCAGCACGCGTGGGGCGTGATGGACGTCCTGGTCAACACCGACTTCCCCGACTGGCGCACCAAGTGCGCGATCAACGCGGCGGCGGGCAACATCCTGCACATCCCGCGCGAGGGCGGGTACCTCTCCCGCGTCTACGTCGACCTCGGGGCAGTCCCCGAAGACGACGACCGCCGCGTACGGCAGACCTCGATCGAGGAGATCATCCGCAAGGCGAACGAGATCCTGCATCCGTACACGCTGGATGTGAAGAGCGTCGCCTGGCACAGCGTGTACGAGGTCGGCCACCGCGTCACCGACAGCTTCGATGACGGTCGCGACGGCCGGGAACCCCGTGTCTTCCTCACCGGCGACGCCTGCCACACGCACAGCGCGAAGGCCGGCCAGGGCATGAACGTGTCGATGCAGGACGGCTTCAACCTCGGCTGGAAGCTCGGGTCGGTGCTCACCGGTCGCAGCCCCGCGTCGCTGCTGGCGACCTACTCGGCCGAGCGGCAGCCGGTCGCGCAGCAGCTCATCGACTTCGACCGGGAGTGGTCCACGCTCATGGCCCGCAAGCCCGAGGAGATCTCCGACCCGCAGGAGCTCGCGAACTACTACCTCGGAACCGCCGAGTTCCCGTCGGGGTTCATGACCCAGTACGGGCCGTCTTCGATCGTGACGGATGCCGCGCACCAGGCCCTCGCGACCGGATTCCCTGTCGGCAAGCGCTTCAAGAGCTCCGAGGTGACCCTCGTGGCCGACGGCAACGTCGTGCACCTGGGGCATCACGCGAAGGCCGACGGACACTGGCGCATCTACGCCTTCGCCGACGCCGCTGCGGCGGGGGACGAATCAGCGCTGGCTTCGTGGGCCGAGTGGCTCTCGTCGCCGGAGTCGCCCGTCACCCGGTTCACACCCGCCGACGCGGATGTCGACGCGGTCTTCGACGTGAAGGTCATCTACCAGCAGCCGTTCGAGGACGTCGACATCTCGCGCGTGCCCGACGTCTTCCGGCCGCAGACCGGTCCGCTCGGCCTGACCGACTGGGAGAAGGTGTTCGCCGCCGGCCCCAGCGCCTGGTGCCCGACGGACATCTTCGAGGAGCGCGGTCTGTCACGCGACGGCGCGGTGGTCGTCGTGCGTCCCGACCAGTACGTCGCCGCGGTGCTGCCGCTGTCGGCGACCGCCGAGCTCGCGGACTTCTTCGCGCAGAACATGCTCGCGCAGTAGTCCCGCTTCGCCTCGCCTACCGCATCCGCTCCGGGTCGTTGAGCGAGCGAAGCGAAACGAAACGCCCGTCCGACAGACGCCGCGCCGTGCATCACCGGATGATCTCCCTTCTGGCCGGCGCGGGAGGGCGCGCCGGTTGCGGACCGGCGGGCGATGACAAGAAGGACGGATGCCGCATCCGCCGACCCTTCTACGGGACGCGCAGGATGCGCAGCGGGTCCTGCCACGCTGCGATCGCCGCGGGCGGCAGGGCGGCGATCGTGCCGGTGACCACGATGAGGGCCGTCGCCGCGAGGATGAAGCCGAGCGGCGGCAGTGCGCCCGCAACGGCCGCGACGGCGACGAGGCTGCCCACCGCACCGATGAGCGCCCCCGCGGTGACCGGGATCGCGGCTTCCACGAGGGTGAGCGCGATCAGCGCGGAGCGGGACGCGCCGAGCGCGCGCCGACGGCCGAAGTCGCGCCGGCGGCTGTTCAGCGCGAGGGTCATGGTCAGCGCGGTCAGCACCATGCCGACGAGGATCGCCCCCGTGGCGAGCTGCCGCGCGAGCGCCCCGAGCGTGCCGCTGAGCACGTCGCCCAGCTCGATGAGTTCCGGCGACGTCTCGATCGCGACGTTGTCTCGGGGCACCCCGGCCAGCGCCGTGATCTGCTCGCCGATCTGCTCGACGTATGATGGCTCGGCAGCGAGCACGTAGAGCAGCGTCGCCCGCACCGCCTCGGCGTCTTCGGGGCGGGTCAGCACGAGCCGGTCGAGGTTGGCGATCACGCCTCCCGAGGTGAAGCGCCCGACGATCGCACGTGCGTCCCCGTCGTCGATGAGACTGCCGGAGGGCTCCAGCAGCTGGAGCCGTCGCTGTGTGTCACGACCGATGATCGCCTGCCCAGGCAACGGTGCGTGGCCGAGCTCGACGTCGACGAGCGCGGGCAGGTCCGTCAGCAGGGCGCGCGCCGCGACGTTGGCGCGGCTCGCCAGCGCCGCCGACCGCACGTCGGCGGCCGGCCCGAGCGCGAGCACCCACTCGACGCCGCCGATCGCCTGGATGCGGTCGATCGCATCGGTATCCACGCCCTCGTACGGCTCCGTGATCGTCACGGTGACCAGGCGGGGGCCGGCCGCGTCGACGCTGGCGATGACCTCGGCTTCGAGCGCGGCTGTGCGGCCGACGGTGAGGAAGGTGACGGCCGTGACCGCGAGCGTCACGAGTGCGAGCATGACCGTCGTCGCCCGGTGCGCCGTGGCATTGCGGGCGGCTTCCCGCAGAGCCGCGTCAGGTGCCAGCGCCATGGCCCACCTGGATGATGCGGCCGGCTTGCGCGGCACGCTCGCGATCGTGTGTCGCGACGATGACGACCGCGCCCCGGGTCGCGCGATCGCGCAGCGACGCCCACACCAGATCGGCGGTCTCGTGGTCGAGGTTCCCGGTCGGCTCGTCCGCGAGGATGATGTGCGGATCCGCGACGAAGGCGCGGCAGAGGGCGACGCGCTGAGCTTGGCCTCCCGAGATCTGGCCCGGACGGCGCCGAGGGTCCACCGCGACCTCGAACTCCCGCAAAAGCTGCACGGCTCGCTCGACCGGCCGGGTTCGCGCCCCGTTGTAGAGAGCACCCTCGAGCACATTGTCGAGCACGCTGCGGGCAGGGTCGAGCAGCGCATCCTGGAAGATGAAGCCCATCGAGCGGGCGCGCAGCTCCGCGCGCTCCCAATCGGCGAGGCCCACAGTCTCCACTCCGTCGATGACGAGCGACCCCTCACCGGCGGTGAGCATGAGGCCGACGAGGTAGAGCAGCGTCGACTTGCCCGATCCCGACGCGCCGACGAGCGCGGTGATCGAACCCGGCTCGAACGCGGCGTCGAGCCCGTCCACGATCGGCACCGAGGTGTCGTAGGAGAACGTCAGCCCGCTCGCCGCGATCACGGCGAAGCGCCCGTCTCACCGAACAGCTCGATGACCGTTCCCTCGGCGATCCCCTCCACGATCGAGGTGCCCTCGCCGCGCGTCGTCACCGTCACCGCGTGAATCTCACCCTCCGGGGTCCGGACCGCAAGGCTCCCATCCGGCTGCACCACGAGGGCGGAGTCGGGTACCACGAGGCCTTCAGCAACCGGCACCAGCTCGACCCGCACCCTCACCTGAGATGGAGTGGTCACCGGGAACTGTGCGGCGCACGCATCGTCGCACGGCGACTGGCCCGTCTCGGTCTCGAGCCGGAAGTACTCCACCCCATCGGAGTGCCGGGTGGGGCCGGTCAGGATGCCGCTCACGACGCTGCCGTCCGGAAGCGTCACATGGGCGGTCATCCCGGCGCGGAGACGGCCACCTGGATCGGTGTTGACCAGGATGTCCGCCTCTCCGACGACCGCGACGAGCTCGCCGCCGGGATCGACGATGTCGCCGACGGCGATCGCCGGATCGACGTAGCCGCGGGCGGGCAGGACCGGAAGGAACAGGAGGTCGCCGCGGTGCACGACGCCGTCCGCCGCAACGCCGAGGTTGCGCTGCCAGGCCCGAACCGCCTCGAATGTCGGCCAGTCGAAGTAGTCGCCCCCGTCGAACCCGAGGAACCGGCGCAGCTGGGCGATGTCCGGTCCCTTCATCTCGAGAGACATGTCACGGAACACGGGTGTCTGGCCTGCAGCGACGATGACGGGCGTCAGGTCGATCGTCAGCAGGCGGTCCCCGGCGGCGATGGGCGCTCCCGGCGTCAGCGCGATATCTGTGACGACACCCGAGCGACCCGCGATCGCCGTCCTATCGGTCGAGAAGACCACCTGACCCTGCGCGTCGACTTCGACGCCGATCTCCCCCTGCGCGACGGTGTAGACGGGGGGCGGCGGTTCGGCCGGTGCCGCGACGGCGGGCTGGAGGATGGTGGATGCCGCCCACCACGTCGCTGCGACAAGTACCAGCGCTGTCACTGCCCACGCCAGGTGGACCGGCCAGCGCCGCCGTCGTGTCTCTACCATGAGGTCGTCCGCGGGCATACATCTGTCGGCCCCTGCCGGGGCGGCGACGATGCGCCTTGCGTTGGCTCCCAGAAGTCCTTCTGACCGGATCGGTTGTATCGGTCCACGAAGACCTCGAACGAGATGGGCTCGCCCTCGATGAGGTCGTTCTCCACGAGACAGGCGAACTGCTCGACGCGCGCGTCGTAGCGCTCACGCAGCTGACTGTCTGACAGCCCCTCGATTTGAATCTCTCCGAGCTCGGCGCCGCATGCCTCTGAAGCGGCTTGGAACTCCTCCGAGTTCGCGACCTCCGTTGAGACCAGGTAGCCATCCGCGGTCTCGCCGGGGAGCGTCTCGAATCCAGCCTCCGCAAGGCATGCACGGCTCAGCGCCGTGTACTCCTCTGGAGTCCCTTCGAAGTAGCGAGCCGATGCGCGGTTCGTGGGCTCAGGCTCCCCTGGCGACCCGCACCCCGCGAGGAATGTCGCCACGCCGAGCAAGATGAGGGCGTGGACGACGAGTCTTCTCATCAACTGTATGTTTCGCAGTGCGGCGTCCCGCTAGCGGTCGACGATCCGTACGCCTGCCAAGTCCCGCCTCCCTGCTTCGGTGTCTGGCTCGGCCAGTTCGTGGCGACCATGTCCCGGACCCCGCTGGTGCTCCAGTTGTACGTTGTCTGGCTCCCCGGGGGAGTGTTCTGGTTCGAGTTCATCCCGCTTCCGGTTGTGTTGCTGATCAGCCACCCATACTTCCCTGCGCAGCCTAGGCTCCCGTTGTGGACGGCCGCCCAGGCTGCGGGCGCTCCCGTGATACTAAGCACGAGGGCTCCGGCTGCGCCGAAAGCGATGAGTCGTCCTCTTACGCCGATCTTCTGCTGCCTCTTCATGACTGCTCCTTTCGATCCGTGTCGATACCTGCACTCGACTCCTTTGTTTGGCGTAACCGGGGATCGTTACCGGGGATGCGTTCGCATGTTGCGTTTCGCTTGTTCGGCAAACAATGTAGGCAGGGGCGAAGGAGGCTCGATATCTCACCGACGCAGGACGATCCGACCGCGATGGCGTTCGAGTCGCTCTACCGTGAGCACTATGGACTAGTGCTCACAGTGCTTAATGCGCGCGTATCCGACATCCATGAAGCGCAGGACCTCGCGGTGGGTGTCTTCGAGCTTGCACTGTTGCGTATGAGAGACGGTCAGCATGTCGGTCTTCCCTGGCTCTACCAGTGCGCACGTAACCTCGTAGGCAATGAGTACCAGCGACGTGAGCGGGGACGGCGACTTCATCTCCGGCTGGTAGGCGAGGCGATCGTGCAACGGCCGATCGTGCCAGACCCCAGTGACGGTGAACTCGCGACGGCGATGAGCACGCTCAGCGAGATCGAGCGAGAGATCGTTGCGATGACCTACTGGTATGACATGTCGGCGCGCGAGATCGCAAGCGCGATCGGAAGCACAGAGGGCGCGGTGCGAGTGCGGCTGTCTCGCATCCGCCGTCAGCTGCGCGAGCATCTGGAGAGTGCGGATTCTGGATGGGAGGCGCTCGATGGATGAACTGGAAGCTCGCATTCGCGCGGCTCGACCCGGTGTCGCGACAAGGTCGATGCCGCTCGGTGCCCGCGCGGAGGACGATCTGGCGCGCCTGCTTGCGAGCGCAACGCCTGAACCCGAACCAACACGCGGGACTCTCCGCAGCACGCGCCTGATGCGCGTCGCAGCAGTGCTCGTGGTTTCTTTGGCGACACTCGTGGCTGTCCCTTGGGTGATCTCGACGCCGGCGGCGGCACATACTCCGCCACCGCTCGAGCTCACCGCAGCGAGCGCAGGCGTTGAGGAGGTGGCAATGGCGGCGAGCGACCGGCTACGTGGGGTGGCTGGCCCCCACGCAGCAGAACGGCGATCCGACTCGACAGGTTGGTACCTTCACATCGACTACCGCGCTGACCTCACAAGTAAAGTGGCGATTAGTCCGGAGGTGACGAGCCTTACGTGGCGGGCGGACCTGTCGGGCAGGCGCGTCATCACGGCGGGGGTGCCGTACTGGGCTGACGGCTCGAGATCTCCCGTCGACTCCCGCGGTGCTCGTGAGCCCGGCACCGTTCTCTTCGATACCGTCTACCGACCCGGTGAGTTCGAGCCGGCCGTCACCGACACTCCCGGCAACGACGCGGAGTCTACTCTCGCCTTCCTGAGGGCGTACGGGATGCCGGAGACCCCATCTGCATCCGATGTGATGCAGGCGACTTTGTTCGCGTTCATGGATTGGACACTTTCGAACGAGCAGCACGCCCACATTCTCAACCTACTGGTGGCCACGAACGAGGCGGCGGTCGCTGGGAGCGGGATGGATCGTATCGACCGACCCATCACAGCAATTGCCGCCAACTCCACCGCGAACCCGGACTTTCGGTACTTGCTCCTCGTCTCGGAGCGCACTGGCCGGATCGTCGGTGTCGAGACCACCAGACGCTTCCCGTCAGACGACCTGCCTGCGGGAGCTGTCACCTCGTACACACTGTGGGATGCGGAGTCAACATGAAGCGGTCGGCAGTAGCTGTCACCCTGGTCACACTCGTCTTTAGTTTGGTGTCTGTCACCGGCGCAGCCGCGGCATCACGATCCGACGACCTGGATCCGCGTATCGTCTACGCGCTCAAGGCCGAGCCCGGCGGCGTCGTCATCGGGGAGCACCAGGTGTACTGGCCGCACCTTGAGATGACCCTTACCCTTCCGGAGTATGGGCCGAGGGGACTCTCGACACAGTGCCCGGTGGGGACGATTTGCGCATTTCTGCTCACCAACGAAGGCGGGACTCGATTGACATGGGGCGCGTGTGGAA
>Ga0307505_10002545_pt1 | contig 12542 bp, 12 predicted proteins | sample 23_S_MG_FD_202183 | JGI IMG/M metagenome (GOLD analysis project Ga0307505, IMG submission 202183) | Soil microbial communities from Populus trichocarpa stands in riparian zone in the Pacific Northwest, United States - 23_S | ecosystem: Environmental > Terrestrial > Soil > Riparian zone > Trees...
TTGTGGTCCGTAGTGTTCGGTGCGTCATCGCGCCGCGGTGTGTGGCGGGCCGGCCGCCTCGGCGAGTACCGCAGGGTTGCCCGAAGGGCCGCCTGACGTTGAGGAGGACCGGACCACCGCCCGCCGCGGCGCGACAACGCACCGATCACTGCGAACAAAAACAATCCCTGCCCTCACGAAGCCGACCGCGGAGACAACAACACAGACCGAGTCAATCCGGCACGAGCACCGTCGAACCCACAGTCTTCCGCCCTTCAAGATCGCGATGCGCGCGCGCCGCGTCGGCCAGCGGATAGCGCTGCGCAACGTCGACCTTGATCTTGCCGGCGATCATCAGATCGAACAGTTCCTCGGCCGACGCTTCCAGGCGCGAACGCGGCACGATGTGCGTGGCCAGCGTCGGGCGCGTCAGGAACAGCGAGCCCTTCGCGGCGAGGATGCCGATCGCCACGCCCGTTACCGCGCCCGATGCGTTGCCGAAGCTCACCATCAGCCCGCGCGGCTCGATGCAGTCCAGCGATCCCTCCCACGTGGTCTTGCCGACGCCGTCGTAGACCACCGGCAGCTTCTTTCCGCCCGTCAGCGCCAGCACGCGCTCGGGGAAGTTCTCCTTCGTGTAGTCGATAGTCGCCCACGCACCCGCCTTCTTCGCCAGCGCGGCCCTGTCGGGCGAGCTCACGGTGCCTATCAGCTTCACACCGAGCGTCTTCGCCCACTGGCAGGCGATCAGACCGACGCCGCCGGCGGCCGCGTGGAACAGGATGGTCTCGTGGCCCTGCAGTTTGTACGTCTGGCGGAACAGGTACTGCACCGTCAGGCCCTTCAGCATGACGGCTGCGCCCTCGTCGAAGGAGATCTGCTTCGGCAGCTTCACGACGGTGGCGGCCGGCATCGTGCGCACCTGCGAATAGGCGCCCAGCGGGCCCTGGCCGTAAGCGACGCGGTCGCCGGCCTTCAGGAACTTCACGTTGCCGCCCACCGCGTCGACGATGCCGGCGCCCTCGAAGCCCAGTCCGTGCGGCAGCACACCCGGGTACAGGCCAGTGCGGTAGTACACGTCGATAAAGTTCAGTCCTATCGAGTGCTGCTGGATGCGCACCTCGTCGGGGCCGGGATCGGCGATGTCGACTTCGGTGAGCTCGAGCACCTCGGCCCCGCCGTGCGTGCGTACGAAAATGGCCTGCGCCTTCATCATCGCTCCTCGTTCATGGTTTGCCGATCCGCGTCGGCGCTGCGGCAATGGCCTGCCGCGACAGCGCGTAAATGCCGGTGAGCACCAGTGCGGTGCCGGCCAGTTGCCAGCCGCTGATGGTCTCGCCCAGGAAAATGTACGCCATTGCGATGGTGGACACCGGCCCGACCATTGAGGCAAGCGACGTGCGCCCCGCGCCGATGCGCTCAACCGCCAGCATCGTCGCGAATACCGGCAGCACCGTGCACATGAGCCCATTGAACAGCGACAGCCAGTACACCGGCGCCGGCTGGCGCAGCGCGCCCAGCGGATTGAGAAACGCGAAGGTGACGAACACGGCGACGGAGGACACGCACATCGCGTACGACGTCAGCCTTATCGCGCCGAGGCGCCGCACCAGTTCACCGGAAATCACCAGGTACGCCGCGTAGCAGACGGCGCTGGCAAACACCAGCGCCGCGCCCCACGCGACGCCCTCTCCTTCCAGGTTCACGTCGTGCAGGAACACCAGCAGGATGCCGCCATACGCGAGCGCCAGCGCTGCCAGGTCGTGCCGGCCGAAGCGCTTGCCCAGGAACACGGCCGACATCAGCAGCACCAGCGTTGGGTTCAGGTACAGGATCAGACGTTCCAGCGCGGCGCTGATGTACTGCAGCCCCAGGAAGTCCAGGTAGCTCGCCGCGTAGTAGCCCAGCAGCCCGATGACGACGAGTTGCGCATGGTCGGCGGGTTTCAGCGGCACCGCGCCGCGGCTGCTCCAGACGTATGCGGCCGCGAAGAACGGCAGCGCGAACGCCATGCGCAGCGCGATCAGCGTGGTCGCATCCACGCCATGGCGATACGCCAGCTTGACGACGATGGCCTTGGCCGAGAACAGCACGCTGCCGCCGATGGCCAGCGCAAGCCCGGTGACGAACAGTCGGCGCGCGAAGGAGGACACGACGCGATTCTACGGAGCCGCGCCGCATTGCCGGCACGTGGCCGCGCTCAACGCACTTCAGCGCGCACTGAACGCGGCCCACGCCAGGCAGGCCCAGCCCGCCATCATCGCGACGCCGCCGATCGGCGTGATGACGCCCAGGCCGCGCGCGCCCAGCAGCGTCAGCAGATACAGGCTGCCGCTGAACAGCACGATGCCGGCGACGAACAGCCATCCGGCGGCGTTGACCGCGGCGCCCGGCCACCGGGTGACCGCCCATGCGACGGCCAGCAGGCCGAGCGCATGAATCAGCTGATAGCGCACGGCGATCTCGAACACGTTCAACATGTCGGGCGCGAGCCTTGCCCGTAACGCATGCGATCCGAAGGCGCCGGCCATCACGCCCAGCAGCGCGAACAGCGCGCCGATGCCGAAGAAAACGCGATCCATCATTGCTTCTCCAGTTGGTTGCAGTGCGAGCGCGGAACCCTGCGCTGTAACATGCGCCGTCGTCGTACGGCAGCACACTACAGCCGCCGCAGTCGGCGCGGCTCGACGGCATCAAACGAGGATAGCTTCGCATGTCCTGGACTCAGCCCACCGCTGCCCAAGCCTGGATTCTGCTGCTCGTTGCCGGCGTGCTCGAAGTCGGCTGGGCGGTGGGCATGAAATACACCGACGGCTTCACGCGGCTCGGCCCCACCGCGGTGGTGCTGGGCCTGGCGTGGCTATCGTTCTGGCTGCTGGCGCTCGCGATGCGGGCGCTACCGGTGGGCACCGCCTATGCGGTGTGGGTGGGCATCGGCGCCACCGGTGCGGCGCTGCTGGGCATGTGGCTGTTCCGCGAACCGGCCACCGCCGCCCGCCTGCTGTGCGTCGCGCTGATCGTGGTCGGCGTCGTCGGATTGAAGCTGGTATCGGATCATTAGCCATCGAACCCTGGGCGCGGCGATCGGCGCCGCATGGAGTGCGGCTCGCGCCCTGTGGCGGCATGCCGTCGCAAGACGGCGGCAACGCGATGCGGGATTGTTAAGCTGCGCGCCGCATTCGATTCCGGCATGACCTTGCAGCCCGTCGCTCACGTCCCCGCCATCCGCTCCGGCACGATCCGCCTTCTGTGGCTGTTGCTGCTGGCGGCCGCGCTCGCGGCCTGCCGCTCCGGCGGCGGTGCGCGCGCCGACGGCCTGGAGCCCTGCCGGTTGCCCGGCGTCGAGCGCGAGATCCTGTGCGGCACCGTGGCGATGCCCGAGGATCCGGACGCGCCCGCAGGCCGCAGCATCGACATCCGCTACGCAGTGGTGCCCGCGGTCGCGCGCAACAAGCAGCCCGACCCGCTGTTCGTGTTCGCCGGCGGTCCCGGCCAGGCGGCGAGCGACATCATCGCGCACACGATGCCGGTACTGGCCCAACTGAACGCGCGCCGCGACATCGTCTATGTGGATCAGCGCGGCACGGGGCGGTCGAACGCGCTGACCTGCCCGGAGGACGCAGCCGGGCGACCGGATTTCGCCGCCACCTTCGATCCGTCGCGGCAACTGGCGCGGCTGCACGACTGCCTGAAGACGCTGCCCGGCGATACGAGCCAGTACGCGACATGGATCGCGATGCGCGACATCGACGCGGTGCGCCGGCAGCTCGGCGCCGAGCGCATCAACCTGCTGGGCGGCTCGTACGGCACGCGCGCCGCGCTGGAGTATCTGCGGCAGTTTCCGCAGCACGCGCGTAGCGTGGTGCTGGACGGCGTGGCTCCGCCCGACATGGCGCTGCCCGCCGCCTTCGCGGTGGACTCGGACGCTTCGCTGACGGCACTGGCCCGCGCATGCGCGGCCGACTCGCGCTGCGCGGCGCGCTTCCCGGACGCGGCCGCGCAGGTGGATGCGCTGCTCGCGCGCGCAGTCACGGGTTTCGACGTCATGCTGACCGATCCGCTGAGCGGCGCGGCGCAGCGCGTGCGCATCGACCAGCGCGTAATGGCCGTGCTGCTGCGCACGCCGTTGTACCTGCCGTCGCTGGCGGCGGTGCTGCCGCAGGCGCTGCTGCAGGCCGCGGCCGGTGACTTCCAGGCGCTGGCCGCGCTGTCGCTGGCCGTCGCGGATCGCACGGGCAAGGGCCTTGCGGCGGGCATGCACTTCGCGGTCATCTGCGCGGAGGACATGCCGCGCATCGGCGCGGCGCAGCGCAGCGAGGCGGCGGCCACGCGCTTCGGCACCGTGTTCATCGACCAGTACACCGAGGCCTGTGCGCCGGTGGCGACGCGCACGGTGCCCGACGCGTTCTATGACGTGCCGCGCAGCGACGTGCCGGTGCTGGTGCTGTCCGGCGGACTCGACCCGGCCACGCCGCCGCGACACGGCGCCGCGGTCGCCGAGCGCCTGGGCAATGCGCGGCACATCGTGGCGCCTGCGCTGGGGCACGGCATCCTCCGTCAGGGTTGCGCACCACGGCTGATCACGCGCTTCGTACGCGACGGCGATCACCGCAAGCTGGACGATGGCTGCCTGCGGCAGATTCCGGTGCCGAGCTTCTTCGAGCCCATCGAGCCCTTCGCTGCCGCTGCGGCGAAGCCACCGGCGATACGACGGTGAGCATGCCCCGATGATCGAAGTCCGCCACATCGCCAAGTCGTTCCGCGCACGCGTGCGCGGCAGTCGCGCGACGATCACCGCGGTGGCCGACGTCAGCTTCAGCGCGGCCGACGGCCAGATCACCGCCCTGCTGGGGCCCAACGGCGCTGGTAAGACGACGACGTTGCGTATCGTCGGCACGCTGGTCGCGCCCGACGCGGGCCACGCGACGGTGGGCGGCCTCGACGTGCGCACCGAGCCGCTGCGCGTGCGCGCGCAGCTGGGCATGCTGTCGGACGCGCGCGGCCTGTACGTACGGCTGACCGCGCGCGAGAACATCGCCTACTACGCCGACCTGCGCGGCGTGCCGCGCGAGCTGCTGCAGCGGCGCCTGCAGCAGCTCGCCGAACTGCTGGACATGACCGCGCTGCTCGATCGCCGCGTCGACGGCTTCAGCACCGGTGAGCGCATGAAGGTCGCGCTGGCGCGCGCGCTGATCCACGATCCGCAGCACCTGGTGCTGGACGAGCCCACCAGCGGGCTGGACGTGATGACCACGCGCGCGCTGCGCCGGCTGCTCGATCACTTGCGCGCGCAGCGCAAGTGCATCGTGCTGTCGTCGCACATCATGCCGGAGGTCGAGCAGCTCGCCGACCGCATCGTCATCGTCGCGCACGGCCGCAGCATCGCCGACGGCACGCGCGACGAGATCCGCGCACTGGCCGGCGCCGCGACGCTGGAGGACGCCTTCGTCGCCCTCGCCTACGCCGATGCCGACCGCGCGGCTTCCCTCGCCGGAGGTCCGCGATGAGCGCGCGCCGAGCCGCCTCAAGCGCTCGCGCCGGAGGGCGAAGCCCGGAGGCTCCGATGAGCGCGCGCCGAGCCGCCTCAAGCGCGCTCGCGCCGCAGGGCGAAGCCCGGAGGCTCCATTGAACGCCGCGCTGACCGTCTTCCGCAAAGAGCTGACCGACGCGCTGCGCGACCGCCGCACGTGGATCGTCGTGCTGCTGACCGCGCTGATCGCCGGCCCCTTTGCGCTGCTGATCATCGCCAGCGTGGTCACCAGCGCGCAGGAAAGCGCCGAGCGCCGCGAAGTAGTGATCGCCAACGCGGCGGCCGCGCCGCAGCTCGTCAACTTCCTGCAACGTCAGGGTGCGACCATCCGCGAGGCACCGGACGATTACCGCGAGCAGGTGAAGAGCGGCCGCCTGCAGAACGCCGTCGTGGTGATACCGGACGACTTCGGCGCAAAGCTGGCCGCAGGCGACACCGTGCAGATCGACGTGGTGTTCGACGAGAGCGCGAGTCGCGCACAGGCGGCCGTGCACACCACGCGCGCGCTGCTCGCCGGCTTCGGCCGCGAGCTGGGCACGCAGCGGCTGCTGGCGCGCGGCGTGAGTCCGCAGCTGCTGCAGCCGATGGAGGCGCAGGACATCAACCTTGCCGCCACACGCGCGCGCGGCGCGCAGCTGCTGTTTCTGGTGCCGTGGCTGGCACTGGTGGGCGCGGTGGTCGGCGCGGTCAGCGTGGCCATCGACGTGACGGCCGGCGAGCGCGAACGCGGATCGCTGGAGCCGCTGCTGATGAACCCCGTGTCCACCGCGCCCATCGTGCTGGGCAAGTGGGCGGTGACCGCGACCTGCTCGGCCGCCGTCGTCGTGCTGACGCTGGCGGGCTTTCTGGCTGCGCTGCAGTTCGTGCGCAGCGAGACGCTGGCCGCGCTGATGCAGTTCGGCCTGCCGGAGATCGGGCTGTTCATCGTGCTGCTGCTGCCGTTTTCCGCGATGGTGGGCGCGCTGAACATGCTGGCCGCGACCTACGGCCGCAGCCACAAGGAGGCGCAGACCTACGCGAGCTACATCACGATGATCGTGAACTTCGTGCCGATCCTGCCGCTGCTGCTGACCATCCGCGACGCGCCGTGGCAGCGCTGGGTGCCGGCGCTGGGCCAGCAGACGGTGCTGATGCGCGCGCTGCGCGGCGAGGCGGTGGGTGTCGTCGACATCGTCGTGCCCTCCGCCGTCGCGCTGGCCGTGACGGCCGCCGCGCTGCTGCTGCTGGCCCGGCTGCTGCGCGACGAGCGCATCGTGTTCTCGCGGTAGCCCTGCGCGTCGCCCGGTATTTCGGGCGATCGGCACCCCCTACCGGTGCGATAATCGCGCTCCGATGTCCGAGCCGATGACCGCCACCGAGCCCCAGGTCGCCACGGATGCGTCCGTGCCGATGCCGAAGACGATCGGGCGTTTCACGATCCTCAACGAGATCGGCCGCGGTTCCTATGGCGTCGTGTGGGCCGCGCACGACCCGGTGCTGGCGCGCGAGGTCGCGATCAAGGTGATCCCGCTGGCCCGCGAGGCCGAGTTCCGCACGCAGATCGAGGCGAACTTCCTGCGCGAGGCGAAGTCTGCCGGCGGCATGAGCCATCCGGGCATCGTCACTATCTACGACGCCGGCAAGACCGACGCCTTCGCCTACATCGCGATGGAGCGGCTGCACGGCCAGGACCTGCACGAATACCTGGCCAGCGGCAACCGCATGAGCCCGCGCCAGGCCGCGTCGATGATGATGCGGCTGGCCGACGCGATTCACTACGCGAACAAGCGCGGCCTCGTGCATCGCGACATCAAGCCGTCGAACATCTTCCTGTCGCGCGACCTGAAGCCCAAGCTGCTGGACTTCGGCACCGCGCTGGCGCCGGTGCCGCGCGACGCCAAGGACAAAGGATCACGCCACCTGGTGGGCACACCCAACTACATGTCGCCCGAGCAGGCCAAGGGCGCGTCGCTGGACGCGCGCAGCGACATCTTCTCGCTGGGCACGATCCTGTACGAGCTGCTGGCCGGCCGGCGCGCGTTCGACGGTCGCTCCATCGACGAGACGCTGGAACAGGTGATCTCCGCGCATCCGCGCGCGGTCGACAAGATCCGTCCCGACACGCCGGAGGCGCTGGTCGCGATCGTGCGCAAGGCGATGGCGCGCGACCCCGACGACCGCTATGCAAAGGCGGCGGACTTCCGCAACGCACTGGCCGATTTCGTCGACGGATCGCGCGTGCCCAGTGCCGATGTGTCGGTTGCCGCGCGGTCGCAGGACGCCGAGACCATCGTGCGGCCCGCGCGCCGCCGCTGGCGCATCGCTGCCGGTGCAGTGGCACTGGTCGCGGCCGTGCTGGTCGTCGTGTTCGCGTTGCGTCCGATGCCTCAACCGCCGGTGGCTGCGCAGGCCGCGCCAGTGCCCGTGACGCCGCCGGCGCCGCCAACGGTCGAAGCACCGCCGGCGGAGCCGCCCGCACCCACCGAAGAGGAAACCAAGGCTGCCGAGGTGAAGGCCGCCGAAGTGCGCGCTGCGACGCGTCGCCGCACCGAGGTTGCCGCGGCCAGCGTGCCGGTGCGCGACGGCACGGTGAACCTCGCAGTCACGCCGTGGGGCGAGGTGCTGGTCGACGGCGTCGCGCGCGGCGTGTCGCCGCCGCTCACGCAGGTGTCGCTGCCGCCGGGCTCACACACCATCGAGATCCGCAATCCGTCGGCCCCGCCCTTCACGGTGCGCGTCGAACTGCGCTCCGGCGAGGCGATCTCGCTGCAGCACCGCTTCTGAGCCCGCTTCGCGGCGCCGCATGGCACGCGGGCACCGCCACAACGCGGTTCGACCGCCGAACGCCCCTCATTTCGAGCGTTCGCGGCTGTTGAGCCGCCGCGCTCCATCCGTTAGCCTCGACGTGCCATGAACGGGATCGCCGAACCCGACCGATACCGTGCGTGCCTGCGGCCTGCCGCTATGTGAACACCACGATGCCGGACACCGCCTCCCGCCGCCCGCCCGCGCCCGCTGCCGCACCACCCGCCGCGATGCGGCTGTCGCCGAACGTCAAGCTGATCGGCCGCTACTCGATACTGCGCGAGCTGCGGCGCGACCGCTACACCAACGTGTTCCTGGCCTTCGATCCGGTGCTCAACCGCGAGCTGATCGTCAAGGCCGTGCACCTGCATCCGACCAGCGCGCAGGACCGCGTTGCGCACGAGCGCATCGAACAGGCGTTCATGCGCCAGGCGCAGGCCGCGGGCCGGCTGCACCATCCGCACATCGTCACGGTCTTCGACGCGGGGCTGGTCAACCGCATCGGCTATCTCGCGCTGGAAAAGGTCGACGGCAAGCTGCTGGAGGACCTGCTGGTCGAAGGCTACCGGCCGGGCTTCCTGCAGGCGGCCGACATCGCTGCGCGCGTGGCCGACGCCGTGGAGTTCGCGCATGCGCGCGCGATTCCGCACGGCCACCTGTCGCCGTCGCGCATCTACCTGCAGGGCGCCGAGCGCATGCCGAAGGTCATGGGCTTCGGCGGCTGGATCGACGGCGGCATGACGGGCGACTTCGAACTGCAGGGTACCGACAAGCTGCTGCCTTACTTCGGCAACGAACTGGCCTCCGAGGTGCGGCGCAAAGACATCCGCGCGCTGGGCGCGCTGCTGTTCCTGCTGCTGACGGGCACACGCCCCGACGTGAAGACGCTGCGTGTCGGCAAGGGCCTGGAAAGCCCGATCCTGCAGCTGAAGCCCAGCGCGCCGCTGGCGCTAGCCGAGATCGCCGAGCAGGCACTGGAACTGGGCGGCGCGCGCGTGTTCGCGACCGCCGCGCAACTGCGCAACGCGCTGACCACCTTCCTGTGGGGCAACCGCGGCGACATGCCGCTGCCCGGCGCGACCATCACCGGCATGCCCGCGCAGCTCGCGGTGATGCCGCAGCGGGCCACGCTGACCGTTGCCACCGTCGCTGCGCGGCACCCGCTGCCGGACACGCGCCGTCCGATCCGCTGGGGCACGCACCTGATTGCGGCGGCCGCCGGTGCGGCCGCCATCGCCGCGCTGATCGGCATCGGCTGGCGCGCGGAGCGTGGGCCGCCGCCGATGCCGCCTGCTCAACCCGCGCCACCGGTCGCAGGCGCTGCCGCGGCAGCACCGCAGGCTGCTGAGCACGTCGAGGCAGCGCAAGCGTCGGACAGCGCGGAATCAGCGGAGAACGCGCCGCCCGCCGAAGCATCGCAGACCGAGCGCACGACACAGGCCGGCAGCCCGCAGCGCGCGGCACCGCGGCCGCCGGCGCAGGCGTCGGCCGCCGCCGCGGCTCAGGGCGTGGTGGCGCTGGCGGTTGCGCCGTGGGGTACGGTGTTCGTCGACGGCGAGTCGCGCGGCACGACGCCGCCGCTCACGCAGATCACGCTGCCTGCCGGGCGTCGCACCATCGAAATCCGCAATGGCAATCGTCCGTCCTTCGTCGCGCAGGTCGACGTCACGCCCGAACGGCCGCAGCAGATCCGGCATCGCTTCGACTGATGCGAAGGCTGCGCGACTACGGTACGCCCTAGAATCACCCGATGAGCAAGTCTCGCCAGCCTTCGCTGTTCCGACCCGCCGCCGCGCTGGGATGGGCCGCCGTGGCAGCGCTGAGCGGCTGTGCGGCCTTCGCGCCGCCGCCACCGCCTGCACCGCCACCGACCATCAGCATCGCCCGCCTGTACGACCAGCCGGCCGAGCGCGCATTCGTCAACGGGCTGCGCTTCTACGAGGAAGGCCAGTACGAGCGTGCCGAGACGCTGCTGAAGCGCGCGATCGTCGAAGGCCTGCGCGACGCGCACGACGTGTCCATCGCGCAGAAACACCTCGCCTTCATCGCCTGCGCGTACAACCGCCCCACCGACTGCGAAGCCGCATTCCGCGCCGCGTTCGTCGCCGACCCCGCGTTCAGACTCACCGAAGCCGAAATCGGCCACCCGTTGTGGGGGCCTGTGTATCAGCGGGTCGCCGCGGAGCAGCCGCCGCTGCCTGCCGCAGCCGTCACGAAGCGGTAGGGCGGCAACTGCGCGGGACTTTGCGCAGAGTTTTGCGCGTTGACGGTCAACTGCAGCGTTCGGCATCGAGATCGAGGGCTGCACCGCCGCGGCGGCAATCTCGAGATCATCGCCAGCATCGAGGATCCGCTGGTCATCGCGAAGATCCTTTCGCATCGCATGACTAAGCTGCTCGCCTAGGCGGCGGAACGATGCTTGCGCGTCAGCCAATAAAGTATCGGCAGCATGATCAACGTCGCCACGGTAATCACCAGCAGCAGGCCGAAATTGTTGGACGCCGTATTTCCCGTCAGGACGACTTGGCGGACATGGCCGATCGCTACCCCAATGTAGAACAAGGTGATGTAGCCAACGACCGCAGCTTTGAATTCGAGCGAACGCCAGAATGAGGCAATGGCAACAATGCCGATAGCGATGTCCGACACACCGATCTCAAAGTGAAACGGGCTGTCCTGCCAACCGATGGTTTTCGCCGACATTTCTGGCGCGAATACATGAAACAGGCCGGCCCACAAATTCATGACGCCGACCGCCAGAAGAAGCAGCCAGTTCATCAGCCGCTCCGGAAAATATGCCGGGCTTTTGAGAGCCAACGCAGCCACAATCGCCCCGGCGAACGTGAAGCCTGGGATGTTTGAAAGAAAAAACGTGATTGCGTTTACGATCATGGACTGTCCCCTTGACGCCTATGTTCTAGCTGGCCACTACTAAACAACTTCGCAGGGGCATTGGCTTTAGCTTTACCTAGCGAGCGGAGAGTATGCCCAAGGTTGCGAAGATCATCTACCTCTGTTAGGCAGCACACTCCCACGCCGCAGCACGTTCACACTCCGGAGCCGACCAGTCACCATGCGCTTCCGCAATCGAATGAAGTCTGTAGCTGCACCCTCGCGAGCTGTTCCCGCAACTACGACGGGTGCGCGGGCCGTTGGCACCGTCGCTTTGGGCACCGTCGCACTGGGTGCGGTCGCGCTTGGCGCCTTGGCCATTGGTGCTTTGGCCATTGGTCGGCTGGTTGTGATCCGAGCTCGAATCAGGCGGCTGGAAATTGACGAACTTGTTGTGCGTCGCCTTCGGGTCACCGACCAGCTTACGATGCCTCCCAGGTCGGGCCCTGACAGCTAGAGCTATGCCGCATGCGGCATGCGGCTACACAGTTGGGGCGTGGCGGACGAGCTTGGCGGCCTCACCCGAGGCTGTGTCGGCTCGCCCACACGCGGCCGGGTACCTTAACGTTAATGCAGTGGCGTCGTTAAGAACCAGACGCAGGACCTCAACGCCTCGCGCGCACAGCCACGCCCATCAGCTCTTCCGGCGGCGTGCAGTACCGGCGACGCCCGCAAGCAGGGCGAGACTTACAAGGGCCAGCGATGCCGGCTCAGGGATCACCACGACACTGCCTTCAAGACCCTGGACAAACGCGAGATCGAAGCCGGGGGAGGCACCGAAGTTGTCCAGACCGATGATCCTGACTGCGTTCACGTTATCTGTGTAACCGATGCTGGCGAAGTCGAAGCCTGTGACCGTATCGGTTGTCGCGATGCCGAGAAGGGTGAAAGTGAGACCAAAGTCGGAAGAGATGTAGATGCTGGCCGTTTCGTCGTTACCACCGATTTCCGAAACGAACAGGTCCAGGCCCGGACCGTCGAACACGAACCCGTTGCTGAATCCGAGTGTTATGTAAGAGCCCCGCGGCAAGGAGACAAAGGTCGTGGGGTCGCCGTCCGTGGCGTAGGTCAGCGGCACCGGAACGGGGAAATCTCCCGGGAAGGTCCCTCCATACGGACCGGGCATCGGGCCGGCTCCGGAATCGAAGAAATCGATGACCGTGTCCGCGATGATGATCGCGGCCTTGGTCTGGGGAGCAAAGCCGGCCGAAAGAAGACCAGCGATGAGAATGGTGCAAACCGACCGGAAGTTCATCTTGTTTTCCATGGAAGTTGCTTGACGCTCCGATTACGCCAAGCACACTTGGTGCCACATGAAGAACTTCTCGGCAATTCAATGAATTAGGCGCCAGTCCTC
>Ga0307505_10002546_pt1 | contig 12542 bp, 11 predicted proteins | sample 23_S_MG_FD_202183 | JGI IMG/M metagenome (GOLD analysis project Ga0307505, IMG submission 202183) | Soil microbial communities from Populus trichocarpa stands in riparian zone in the Pacific Northwest, United States - 23_S | ecosystem: Environmental > Terrestrial > Soil > Riparian zone > Trees...
GAGCGTTTCGTCTCGTCGCTTCGCTCCTCGCTCAACGACCGGGGCTGTGCCTCCCGGTCGTTGAGCGAGCGAAGCGAGACGAACGCCGCGCACCCGAGAGGAACGCATGAGACGCACGATCGGCGTCAACACGTGGGTGTGGACGTCTCCGCTCACCGATGAGAACCTCCCCGCCCTCGCCGGCAAGGTCGCGGCGATGGGCTTCGGGGCGATCGAGCTGCCGCTGGAGAACGTCGGCGACTGGGATCCGCTGCGTACGAAGGACGTGCTGGATGCCGCGGGGCTGCGCCCCCTCGTCGTCGGCGCGATGGGGCCTGGTCGCTCGCTGCTTGCCCGCGCGGGCGATGTCGCCGCGACGCAGGACTACCTCCGCTCCTGCATCCGGGCGGCCGAGACTCTCGGCGCTCCGGTGGTCGCCGGCCCCTTCTACGCGCCGACCGGCGTGACGTGGCGGATGGGAGACGACGAGCGCCGGGCCGCCGTGATGGAGCTGCGCGAGGCGCTTGCTCCACTGGCGACGGATGCCGCGGCATCCGGAGTCCGGCTCGGGATCGAGCCGCTCAACCGCTACGAGACGAGCGTCATCAACACCGTCGAGCAGGGCCTCGATGCGCTCGCGCCGCTCCTGGGCGAGGGCCTGGGCCTGGCCCTGGACACCTACCATCTCAACATCGAGGAGAAGCGGCCCGCCGACGCGATCCGGGCCGCGGGAGCGGCCATCGCGCACGTGCAGGTGTGCGGCAACGATCGCGGGGCGGTGGGCGACGACCACACCGACTGGGAGGCGACTCTCGACGCCCTCGACGACGCCGGCTACACCGGCGCGCTCGCCCTGGAGAGCTTCACGGGTGAGAACGCCACGATCGCCGTCGCGGCATCCGTCTGGCGGCCACTCGCCGAATCGCAGGACGCGCTCGCCGAGCGGTCTCTCGCGTATCTCGATGCGCTGCAGTCCTCCCGCTGAGCGATCCGACCCTCAGGCACGCGGCAGCTCGTTCGCCGAGAGCGCATGCAGGAGCCGGGTGAGGTCGCGGATCTCGTCGATCGGCCACTTCTCCAGAGCGCCGGCGAGCATGTGCGCCTGCGGCGTGCGCGCCGCCGCGAGGCGCTCGAGGCCCTCAGGCGTAGGCGAGAGCAGGTGCGAGCGGCGGTCGGCGGGGTCGGGCGTGCGCTCGACGAGGCCGAGCTGCTCGAGTTCTCGCACGGTGCGGCTCATCTGGCCCTTGTCGGCCATGAGCTGCTCCGCGAGTTCCGACGCGGTGGTCCCCGGTCGGCGCACGATCGTCGTGAAGACCTTGTAGGCGCCGGGAAGCATGCCGGGGCTGACGCGGTCGGCGATATCGAGCATGAGGCGCCGCACGCGGCCGAAGAGCTCGCTGAACTCCGCCTCGAGGGCGCGCACCGCCTCGGTGCGCGCCTCATCGGCTTCGTTCGCGGTCATCGGGATCGACACTATCGGCGAGTGGCCGTAGCGTCGGCCGGCGCAGCGGCATCCGTGATCGTGCTCACCGGGCCGGTCGCCGGCAGCCCCGCCATGCCCTCGGCGGTCGTGACCGTCGCGAGGTCCGCCTCGCCGGCGGCGAGGCGCTCGCTCGTCGTCATGCGCGTGAGCGGCGTATTGGGCAGGAACGCGATGGCGATGAGGCTCACGACCGCGAGCGGGACGGCGATCAGGAACGAGTGCGCGATGCCCTGGGCGTAGATGTCCTCGACGATGACCCGCACCGTCTCGGGGAGGGCGTGCACGGCCGGCAGGGTTCCCGACTGCAGCTGATCCGCGACCGCCGCGCCGTCGGCGCCGAGGTTCGCGATCGCCTCGCCGAGCGCCTGCCTGCTCGTGGCGAAGAGGCCGGTGATGCTCGTGGCGAGGGCGGCGCCCATGACCGAGACGCCCACGGTGCCGCCGAGGCTGCGGAAGAACGAGACCCCGGCGCTCGAGGCGCCCATCTCTTCGGGCCGCGCAGTGTTCTGCACGATGAGCACGAGGTTCTGCATGGTCATGCCCACTCCCGCGCCCATCAGGAACATGTACACCGAGACGAGCGCGAAGTTCGTGTCGTACTCGAGCGTCGTGAGGAGCGAGATGCCCGCGATCAGCAGGATCGAGCCGAGGACGAGGTAGCCCTTCCACTTGCCGAAGCGGCTGATGAGCTGCCCGACAGCGATCGACGACAGCAGCAGCCCGGCGATCATCGGGAGCGTCATGAGGCCGGCTTCGGTGGGCGTCGCGCCGCGAGCCATCTGCATGTACTGGCTGAGGAAGACCGAGGCGCCGAACATCGCCACGCCGGTCGCGATCGAGGCGATCACCGAGAGCGTGAAGGTGCGGTTGCGGAACATGCCGAGCGGGATGAGGGGCTCGCGCGAGCGGAGCTCGACGAACACGAAGGCGATCGTCGCGACGACAGCGCCGCCGACCATGAGGACGGTCTGGGTGCTCCACCAGTCGAAGGACGAGCCGGCGTTCGTGATCCACACGAGCAGCAGCGAGACGCCCGCGGACAGCAGCACGATGCCCGCGTAGTCGATGCGGACGCGTCCGCGCGGCGCGCGGGCGATGTGGAGCGTCAGCTGCAGCAGGATCATCGCGGCGATCGCGAACGGGATGGCGACATAGAAGTTCCAGCGCCAGCCGAGCGAGTCGGTGATGAATCCGCCGAGCAGCGGGCCGCCGATCGTCGCGAGGGCCATCACGGCGCCGAAGAGGCCCATGTAGCGACCGCGCTCGCGCGGGCTGATGATGTCGGCCATGATGATCTGGCTGAGCGCGGCGAGTCCGCCCGCGCCGATGCCCTGGACAGCCCGGAACGCGATCATCGTGCCGGTGTCCTGCGCGAGTCCGGCGGCGGCGGTCGCGACGACGAAGAGCACGAGGGCGATCTGGATCAGCACCTTGCGGTTGAGCAGATCGGCGAGCTTGCCCCAGATCGGGGTGGAGATCGCGGTGGTCAGGAGCGTCGCGGTGACGATCCACGTGAACGCGTTCTGGTCGCCGCCCAGATCGTGGACGATGACGGGGAGGGATGTCGATACGACGGTCGCGGCGAGCATCGAGACGAACATGCCGAGCAGCAGGCCGGAGAGTGCTTCGAGTACCTGGCGGCGGGTCATGCCCGACTCGGTGAGTTCCGGCGCGGTGGTGGAGGTGGCCATAGGGGCTTCCTTGGGGAGTTCTGAGGAGCGCGACGACGCCGGCGCGAAAGTTGACAAGGGTCAACTATATGCCAATCGTTGATCTAAGTCAACTAATTATCGACGGGATGGGTCGGCGCGCCATGGCGGGGATCGTCCTAGTCGGCCAGCGCGAGCGCGCGGAAGGGCTGGATCGCCTCTGTCCGCGGCAGCCGCTCGTCTGAGCGGCTCCCCAGCAGGTGCCGCCGGTGCAGCTCGTCGATGAGCGCCGTCGCGAGCCGCACGAGCTTCGCGATCTCGGCCTCGTCGCGGTCTACCCACGCGCAGCGGGGCTCGTCGCCGACGGGCACGAAGGCGTCATGCTGCTCCCACACCACGAGGGTGCGCTCGGCGCCGAGCACGTGCTGCTGCCACCACACCTGACGAAGATATGAGCGCGGGATGCTGCGCCACGACTTGTTCGTCGTCTTGATCTCGCAGAGCTGAAGGCGGCCGGCCGCGTCGACCCCGATCCCGTCCGGAGTGGCGAGGTGGCGCCTCTCGACGATCGCATGGAAGAGCGCCGACGACGGCTGGATCCCGTGGGTCGCCGCGACCCACGCTGCGATCTCGGGCTCGCGGATGCGCCCATGCGCCGTGTAGGCGTTGCCCGAGAAGCCGGAGCCCATGAGCTTGGCGTCGGCCGCGCGGCCAATGGCCTTCTCAGAGGCGAGGGCCGCGACATCCGTCGCCGTGATTCCGCGCGAACGCGCCCGTACCCATGCGACGCGATCGCGCGAGTCCGCGACGATTCGCGCCGCGAGTTCCGGGGATCGCGCGGCGAAATCGGGGGTCACCGTTCGAGGTTAGCCCGGGGCGAGGACAGACGAGGGGTGTGACACCCTGCGCGTCCAGGTGCAGCGGCGACGTACGGGTGGGAGAATCACGTCATGGCCACCGCCGATGTCGGCGTCGAGCCCCAGGTGCACCGCCACGAGCTGCTGGCGGCCCTTTCGCGCGGGATCGACCTGTGCATGGCGCAGCCGATGGGCCACGTCCTGGGGCAGACGTACATCGCGCTGCTGCTGGCCGAGCGATCAGGTCTCGGCGACGACGCGCGTCGCGAGGTGTTCTACACGTCGATGCTCGCCTGGGCGGGCTGCCACGTGGACTCCTGGGAGCAGGCACGCTGGTTCGGCGACGACCATCGTGTGAAGGGAGGTGTCCGCACCGTGGACATCGGCGACGAACACGCGTCGACGGCGTTCATGGCGCGCAGCATCGGCGCGGGGCTTCCTCCCGCGCAGCGCCGGCGCACGCTGGCCGCCTTCCGCGTCGACGGCAAGCGCGAGTCGGACGAGATGTTCGGCAACCACCGGGCCGCGGCGACGGCGCTCGCCGACGCGCTGGGCATCCCTGAGCCGTTGCGCACCGGTGTCGGGCAGGTGTTCGAGCGGTGGGACGGGAAGGGGGAGCCCGACGAGCGCTGCGGCGCGGAATCGGCCTTCTCCGCGCGAGCGGCGAACCTCGGTGACATCGTCATGGCGATCTTGCGCGCGGGAGGGACGGACGCGGCCGTCGCCGTGATCCGCGCGCGCCGCGGCGCGGCACTCGATCCTGACCTCGTCGACGTGTTCTGCGAGGAGGCCGACGACATCTTCGAGGTGCTCGCATCGGTCGACCCGTTCGATGCCGCGATGAAGCTGTGTCCACCGCTCGACGACGAGCTCGATCCCGTCCGCCTCGACGAGGGACTCGCGGTGCTCGCGGACTTCGTCGACCTCAAGTCGCCCTCCGGGCTCGGTCACCAGTCGGCGACCGCGGGGATCGCGGATGCGGCGGCGGACGAGTTCGGGATGGCCGCGAACGAGCGCCGGGCCGTGCGCCGGGCCGCGCTGCTGCACGACCTCGGGCGCCTCGGCGTGCCTGCCGCGGTGTGGGAGTCGGAGCGTGCCCTCACGCCCGCCCAGTCCGAGCAGATACGCCTGCATCCCTACTTCACCGAGACGATCCTCTCTCCCTTCCCGGGACTGCGACCGCTCGGGCGCCTCGCCGGTCAGCACCACGAGCGCCTCGACGGGTCAGGGTACCCGCGAGGTATCGCCGGGGAGGCCATCTCTCGTGCCGGGCGCCTCCTGGCCGCGGCCGACCTCTACAGTGCGAAAGCCGAACGGCGGCCGTACCGCCCCCCGACGCCGGTGTCGGAGCTTCCCGCCCTCCTCCGCGGTGAGGTGGGGGACGGCCGTCTCGATGCGGACGCGGTCGAGGCGGTTCTCAGCGCGGCCGGCCACCGGCGGCATCGGCGTCGCGAGTGGCCTGCGGGGCTGACCGGCCGCGAGGTCGAGGTGCTCCGCCTCGCGGCGCGTGGCCGCTCGAACGCCGACATGGCGGCCGAACTGCACGTCTCGCCCAAGACCATCGGCAACCACCTCGACCACATCTACACCAAGACCGGTGCGCACAACCGGGCGATGATCGCGGTGTTCGCGATGCGGCACGGCCTCATGGTCGACGACCAACGGGGTCCGGTTCGCGAGCGAGATGGGTCGTTCACCCCATGAACGCGTACGGGCGTCGCTCCTAGCCTGGCATCGCCGTCGCGGGCGCGACGGGGAAGCGAGGCGATCATGACCGTGTCCCAGGTGGCGCACTCGGCGCTCGAAACCGACCTGCGCGCGCGTGTGCGGGGCGAGGTGATCGGTCGTGATCACCCCGGGTACGACCAGGCCCGGAGAGTCTGGAACGGCCTCATCGACAGGCATCCCGAGGTCATCGTCCGCTGCACCGACGTCGACGATGTGGTCGCCTGTGTCCAGGCCGCGCACCGCCACCGTCCGCCCGTGTCGGTCCGCGGCGGCGGCCATCAGGTCGCGGGCAGCGCCGTGTGCGACGACGGTCTCGTGATCGAGCTGTCGCGCATGCACGACGTCGTCGTCGACCCGGTCGCGCGAACGGCGCGCGTGCAGGGCGGCGCGCTGTGGGCGGATGTGGATGCCGCTGCGCAGGCACATGGGCTCGCCACTCCCGGCGGCGAGGTGTCGGAGACGGGCGTCGCGGGACTCACGCTGGGCGGCGGGCTCGGACTCATGCAGCGCACGCACGGGCTCAGCTGCGACAACGTGCTCTCCATGGAGGTCGTCACCGCCGACGGCACGGTGCGTACCGCGAGTGCGGACGAGAACCCCGATCTCTTCTGGGCGCTGCGCGGAGCGGGGCGCGGGCTCGGGGTCGTGACGGAGTTCGAGTTCGCCCTGTACCCGCTCGGACCCGAGGTCGCGGCTGCCGCATTCGTATATCCCGTCGAGCAGGCGAGCGCCGTCTTCCGCGCGTGGCGGGAGCTGGCGCACGAGGCACCGCCTACGATCGCGCCCCAGTTCGCGCTCTGGGCGCTTCCGCCCTTTCCCGATCTGCCGCTGGAGTTCGTCGGCATCCCCGTCGCGCTCGCGATCGGCACCTACATCGGCGAGCCCGGCGACGCGGCACCCGTCCTCGAGCCGTTCTCTCGGCTCGGTGAGCCGCTCCTCGATCTCAGCGGGACGAGCACGTGGATCGAGGCGCAGAGCGAGTTCGACTTCGCGCTGCCCGACGGCGGCCGCTACTTCTGGAAGTCCCACTTCATCGATGACTTCGACGACGACACGATCGACCTGATCGTGCACGGGGCTGCCCGGCGGCCCGATCCGACCTCCGCAATCTTCATCCGCACGCTCGGAGGCGCGATCGACCGCGTCGGCCCCGACGAGACAGCGTTCGCGCATCGCGGTGCGCGGTTCAACGTCAGCATCGACGCCGTCTGGACCGATCCCGCGCTCGACGGGGCCTCGATCGCGTGGGCACGCGAGCTGTGGAGCGCGCTGGAACCGTCCTCCCGCGGTGTGTACATGAACTTCGCGGGGCTCGACGACGACGCCGACCGCGGACTCGTGCTCGGCGCGCACGAGGAGCGCGTCGAGCGAATCCGCCGCGCCTACGACCCGGACGGTGTGTTCGAGATCGCCGCGGGACGGCCCTGAGCGGTACGCCGGTGCTCGGGGGCCGTCTGCCACGCCATGCTGGCGCACGACTCCCGCAGCATCGTTCACGCCGCTGTGCGAACCCGCAGAGTCACGCGGACGCTGCCGGCGGTCGCGGAGAGGGTGCAGGAGTCATGCGCCGATTGCGCTCGGGTGTGCGTCAGAAGGCGGCGGCACCGGCCTCTGCGACGGTCTGGTCCTGCTCGCCGGATCCGCCGCTGACGCCGACGGCGCCGATCACGACGCCGTCGCGGCTGAGCGGAATGCCGCCGGCGAAGATCGCGACCTTCCCGCCGTTCGTCGCGTGGATGCCGTAGAACTGCTGCGTCGGCTGCGAGTTGTCGCCGAGGTCCTTCGTCGCGATGTCGAAGGCCTTCGACGTCCAGGCCTTGTTGATCGAGATGTTGACGCTCCCGATCCACGCGCCGTCCTGCCGGACATGGGCGACGAGGTTGCCGCCGACGTCGACGACGGCGATGTTCATGGGCTGGCCGATCTCGTCCGCGCGCTTCTCCGCGGCGGCGATGACACGGCGGGCGTCTTCGAGGGTGACGGTCGACATGGGTGTTCCTTTCGTTGGGATGGTGGTGGGAGGACAGGTGCCTCGAGTCGAGGCATCCGTCGTCTTTCAGCTCTTGATGTAGCCGTTGGGGTTGAGCACGTACTTCTTCGCGGCGCCCTTGTCGAAGTCGGCGTAGCCCTGAGGCGCCTCGTCGAGGTCGATCGCGGTGGCGCCCACAGCCTTCGCGATCTGCACCTTGTCATGGAGGATCGCCATCATGAGCTGCCGGTTGTACTTCATGACGGGGCACTGCCCGGTCGTGAAGGCGAGAGACTTCGCCCAGCCCAGGCCCAGGCGGATCGACAGCGAGCCGACCTTCGCGGCGTCGTCGATGCCGCCGGGGTCCCCCGTGACGTAGAGGCCGGGGATGCCCAGTGCACCTCCCGCGGCAGTGAGCTCCATCAGCGAGTTCAGCACCGTCGCGGGCGCCTCGTGCGAGGCGTCCGCTCCGTGTCCGCGCGCTTCGAATCCGACGGCGTCGACGCCGCTGTCGACCTCGGGGACGCCGAGGATCTCCTCGATCTGGTCCTTCGGTTCGCCCTTCGACACGTCGACGGTCTCGCAGCCGAACGAGCGCGCCTGCGCGAGCCGCTCCTCGTTGAGGTCGCCGACGATCACGACGGCGGCGCCCAGCAGCTGCGCGCCGACGGCGGCGGCGAGTCCCACAGGCCCCGCGCCGGCGATGTACACGGTCGACCCGGGTCCGACACCCGCGGTGTAGGCGCCGTGGAAGCCGGTCGGGAAGATGTCGGAGAGCATCGTCAGGTCGAGGATCTTCTCCAGCGCCTGATCGCGGTCGGGGAACTTCAGCAGGTTCCAGTCCGCGTACGGCACGAGCACGTACTCCGCCTGTCCGCCGACCCAGCCGCCCATGTCGACGTACCCGTACGCACTGCCCGGGCGATCGGGGTTGACGTTGAGGCAGATGCCGGTCTTGCGCTCCTTGCAGTTGCGGCACCGGCCGCATGCGATGTTGAACGGCACCGACACGATGTCGCCGACCGCGATGAACTCGACGTCGGGTCCGACCTCGACGACTTCACCGGTGATCTCATGACCGAGCACGAGCCCTTCGGGCGCCGTCGTCCGGCCGCGCACCATGTGCTGGTCCGATCCGCAGATGTTGGTGCTGACGGTCTTCAGGATCGCGCCGTGCGGCACTTTACGGCCGACGTTGGCGGGATTGACGCCCGGACCGTCCTTCAACTCGAAGTCCGGGTAGTCGGTGTCGATGACCTCGACCACGCCCGGACCCTTGTACGCCACGGCTCTGTTGGCAGACATCGTCGTCCTCTCCGTCGCGCGACAGACATCGTCGTGCGACTGTCGTGCTGATGGGCTTGGTCCGAGCCTTGCCCATCTTCCGGGCGCGCGCAACGGGGTCGGCGCGCACGGGGCCTCGTGCCGACGGGGCCTTTGTCGCGGCCGGTGCCGAAGGGGGATTCGTGAGTGCGTCAGATGTCGTGTTCGAGGCTGTCGAGCGGATGCCGCTGCGCGGGTGCTCTGCAGCTGCGGGGAATCATATGTGCGAATCTCAGTTCGCAAAGCCGATCGAGGCTTGTCGGCTTCCCACCGAACAATCAAGAGAAAGTTTGAAAAAATCGAAGAAAGATACTAGACAGGGGCTCGAACGCGTGTACGATAGATGACATGACCGATCCCCTTGCCGGCGTCGCCGACGCGCTTTCCACAGCGCGCGATGCCTGGGGCGCCGCGGCGGTGGACGACGCGAGTGTCGAGGGGATGTCGGGTCCGGCGCTGGTCGCTCTGAACGATGCGATCGCGTCCCTGCGCAAGCAGGTGGATGCCGTGCACGTGCAGGTGGCGGCGCAGGTGGCGCGGCAGTCGCGTCCCGAGCTCGGGAACGCCGGTCTCGCGCGGCAGCAGGGGTTCCGCACTCCTACAGCGCTCATCGCGGCGTCGACCGGTGGAACGGCAGGAGAGGCGGCGCGCCTCGTCGCGGTCGGCGAGGCCACGGCCCCGCGCATGACGTTGACGGGCGAGTCGACGCCGCCGAAGCATCCGAGCATCGCCGTGGCGGTGAGTCGGGGCCGGCTCGGCGTCGATGCGGCAGCCGCCATCGGCGCATTCCTCGACAAGGTCGCCCTGCGAGCGGGTCGCGAATCGATCCTCGAAGCCGAGGCCACGCTCGTCGAGAAGGCCGTCGGGCTCCGCCTCGACGAGGTCCACAAGATCCTGCAGCGCGCCGAGGCGTGGCTCGACCCCGACGGCGTCGAGCCGCGCGAAGACGAGCTGCGTGCGCAGAACGCGCTGCACATCCGAGAGGACCGCACGGGCAGGCTCCACTTCTCGGGTTCGTGCGACCCCGAGACGGGTGCGCCCATCAAGGCGGCGATCGACGCGATCGTCGGCACGTGCCTGCGGCGGTCCGACGAGAACGGCGACGCGCCGCTCGCCGACAGCGACCGCCGGACCATTCCGCAGCTGCAGGTCGAGGCGCTGTCGGCTATCTGCCGGCATGCGCTCAGGCGCGAAGACGCCGATGTGCCGACCGCGGGCGCGACCGTCGTCGTTCGCGTGAGTCTCGAGCAGCTCGAATCAGGCATCGGACACGGCACGATCGACGGCGTCACCCAGCCCGTCTCGATCGCGACGGTCCGGCGCATGGCCGCAGACGCCGACATCCTGCCCTGCGTGCTCGGCGGAGACAGCGAGATCCTCGACTTCGGGCGCTCACGGCGCCGCTTCAGCTCGGCACAGAAGCTCGCCCTCGGCGAACGCGACGGCGGGTGCGCCGGATGTGGGCTGCCACCGGGAATGACGCAGGTGCATCACATCAGATGGTGGGAGAGGGATGCCGGACCCACCAATCTCAGCAACGGGATCCTGCTCTGCGTCAGATGCCACCATCGCATACACGACGACGGCTGGACGATCGAGATCACCGGCAAGGGCGTGCAGGCGCAGGTGTGGTTCACGCCCCCCGCGCACGTCGACGCGACCCGCACCCCACGACTCGGCGGCCGAGCACGCCGCGACTACCTCGCCGCATGATGCCGGCACGCACGGGGGCAACCCCCTTGCGCACGTCGTCACAACGAACACGCTGGAGTACATGGAAACCATCACGACTGACGAGTTCCGCGGCTTCCCCGGCGTCGAGGACTGGCGACCGCGCGCGACCGGCGCGTTCGCGCAGTTCCGCACCGGAAGCTTCGCGACGGGTGCGAAGCTGTTCGACGCGATCACCGAGTTGGCAGAGGCGGCGGATCACCATCCCGATGTCGACGTGCGATACGCGAGGGTGCGGGTGCGGCTCATGACGCATTCGGCAGGAGGGCTGACGGAGAAGGATGCCGCACTCGCGGCGAAGATCTCCGAAGCCGCACGCGAGCTCGGCATCGCGGCCGAGACCGACCGCATGCAAGACCTCATGCTCGCGATCGCAACTCCCGACCCGTCTGCGATCACGGCCTTCTGGAAGGCCGTCACGGGCTTCCGCGAGGTCGCCGAGGGTGTGCTGCTCGACGCTGACGGACGTGGGCCGCTCATCTGGTTCCAGCCCGTCGACGAGCCGCTGCGCGGCAAGTCGCACCTCGACGTCAATGCCCCCCGAGATGTCGTCGAGAAGCGACTGGAGGCGATCGTCGCAGCGGGCGGAGAGATCGTCGACGGCTCGCACGCCCCTGAATGGTGGACGCTGGCCGACGCAGACGGACACAAGGTGGACCTGTGCCCCTGGCGCGACGAGGAATAGAGCGGCCGCCAGGCGGGTTCCCAGGTGGAGCCGCTAGGGTGGTGAATGTCTGACAGAGCATTCGTGGTCTTTCCTTCACCATCGCTTCCGCGGGAAACGCCCGTCGGAACCAACGCGCAGCATCACGCCGCGCATCTCGCCTCATCACACGGGGCGAGCAGAACACAGAGGAAAGAACATGGCTATCGGAACCGTCAAGTGGTTCAACGCCGACAAGGGCTTCGGGTTCATCGCCCCCGACGACGGCAGCGCCGACGTCTTCGCGCACTTCAGCGCCATCGAGTCGGACGGATTCCGTTCACTCGAGGAGAACCAGCGCGTCGAGTTCGACACCGCCCAGGGTCCCAAGGGCCTGCAGGCGGAGAAGATCCGCGTCGTCGCGTAGCGACACCGCGAACGGGGTCGCATGGGCTGATAGCCGATGCGGCCCCGTTCGTCGTCTGCCGCCGTAGCCCGAGCACTCGCCGATTTTGCCGCGGACGTGGCATCCCGTACTCTGGTCGATAGCCAAAGACCGCCGGTCATCACGTGCGCGCAAGCGCACGAGATCGAAGCACTGCGAATGCAGAGGCCCGCGCAGGTGACACGAACTTCTTGAAGCTCCGTGCGCTTGCGCCGGAGCTTTCGTCATTCCTGGACGAGATCGCGAAGACCGGATGCCGCTGGCCGACGCCCCGCCATCGCGGAGCGTCTCGTACACACAAGGAGTGGCCATGGCGCAGAAGGAAGCATCGGTCGCCGAGCTCACGAAGAACTTCGAGGACTCGACCGCCGTTCTGCTGACCGAGTACCGCGGTCTGACGGTTGCCCAGCTCAAGGAGCTGCGCAACAGCATTCGTCAGGACGCGGATTACGCCGTGGTGAAGAACACGCTGACCAAGATCGCCGCGAACAACGCGGGGATCACGTCGCTGGACGACGACCTCAAGGGTCCGTCGGCAGTCGCGTTCGTGCACGGTGACCCGGTCGCCGTCGCGAAGGGTCTGCGCGCCTTCGCCAAGGCACACCCTCATCTCGTGATCAAGGGCGGGTACTTCGACGGTGCCCCCCTGAGCGCGGACGAGGTCAACAAGCTCGCCGACCTCGAGAGTCGTGAAGTCCTGCTGGCGAAGCTCGCCGGCGCGATGAAGGCCTCGCT
>Ga0307505_10002547_pt1 | contig 12539 bp, 12 predicted proteins | sample 23_S_MG_FD_202183 | JGI IMG/M metagenome (GOLD analysis project Ga0307505, IMG submission 202183) | Soil microbial communities from Populus trichocarpa stands in riparian zone in the Pacific Northwest, United States - 23_S | ecosystem: Environmental > Terrestrial > Soil > Riparian zone > Trees...
ACACTCTGGCGAGATACGATTCAAGAGCTACGAGTCTGTGCACGGCAAAGATCACTGAATCACTTTGCCCCGAGAGTCTGTCTTTCTTGACTCGAAACGCAGGCTCATGCCACGCTGCCTTCCGGTCGTCAAGGTATAGAAGAACAGGCGGGCTACTGTCGGGAAGAGCCATTCGGACGGGAATAGTTGGAGGGTTCGTAAAGTGATAGAAAACGCACATCTCGATTTGGGCACTCTCCGTCGGTGTGGCCGTTCTGAGTGTGTCAGCGCAACCGGTTCGGCATTCGAGCGCGATGATGGCTGATACGCCAAAGGCCGTGACACACATGTCTCTCCTCGTCATTTCATGCCTCCGGCGTTGCCCCTACCCAATGACTGCCATCCGTGAAGTATTCCTTCTTCCATATCGGGACAGTCTTCTTTAATCGATCGATTCCGGCGCGTGCGGCTTGAAAGGCGGCGTCGCGGTGCGCGGCTCCGCAGGAGACAACCACTACCAGCTCGCCTACTGTCATGCGGCCGATTCGGTGGACCATGGCCAGGCGGTTGATCGGGAAATCGTTTCCGATTTGGTCGGCGATGTCGCGCATGAGTTTTTCGGCCATGGGGATGTATGCGTCGTATTCGAGTGCGGTCACGGTCTTGCCGTGGGAGTTATCGCGCACGAGGCCGGAGAAGGAGCAGATGGCGCCGTTCTTGGGGTCGGCGACAAGTGATTCTATTTCGGCGACAGTGAAGGCGTCGGTGCGGATGGCGATGTGGGGGGTGATTGTCATAGTCTAGTTATCAGCGCCATCAGGCAAGGCTCTCCGCCGCGGCGGATCGCCCTCCCAAGAGCTAGCCACCGGACACCGGGGGGATGAAGGCGACGCGGTCGCCGTCGTTGAGTTTCGTTTCCGCTGGGACGTAAGACTCGTTGATGGCGAACATCGTTGATTTGCGGAGTTCTGCGTTGGCGCGGTCGCCGATTGTCTCACTGAATGCGTCGGCGACTGTCAGGCCGGGGCGCATGGGGATCGATAGCTCGCCCTTGCCCATGAGTTCTCGGTAGTGCGCGAAGAGTTTGATCGTTATCGGCATTCAAGTGTCCTTGAAGGCTAAAGCCTGCGCTACCAAAGTCGGAGTCTGTGAATGCGCTTCGGTAGCGCAGACTTTAGTCTGTGCATCAATACCTCGGGATCGTTGGGTCGGCCTCGGCGGACCAACGGTCGATCCCGCCCTCCAGATTTTTCACTTTCTTGAATCCCTGTCGGCGTAGCCAGCCAGAGACCATTTGCGAACGGATGCCGTGGTGGCACATGACGACGATCTCATTGTCGCGTTTGCCGTCGATCTCAGCGACGCGTGATGGCAATGTGCCCATGGGGATCAGGAGTGTGTTTGGGAGGTGCGACATTTGGTATTCGATCGGTTCGCGCACATCGAGAATAAACAACTCTTCCCCGCGTTCGATTCGCTTCTTCGCAGCACGCGGCGTGATCCGGGTGTCGTCGTCGATTTCGGCTTCTCCCAAGTCTTCCTCCCCGTGATACACACATGTGTCTGAATAGGCGACCGGCGCTGTAATAGTCGGATTATCTCCGCACAATTCGCACGCACGATTGCGTGTAACCGAAAACTCATCGAACGACATCGACAACATATCAATCACCAGCAATCGCCCAACCATCGATTCGCCAATCCCACAGATCCACTTGATCGCCTCAGCCGCCTGCAACGATCCGACCACACCCGGCAAGACACCCAAAACACCGGCCTCAGCACAATTTTGGACTGTTCCCGGAGGCGGCGGCTCGGCATGCAGGCATCGGTAACACGGCCCCTGATGGGGGACAAAGAGCGAGACCCGTCCTTCGAATTGCAGGACACTGCCGTAGACATTCGGGATTCCGAGCAGGACACAGGCATCGTTGACGGCGTATCGAGTCGGAAAGTTGTCGTTGCCATCGATGACGATGTCGTATCCGCCCAGAATCTCCATGGCGTTGGCGGCATCGAGACGGGTTTGGTGGAGATTGATCTTCAGGTCATGATGAAGCGGCTGAAGCCGCTCAGCGGCCACTTCCGCCTTTCCGCGTCCCTTGTCGAGTTCGGTGAAGAGGATCTGACGTTGAAGATTGGACAGATCGACAATGTCGTCGTCGATCAACCCGAGAGTCCCGACTCCCGCCGCAGCCAGATAGACCGCTGCTGGACATCCCAGCCCGCCGACTCCAACGATGGCGACTTTGGCGGCCAGAAGCTTTTCCTGCCCTTCGGCGCCTATCTGCGGGAGACGTATCTGGCGTGACCAGCGCCGCAGTTGCTCAGGGGTTAGTGCCATTGCATATATATACAGTCTGGCCCTTCAGAACGCGAATGCGTTGCTTACGTGCGTGGGCCGACTTGATGGAAATGGGACGAATGAGTACTCTTATTGCAACTGACCAGGAGCGGGGTATGCACATCTTCAGCTTTCGGCTTGTTGCTCGAATCACGGTTGCCGCGGTTTGCCTGCTTTTCTCCGGCTGCGCAAAGGACGGCGCGCTGTCGCTGTCCGGGACGCTGGAAACCGATGACCACGATCTGATCTCCCCGATCACGGCGCAGTTGCTGTCCATCCGTGTCGTGGAGGGGCAAACGGTGCAGCTCGGTGACACAGTCGCAGTCATGGATACGATCTCAGCGGCGGCGGCGTTCAGGGCTGCCCATGCGGCCGAAGTCGAGGCACAGGCCAAGTACGACGACCTGGCATTCGGGACTGACCGGGAGAAAATTCGTGCGGCCCGCGCCCAACTGGAAATCGCCAAAGCCAATCTGGCGCAAGCCGAGCGCGACTGGGTACGAAACGATTCGTTGTTCACGCGCGGATTGGTCGATGCCAGCACACAGGAACGAGCGACTCTGGCGCGGGACAATGCCGTATCGTCACTTGAAGCCGCGAAACAAAATCTGGCCGACCTTGAACGCGGCGCACGTACTCACCAACTGGGCGCCGCTCGTGCAGCTCTCGACAGGACATCGCAAGAGCGCGTGGCGCGTCAACGCGACTTCGACCGGCTGATACTGACCGCCACACGCGCGGGAGTCATCCAGTTTCTTCCGTTTCAGGCAGGTGAGTATGTTCCGGCGGGACGCGCTGTCGCCACGATCAACAATCCTGATGATATATGGGCAAAGATTTACGTGCCCGAGGCACGCCTTAGCGAAGTCTCAGTCGGCGAGCAGGTCAAGTTCCATGTCGATGGCGCACCCGGGCAGGATTACACAGCCACGGTAGTCTTCATTGCATCGGAGGCCGAGTTCACGCCGCGAAACGTGCAGACTCCCGATGAGCGTATCAACCTCGTTTTTGCCGTCAAGGTGTCGGTGACTCCCGGTCAGCAGGGGCTGCGACCGGGGATGCCCGCAGATTTCTATTTCAATTGAGCATGCGATGAAGCAACGCACCGGCGAAATCGCAGTGGATGTGCGGGGAATGTCGAAAGCCTTCGGACATTTCAAGGCCGTCAACGAAATCACATTCCAAATCCGTCGCGGCGAGGTGTTTGGGTTTCTGGGACCCAACGGTGCCGGCAAGACGACCACCATACGTGTTTTGTGCGGAATTCTCCCCGCGACTTCGGGCACGGGAACAGTGCTCGGGTTGGATGTGGTGCACGAGTCGGAAAAGATCAAAACGCGTATCGGTTACATGTCGCAGAAGTTCTCGCTGTACGACGATCTCACCGTGAACGAAAACCTCAAGTTTTACGCCGGCGTGCACGGCATGTCAGGCGATCGAATCGCCCAGCGTATCGATGCCATGCTCACACTAGCGGACATGCATCCACGCCGTGATCAACTCGCCGGCCAATTGTCCGGCGGATGGAAGCAGCGCGTGGCATTGGCGTGTTCGATGATACATGAACCGGAAATGATCTTCCTTGATGAGCCGACCGCGGGCGTGGACCCGGTCTCACGCCGCCGGTTTTGGGATATGATCTACCGCATCGCCGACATGGGCACGACGATCCTGGTTACCACCCATTACATGGACGAGGCCGAACAGTTCGATCAGTTGGTATTTATTGATCGAGGTACACTGATCGCTTCCGGCACTCCCGAAGAAGTGAAGAGAAATTACTTCCGAGCGCGGCTCTGGGAGATCGAATGCGCACCGTTGGCGTTGGCGTCGGACACATTGCGGAGCCAACCGTTTGTGCTGGATGTGTCGATCCCCGGCGGCTCGCTGCATGTCATCACGCCGACAGATTTCAACGATTCGGGAAAGTTTGAGAGTGCGTTGCGTGGGGCCGGGGTCACCGTGCAGGTGATTCGTGAGACGGTGCCATCGTTGGAGGATGTCTTTGTTCATCTGGCAGAAATGGGGCGGCGTGCCAGCGGCGAGGTCATTGTATGAGTTTGCGCCGCCTGTTGGCCATCGCCAACAAAGAATTTATCCAGATGCGGCGTGATCGCCTGACATTTGCGATCATGCTCATTATCCCGATTGTCCAGCTTACGCTGTTCGGATATGCCATCAACACGCAAGTCGATCACATTCCAATGGTCGCTTGCGATATGTCGAACTCTGCGATCGGACGTGAGTTCATCCAGCGGTTGGTCAACACATCGTATTTCGATCTTGTCGGCGAAGTCGGAAGCTACGAAGAAGCCAAGTCGTGGATCGACCACGAGCAGGCCAAAGCCGCCCTGCTCATTCCTTCGGATTATCCGAAGGCACGCAAGCGCGGCGAGGCCCAAGTTGGACTCATCGTCGATGCATCAGACCCCATGCTGGCATCGTCAGCGATGTCGACGGCGTCACAACTTGGTCAGGTGATGAATATCGAGATCATGCAGGGAGAGTTATTCGGCACAAGCTCCGGACAGTTTCCGATGGATGTTCGTACCCGTGCCCTTTACAACCCGAGCTTGCGCTCCGCGAATTACATCGTGCCGGGATTGATCGGTGTCATACTGACCATGACCATGGTCATGATTACCGCCTCAGCCATTGTCCGGGAGCGGGAACGTGGGACTTTGGAGAGCCTGATCACGACTCCGGTCACAAAGACGGAACTCATGCTCGGCAAAATCGTGCCTTATATCATGGTTGGGTACGTGCAGATCACGTTTGTCTTGTTGATTGCGTGGTTGATCTTCGATGTCGCTGTGCAGGGGAGTTGGATTCTGCTGTATGGTGTGGCTTTCGTTTTCATCGTTGCCAGTCTTGGAGTCGGCATGGTGATCTCTACCATCGGCAAGACACAGCTTCAGACGATGCAGATGGCGTTTTTCTTCTTCCTTCCAAACATTCTTTTGTCCGGTTTTATGTTTCCGATAGCGTCGATGCCATGGATCATACAGAAACTGTCCAGTATTCTTCCCCTCACATATTTCCTCGTCGTATTGCGGGGTATCGTCCTTAAAGGCACGGGCTTATACGACCTTTGGGGACATATCTGGCCGCTGCTCGTATTCGCCCCTCTAATTGTCAGCATTGGCATTATGAAGTTCTCCAAACGACTGGGCTAACGCTGCCCCAGTCCTGATTCCGTGGAATAGTTGCTGCCATAATCTGTAATTGACAGTATCGTCTAACAGAGTCTTAGGATTTCCACGGAGGGAGAGTCCATGAATACTCAGTTTACGCAGATGCGGACGTGGCACTTCGCATTCGCCCTGACGTTGGCTCTGATCGCGATGTCGTCCAGCGTGCACGCTGGAAATGCGGTCGAGGTCGAGTCGAAGTGGGTGGAAACCGGTTCGACCGATGTAAATCTTGGCATCTACATCAAGAACACTCAGCTGCTGCAGGCGGTACTCATACCGCTGGAAATTCGCTCAATTCATGTCGGATCGTTCATCCGCCGCAGTCTCGCGATACGTCCCGAAGCGAGATTCATGGCGTGGGCCGGCGAAGAACCGCCGCTCACTGTCACGAACTTCTATCCCTACCGATCACTCCCAGATTGGGGGGATCGGTGCGCGACTGACTCGGAAGGCAAAGTCTGGCGTTGGCTCCCCCATGATTCCCTCCCGGATTTCATGGGTGAAGAGGCGCTACTCTACTACTTCATGAGTCTATCTCCCACGGATTATCAACTTCCGCCCGGTGACGACGGCACTACTGGCGCGGGCACGCCATCACTATCTCTCGAATTCGATGTCACCGATGTGGGTGGTGCTTTTATCATCGACACCACTTGTACTGTGCCCGCCAACCATCTCACGTTCGTGGGAGACGACTACACGGAAATCGTGCCGCAATTTCGTCCGGCAATCGTTCTCATCGGGTGCAATGCCGAGTGCCACGGCGACCCGAATTGCGATGGGCAGTGCGACTTGATTGACCTGGTCTCGACCCTTTCTGTCGCGTTTAAGGGAGCACAGCCAGTAATTGATCCCGATCCGCGCTGTCCGACAGAGAACACCGATGTCAACTGCGACATGGTTACGGACGTGCTCGATATTCTGCGGATGGTTAATGTTCAGTATCGTTCGGCGTCGGTTAACACAGAGTTTTGCGCCCCATGCGCACACATTCCGAGAACCGGTAACCCCAAGGACGACGTGCTGACACCGTACTTCCGAAATCGTGGCAGTTTGTGAGTTGTACAGAGACGGGACGATGGCCGTTACGACGAGGTTGGAGCAAGTGACGTGAGTGTTTTGATCGCATACGGCAAGGCCGTCACAATATCGGAGGCAACTAACGATCGCTCGCCGAGTTCGTGGGCCACGATGTCTCCCGCAGTTCCATGTAGATGGACACCGCACGAAGCGGCTCTGAGCGGCTCGACTCCCTGAGCCATTAGCGAGACTATTATTCCTGTGAGCACGTCTCCGGAACCACCAGTTGCCATACCGGAGTTCCCTGTCGTGTTCAGATAGACATCGCCGGACGGATCAGCCACAAACGTCGGTGCTCCCTTCATCACCACGACACAGCCGAACCGGAGCGCGCACTCCGAAGCTGCGGCTTCGCGGTCGCGGGCGACTTCGGCGACATCTTTGCCCAACAACCGTGCCATCTCCCCTACGTGCGGCGTGAGAACGAGCGGTACCTGGCTTTCGCTACTCAGTGATGACATGTCTGCGGCTAAGGCATTCAATCCATCAGCATCGACAACTGTAGGACCAGTACGACGTGCAATGAGGCGTCGCACAAACTCCTGTGTCTCATGATGCGTCCCGATGCCCGGCCCGATGGCTACTGCATCGCATGATGCCGACAACGCGATCGCCTCGCCGAGCGCGCGACGGGCAATGGCCCGTTTGGCGCGTAATTCCGAGAGCGGACGCACGACTGTCTCAAGCGAGCCGGCATCGACCACATCAACGAGTGACGCGGGTACTGCGGCATAGGCAAGCCCGAGTCCCATCTTGAGCGCCGCGCGGCAGGCCAGAACGATTGCCCCACTCATGCCCGCCGAGCCGCCAACTATCAGCGCTCTGCCAAACGTGCCTTTGTGTCCATCGGGAGGACGCGACAGCAATGAGGTGTTCACAAATTCGGGGGTGATCTCTCGAAGCCGGACCAGTGCGTCGGCGTACTCATCACGCGGGATGCCAATATCTGCAATGACAAGCTGTCCAATATGGGAGCGTCCGGGATACAGAAATTGCCCCTTCTTTGCGAACCCGAAAGTGATCGCGTACTTGGACCGAGCCGCCGTCGCGGATACAGATCCGGTATCACCATTGACACCCGAAGGAATGTCTACAGAGAGGATGTCGGCACCGGAAGAGTTCATGACTTCGATCATGCGGGCATCGACACCTTCGATCTCGGCGCGAAATCCCGTACCATAAATCGCATCGACAATCATGTCAACGTCATCAAGGGCCGGAATGTCCGCGCCTGACCGGACTTCGGTGGGACGTATTCCAAGTTTCACGAGACGCTCGTAGTTTACTCGCGCATCGCCGCGCAGCGCATCGGCTCGGCACAACAAATACACTGGGACGGCGGCAGCCCAATCTGCGAGGTATCGCGCCGCGACGAGCCCGTCGCCGCCATTGTTGCCCGGCCCGCAGATCACGGCGACGCGTCGATCACCCGGTTGCGATTCAACCAATCGGTCACGGACAAACGTCGCGACAGCCAGTCCGGCACTTTCCATCAAGGCAAGCAACGGAATTCCAGCAGATGAGCTGGCATGCTCATCGATAGCCCGCATTTGGGCAGGGCTGACAATGAGTGGTTGTTCGCGTGCTTTCATGGCCGCTCAAGCGAGACCTGCGCGCATTGCGTCGACGTACTCTCGTGCCTTATTGCCGGCGGCCAGTGCGAAGTCATCCGACGATGACGCGTAGAGGATGTCCCGTGAGACATTGATCAATGCCGGCGCCCCATTCATTGCTGATGCGTGCAACGTCGCTTCCAGGTCGCCGCCTTGCGCTCCGACGCCGGGGATCAGTAACGGCACATGCGGCGCATGCAGCCGGACATCTTCAATCAACGATGCATGGCGCGCCCCAACCACCAACCCGAATGGACCGGGCATGCGTTTGAGCAGATGGATCACGCGATGATAGACGCGCTCGGTGGATTCACTTGTCACGACAGTTTGGATATCGACAGACCCCGGATTGGAAGTCAGACAGAGGACAAATGGGACGCGTCCGGGAAACTCGAAGAATGGCTCCAAAGCATCGCGACCCAGGTATGGATTCACCGTCGCGGAATCTCCATGAAGGTGCTCAAACAGAAATTGTGCGTAGAGACGCGACGTATTGCCAATGTCGCCGCGCTTCCCATCCAGGATGGTCGGTATGTCGCTGGGGATCTCGGCCATGAGACGTTCGAGCTGGGCGATGCCCGACGACCCATGGGCTTCGAAGAATGCGAGGTTTGGCTTGTATGCGCACGCGACTGAGCGTGTCGCATTGACAATCGCGATACAGAACTCATAGAGAGGCTGTGACGATTTGCGGCATGCCTCCGGCAACTTCGACATGTCAGGATCCAGTCCCACACACAGGACTGCACCCGTAGACGACCTACGCGATTGCAGTTTGTCTAAGAAGTCCAATTGCGAACTCTCCTTGGTTTGCGCAGGAAGCTACAAAGTCTCCGCTTTGTAGACCATTAAATCATCCGTGTGAATCGAACAAATGACTGTGTCTCCGGCGAGGACGGGGGTCGCCAATGGAACTTTAGCCGTCCATTGCCGGTCTTCCGCTATCTGGATTATGGCAATCTGAGCATCCGTGAGAACATGGATTGCGACCACGCGTCCTGTTATTCCCTCATCCGATTTCTCCGGTACATGAGACAAACGCACGCGTTCGGGACGGCAGGCGATCAGCACAGGGTCCCCACACTGGACCGGAGACAATGTACGACTCCTGACTACTGCTCCGGTGTCAGTGAGCTTGACTTCCGTCTGGCCATTGCTTGTCGAAACTACGGCCCCGTCGGCATGATTCGAATACCCGAGAACGCGCGCGACTTCGCGGGAATTCGGAGTATTGATCAACTGGGCTGGCGACCCTGATTGCACCAAGGCACCATCGATCATAATGCCAATCTGGTCGCACAATTCAAACGCTTCGCGATGATCATGAGTTACGAGCACGATCGGAATTTGTTGATCCTGCAACACCATGAGAAGATCGCGTTTGAGTTCGTCACGCAGCGGTGGATCAAGATGAGTGAAGGGCTCGTCCAGAAGTAGGACACGCGGACGGAATACCAGTGCGCGCGCAATTGCCACCCTTTGCCTCTCGCCCCCGGAGAGGGGTCTGACTGGCTGATTGGGTGGCAGCCGCAGTCCGACACGTGTGAGAATCGCTGCAACCGCCTTGTCCGTGTCATCACGGGACCAACCCATGGCATCGCAGGGAAACGCGATGTTGTCGCGTATGCTCATCCAGTCGAACAGTCGGAATTCCTGATAAACGTGGCCGAACTGGCGCTTGCGGGCGGGGAGTGATGCGATGTCAGCTTCAGCCACCCGAATGTCACCGTGGGCGGGGATGACGCCTGACAAGGCCGCCAGCACACTGGATTTGCCCGCACCTGAAGGACCAAGTAAACCAAAGATTGATCCGGCATGCGCCTCGAACGAAACGTCTCGGACAACATGCTTTTGCCCGTAGCGAACATCGAGACCGCTGACAGAAAGTGCCTGATTCGCGAGATTCTTCAAGTTCGCCACACTCTCAGCGCGCGGAAATCGTCGAGACAGAACGCGATCAATTGTGTATAATCCCATCCAACCCGGAGACAACAGATGCGCAAAGTACTCATGTTCACCTTTGTTAGTATGCTCGGCGTTCACGCACAAGATGCATCTGCTCAAGCCAAACCGCAGCAGCCAATGCGCACGGCAACGATTGAGGCCCGGCTATTGCGCGACTCGGTTGGCTGCCCGACCGCGATCGACCTTTGGCTCGACTCCACAACCGATACGATACAAGGGTTTGAAGTCGTGCTGCAATGGGACCGTCCGAACAGTATCCAATTTGTTCGAGGCGGAGCAAAAGTCGCGAAGCCCATCACTCCGACAGATTCCCTGACTGCGCTCCTTAAGCCAACGGATCCACGCACCCAAATTCCGATCGAACGCGGCAGCTCGCTGACCGCCGGGTGGGAATTTGTTGAGGCACGCTCGCTCGACGGCCTGTCCGCCAAGATTCTCGGAGTGGTGAAGTTGTTTGGACAGGACGAACCAACGCCTGTGCTCCCGGGAGCCAAGGGCTCGCTAATGCGAATTCCCTTCTCGGTACTCAAGGCAGTCCCCGGCGCGGATGCTGGCGCGGTGGTTCTAAATTTCGATGCCGTGAATACCCGCCTCTCGACTCCGGGAGGGGTACTATTCGGCCCACTCACGCTCAAGTCACTCACAGTTGACCCGGAAAAATGTGAGAAATCGGCTGGTCAATAGAGGGAATTGGGCTAAGAAAGTTCCACGGATCGCTTGACATTTTCCCGAAGTGACTGTATTGTCTCCTCGTATGCGGACGTACGATGTAATGTCCGCACCAATGAAATGCCATTACCTGCAACGGTCTGCGTTACTTAGAACAACGGTGTCGAATTACTCTGATGTAAGCCAACGGCGCAAAGCCGTTCTGCCAAAAGCATAACAGGAGACGCACACAGAAACTCAGCGCACGGTTTGTCGGACTAACATGTTTCAGTCAAAGAAGTTGCAGACTGAAGGGCTGTACATGATGGTTCGGTAAGCGATATAGCGCTGGTCCGCAGGGCATGGGACTGCCTTGCTGTGGTCGTTCGGCACGACGTTTGAGGACGTTGGGTTGATGGCCTCGGGTGGTGCAAGTAGCCATCGCCAAGACCGGGTCCATTTGAGTTGTCCCGAAACCATTGAAGGAGAAGTCCATGCCCCGTAGTCTCTTATTCAGGACGCTCACGGCATCGACGTTGGTCACCGTAGTCGCTGTCTCGTGGCTGAGTTCACCCGATCCAGCGATGGGATTCATTGATTACGACACGGTTTCGGTAGTCTACGACACCCTCGCACTGGTAGACGTGGGTGACACGTTGGGAGCGCCGGGTACTGCCGTGCCGGTGTCGATCTACTTGCAAAACTACTCTGATTCGATCCAGGGTTTTACAATCTCAATTACTTTGTCGCGGCCGGATCTTATGGCATTCGTGTCGCAGACGATCATAGACACGTGCTATCCGTGCCTTGATTCTGCTTGTACGGTATTTGATACGGCGCAGTGCACAATCGAAGTCGTGCCCTCGACAGTCCAGAACACCCTTATCCAGCAGTGGGATCACGCTCAGGCCCGTACGTTTGGCGGGACAAACATCCTCGTGTCGGGTATTGCCGATGTCGATTTTGACCAGTCGCCGCTTCCGATCCTTCCGTTCACGAACGGCGTATTGATCAAAGTTATTGCGCAGGTCAATTGCAACATTTCGGACACACTGTCAAGCCGTGTGGTGCTGCTCGATGTCAATCCGCCACAGACATTCCTGACAAACCCGGCGGGTCGTACAATTCCAAGCTATATAGTTCTTGATGCTGACACGGTTACATCCGGCGGCGCCGACACCACGATCCAGTTGTGGCTGTACCGAACGGCCATGAAACTGCAAAACGGATCAATTACAGTACCGTTCACGCTCAAGGGTGACCTAAACAAAGACAATATCTTCGATGTTCTGGATGTTGTGGCCTTGGTCAACGTCGCGTTCCGCGGTCTGCCGGAACCCTGCCCGCCGGGCATCGCGGACGTTAACTGCTCGGGAGACATTGACATTCTGGATGTCGTATTGCTGGTAAATCACGTGTTCCGCGGCGGACCGCAACCGTTCTGTTAGCCGCCGCGTTTTGTGATTGACTCGATGTTGCAGCGAAACGATGTTCAGTAATGTCGAGTGAATAAGAAGGTCGCAGGTCGATTGGAAGCATAGAGCGTATCGCCGGCGAACAACAAGCCCTCGGGAGAACAGCCCTCTATGGCCCAGGTAGTGTCTTCACACTAACTCTACAAATGCAGTACGGATGGTTGTTCTCCCCTAATGTCGAAAAGCCCCTCGGATCCCGAGGGGCTTTTCCTTTGCCGAACAAGTAATCGGATCAGCGCGA
>Ga0307505_10002548_pt1 | contig 12534 bp, 13 predicted proteins | sample 23_S_MG_FD_202183 | JGI IMG/M metagenome (GOLD analysis project Ga0307505, IMG submission 202183) | Soil microbial communities from Populus trichocarpa stands in riparian zone in the Pacific Northwest, United States - 23_S | ecosystem: Environmental > Terrestrial > Soil > Riparian zone > Trees...
GCGCAAATTCGCCTCGTCTTCCACGAAAACGCGGAAGCCGACGCCCTGCACGCGGCCGCCGACGACCAGGCGAACAACGCGCCGCTCGCTCATGACAGGAACATCTCCTTGTCCACCGACTGCACATAGTCAGGAGGCAGCGACCAGTCGCGCGCCGCGGACAGCACAAGGTCGCGATACTGCGGCCGCGGACGTCCCGGCCGCGCGTCGTTCGCTACATAGACCAGCGCGCGCAAAAGCTTGTCATCCCAATGCACCGGCAGGATCGCGTGCTGATAAAGACCGTCGCCGATCGCCTCATAGGCGTCGAGCGAAACGAGATCGCGCGCCGCGATCCGCCACAGCACGCCATGCACGACCGAATTGCGCTTGCGGGCGACCGAGCCATAGCCGCCATGCGCGATGAAGAAACGATGGTCTTTCAGGAGAGCGGGCCCGAGCGCCTCGGCGCGCGGGCAGAGCTTCGCCATATGCGCGCGGTCCATGTTGGAGCCGTAGGCGAAATAGTGACGCATCGGTTGACCTCGTCATCCCGGCCGAGCGCGCAGCGCGAGAGCCGGGATCGTTCTCCAACAAGCAAACGGTCCCGGCTCGCACCACGCCTTACGGCGTGGCTTGGCCGGGACGACAACTATTGAAACTCCACAATCGCCGCGTCGACCGCAACGCTGTCGCCGGGTTTGACATGGATCGTTTTCACCGTGCCGTCCCGCTCGGCGCGCAGCACGTTCTCCATCTTCATGGCCTCGACGATCGCGAGCGCCTCGCCGGCCTGCACCGCCTGCCCCGGCGCCACCGCAATCGACAGCACCAGCCCCGGCATCGGGCTCTTCACGACCTTGTCCGAACCGGCGGACGTCTTCTCCGGCATCAGGCTCGCCAACGCCGCCTCGCGCGTGGTGTACACATAAACCTTCTCGCGCGAGCCGCGATGGCTGAGCACGAACCCGTTCGCCATCGGCCGCACATGGACCGTCACCTCGCGTCCGTCGATCAGCCCGCGCCAGACCGGATCGCCGGGCTTCCAGTGCGATTGCAAGACCAGCACGCGCTTCTTCTTGCCTTCCGTGATACGCACGGCAAAAGCGTCCTCCTGCCGCGCGACCTCAAGCTCGATTTCCTTGTTGCCCACGCGCACCACACGGTTCTTCTCACGCGTCACGGGGCGCCCGGTGAGCTGGCCCGAGATACGGCGCTTGCGCTCGCCATAGACATGGTCGAGCGCCGCCCCCACCGCCGCGAGCGTCAGCAACCCTTCCCCCTCCGGCGCGGCGCCCCTGAACCCGTCGGGAAATTCCTCGACGATGAAGCCGGTCGAAAGCGCCCCCTTGCGGAAGCGCCCGGACTGCATGACGGCAGCGAGAAACGGCACGTTGTGCTCGACGCCTTCAATCGCGAACGCATCGAGCGCGTCGGCCTGGGCGTCGATCGCGCCGGCGCGATCGGCCGCGTGGGTTACGAGCTTGGCCGCCATCGGGTCGTAGAACATCGAGATTTCGCCGCCTTCGACAACACCCGTATCGACGCGCACCGTCGCCGCGCCTCGCTTGCCTTCCTCCGGCGGCCGGTAGCGCACGAGCCGGCCGATGGACGGCAGGAAACCGCGGAACGGATCCTCGGCATAAATGCGGCTTTCCATGGCCCAGCCGTTGCGCTTCACGTCGCTTTGCTTGATCGCGAGCTTCTCGCCCGCGGCGACGCGGATCATTTGCTCGACCAGATCAATACCGGTCACCAGCTCCGTCACCGGATGCTCGACCTGCAGCCGCGTATTCATTTCGAGGAAGTAGAAACTCCTGTCCTGCCCGGCGACGAACTCGACCGTGCCCGCGCTGTCGTAGTTGACGGCCTTCGCGAGGGCGACGGCCTGCGCGCCCATCGCTGCGCGCGTCTTTTCATCCAGCAAAGGCGACGGCGACTCCTCGATCACCTTCTGGTTGCGCCGCTGGATCGAGCATTCGCGCTCGTTCAGGTGGATGACGTTGCCGTGCTTGTCGCCGAGCACCTGGATTTCGATATGGCGCGGATTGACGATGAATTTTTCGATGAACACCCGGTCGTCGCCGAACGAGGACTTCGCTTCGGATTTCGCGCGTGCAAACCCTTCTGCGACTTCCGCCGCACTCGCAGCGGTCCGCATGCCCTTGCCGCCTCCGCCCGCCGATGCCTTGATCATCACCGGATAGCCGATCTCATTCGCGATCTTCACCGCGTGTTGGTCGTCCTCGATCACGCCGAGGAAACCGGGCACGGTCGAAACCTTGGCCTTGGCGGCGAATTTCTTGCTTTCGATCTTGTCGCCCATCGCTTCGATGGCGTGGACATTCGGGCCGATGAAGACGATGCCCGCCTTTTCTAGCGCGCGCGCGAATTCCGCGCGCTCCGAGAGAAAGCCGTAACCGGGATGCACTGCCTCCGCGCCCGTTTGCTTGCAGGCGTCGATGATTTTCTCGATGACGAGATAGGACTGCGCGGCAGGCGCGGGGCCGATGTTCACCGCCTCGTCGGCCATGCGCACATGCAGCGCATTCGCATCGGCGTCGGAATAGACCGCGACGGCTGCGATCCCCATCCGCTTCGCCGTCTTCATCACCCGGCAGGCGATCTCGCCGCGGTTCGCGATCAGGATTTTCTTGAACATGCCCGGCCCGGTTCGCGGAATAAGAGCCTAGGATTTGCGGGGGCGACCGGGGAAAGTCAATCGAACGTCACAGGCCGAGCAGGAACGGGATCGGACCGGCCGCTGCGATCAACGGGACAGCCATGCCGAACGCAAGCGGCAGCGCATAGCTCCGGCCCGCGATCGCATGGCCGAACACGACCTTGAACAGGCTGTTCGAGGCGTTCGCCACCACCACTGCGATCCCGGCGATGGCCGGGTCGAGTGCGCCCTGTCCAAGCTGCGACATCGAATAGGCGATGGAGTCGGTGTCGGCGACACCGGCGATGAAGGACGCGGCGAGTGCGCCGGCAGAGCCGAAATATTCCGTGGCGCCGCCGCTCACGAACTTCACGACGGCCAGGATGGCCGCCAGCGCCAGCACCTCGCGCAGCGAGAACGGATTGCGCAGATTGAGCGTGCCCTTCGATTTCGCGCCCAGCTTGTTGCGGGCGAGCCAGTACGCCATCGCCAGCGAAACGACCGCGCCGATCAAAAGCGGCGGCGCGGCATAGAACGCGACCGTCGTGTTCAGGACGGCGATGAGAACGATGGAGCGCAGGAAGGATACGCCGGTCGCGAGCGTCGTGCTGGCCGCGAGCAATCGCGGATCCGCCTCGCCCTTCGCCGCGCGCCGTGCCGACGTCAGATTGACGGCCGTGGAAGAAACCACGCCGCCCGCCGCCGCCGCGATCAGCACGCCATGTCCCGCGCCGAAGCGCTTCATCGCCACATAGCCGAGGAAGGAGACGCCCGCGAGAACGACCGCGAGCAGCCAGACCTGCCGGAAATTGATGCCGCCGAACGGCCCGTAGTCTTCGTCAGGAATGATCGGCAACGCGATGAACGTCATCGCCGCGAGCACGATGGCCGAGCGCAGCTCCGGCCATGTGACGCGCGCGAGCGCGCCGTGCAGTCCCTCGCGCGCGGCCAACACGCCCACCATCGCAACGGCCGCCGCCGCAGCGACGATCTCGTCGCCGAACAGCACATAGACGCCGAGCGCGAAGGTCGCGATCGCCGCCATGACCGTCGTGGCGCCGAAGGTCTTCTCGTGCTCCAGTTCGCGCATCCGATAGACCGCGAATACGCTGGAGAACACCGCGAGCCCCACGGCGATCACGATGGCGGCGGCGATGGGATCGTTCAGCACCTTCGCAATCGCGCCGACGACCCCGCCGAGCAATCCGATGAGCGTGAAGGTACGGATGCCGGCCGTGCGCATCCCCGGATGAGACTTGCGTTCGCGCCAGCCGCGCTCGACCCCGACCAAGAGGCCGATGGCGGTCGCAATCGTGAGATGTTGCAGGACTTCAAAATCCAAGGGCGGCCCCGGCTGCAATGCTTCAATCTACCCGGCGTACCCGACGCGCGGAAGGACAGCCTTCGGACCCGGCCCTAGCGGACTTCCACCCTCACCTGGATGTTCGCGCAGGCGGACTTCTCGCCGTCCTGCCGGCAAAAGGCAAAGGCGAATGCATCGGGCCCCCGGTAGCCGGGATTGGAACGATAGTAGGCGCCCGAAGTTCCGTGCACCCGCACGCCGCCATAAAGCGGATGCGCGGTGATCTCGTTCACGTCGATGACGATCTTGTCGCGCAGCGGAAACTGCACGCGGCAGTCCTTCCCGCTCGACACCATCATGCGCACGATCTGCTCGGCGTTGAACTCGACCGTGTTGCGGTAGATGACGCATTCCGCACCCGCCGCAGGTTGCGCGCCGAGCGCGATGCCGGCGAGTACGAAGCCCGAAAGAAAGCGCTTCATCGTTCGCTCACGCCGCGCGGGTCATGAACGGGTCCGCGCCAGACTCCGCGTCCCCCTGCCCGGTGAAGAACTGCAACAACTCGAATTCCACCGCGGTCGGTCGACCGTCGCGCATGATGCGCGTCGCGAGCCATGCCGTCTCTTCCGGTCCAAGCGGCATCGCCTGTCCCTCGCCGCGCGGAAATTCCGATTGCCGCGCGAGCGCCATGCCGCGCGACGGCACGTTGTGCCCCGTCTCGGCGATCAGATGATGCGCCACCGCCTTGAAGAACAGGTCGTCGAAATCCGTGTCGTTCGCCCCGCTCGCCGTCAGGTCGTGCAGATCGAAGAGCGCTTCGGCTTCCTCGCGTGTCACCGGGCGCGTGGAGAATCCAGCGCAGCCGAGCACGACGCGCCGCACAAGTGCCGCGGTCTCGGAATCGATGGTTCGGCTAAACGGCAAGCGAACGCTGCTCGCCGGCCGGCGGCTCGCAAGCACGGCCGAGCGCACCTGCCGAATGGCGAAGGCCGCGAGTTGCGGCGGCACATCCTGCGCGGATTCAATCAGGCGCAGGAGAACGGAAAAGCCGCTCGCGGTAACCGTGTGCCTGCCCTTTCGGAGCGCGCCCATCAACCAGGCCGACTTGTCCGTGTCGACGACTTCAAAGGGCGACTGACGGCGCACCAGATGATCGGCGATGCTGGCCGCGAAAAACTCGGTCCATCCCGGCGTCGCCTCGGTGAGCGACAGGTCGAAGGCGATCAGTTCTTCCGCTTCCTCGCGCGTGCCGATGCCGTCGGCATAGACTTCCTGCAGGAGCGCGATCACGTCGGCGGAGTCGATCGGCCGCCCCCCGGTTCGCGTCAGCCCGGCCGATTGCGGATCGAATGGTCTCATTGGCGCCCTTCCCCCGAAACTGGCGCCAGCCTGCGGCTTTTATGGTTACTATTTGGCTAATAGGTTCCATGCGCCCCAGGCATATCCCCGCTATTGCGGCCCGCCCGCCACACTCCTAATTCGGGCTAGCGCAAGGAGACCTCGATGGCAGGCAACGGCAGCAACCCCGGCAAGTCGGCTGGCATCCACCACATCACCGCGATCGCGGGCGAGCCGAAGCGGCATGTCGCCTTCTATCGCGAGCTGCTCGGCCTCCGCATGGTCAAGCGCACCGTCAATTTCGACGATCCCACAACATGGCACCTCTACTACGGCGACGAGATCGGCACGCCCGGCACGGCGCTGACCTTCTTCGTCTGGAATCAACTGCCCCCCGGCCATCACGGCGCGGGCGAGCCGCAGGAGATTTCCTTTAGCGTACCCGAATCGAGTTTAGCGTTCTGGCGCAAGCGACTCATCGAGAAGGGAATTGCGCTGAAGGATGCGGCCCGTTTCGGTGAAGAGGTCATCGCCTTCGAGGATGCCGACGGCCATAAGCTCGAGATCGTGGGCGCGAAAGGCGCGGAGTCGATTCCCGGCTGGTCGAATGGCGACGTGCCCGCCGAACATGCGATCCGCGGCTTTCACGGCATCACGCTCGAGGTGAGCAACCCGGCGCTGACGGCGCGCGTCCTCAATCAGGTGTTTGGCTTCGAGCCGGACGGCACCGAAGGCAATCGCCACCGCTTCCGCTCCGGCGCAGGCCCTGTTGGCAACGTGGTCGACCTGCGCGTCACGCCCGGAGCGGTTCGCGCCAGCCAGGGCATCGGCACGGTCCATCATGTCGCCTTCCGCGCCACCGGCGACGAACAGGAAATGGAATTCCGCCGCCGCGCACTCGAAATCGGCTTGCGCCCCACCGATCAGGTGCCGCGCCACTATTTCCGTTCGGTCTATTTCCGCGAACCGAACGGCGTGCTGTTCGAGGTCGCGACCGACGATCCCGGTTTCATGGTGGACGAGCCGAAGGAGAAGCTCGGCAAACAGCTCCTGCTGCCGCCCTGGTACGAGCCGCGCCGGAAACAGATCGAGGCGGCGCTGCCCGCGCTGGAATAACTCCGGACGTATCACACGCAAAGAATGTGATACGTTTTTCCGATCTGGCCGTGGATGTGAATTACCCTATATAGAATCCAACGGCTCGCTCCCGGGCCGAACCGCAGGGAGTTTCCCATGGCATTAGCGCTTGGCGACACCGCGCCCGATTTCGAGGCGCAGACCACCGAAGGCAAAATCCGTTTCCACGACTGGATCGGCGACAAATGGGCGGTGCTCTTTTCGCACCCGAAGGATTTCACGCCGGTCTGCACCACCGAGCTTGGCTACATGGCGCGCATCAAGCCGGAGTTCGACAAGCGTGGCGTCAAGATCATCGGCCTCTCCGTCGATCCCGTCGACAACCACGCCAAGTGGGCGAAGGACATCGAAGAGACGCAGGGCTTCGGTCCGAACTATCCGATGATCGGCGACACGGACCTGTCGATCTCGAAAGCCTGGGGAATGCTGCCCGCCGACGCCGGCAACACGTCCGAAGGCCGCACGGCGGCCACGAACCAGACCGTGCGCAACGTCTTCGTCATCGGGCCGGACAAGAAGATCAAGCTCATCCTTGTTTATCCGATGACCACCGGCCGCAACTTCGATGAAGTGCTGCGCGTGATCGACAGCCTCCAGCTCACGGCGAAGCACAAGGTCGCAACGCCCGCGCAATGGAAACAGGGCGAGGACGTCATCATCGCCGGCTCCGTCACCGACGACGACGCGAAGAAGACCTACCCGAACGGCTGGAAGTCGCCAAAGCCCTATATTCGAATTGTACCTCAGCCGCACTGACGGCGGCGCGAGAGCTCTCTACAATAAGGCGCGGCGTGAGCCGCGCCTTTTGCTTGGAAAAGATCATGCAAACCGATATCGGATTCGTTCATCGCTTCGTCCCCGCCGAAACGCCGGGCAAGGCTCCACTTCTGCTCTTGCACGGCACCGGCGGAAACGAGAACGATCTCCTTCCGCTTGGTCAGCAACTATCGCCCGGCGCCGCCCTGCTCTCGCCGCGCGGCAAGGTACTCGAGAACGACATGCCACGCTTCTTCAAGCGGCACGGCGAAGGCGTGTTCGATCTGGACGACCTGCACATGCGGACGGAAGAACTCGCGAAATTTCTCGATGCCGCACGCGCTCACTACAAGATCGAGAAGCCCATCGCGCTCGGATTTTCCAATGGCGCCAATATCGCCTGGTCGCTGATGCTCGCGAATCCCGATGCGCTCGCGGGCGCGGTCCTGCTGCGCGGCATGTTGCCGTTCGACCCGCCGCCCGGCGCTTCGCTCAACGGCACGCCGGTACTGATCATCAACGGCAACATGGACCCGATCGTCCCACCCGCGACGCACGAACATCTCGCCGCAACGTTGAAGTTGCGCGGCGCGGACGTTCGCTACGAAATCCTGCCCACCAGCCACCAGCTCACGCGGCAGGATCTCGCGCTCGTCGCCGACTGGCTCAAGGACCGCTGATCCCTTGCTTCCGCATCGCTGGATCGGCGACACTCCGCCGGTCAAACGGGGAGCAGGCAAGATGGACGTGCGCGCGGCGGTGGCGGTGGCGGCAGGCAAGCCGCTTGAGGTGACGACGGTCCAGCTCGAAGGTCCCAAGGCCGGCGAGGTCATGGTCGAGATCAAGGCGACCGGCGTCTGTCACACCGACGAATTCACGCTCTCCGGCGCCGATCCCGAAGGCATCTTCCCGTCGATCCTCGGGCACGAAGGCGCGGGCATCATCGTCGACGTCGGGCCGGGTGTGACCAGCGTCAAGAAGGGCGATCACGTCATCCCGCTCTACACGCCGGAATGCCGCCAGTGCCCGTCGTGCCTCTCGCGCAAGACCAATCTCTGCACCGCGATCCGCGCCACGCAGGGACAGGGCCTGATGCCCGACGGCACCTCGCGCTTCTCGATCGAGGGCAAGAAGCTGCATCACTACATGGGCACCTCGACCTTCGCGAACTTCACCGTGCTGCCCGAGATCGCCGTCGCGAAAGTCCGCGAGGACGCCCCGTTCGACAAGATCTGTTACATCGGCTGCGGCGTCACCACCGGCATCGGCGCGGTGCTGAACACCGCCAAGGTCCAGCCCGGCGCGAAGGCCATCGTTTTCGGCCTTGGCGGCATCGGCCTCAACGTCATTCAGGGCCTGCGTCTCGCCGGCGCCGACATGATCATCGGCGTCGACCTCAACCCCGACCGCAAGGCGTGGGGCGAGCGCTTCGGCATGACGCACTTCGTGAACTCAAAGGAAGTCGGCAAGGACCTCGTCCCGCATCTCGTGAACATGACCAAGACACCCGCCGACCAGATCGGCGGCGCCGACTACACCTTCGATTGCACCGGCAATATCCAGGTGATGCGCGCCGCTTTGGAAAGCTGCCATCGCGGCTGGGGCGAGAGCATCATCATTGGTGTGGCACCGGCGGGCGCGGAAATTTCCACCCGTCCCTTCCAGCTCGTCACCGGCCGCGTCTGGAAAGGCACGGCCTTCGGCGGCGCCAGAGGCCGCACCGACGTGCCGAAAATCGTCGACTGGTACATGGACAAGAAAATCGAGATCGACCCGATGATCACCCACACGATGCCGCTCGCCGACATCAACAAGGGCTTCGATCTCATGCACAAGGGCGAGTCGATCCGCAGCGTCGTGCTGTTCTAGAGCGCATGGAACTGGCGCTTACCGGCGCGCGTTCTCTCGCGCCGGAGCGTTCATGCTGGAATACATCACGACCGAGCTACTTCTTTACATGCTGCTCGGCCTTGCGGCGCAGTTGGTTGATGGCGCGCTCGGCATGGCTTACGGCCTTATCGTCACTTCAGTGCTGCTGGCGACCGGGCAGCCGCCGGCCGTCGCGAGCGCCGCGGTTCACGCAGCCGAAGTCGTGACCACAGGCCTCGCCGGCGCATCGCATGTCTGGCACAAGAACGTTGACTGGAAGCTCTTCTTCCGTCTCGCACCCGCGGGCGTGATCGGCGGCGCGCTCGGCGCCTACGTCCTCGTCGGTCTGCCCGAAACCTGGGTGAAGATCTTTGTCAGCGTCTATCTGCTGGCCCTGACCATCGTCATCACGCGCCGCGTGATCGCCGAACCGAAGAAATCGAAGAAACGGCACCGCCGTCCCGGCAAGGAAATTCAGGCGATCCCCATCGGCGCGGCCGGCGGCTTTTTCGATGCCATCGGCGGCGGCGGCTGGGGGCCGATCGTCACGTCGACTCTCATCGTGCGCGGCGATCATCCGCGCCAGAGCATCGGCTCGTCGTCCCTTTCGGAGTTCTTTGTCACCGTCGCCGTATCGGCCGCCCTCTTCGTCTCCCTCGATTTCATGAAATATCTGACGATCGTCGTCAGTCTCATCATCGGCGGTGCAATCGGCGCACCCTTCGCGGGCTGGTTCAGCAGGATTATCCCGATGCGCTGGCTGATGATCCTGGTGGCCATCGTCATCGCGATCCTCGCCGCCGCCAATATCGGTCAGATCATCTACGGCGCCCTCACCTGATCCGTCCTGCGGAACGCGCGGGACTGGCACCGCCGCCTGCGCCCGCTGTATGCTCGCGTGCGTTTTGATTGCGGAGGTTGGCGGTGTCCATTGAAGGCGTGAAGAAATTTCTCGAAGGCGATCAGTCGCACTTTTCAAAGCACATCGGCCTCAAGATCACTTCGTACTCGCCCGAGAAGATCGAAGGCGAGGTGAAGACCGAGCCGCATCACTCGAACCGGGCCGGGTTGATGCATGGCGGCGCGATCATGACCATGGCCGATACCATGGGCGGCCTCGGCACCACGGCCAATCTCCCCGAAGGCGCGGGCACCGTCACCATCGAGAGCAAGACCAACTTCTTTGCCGGCATCCCGATCGGCGACACCGCCCGCGCGGAATGCACGCCGCTCCATCGCGGGCGCACGACGATGGTCTGGCAGACGCGGATCACGCGCGGCGACGGCAAGCTCGCCGCGATTGTGACGCAAACGCAGCTCGTGATCGCGCCGGGCGAACGGCCGACAGGCGGAAGGAAATAGCGCGCGCTATCCGCGCGCCGGAGTCGGATTCCAGTTCACGAGGAATACGCCCGCCCCGCACGCCGCCATGCCGGCGAGCGCGAGCGCCTCAAGCCGTTCGCCGAACAGGAAATAGGACATCAGCGCGGTGACGGGCGGCACCAGATAGAACAGGCTCACAAGCCTCGTCGCCGTCGTCCGCCGGATCAACCAGTAGAATAAGTAAATTGCGCCCCATGACAGGACGAGGCTGAGCCAACCGAGCGCGAAGATGAATTCGCCTGTCCATTGCACCGCGCGTGTCTCGAACACCAGCGCGCCAACGCCGCAGAACACGAGCGCCGCCGCGTATTGCACCGGCAGCGCGCCGCGCAGGTCGCCGCCGCCGTGCCGTTTCTGATAGAGCGTGCCGACCGTGACGCCGATGAGCGCGACCGTGATCGTGACCCATGCAAGCCCGGACGATGCTCCGTCGCCGAAGCGCCCCTCCACAACGAAATAGACACCGATGAGCCCGAGCACGAGCCCGGCCCATTGCAGCGGCCGCACGGCCTCGCCAAGCCAGCGGCTGGCGAGCGTGGACGTGAGGATCGGCTGCAATCCCACGAGAAGCGCCGCAATGCCCGCGGGCATCCCCTCATGGATCGCGATGAAAACGCCCGAGAGATAGAGCCCGTGCAGCAGCACGCCGCTGACGATGTTGTGCCCGATCGCAGCACCCCGCGGCCACTCCGCCCGCACCGCAAGCGCAAAGAGACCGAGCATCGGAAACACCAAGCCGAAGCGCAGCGAAAGGAAGGTCAAGGGCTCCACATACGGCAGCCCGAATTTCGCGCCGATAAAGCCGGTGCTCCAGAGCAGCACGAAGCCCGCCGGCGCAACCGCGATGGCGATATCGTCGAGGCGGCGCGGCGCAGGCCGATTCATGGGAAGGCTTGTGGCGAAGCACGCCCGCTTTGTACATGCGTCCCGCCACATGCGGCCCATGCACAGGCCACGCACCCGCGGGGTCGACGCCCGCGCCGCGACCGTTTAAGCATCGGCCCCGGCGCCGCAGGGCGCCGTTCGTATGCCGGCAAAGACCGGCTGCTTGAGGAAGGACGCGCCCTTGATCGACCTCTACACCTGGACCACGCCCAACGGCCGCAAGGTCTCCATCGCCCTCGAAGAAATGGGCCTGCCCTACGAAGTTCACTCGGTCGACATCGGCAAGGACGAACAGTTCAAGCCGGAATTCCTGAAGATCAGTCCCAACAACCGCATTCCCGCCATCGTCGACCGCGACAACGGCCTGTCGCTGATGGAGTCGGGCGCGATCCTGATCTACCTCGCGGACAAGACCGGTAAGTTCCTGCCCAGGAACGGCGAGGCGCGCTACCGCGTCATCGAGTGGCTGATGTGGCAGATGGGCGGCCCAGGCCCCATGCTCGGGCAGGTCCATCACTTCGTGAAATTCAATCCCGGCAAGGCGCCCTATGCCGAGGAACGCTACCTGAAAGAAGGCAACCGCCTCTATGGCGTGCTGAACAAGCGCCTCGAAGGCCGCGAGTTCGTCGCCGATGAATATTCCATCGCCGACATGGCGATCTGGCCGTGGCTGTCGCGCTTCGAGTGGCAGCAGATCGACATGAAGCAGTTCCCCAACGTCAAGCGCTGGTACGAGACGATCGCCAAGCGGCCCGCCGTGCAGCGCGGCTATCAGGTGCCGAAAAACACCGGGGACATCCCGATGCCGTGACGGCATCGCCGTTCGGACCGTTTCGATGAAACTGGCGAGCTTCCGCTATCGCGACCGCGACCGGATCGGTTTCTCGATCGACGGTTTTCTGGTCGACCTGGCCGATGTGGCGAAGGCGATCGGCGTCCCGCCGCTCCCCGCCGACATGATGGCGCTGATCGAATCCGGCGAACAGGGCGCGCGCATCCTCGCGGCATCCGCCGCCTATGTTGCGAACAATCCCGATGTTGTGGAAGGCATCGACCCGTCGGAAATCGAATGGCATCCGCCGGTACGCAGGCCGTCGAAGATTCTGGGTATCGCGCTGAATAATTCGGCGAGCGACGAGCGCAAGATCAGCGCGCCCGACCATCCCCTCTTTTTCATCAAGCCGGCGTCGTCGCTGGTCGGCCACAAGGGCGACATCGTCGT
>Ga0307505_10002549_pt1 | contig 12532 bp, 12 predicted proteins | sample 23_S_MG_FD_202183 | JGI IMG/M metagenome (GOLD analysis project Ga0307505, IMG submission 202183) | Soil microbial communities from Populus trichocarpa stands in riparian zone in the Pacific Northwest, United States - 23_S | ecosystem: Environmental > Terrestrial > Soil > Riparian zone > Trees...
CCCGAAACCTGGCGGAGAAGCTCTTGAGACGTCTCCGCTCTGCCGCGGTGGCACCACACACGGTGACCATCACCGCCGGGGCGGCCGGCGGCCCAGACCGGACGAGGGTTTGGCGCTCGGCAGACCCATTCACCGAGCGTGCCCTGACCGACCGGGTGTGGTGGCAGCTGCGGGCATGGGTGGAGACGTCGGGGGTGCCCGGGGGGATATCGAGTCTGCGCATCGTTCCCGACGACCTGTCGGGGGAGGGTCGTCAGTTGAGTCTGCTCAGCGACGAGTCGTCACACATCGAGTCCGAGCGTGCCCTGGCGCGAGCCCAGGCGATGCTCGGCCCCGACGGAGTCCTCCAGGCGCGTGCCCAGGGTGGGCGAATGCCCGCGGAGCGGGTGGCCTGGTCCCGTTGGGGGGAGCCGGAGACCGCGGAGGAGAGGTCGGCCGCATCTCCATGGCCGGGCTCAACGCCTGCTCCTTCTCCGGCCCTGGTGCCTCCCCGTCTCGACCCGATCGAGGTGGAATGGGACGGGGGGATGCCGACCAGGGTTCGTCTCGGCTCGAGATGGGAGCCGGTCCTCACCTGGAGCGGCCCCTGGCGTCTCAGCGGCCGCTGGTGGGCAGGGGAGAGGGACGCCGACCGCTACCAACTGGTCACCTCGGTGGGCGCCTTCCTCTGCGTCGTGGCCGGGGGACGGGCCTACCTGGCCGGCGTCTACGACTGAACTCCGTTCTGTGAAGATCCTTCGCGAAGGGGTCGCGACAGATCTTCACAGAACGGTGTCACTGAACCGGGCCGCCCAAGAGTCCGATTGCATCGGACTCAAACCCGATTTCATCGCCCAAGAGTCCGATCGCATCGGACTCAAACCCGATTTCATCGGGCGGAGACTCGTTTGGCGATGATCTCGCGGACCTGGTCGCGCACCTCGTCGGTATTGGCCTGGGTCATCCCGGCGGTCTCGATGGGGGCGTCGATGATCGCGGTCACCGGACCTCCCTTGAACCAAGGCTTTCCAGGCACAGCCGCCTCGTAGGTCCCGTGTATAGACAGCGGAAGGATGGGGAGCTGGCTGGCGATGGCAATGGTGAAGGCACCCTTCTTGAACGGTTTCATCACCCCGTCGCGTGGCCTGGTCCCCTCGGGGTAGATGATCAGGCTGCGATTGTGGGCGAGGAGCTCCTTGGCCTGCCGGTTTACCGAGGTATGTACCGATGAGCGCGCTGCCCGGTCTACCTCGATGTTCCCCACAGCTCTCATCGCTTGGGCAAGGAGGGGGATGCGGAACAGCTCCTTCTTGGCGAGATAACGGATGGGCAGGGGCACCGCGAGGAAGCACACCATGATGTCCAGCGTCGAGAGATGGTTGGCAACCACCACATAGGACCTCTCGGAGTCGATGTGCTCACCTCCTTCGATCGTGACGGTCGTTCCCGACGCCCAAAGCCACATCCTGGCCCACCATCGGATGATTGACTCGATGGCGGGTGATGTCGGCCGGACCAAGGCCAGGGTGAGAGTCAGGACTGCGCCGACAATGGTGGCGACGATCCCAACGGTCCAGGTGAGAAGGGATCGGAGAATCGTCCGGGGCCAATGCATCAGGCGGCGAGGCTAGTGATCTGACCGGTCGGTGCCTTTCGGGTTTAGCCTCGCCATCGTGAACAAGGCAACGCTCCGTGAGCGGATCAGGGCCGATGGCCCGGTCGACCCCGAGTCGAGCCAGGCAGTGGCCGCTCGGGTCTACGCATGGATGGCCCCTCAGCTCCCCGGGACGGTGACCGCCTTCCTGGCGATGCCGGGGGAGGTAGACGTGAAAGCCCTGTTCGCCCGGCTTCCCGGGTGGCGATGGGTGCTGCCCCGAGTCGAGTCGGATCGTTCGATGACGTTTCGAGATCGCGATGCTCCCCGCGAGACCCATCGTTTCGGCATGGAACAACCCGCAGACGTCGGGCCGGTGATCCCGATCCCCGAGATCGACGTCTTTCTCACACCCGGGCTCGCCTTCGACATGCGTGGCGGGAGGCTCGGCAATGGTGGGGGCTTCTACGACCGGGTTCTCGCCGCCCGCCGCGCCGATTCGGCAGCGGTCGGGATAACGGTGGGGAGACGGGTTGTCGACGCGGTCCCGATGGAGGAGCACGACCAGTGGGTCGACTGGCTGGCCACCGAGTCGGGTGTCATCCGTTGCTCGCCCAGCCGCTGACGCCATCGATCGTGATCACGATGGCTGGGCCGATGGGCGGCTCATCCTCGTACTGGCCATATTTGGTCACGAGGGCGCTGCGGGCTGATTCCCACAGATCGCCTTGCTCGTGGATCTCTGCCCTCCCGTCGAAACGCGCCCAGCGGAGGTGCCGCCAGTCTTCGGACCACTCGTCGACGAGAAGTGCCACGCGAGGTTCGGCCCTTATGTTGGCGAGACGTTGCAGTCTGGTGGTCGTCTTCGGTTTGTGATCGATCATCGTCACTACGGATTGGTCGAGGAGGGCGAAGGTCACTGGGACGATGTGGGGTCTGCCGTCAGGGCGAATGGTGGCGAGCCGTCCCACCCGGCTCCTCCCGAGCAGGGCGAGGGCTTCAGTGTGTTCCATCGGCATCGAGCAACGGCCCGACGGTGCGCCATGCGGTTTCGGCCCAGCGGGCGTGGCCGGCTGCGCTGACGTGGAACAAGTCGGAAGCCCAGAGGGAGCGATCACTGTGCCAGACACGCACGTCGTCGCTCCTCTGGTCGACCACAGCGGTCCCGTGCGCCGCAGCCACCTTCCAGTGGACTGCGTCGAAGCGATGGGAGCGCCGTTCGAAGATGAGGCTGAGGGGTGGATGGAGACGGGGGATGGTCTCGAGCCGCCCCACCCCGCTCTGGACCACGACTGCCCCGGTGGCGGCCAATTGCCCGATGAGCTGGTCGAGGTTGGCAGCGAAGCGACGCAGGGGCACACCCTTGATCACGTCGTTGGCGCCGACGGACACGAACACGACGTCGGGGGAGAACGCGATGGCGTCCTCGAGTTGGTTCGCGATGACGTCGTGAGCCATGGAGCCACCGACGGCGAACGACTCGAGAACGACGTGCCGGGTCGCTGCCATGCGAGAACAAATGAGGGACACCCAGATCTCGTGGGCGCCGGCGACACCGGGTGCGGTCACAGAGGAATCGCCGAGCACTGCGACTTTCATGATGGGGAGATCGGGATCGCCGAACTCTCCCGACGGGTCGAAGTCTTCCAGCCGAGGTGTGGGCCGGAGCACTGCATAGGCGGCTTCGGCTGCGATCACCGTTGCACCGATCACGAAGGCGCGACGAATCAGCTTCCTGACCATGTTGTCATTGTGCCAGCGAGCGCCGGAAGCGCTAGCCGCTGGCGGCGCGCTCGATGCGCTGCCTGAGCCCGAAACGGCCTTTGGGCTCGGTGAGATCGATGATGGCTCCGATGGTGTCCGAGAAGGTGGACGGGTCATCTGGATAGAACTCGAAGTTCTCGCCCGAGATGTCGAGGGAGAACTTGTAGATCGAGGTGCGCTCGGCTGTGATGTTCTGCAGGGCCCACGATCCCACGTGGAGACGTCCCGCGGACACACGGAAGCGACCGTCGCCGACATCGATCAGCACGTTGCTGGGCTCGAGATGAGGCCCCTGAAGCCGCCCTGTGAATTGCGCCATTCCAGAACCCAATCTAGTCGAGAATCAGGGGAGGGGAATAGCTGACTTGATCGCGGGCCTCGAACACCCCCTATGACTAGTCATTTTCCGCCTCTCCGCCGGCCACAGGGTCACCTGCCAGTCGCCTGATCGGGCTCAGAAGTTCGATGAGGACGTCCAGGCGCGAGTCGTCCAGCCCTACCCCGGCGAACACCTCGTTGACGGCGGCCGTAGCCGGGTCGAGCCGGTCGGTCCCGGCCGGGAGAAGGACGGCGAGGACTATCCGGCTGTCGACGGTGTCGGGCTCTCGGCGGATCAGACCGTCGCGTTCGAGACGTTTCACAGCGCTGGTGACACTTGCGGGGTGCACCTGGAGACGATCGCTGATCTTGCCCATGGGGAGACGACCTGAGCGACTGAAGCCGAGGAGACGGAGGATCTCGAAGCGGGCGAAGGTGAGGCCGAGTGGAGCCAGCGCCTCCTCGACTCGGCCGGCGAGTATCTGCTGGACACGAGTGAGGGTGGTGACTGCGGCCATCCCGGTGGCGGCCTCCTCCCACCCATGAGCCAGCCATTGACGTCTCGCTTCGGCGATGGGATCACTGATCGATGTTCTCGAACTGGTCATTTCCTTTGACATCAAAGTATTCGTTCCATATCCTGATAGCAAGCATGTCCGAACAAGAATTGGCCAACAAGGTCAGGTTCGTGACCGCCACCAGCCTCTTCGACGGTCACGACGCATCGATCAACATCTTCCGCAGGATCCTCCAGGCTTCAGGCGCCGAGGTGATCCATCTCGGTCACAACCGCAGTGCCCTCGACATCGTCGACGCCGCCATCCAGGAAGACGCCCATGCCATCGCGGTCACTTCGTACCAGGGCGGGCACATGGAGTTCTACCGGTACCTGCGTGACCTCTTCGTGGAGCGGGGAGCAACCGAGATCCGGCTCTTCGGGGGTGGGGGAGGGACCATCCTCCCCGACGAGGGCGCCGAACTGGCCGACTACGGCATTACCCGGATCTACTCACCTGACGACGGACGCCACCTTGGCCTCACCGGAATGGTCGCCGACATGCTCTCCCTGTCCGACTACCCGATCGGTGAGCTCGACCCCGGTCTCGACCTCGACACCCTGACGACGGACAGCCCGGCCGTGGTGGCCCGTCTCATCTCGGCAGCGGAGAACTACGGGGACAAGTACGACGACATCTGGGAGCAGATCGAGGAGCGTGCGCGCCGTTCGGACTCACCCGTCATAGGGGTCACCGGGACCGGAGGCTCGGGCAAGTCGAGCCTGGTCGACGAGCTGGTACGGCGGATGCTCGCCGACTTCGACGACCTGCGTGTCGCTGTCCTCTCGGTCGACCCGTCGAAGCGTCGCTCGGGAGGTGCCCTCCTCGGTGATCGGATCAGGATGAACTCGCTTCCCCACCCACGTGCCTACATGCGGTCGCTGGCCACCCGTCAGGCCAACCTCGCCTTGTCGCCACACGTCGCCCGCACCCTGGACATCGTCAAGGCGGCCGGGTACGACGTCGTGATCCTGGAGACCTCGGGGATCGGCCAGTCGGACACCGAGATCGTCGACTTCTCCGATCTCTCCATGTACGTGATGACGCCTGAGTACGGAGCGGCCACCCAACTCGAGAAGATCGACATGCTCGACTTCGCCGACCTCGTCGTCATCAACAAGGCCGACAAGCAGGGGGCCGACGATGCCCTCCGCGATGTGCGCAAGCAGTACAAGCGAAACCGGCTTGCCTTCGACAGCGCCGACGAGGACTTGCCGGTGTACCTGACTGTCGCCTCCGATTTCAACGACCCGGGCACCAACCGGTTCTACAGGGCCTTGGTCTCGAGGCTGGACCGGCAGTCGGGGTTGGATCTGCCTGTGTCCGACTCGGCCAAGCAGCACGTCGTTCCGCCGGAACGCTCGAGATACCTGGCCGAGATCGTCGAGGAGATCCGCCGCTACGACTCCTGGGCAGATGAGCAGGCCGAGACGGCCGAGCGGGTCTACCGGCTGGAGGGCGCCGCCGACGAGGGTGTCGATGTCACCGAGAGGCTGGCCGCGGCGAGAGCGTCGTTGGACCCGGAGAGCGTTCGGATGCTCGACGGATGGGACGAGATGGTGGATCAGTACGCGGGCGAGGAGCTCGTGTACCACGTCAGAGACCAGGAGATCCTTGTCCCACTGCAAACCGAGACCCTGTCCCACACCAGGGTGTCGAGAGTCGCCCTTCCTCGCTACCGGTCGTGGGGAGATCGGCTCCGCTGGCTGGCCCAGGAGAACGTTCCCGGAGAGTTCCCCTACACCGCTGGGGTGTTTCCCTTCAGGAGGGTCGGCGAGGACCCGGCACGGATGTTCGCCGGGGAGGGCCCTCCCGAACAGACCAATCGTCGGTTCCACTACCTGTCCGAGGGATTGGCGGCGAAACGGCTGTCCACGGCCTTCGACTCGGTGACCCTCTACGGCGACGAGCCTCACGAGCGTCCGGACATCTACGGGAAGGTGGGCAACTCGGGAGTCTCGATCGCCACCCTCGACGACGCCAAGAAGCTCTACTCCGGCTTCGACCTCGACGACGCAGCCACCTCGGTTTCGATGACCATCAACGGCCCGGCGCCGATGATCCTAGCCTTCTTCCTCAACGCCGCCATCGACCAAGCCTGCGAGACCTACATCACAGAGAACGATCTGTGGGATGAGGTGGATGCGAAGGTCGGCGAGATCTTCGGAGAATTTCCCCGGCCCGAATACGCGGGAGATCTTCCCGCCGGCCACGACGGGTTGGGCCTGCGCTTGCTCGGGGTCACCGGCGACCAGGTGCTCCCTGCTGACGTCTACGAGCGGTTGAAGGCGGAGACCATCTGCACCGTGCGAGGCACGGTGCAGGCCGACATCCTCAAGGAGGACCAAGCGCAGAACACGTGCATCTTCTCCACGGAGTTCGCCCTGAGGATGCAGGGGGACATTCAGCAGTACTTCGTCGACAACGACGTGCGCAACTTCTACTCGGTCTCGATCAGCGGCTATCACATGGCCGAGGCTGGGGCCAACCCCATCACCCAACTCGCTTTCACCCTTTCCAACGGGTTCACCTTCGTGGAGAACTACCTGGCCCGGGGGATGGACATCGACGACTTCGCCCCCAACCTCTCCTTCTTCTTCTCCAACGGCATCGACGCCGAGTACGCCGTTATCGGCCGGGTGGCCCGTCGCATCTGGGCGAAGGCAATGAAAGGCAAGTACGGGGGCAACGAGCGTTCGCAGAAGCTGAAGTACCACGTGCAGACCTCCGGCCGGTCACTGCACGCCCAGGAGATCGGCTTCAACGACATAAGGACGACGCTGCAGGCCCTATATGCCCTCTACGACAACGCCAACAGCCTCCACACCAACGCCTACGACGAGGCGATCACCACCCCCACCGAGGAGTCGGTGCGCCGTGCCCTGGCCATCCAACTGATCATCAACAAAGAGCTGGGGCTCAACAAGAACGAGAACCCGATGCAGGGGAGTTTCATCATCGAGGAGCTCACCGACCTCGTGGAGGAGGCGGTCCTCGCCGAGTTCGAGCGGCTCAACAGCCGTGGGGGAGTGCTCGGTGCGATGGAACGGCAATACCAGCGAACCAAGATCCAGGAGGAGTCGCTCTACTACGAGCAGAAGAAGGAGTCGGGGGAGTACCCGGTGGTGGGCGTGAACACTTTCATATCGAAGGAGGGATCACCGTTCGAGATCCCCAAGGAGCTGATCCGGGCGACAACCGAGGCCAAGGACCGTCAGATCGCCAACCTGAGCGCCTTCCAGGAGCGGAACGCCGAGGCTGCGACGGAGTCGTTGGCCGCCCTGCAGCGGGTGGCCATCTCAGGCGGAAACATCTTCGAGCAGCTCGTCGAGACCGCAAAGGTGGCCTCACTGGGCGAGATGAGCCGGGCCCTCTACGAGGTCGGTGGCCAGTACCGACGGAACATGTAGGTGGGCGTCTGCGACAGTCAATCGGCCGGGGTGGAGGGGAAGGGCCACCCCTAGGGTCTTGATCGTCGGTGTCTGTGGTATCGGTCTCTGAGGTGTTCCTGGGTGTGACAGGGCCGACAGAACAGTTTGCCTTTGTCGACCGATGTGGTGCCGCCGTCTGCCCAGTGGTCTTCGTGGTGAATGTCGCAATGGCGGGGCTTGGCTCGACAGCCCGGCCCTTGACAGTGCCGGTCGCGGGCGATGATGGCCCGGCGTTGTGCAGCGGTCCACACTCTGGTCTTGCGGCCGACGTCCAACACTTCTGAGTCGGGGCCGAAGATGATGCGGGTGACCGAGCAGTCGCAGGCGATCATCCGCAACGTGTCGACGTCGATGATCTCGCCGTCTTCGGTCTCGTGGAGCCCACCGGCGAGACCCTGCAGTGCATCGAGGTCGGTGTGGACGACCACGTGTGGCTTCTCTCCGCCAACGATCGGCGTCGCCCCGTTGTCCAACCAGTCGCGGCTCAGGTTCTCCAAAGCGTCGTGTCGACGTTGGCTCGGTGTCCGGGTATCGCCCTCGTGGGGAGGAGGCATGTTCGCATCCATTCCGGCGAGAAACGCTTGCCCACATGAGGTGTTGAGCATCCCGTCGACTTTCAACATCCCCTGGACCCATGAAGCGGACAGGCCACGACGAAGCTGTTGTCTCTCCAGGTCTAGATCCCCTGGGCCTTCCAATGCCTGCCGCCAATAGGCGACAGCCTTCCCGGTGTCTGTGGCGTCGAGGCCTTCGACGATTTCCACCAACTGTTCTTCTGCTTGCGGGTACTCGTCAGGGACCGCTTCTGCGGCACGGAACAGATGGACGGCCTGATCGGTCGACATCCTGCCGTCCGCCCAAGCCGCGTAAGCATGAGGAGCTCTCTGTTTGGCGTTGCCGTAGCCAATCACCCGCCTCGCGTGAGCGGGCGACATCTTGGTCTGGTCCACCAGCAGAGCCGTTGGGGATGAATAGCCCAGCTCGTGGTGACCACCCCGGTCGGCCAAGTTCTTAATCCAGCCAGCGACTGCAACCTCCAATTGTTGCTGACCACGGATTGCCTCGGTGATCTCTGCTGCAAGCTCGGCTGACGAAAGACTGCCCGGATCGAAGGATGTGGTCTCCGCGATCAGAGACCGCAGCTGGCTCATTCTCGACCACCTTGGGGCGATTGCTCTTCAACCGCCATCTCATCGAGTGCCGAACGGATCGCACTCATCCCAATCCCCTCATCCCACCAACGTATCCGACGCCAGTGACAGATCTCCTTCTCAATCCCGCTCTACCCACCAACCTACAAACCGCGTGTGACAGAAATGCTCGAGCCAACGAGGACACACCTCGTCCGCCGTCAGTCGTAGCCTCGAGACATGGCCGAATACGTGGTCCGTCCACTCACCGATGACACCTGGGAGGCCTTCGCTGCACTGGTCGAGCGTCACAACGGTGTCTGGGGTGGGTGCTGGTGTCTGGCGTTTCACGCCAAGACCCCGGACATGGGTCAGAGCGTGGAGGGAAACAGGGCCGTGAAGCAACGGCTGGTCAGCGAAGGCCAGGCACATGCCGCCGTCGTATTCAACGGTGATCGCGCCGTCGGCTGGTGTCAGTTCGGATCACCAGAGGAACTGCCTCGCATCACCCATCGCAAGGAGTACGAGTCAGGGCTCGACGAGCCCGCGGACTACCGAGTCACATGCTTCTTCGTCGACAGGGACTATCGACGAGATGGTGTCGCTGCTGCCGCCTTGCGGGGTGCGATCGAGTTGATCGCCGCAGCAGGCGGGGGAGTGGTCGACGGATTCCCGTATGACACCCAGGGCGAGAAGTCCAACGCCTCGTTCCTCTACAACGGCACCCGAAGCCTCTTCGAGCAGGCCGGCTTTGCCTACGAGCGGCCCAAGGGGAAGAACCACTGTGTCGTGCGGATGAGGGTCCTCGGGTTCTGACCGTGCCTGGCGTGATGGCCGCTGGTCCCTTCTATGGACGGGAAGGAGAGCGACGAGTCGGTCGTGTTCCGCTCGGTCTGCCTGAAGCGTTGCCATTGACTTAGCCTGGCCGCATGGGTGATGTGGCTCCTGGCTGGTTGGGTTGGATGTTGGTCGCAGCGGGTGTTGCCATTGTCACCGCTCCTATTCGCCGACATCGCGCCGTGTGGCATGTGACGGTCGGTGACAGACCGCTTCAGAGCCGGGTCTTGAGCGGAGGGGAATACATGCCAGCTGCCCGAGTGGCTCTCGATGCCCTACGAAACAGCGAGCGAAGTCCGGATGCCGAACTTCGACTCGTCTTCGGCGTGGTCCTGATCTGTTCCGGGCTGGCAATGAATTTGATCCGACATGTCGGACGATGAGGTGATTGGCTACGTGGCAGGATGAAAGGCGATGGAATGGAACGAAACACCGAGCTGGAGCGAGTGGCGGAGATCTTCGTCGGTGAATGGGTTCTGACGGTCACCAATCAGTGGTGGCTGGATGACCCTTCCACCGTCATCTCGGGAGTCGCCAAGGGTGAATGGCTGGGAGACTCCTTCATCCGCCTCCACGCCGAGTTGAACGGCTTGCCGGCGTGGGAATTCATCTTCGGACGCAGTGACGCCCGAGACCAGTTCGTGGTGCTCTATCACGACGAGCGTGGCGTCCAACGGATTTTCGAGCTGGCACTCGACGGCGACACATGGGTGATGTCACGTAACGACCCGGACTTCCACCAGCGTCTCCTTGGCCGAGTCGAAGGGGACCGGATGGTCGGCCAAACCGACGCCTCAGACGATCAAGGAGTGACGTGGCGCAAGGACTTCGACCTCATCTTCGAGCGGGCCAAGTGAAGGTCACGAAGACCGTCGTGGTCTCTCTCGCTCTCACTGCCTGCACATCGACGACCGGCTCGTCCACGTCGACGGTGCAGACGGCCGTGTCCACCACGATCGGATTGCCCTGTGTGACGGCGTCTGGCGAGGTCGTCGCCAACACGGCAGTGACGGTTCGGGCCGGTGATCGAGACGTTGCCGCGACGCTGGGCTGGCTCTCCGCCGGTCCTTGCTCGGGTGGTGGGGCCGGAGTGGTGAGTGACGGTTTCTTCGCTGGTCTGGAAGACGCCGTTGTGGCGGTGGAGGGCGGCGATGTCCTCCGGGTCCATGCTCCCGGATTCGATCAAGCGCAGTTGGAGGCGTCGTGGAGCGAAGGTGATGGCTCCGAGTCGCCGGTCGACGCGTCCAAGGTCGAGCCAGGAGTGTGGGAGATATCGAGCATTCCGACGGCATCAGGCGCCCACATCCTGGGTATGAGGTTCGTCTATGGCGAAGATCTCGATGCCGCTTACGCAGTCACCGTGGAACCGAGGAGCTGAAGCCGCCAGTCCTCATGATCGGCCGTTCGACGGTCCAAGTGACTCCACCTGTCGAATTCTCGGTTTCGGATTCGTATAGAGAGTGAACCGACCAACAAGGAGAAAGAAGATGCAAGAACTACTGGTTGACTTCATCACCTCACTCGACGGCTATGCAGCTGCGGAGGACTGGCCCGGCTGGTGGGGTCTCGAAGGCCCCGAGTACCTCGCCTGGCTCGATGAGCAGCCTGAACGCGACCACACCATCCTGATGGGTGCGAACACCTACCGGCAGATGTACGGGTTCTTCGGCCAGACCCAGGGGGACGAATCCGGCTTGAGGGAAGAAGAGGAGGCCGCTACAGACGAGCTCACCAACGCATCGAAGGTGGTGTTCTCATCGTCGTTGCAGGATCCCCTGCCGTGGCCCAACACCCGGTTGGTCAGCGGAGATGCGGTTGAGGCAGTGAAAGAGATGAAGGCGACGGGCTCGGCCCCGATGCGCACGCTCGGAAGTCTCAGCCTTTGTCGGTCTCTCCTCCAAGCGGGTCTGGTCGACCGGTTCCGGGTGGTCCTGTTCCCCGTCATCACTGGAAGCACCGGCTACGAGAGGATCTACGACGGGTACCCCGACGTCGCCATGGACATGGTCTCCAGCCGGACTTTCGACGACAGGATCCAGTTGCTCGAATACGTCCCGAAGGTCCTCACCAGCGCTCCATGATCCGGTCATGGTGGGCGTAGAGTCTCGCCCACCATGACATCAGACTCACTAGCGGCGCCCGTCGTCCGGGTCCGTCGGCTCGGCGGCTTCAGGCCCCCGTGGCGGGCCCTCGTGTTGGCGGTGGCGGTTCTGTCAACCCTCCTCGTCGTTTCGACGGCAGTCCACCTCAGCGTCCTCGCGCCAACGGGGGCGCATGCGGTTGGCCGGGAGCGGGTGGTTCTCGTCGATACGCAACGGCCGGAGTTGCACACCGCCGGGTCGGGAGACGTTCGTTCGGTCCCGGTGGTGCTTTGGTATCCGGCCGAGGCCGACACCGGCACTCCCGCCCCATATGTCGACGATCTGGACAGTATCGGCGAAGGGTTGACAGCTAGCGGGGCACTGAGTGGTCCAGAGGTGGCCGGACTGCAGTTCGTGAGGACCGATGCTCTCGATGGTGCTGCCATGGCCTCCGGGCGTCACCCGGTGATCATCCTTTCACCCGGCAATCAGACCAACGTTGCCTTCTACGCCTCCTTGGCGGAAGAAATGGCGTCGCATGGCTATCTGGTGGTCGGGGTTGATCATGCGTTCCAGGTGGCGGCCACGGGTATTGTCGATGGCCAGGTCGCTCTCTACGACGAGAGCATGGACGTTGGAGATCCTGCTGCGTCGGTGGCAGCCAAGATCGAGGAGAGGGTTGCCGACGTGACGTTCGTCCTGGATTCTCTCCGATCGGGCGATGCGAACCTCGCCCCCTTCGGTGCAAACGCCGACTTGGATCGAATCGGGATCCTTGGCCATTCGAACGGTGGTCTCACTGCGTTCGAGGTGTGTCGTCTTGATGTCTCCATCGATGCCT
>Ga0307505_10002550_pt1 | contig 12528 bp, 10 predicted proteins | sample 23_S_MG_FD_202183 | JGI IMG/M metagenome (GOLD analysis project Ga0307505, IMG submission 202183) | Soil microbial communities from Populus trichocarpa stands in riparian zone in the Pacific Northwest, United States - 23_S | ecosystem: Environmental > Terrestrial > Soil > Riparian zone > Trees...
GTTGAGACGCCAGTGACGAAGTTAGTGGAGATCGCGGTTGATGTGTAACGCGATCGACGACTGGTACGGCGTCCCTCCACCCCTCCCGCCGGCGCGGTTGCACGAGTCGCGCGGGTGGGACGCGCGTCGCGGTCGTTGCAGGCGCGTGCGAAAAGGTGAGCGACAGTGCACGCGGCAACGTCCGCGCCGCGCTCACATCATCGTGAGTTGATCGTTCCCCCACCCTGCCGCTCGTCTGCGCGCTCATCGCCTGTGGGGCGGCCTAACTTAACTCTTAACTTACTTAATTGATCCGGCGACTTGCGTCGGCGTCGCGATCCGCACCGCCCTCCGGCATGGGAGGAGCTCTCGGGGTCAGAGCTTCGTTGTTTGGAATGATGCCCGGTGACCCGCCCACCCACGCCGCCGTCACGGCGTTCAAACGCGCGCTTGCGATCGTGCACGCGGGCGAACGCCGCGCCGGCGGCTTCCCCCCGGCCTGTCGGTTCGCTCGCTGAATCCCGCACATTCCACCCGCGCAACCCTTCTTATCGTTCGTTCGTCGCCTGTGGGGCGGGCGCAGGCGCTGCATGAGGCCCCCGCCCGCCCGTAAGCGCGAAACCCACGACGCACTGGGACGCCTGGTGAGCGTCACCGAGAACGCCGGCCTCCATCCCGGCGACGGCATCCAGGGCGAGGTCACGACCACCTACACCTACGACATCGGCGGACGGCTCTCGGGCGTCTCGATGCCCTCAGCGGCGGGAACGCAGACCCGCTCCTTCCTCTACGACAACCGCGGACTGCTACGCCAGGAAACGCACCCGGAGATCGGCCTCAATGGCAACGGGACCACGCTCTACTCGCAGCACGATGCACGCGGCCATGTGGGAAGGAAGACCATCGGCACGCTCATCGACCTGCGCTACGACTACGATGCGGCCGAGCGGCTGATCCAGGTCAAGGATGGCAAAGAGAGCGAGCGTCCACTCGCGCTCTTCTCCTTCGACTGCATCCGCTTCGACGTCACCCAGCCTTGCGCTTCTGCCACGCATCCCGGCCAGCTCGCCGCCAGTGCCCGCTACAATCATGACTCGGAGCTCGGAACCATCGCCGTGACCCAGGCCAACCAGTACGACCCTCTCACCGGACGCCTCGTCCGCCGCGACTGCGCGGTCGGGAGTGGCGAGGTGGGCGGCGTGCCCCGCTTCACCGGAGAGTCCTTCTTCTTCACCCAGAGCTTCAACGACCTCGGCCTTCCCGCCACGCTCACCTATCCCTGCCGCGTCTCCGGCGCCGGCTGTCTGAGCGGGGACCCGGGACGCGCCGTCCCGCACGCGTTGACGACCTTGCCAGTGACAAAAGGCGATATCCCTGCGATGCTGCAGTTCTTGAGAACACCTACAGGTGAAGCAGTGGACGGTTGGGCGGCTTGGATCTCTTACTGGGAGAATCGCATTGAGGCTGAACGTCGTGCGGAAGTCGCAGACGATCCCTTCTATTCATTGTAAGGACATCCGGAATTGAGAATGGAAGTGACCTAAGGCAGCGGCTTGTTGCTGTCAGCTCGAGTTCGTAGCGCTGAATCAGGTTCGAGACGTAGTCTAGTCTAGTCCTCGTTCCGCAATCGCAGCGCCGCACCGATCGTCGCCAGCGTGACCAGCCTTCGTGCGATGCGATCCAGGCAACCATCCATCGTAAGACTCCACCTTCGAGCGAGTTGACCACATCTCTCGTGGCTTCGACGGATTTCCCTGGTCGGGAGAATCGCTGCTCGATTTGACACTCAAAGGGGGCTTGCCCCAACAGGGGAACTGGTCAGACTGCTTCAGGACTGGGAGAAGGGTGGAAGTCCCGAGATCGATCCCCTCCGGTCTCTGGAGTGATCCCCACTTGCTCAATCGTCCCAAACTGGTCCAGCGCATCGCCAACTGCCTTACGCGCCCACGCTGAGCGCTCGATCTTGGCTTGGGGGATGCGGTGTCCTTCGCCAAGAGAAACACCCGGAGGGAGACTGACACGGACCACGGCCGGGCCTCCTCGAACGCGGGCGGATTCTATGTCAACGGCAGGCGGACCTCGAAGGTGGCGCCTCCGCCTTCCCGGTTGAAAGCCCTGATGTTCCCGCCGTGCGCGACCACGAGGTGCTTGGCGATGGCCAGCCCGAGGCCCGTGCCTGGCTGGGAGCGGCTCCGATCGACGCGGTAGAAGCGGTTGAAGATCCGTTCGATCTCCCGCGGCGGAATGCCGGGCCCCTGGTCGGAGACGCGCACCACGGCGTGGTTCTTCTCGCGCTGGACGGAGACCGCGATGCCGCCGCCGCCATGTTTGCGGGAGTTGTCGAGCAGGTTGGTGAAGACCTGCTGGATGCGCGCGGGGTCCACGAACGCGGAGGTCTCTTCGCCGGTAAGGTCGCCGCCGAAGTCCTCGCAGAGCTCGCCGAGGAGCTCGAGCAGCCGGACCTGACGGCGCTGGAGGACCAACTGGCCGGACTCGATCTGGTTGAGCTCGGAGAGGTCGCTGACCAGACGCTCGATGCGCGCGATCTGGCGATGCATGACGCTTCGGAGTTGCTGCTCATCGGCGCCCGAGAGTCCGCCGTGATCCAGGGTTTCGGCCGCCGACCGCAGTCCGGCCAGGGGTGTGCGCACTTCGTGCGAGAAGTCATCGAGGAAGTCTTTGCGGATGCGCTGCAGGCGCTCAATGGTGGTGACGTCGATGAAGAGCGCGATGGCGGCGATCTCGGGCGAGCCGACGGGCAGCGCGCGCACTTCGATGAAACGGTCGCGCTCACCGATGCGATCCGTGGAGGCCTCGCCGTGCAGGGCCTTGTCGATGGCCGTGGCCACGGACTGCTTCCGCACGACCTCCAGCACGGAACGCCCCAGCAGATCACCGGTGGCGCCGAACATCTCCGCGAAGCGCCGATTCGCGACGACCACACGTCCGGAGGGGCTCACGGCCAGGAGGCCTTCCCCGAGGGAACCGACGATCTGGGCCATCGCATCGCGATGAGACTCCGAGGCTTCCCGGTAGCGCGCGAAGGCGGCCCGCATCTCCTCAGTCACCCGGGCCAGGTCATCGAGCTCGCCGTGAAACGGATGCACGGCGATCGGTTTCTCGAGCGCGCCTTCCACCGCCGCCCTCGTCCGGTCCGTCAGCTCTTCGAGCCCCGAGGCCCGACGGACGGCCCAGAGATAGACGGCGATCCAGGGCAGCAGGAACGCCACGAACGAACCGATCCCCAGGACGAGCGCCCCCGAGGGAGGCATCCCCGCCTCGAGCAACGCCGTGCCCAACCCCCACGCCACGGCCACGGCCATGACGAGAGAGGCGTAGAGGATGAGGATGAGAGGGTGCATGGATCAATCTTATGGTGCTGGGTGCTGGGTGCTGGGTGCTGGGTGCTGGGTGCTGGGTGCTGGGTGCTGGCGGAGCATCGATTGGAAACCAGTCACGCGCAATCTGTATCTTGGGTCCCGGTGATTGCCGAAACACCGTCAGAGGCTGTGCAGAAATCCGGGCGCTTTCAATCCTGTCATCCTGAGCCGCGTAGACGGCGAAGGATCTCGTGCGAGGAACGATGAGCGTGCGGGTACGAGAACCGCGGCCTTCTCCAACCTGCGCGGGTTGCGTTTTCCGCAGGGGATCCTTCGCACCCACCCGCCACCCGCTCAGGATGACAGGCTGGGAAAGCCGCGTTCTGCACACACTCTCAGTCAAAGAAGCAAGCAACTCGCAACCCGCAACTCGCAACGCGCCAACTCAGCACCCAGCACTCAGCACTGTGGCCCCGATCACTCCTCGAACCGGTACCCGTACCCGATCACCGTCTGGATCCGGTCCTTGCCGATCTTTTTGCGGAGGTTGCGGATGTGGGCGTCCACGGTGCGGGTCTCGACGTCTTCCGCCATCTGCCAGACCTCGGAGAGGATGCGGTCGCGCGAGACGACGGCGGGGCGGTTGCGGACCAGCATCAGGAGCAGCTCCAGCTCCTTCTTGGCGAGCTTGACCTCCTCCCCTTCGACGTACACGCGCAGAGTGCGACCGTCGATGCGCAGGTGGGTGTCGTCGTACACCGCGGACCCGGCGTCGCTTCCCTTGGCGCGACGGAGAATCGCGGCGATGCGCGCCAGGAGCTCGCGCACGCTGAAGGGCTTGACCAGATAGTCGTCCGCGCCCAGCTCCAGACCCATGATCCGGTCCTGCTCGGACGTGCGCGCGGTGAGCATGAGGATGGGCAGCTTGGCCGTGACCGGGTTGCGGCGCAGCTCGCGGCAGATGGTGAAGCCGTCCAGGTCGGGGAGGTTCAGGTCGAGCACGAGGAAATCGAAACCGCCCTGCTGGATGGCCAGGAGGCCTTCGTGACCGTTGCCGAAAGGGGAGACGCCGTAGCCCTCGCGCTCCAGATTGACGCGGATCGTGAACGCCAGATCCGCGTCATCCTCGATGAGTGCCACGCGCAGGTCAGGCCGACTCATTGCTGTGTTTGATCACTTTGCCTTCGGCGAGATAGACGACCATCTCACAGATGTTGGTGGCCCCGTCGGCCATGCGCTCGAAGTACTTGCCGATGAATGTGAGGCGGATGGCGCGGGAGATGTTGCGCGAGTCCTCGAGCATGTAGGTCAGCAGTTCGCGGAAGGACTGCTCGGTGAGCAGATCGACCTCGTCGTCGCGCGCGATGACCTCGCGCGCCAGCACGGCGTCGCGACGCACGAAGGCGTCGAGCGACTGGCGGACCATGTCCTGGGCCATGCGCGCCAGCCGCGGGATGTCGATGAGCGGCTTGAGCGCGGGCTCGCGATTGAGCTCGATGGCCCGCTCGCAGACATCCACGGCCAGGTCGGCGATGCGCTCCAGCTCCGGCGTGATCTTCATGGCCGCGGCCACGAAGCGCAGGTCCACGGCTGCCGGCTGCATCACGGCGATGAGCTGGATGGTGTGCTGGTCGATCTCCAGCTCCATCTGATCGATCCCCGTGTCGGCGTCGATGACGCGCTGCGCCATGCCAGTGTCGCGCTCCAGAAGCGACCGGATGGATTCATTGATCTGATCCTCCACCATCGCGCCCATGCGCAGGAGGAGCTCTTTGAGGTGCTCGATTTCTTTGTCGAAGTGGCGCATAGGACACAGTGCTGGGTGCTGGGGGCTGGGTGCTGAGTGACGCTTCGCGTCCTTGCCGCGTCTTCGCCGGGCGGGCGTGACTCAGCACTCAGCACCCAGCACTCAGCACCTCATCCAAATCTCCCCGTAATGTAGTCCTCAGTGAGTTTCTCTCTGGGAGTCATGAAGATCGTCTTGGTCTCGTTCACTTCCACGAGCTTGCCCATCATGAAGAAGGCCGTGCGGTCGGAGACGCGGGCGGCCTGCTGCATGTTGTGCGTGACGATGACGATCGTGTAGTTGTTCTTGAGCTCGTACACCAGCTCTTCGATCTTCTGTGTGGCGATGGGGTCGAGGGCCGAGGCCGGCTCGTCCATGAGCAGGACTTCCGGGTCGACTGCCAGGGCTCGCGCGATGCACAGACGCTGCTGTTGGCCGCCGGAGAGCGCGAGCGCGCTCGCGCCCAGGCGATCCTTCACTTCGTCCCACAGCGCGGCGCGCTGCAGCGAACGCTCCACCGTCTCGTCCAGCGTGCGGCGGTCATTGGTGCCGGCGATGCGCAAGCCGTAGGCGATGTTCTCGAAGATCGACTTCGGGAACGGATTGGACTTCTGGAAGACCATGCCCACGCGGCGCCGTAGGGCCACCACGTCAATGCCGGGTGCATAGAGGTCGCGTCCGGCGATGGTGATCTTCCCCTCCGCGCGAGCGCCCGGGATGATGTCGTTCATCCGGTTGATCGAGCGCAGGAAGGTCGACTTGCCGCAGCCGGACGGACCGATCAGCGCGGTGACCTGCTTCTCGGGGATGTCCAGGTCGATGCCGTGCAACACCTTCGTCTCGCCGTAGAAGAAGTTGAAGTTGCGCACTTCGATCTTCGCCGGCAGTGTATGGACCTCGGCGGGACGCGCGGTTGCGGGTGAGAGCGAGCTCACGAATTCCATTGTAGTCATCGCTGGAGCCTCGAACGCGTCCGCGTGCGAATCACCACTCCGGCCAGATTCAGCAGGAAGGTGAGCGCCAGCAGGACGAACACCGTGCCGTAGAGCAGCGGCTTGGTCGCCTCTACGTCGGGAGACTGCGTGGACAGGATCAACACGTGATAGCCGAGGTGCATGAACTGATCGGTCACGTCGCCAGGCAGATACGGCAGATAGTAGGCCGCACCCGTGAAGAGAATCGGCGCGACTTCCCCAGCACCGCGGGAGATGCCCAGAATCGCGCCGGTGAGGATGCCGGATAGAGAGCTCGGCAGCACCACGCGCCGAATCGTTTCCCATTGCGTGGCGCCCAGCGCCAGTGAGGCCTCGCGCAGATCTTGCGGAACGGTGCGCAGCGCTTCTTCCGTGGCCACGATCACTGTCGGCAACGTCAGCAGCGCCAGCGTGCATGCGGCCCAGAGCAGCGAGCCCTGGCCCCACAACACTTCGCCCGGAGGCTGCGTGGCCTGGTCGATGTTGCGTCCGACGAACTGGATGAAGAAGCCCAGTCCGAAGAGTCCGAAGACGATCGACGGCACGCCGGCCAGATTGGCCACCGCGCTGCGCGTGACGGTGGCCAGGAGCGCGGACATGGCGCGGAAGAAGAGGCGCTTCCGTCCCGGCCGTCCTTTCGACGCTTTGAATCGCCGCCAGGCCAGGTTCAATCCCTCGGCCGGGGTGTATTCGTGCAGGTAGACGGCCGTGGCCACACCGAGCGGCACGGCCACGATCGACATGAGGATCACCAGCGCCGCCGTGCCGACGATGGCCGGCATGATCCCGCCGGCCGTGAGTCCGTCGCGCGGAGGCTGAGTCACGAACTCCCACGTCACTTGCTTGATGCCATGAAAGACGATGTTGCCGACGATCACCGCGAGAATGCCCAGGATCAGCACGACGCTGAGCCCGAGCACGACCTCGGCGATCCTGTCCGTGCGACGCTTCATGCCGCACCCTGCATGCGCACGCGCATGCGCCGGATCACCCACTGCCCGAACGTGTTGCTCACGAACGTGATGGCGAAGAGCAAGGTGCCCATGAAGAAGAGCGTCGCGTAGTGCTCACTGCCCACGACCACTTCGCCCATCTCCGCCGCGATCGTCGCGGAGAGAGTCCGCAAGGGGTCGAGCAACGAGATCGAAGTGATCGCGGCATTGCCGCCGGCCATCAGCAGAATCATCGTCTCTCCCACCGCACGGCCGAAGGCCAGCACGAAGGAAGCGAACACCGCCGGCGCGGCTGCGGGCAGCACCACGTTCCACGCCGTCTGGAAGTTCGAGGCGCCGAGCGCGTACGAAGCCTCGCGGTACGAGCGCGGCACCGCCGCCAGTCCGTCCTCGGAGATCGTGAAGATGATCGGCACCAGCGCGAACCCGAGGGCCAGCCCGGCGTTGATCGCGTTCAAGCGGTACGTGAGACCGAACGCGTTTTGCAACCACGTGGCGAGAATCACCAGCGCGAAGAAGCCCATGACCACGGAGGGAATCCCGGCCAGCAACTCGATGACCGGCTTGATGATCTCGCGCAATCTCGGGGACGCGAACTCGGACGTGAAGAGTGCCGCCGCCACTCCCACCGGACAGGCGAAGAGGAGCCCCACCACCGTCGCCTTCAGCGTCCCCAGGATGATCGGAATCAGCGACAGCTTCGGGATCTCCGAAGTCGGTTGCCACACCGGCGGATCCGTGAGGAAGAACGCCCGCATGTGCTGCGCGTCGAGCACCGGTCCCGTCTCCTTGAACGTGAAGACGAAGATCAGCGCGATGAAGACGATCGCCACCCAGCCGGCCACCGAGAAGACGGCCTGCATCAGGTTGTTGCGTATGGTGCGGGCCCGGCTCATTGCACGGTGGTGAGCGGGAAGTAGCCGACCTTGGTCACCAGCGCCTGCGCCTCCGGAGTCACGGACCACTGCGCAAACGCCGTGACGCGCTCCGGCGCGTTGGCCGCGTAGTAGAAGAAGAGCTTGCGACTCAACGGGTACGTGCCATCGGCCACCGTCGCTTCAGAAGGAGCGACCGGCTGACCGCCTTCGGCCTGAACGGCCAGCGCACGGACTTCCTTCGCGTAGGCAATGCCACCGTAGCCGATGCCATTCTTGTCGGCGCCGATGGCGTTGATGACGGCGGCCGTGCCCTGCAGCGTCTGAACGCGTGTGGCGAAATCTTCCTTGTTCAGAACGTGCTCGCGGAAGTAGTCGTAGGTTCCCGACGAATTCTCGCGCCCGTACAACACGATCGGCGCGCCGGCTCCGCCGATCTGGCTCCAGTTGGTGGTCTTCCCCTGGAAGATGTCTTTGATCTGCGCGATCGTCAGGTGCTGGACCGAATTCGACTGATGGACGAACACGCCCAGGGCATCGAGCGCCACCGGAAGCTCAACCACGGCCGCCCCGCGGCTCTGCGCGACTTTCTCCTTCTCGCCGTCCTTCATTTCGCGGGATGACTGCGCGAGATCGGCCGTGCCGTTGATCAGGGCGGCGATGCCGGTGCCGCTGCCGCCGCCGTTCACCTGCGCGACGAGACCGGGATTCTTCTTCATGTACTCCTCGGCCAAACGCTGCCCGAGGATGACCATCGTGTCCGAGCCCTTGATGCTGAGGGGCTTGTTGCTGCGAGACGCGCGCGGCCTTTCACCGGTCGCAGGCTGCTCGCGCCCGCCACATGCGGCGAGGAGCACGGAGAGGAGGAGCGTAGAGACAATTCGGGCCTGCTTCATGGCGGGGGATTCTGGAGGCGCCATGTGGGGAGAGTAGGAAGGCGAGGTAAATTCCGTGTAAAGCACACGACTCGCGACATCCCAGCGTTCTCCCGCGCGTATGCTCCTGCCCATGAAACTGAAGCAACGAGGTTCCGCGGACGCTCGCATCGAATACCGCTGGCGCGTCGACCAAGCCTCCGGTTTCGAGAAGACTTCCCTCCTCTACGACGAAGCCGGCCGCATCAAAGGCGTCGACTACGAGATCGCCAAACGCGTAAACCCGCCGGTGGTGCCTTCGGCGCCACAGGGGTAGCGTTTACGGAGGAACACCAAAGGCCTTCACCACAGAGGCACAGCGCGAGAGCTGCGCCCGACAACCTAACCCGCATTTCTCACAGCCCTTCTGCTACGACAGCCGATAGCGGCCTGCCTGCTTCGCCGAACGACGATTTCGCTCCTCAACATAGTGTCAACTATGCCTTCGTCGCGAAATCGCCGTTCGACTCGCATCCAGGCCACTCTCGGCTGTCTCGCGACGAAGGGCTGTGAGAAATGCGGGCTAACGCACCATTGGCTTGTTTCGCGCGGCGCGCACAACCTCCTGTCATCCTGAGCGGGTGGCGGGTGGGTGCGAAGGATCCCCTGCCGGCGGAGCGAGTGTCGTGCTTCGGCAGGGGATCCTTCGCCCCCATCCCACCGCCCGCTCAGGATGACAGGCCAATGCAGCGTTGGGTTGTCACAGCCCGCGCTGCGGCTCTGTGGTGAAAAGTAGTTCCTCCGGAGAGAACCGAGCCAGGCAACCCGTCAGCCCTCCGGCTCGTTCTCCGGATCGATGGTGGTCATCTCGGCCATGACCATGCGCTCGCTGTGAGTTTGAGAGGCGAGCTTGCCGCCCGGCAGTGCGAAGGACGTGATCAGCGCGAGGGCGACCACGGTGGCGCTGGCGGCGAAGATGTTGCGGAGGGTGCCCTCCAGCGCTCCCTGCAACTGCGCCAGGTCCGCCGGAGCGATGTGGGAGCGGGCCTCGGGATTGACGAGCGCATTCGGGTCCTGGGAGTACTGCGCCAGTCCCGACGCGAGCATGGCGCCGAGGATGGCCACGCCCAGCGCGCCGCCGATGGAACGCGAGAACTGGTTGAGCGAGGTGGTGATGCCGAGTTGCTCGCGCTGCACGGAGTGCTGCGACGCAATCAGCAGCGAGAGCATGGTCAGGCCCAGGCCGGACCCGATCAGGATCAACTCCACGATCATCACCGCGCGCGGTGTGTCGTGCGTGAACGTCGCCAAAGCGCTGAAACCGATGAGCATCAGCACGAGCCCGATGATCACGAGCAGACGGGTACCGAAGCGAATCAGCAGCCGTCCACCGACGATGGACACGAGCACCCACGAGAGCATGAGCGGCGTGAGGAACGAGCCGGCCTCGGTGGCCGTGGCGCCGAGGACACCTTGGGCGAGGAGCGGAACGAAGGTGATCGCCGCGAACATGGCGATGCCGGCCAGGAAGCCGACCACCACGGCCACCGCGACCATGCGGTTCCGGAAGAGTGCAAGCGGAACGATGGGATCTTTGGCGCGTTGCTCGATTCGTACGAACCAGAAGAGCAGCGCCACGACCAGGCCCACGAGCGCGATGGTGAGCGGTGATCGCGTGTCGCCCAGGACGAGCAGGAGCAGGGTGCAGGCGCCGGTGAGCACGATCGCGCCGAGGTAGTCGATGGAAGGCTTCTCGTGCCGAGGCGGCTCCTTGAGCGCGACGCCGATGATGATCGCGGCGGCGACGCCGACCGGAAGGTTGATGAGGAACACCCAGCGCCAGGACAACTGGTCGGTGATGAAGCCGCCCGCCAGCGGTCCGAAGATGCTGGAGATGCCCCAGACCCCGCTGAAGAGTCCCTGCATCTTCGCGCGCTCTTCGAGGGTGAAGATGTCGCCGACGATGGTCATGGCCAACGGAACGAGCGCGCCCGCGCCGAGACCCTGCAGGGCACGCGCGCCGATGAGCTGGGTCATGGACTGAGCGAAGCCGCACGCCGCCGAGCCGACCAGAAAAACCGCCACACCAATCTGAAAGAGGCGCCGCCGCCCGAACAAGTCGGACAGTTTGCCCCACACGGGCACGGTCACGGTGGAGGTCAGCAGGTAGGCCGAGAAGACCCAACTGTAGTGACCCAACCCACCCAGAGCCGCGACGATCGTCGGCATGGCCGTCCCCACAACGGTCGCTTCGAGAGCGGCCAGGAGCATGCCGGTCATCACGCCAATCGTGACAAACCAGCGGCGGCGGGAGGACATCACCAGCATGGGGGCGCCATTGTGCACGAGACGGGCCTGTTGGGTGTTGGTGTTGGTGCTGGTGTTGGTGCTGGGTGTTGGGTGCGAGGGAGTTGCGGGTTGCGAGTGAGTCGTGCCCTCACGTCTCGCCGAGGAGCGCCGGCGTCCCGCCGGCTGGCCCGGGGGCGTCCCGCCCCCGGGACGGGGGCGTTGGGCCACGGAGCGCGCAAGTGCCCCCACCTGCGGCGGGACGCCGCAGGGCCAGCCGACGAGGACGCCGGCGCTCCTCGGCGAGCGCTCGTCTCACTCGCTACTCGCAGCTCGCAACTCAGCACTCAGCACCAGACCACCCCGTTCCCAACGCAACTCCCAACGCACCGCGCTATGCTCTGCCTCGCGTGGAGATCCCTCTTTTCAACCGGGAGTCGAGCTGGCTGGAGTTCGACCGGCGTGTTCTCGCCGAGGCGGAGGACGTGGGTGTTCCGCTTCTGGAGCGGGCGAAGTTTCTGAGCATCACGGCCTCGAACCTGGACGAGTTCCTCATGGTCCGCACGGGGGCGATCCGGGAACTGATCGCATCGGGAGGACGCGAGCGCTCGGTGGACGGGCTCACCCCGAAGCAGCAGCTCAAGATGGTGCGCGAGCGGGTGAAGGCGTTGCAGCGCGACATGTACCGCGCGCTCGACATTCTGGAGCCTGAGCTCCGCGCGGCAGGCGTGCGCATCGAGACGGCGTCTGTGCTCACGAAGAAACAGCACGCAGCCTTGTCCGAGGAGTTTCAGCTCCGCGTCGCGCCGGTGCTCACGCCGCTGGCCTTCGACCCTGGACATCCCCTGCCCTTCCTCGCCAGTGGCGCGCTCAATCTGGCGGTGATGCTCGCGGCTGGCGAGGAGACGCACACGGCCTTCATCAAGATCCCGCGCCTGTTGCCGCGCTTCATCGCCATTCCCGGCGCCACGCACCGCTTCCTGCCGATGGAGGAGCTGGTGCGCCTTCATGCGAACTGGTTCTTCCCCGGACTCGAGGTGCGGGAGGTCGTCCCGTTCCGCGTGATCCGCAACGCCGATACGCTCCTGCGCGAGGATGAGGTCGAGGACCTGCTCAAGTCGGTGGAGTCGGAGATCCGCCTGCGCGACCGCAAGGAAGTGGTTTGGATGGAGGTGGACCGCGACGCCGGTGAGGCGATCCTTTCCCTGTTACTGCGACAGCTCGAAGTGACGCGCGACGATGTGTTTCTCACGCCCGGTCTGCCGAAGCTCGGCGACCTGATGGAGATCTACACACGTGTGGGCAGTCCGTCACTCAAGGATGACCCGTTCAATCCGCGCATCCCGGCGGAGCTGGCCACGCGTTACGACATCTTCTCGATCATCCGCGCGGGCGACATCCTGCTGCACCGGCCCTACGACTCTTACGGTGCGGTCGTGGAGTTCGTGCAGAGCGCGGCCGACGATCCGGACGTGGTGGCCATCAAGCAGACCCTCTACCG
>Ga0307505_10002551_pt1 | contig 12524 bp, 7 predicted proteins | sample 23_S_MG_FD_202183 | JGI IMG/M metagenome (GOLD analysis project Ga0307505, IMG submission 202183) | Soil microbial communities from Populus trichocarpa stands in riparian zone in the Pacific Northwest, United States - 23_S | ecosystem: Environmental > Terrestrial > Soil > Riparian zone > Trees...
AGGAAGGTGTCGACCTCGAACAGGTCACTCTTCCACTCAGCAATCATGAGCCCGACGAGACCGTAGTCTCCGAAGCGATCACGGACGCGCACGGTCCGGATCTCGTGCGTCCCGCCGGACGCCAGTGCCTGCACCTCCGCCTCATCCCGCCGCCGGGTGGTGAAGTTGAACTGGTTCGTTCGCAACGTGAGCTGGGAGGCCCGGCGCAGGTCCTCGGGCGTCATCGGGGCGATCTCGATGACGAGGCCGAGGCTGTCGAGGAAGTCCCGGAGCGTCAGTGCTCCTTCTTTCAGCGTCTGACGCTGGAGCTCCTCACGGTACATCTCGGTGCGACGCAGGTCTTCGGCGGTCGCGTCCACGCTGTCGAGCTCCCACGTATGCTCGAGGAGCCGGATCGCGGCGGCGGGTTCTTGCGGCCACTGAAGCGTCAGCACCTCTGGACAGTGCGCCCTGACTTCCGCGCACTCGATCGGGTTGTCGTCGATGAAGATGAAGCTGTCGAGACCGAGATTGAGCCGCGAGGCGAGGGAGTGCAGGTTTTGAGACTTCGGCTGCCAGTTGATCGCTGCACCGACAATATGCTCACGCCGTAACTCGAAATCCGAGCGCGTGTCGAAGACCTCCCAGACGTCGTCCGCCTCGTTCTTGCTGCAGATGGCAATCAGTATTCCAGAGGCAGCCAGACCGACGAGCGCGCGGTGCAGCGCCCGGTGGCTCTCCTCGAAGACGACTCCCCCGGCCCCCACCTCGCCCACGACACCGCGCCAGATCGTGTTGTCCGCGTCGACCACGACGACCTTCCGCGCAGGTGAGAGTCGTCTGTGGACGTGGCGGGTCGCAATCGAGGCGAGCACGTGGAAGTACTCGTCGCGATAGGGGATGTGTCCGATGCGATCGCGCAGAGCGTCGTGAACGTCCTGCTCGGACACACCGTATCGCGTGTGGAACTCCTTGACGGCGACGATCTGCAGCCCGGGAAGACCTCTTACGCCGGCGGCGAGTTTCTCCTCCGTGAGCGCGATCAATGCATCCAGAGTCGGCGACATGGTAGCCGACGGGCAGATGATCAGGATGGTGGCATTACCGCGCCGCGCGCGATGGGCGCGCATTGCCCGCTCGAAGTCGGTCGCTGCCTGTTCCAGGTGGGGGCGCACGAGGTCCTGGTCCGCGGTGGCTTCGATGTGCAGGTCGCGCAGCCAGTCGCCCACGCGCAGCAGGAGCAGGTTCAGCCCGCGGTCTTGAGAAGCGAAGACGCTGGCCGGATCGAGCAGCGTCTGCACGACCTGGCCGTACGGTGCGGTCACGACCTCGCCATTGACCTGAATCTCCTGCAGCCAGAAGCGCAGTCCGGGCAGCAAGGGATCGATGGTGAAGTTGGCGGCGACCGCCAGCGTAAACTCTGCCGGCGAGCTTGCAGCGACGAGCGCTTGTTCAGCTTCGAACGGCGGAAACGACGTCAGTAGTTCGACGCTTTTCCTTCCTCGACTGTCACCAAGCCGGTTCACGACGTGCGACGCTACCCAGTCGGCCGGGATCGCGCCGAGAACTCCCGTCGGCGTGTCGTTCCAGCTCGTCTGTAGACGCGGTGGCCTGACGATCAGCGTGTCGAACGCGGCGGATTCGCGGGCGGTCGCCCGCAGAAGCCCTTCGGCAGCCTGCTTGACCGCGACATACGACCCGAACCCGGCCGGAGGCTCCTCCACGAACGACGACGAGATGTAGATGATTGCGCCGCTGCTCTCCTGAATTGCGGGCAAGCACACGGCAAGCGGCGTCTGCACGAGGCGCAGGTTCTCCGCAATGTATCGCTCGCTTCGCTCGGCGGTAGATGGCGTCAGCCGAAGCGCCACAGGTGGGGCGCACGCGTTGAGGACGAGCAGGTCGAGACGGCCGCACTCGCGTTGTATCCGTTCGAGGGCCGACCGGCACCACTCGGCGTCACCCGCATCCCCCTGCAGGAGCACCGCGTGAGATTCCACGGAGGCGAGACGCTTCTCGAGATCAGCCGCCGCGTGCCGGTCGCGATGATAGCTGGCGTACACACGGCAACCGGACACGGTCAACGCCGTCACGAGATCTGCGCCAAGGCCGCGGGTACCACCAAGGACGAGAGCCACCTGTCCTGTGAGCATCTTGGTGGAGGGTGTGAGTCTCGCCGCGAGCGTCGAGGGGTGCGTCTCCGATTGGCCGAAGCGCACATAGCTACGGAGCGTGCCGACCGCTACGACGCGACCTTCGGGCGTGGCCACTTCCACGTGCGTCTCGAGCATCCGGAACTGACGATCGAACCGTGTCGCTCGGGCTCTGTAGACGACTGTCGAGGAGTCGTCGAGCGGTCCGGAAAACTGGAGAGAGGCCCGCGTGAAGAGGGACTTCAATCCGGGAATTTCCATGCCCACGAGGTAGCTGCACAACGCGAGCACTCGTGCCTGCAGCGGTCGCAAGGCACCCTTCCGGATGTACTCCTCGGGCACGTCCGGCGTCGTATAGACGCCGAGAACTTCGAGACCTGCCTCGAGCTCAGCGTCGGTACGTTCCGCCGGCGTGATGCGAGGTGGAACGGTCGCCGCGTCGTGCGACGCCGTCACCGCCCACGGGGCTTCAACAGAAGAGGTGGGAGGACCGGTACGCTCCAGACGAATGGCGAGAACGGGGGCTTCGGAAGAGCGCAGGACGATCTGCGTTCCGCCGTCTGCGTGGGAGTAATCCAGGTCGTACGGGACGTCCGGCCGGACTGCGCCCTTGAACTCTACCTCGAGCCCACTTGCTGGGTCCGAGGAACGGCTGTCTGCGCTCGCGATCGCGCCGAGCACAGAGAGCATGCCGTGCGTGATCGTCTGGCCGAAATACGAACGTCGACCCGATTCGGGATCGATGTGGATCGGGTTGCGATCGCCCGACCACTCCGCGAAGCGCTGGATATCTCCTTGAGAAAACCGCATGGGCTCTGACACTACTCGTTCGCGCTCGGTGATTCCGGCACCGGATGAAGGGCTGTGCGATTCGGCACCGAAAGACCACGCTCCAGTGCGAGATCGGCATACAGCCCCTCGTATTGGCGCACGGTCTTGAGGAGATCGAACTCCCGCTCGACTCGCGCGCGGCCTGCCCGTCCCATCGCCAATCGCAGTTCGGGGTCCTGCAACAAACGCGCGAGCGCTGCCGCCAGTGCTGGCGGGGAGGCGGCCGGTACGAGGATACCAGTGGCGTCGTCCTCGACCATCTCGTCGGCGCCACCAACGCGCGTCGCGACAACCGGCACGCTCGCCGCCATTGCTTCGAGAATCGTGTTGCTGAGGCCTTCGGACCGCGACGGCAGCACGAAGACATCGAGCGCGGCGAGGACGGTGTCGATGTCCTGCCGGTGTCCGAGAAGTCGCACCTGGTGATTGATACCCAGCGCGGCGGCGCGATTCTCGATGTCTGCGCGCAAAGGACCGTCGCCGGCAATTACGACGACAGGCCGCAGCCCGTCACGGCCGAGCAACGCGGCGGTCTCCAGCAGGCCGAGGTGATCCTTCACCGGAACGAGGCGTCCGACCGCGCCGACGACCGTTCCTTCGGCGGGTAGATTCAAGACGCGTCTGGCTTCGGAGTGACTGATGTTTCCCGCAAATCGTGAGAGGTCCACGCCGTTGCGAATCGTCTGAATCCGATTCAGTGGAAATCCGACTTCGTGCGCCATCCGCTCGGCGAGTCGGCTCGACACCGACAGTAGACGATCGACGCGTGACCAGGCATACCGCTGGCAGACACGCTGCCGGGCGTGCAGCTGGAGCGTCCCGTGTTCACCGTGCACCACGATCGGCACGCGTGCGAGTCGTGCGGCGATCAGGCCTTCGAGCAAAGTCCCCCACGCATGGGTGTGCACGATGTGGGGACGTTCGCGACGAAACAGCCGGCACAAATCCCACACCAGTCGAGGATCGTTCCCCGCGCGTCGCTGCAACTCGAAGAACGCAACCTGAGGCGCCAGCATCGGTGCCAGTTCTCGCGCCCCTTGGGTGCTGCAGACGGCGCTTCGAATTCGGCGCGGGTCGAGCCCATTGACCAGCTTCAGGACCCCGAGTTCCATCCCACCAGGATGAAACCCAAAGACGACATGCATGACGCGCAAGGGCGTTCGGGGGGCGGGGTATTCGTCGGAGATCACCTCTGTTGCACCAATCTGGTTAGAACGAGCAAAGCGTCGGCCAATCTGCACCGGGGGATGGGGGACGGCACGACCCTTCTTGCTGGGCGGAACCCGGACACAGCATGACCTCATCCGACTATAGACCGCGAATGAAGTAACTATTGTCTATGAAATTCCTGACGATCTGGCTTCTGGATGCCCAGCCCGACCAGGTCCAGATACGACGACCCCGTAAATTCGGACCTTCGGCCGCTCGACCGGGACTGTTTTCGCGTCAGGATCAGGCAGACCCAACACCCTGCTGCTACCTTTTGCAACTGCGCTGAGCGTGTCTGTTCGTAGTTTCGTAGGCTGGGTCCCGCGCAGCGGACCCGGCGTTCTTCAAGGTACTCAGGGGGACCCTCAAGCTACTGACCGACCAAGGAGCACACTAAAGGTGATCGACCTGCACATGCACACGACGGCATCGGACGGCACCTGCACTCCAGAATCGCTGGTTGAGCGCGTCTGGCAGGCCGGTATCCGCACCATGAGCGTGACCGACCATGACACGATGGCCAGCGTGGCACCCGCCACGGCCGCGGCCGTGGCGTACGGCATGACGGTCATTCCAGGAATTGAGATCACCGCCGTCGATGGCGGGCGCGACGTGCATGTGCTTGCCTATTTCATTTCCGCCGACGCGCCCGGGCTTCAGGAGTTGCTGACATCGCAACGCCGCAATCGAATCGAACGTGCACGAGAGATCGCCGAGCGGCTTGCATCGCTCGGCGCGCCGATCGACGTCGCATCCCTGGTTGAAACCGCCGCGAAGGGGGGCGGGAAGGCCCTGGCGCGCCCGCAGATTGCCCGCGCGCTGATCGAGGCTGGCCACGTCAGTTCCGTGGCGGAGGCGTTCGACAAGTACTTGTCCGAGTCATCGCCGGCGTACATCCCACACCGCGGCGCCTCGCCCGCCGACGTTGTTGTGCTGATCAACTCCGGAGGGGGCCTGGCCTCGCTCGCGCACCCCGGGTATACGAAAAAGGACGAGATCATCCCGGCGCTCGTGGCTGCGGGCCTGGGCGCGATCGAGGTCTATCACAGCTCCCACGATCTCACTCAGCAGGCTCACTACCTTGCGCTGGCCGAGCACCACGGCGTCGGTGTGACAGGTGGGTCCGACTATCACGGCGAAGGCACGAGGAGGTCGGAGTTCTTCGGCGTAACCAATCTGCCAGCCGAGCGTCTCGATGATCTGATGAATCGCGCCGCCCGCGCGCGTGCCAAGCCAGCGCTAGCGCAAACGGGGCTGGACCCTCAGTGCCTTCTGACCGATAGTTAGGCTCCCCCCCAAGAAATCAGTACCGGTTCGCATTCCCCCCACGTACCGGCTCGTCCAGCCTGGAGAAGTGCCATGAAGGTCGGAAGATTCGCGGCGTGGGTATTCGTGTGCGCGGCGGTGGTGGGGAGCGGCGGAATTGGAGAAGCGGCCCCTTCCGAGTGGTTTGTCGCGGTAGGAGGTAGCGGAAACGGAAGCAGCGCGTCACCGTTTGGTCGAATTCAGGACGCGATTGCCATCGCGCAGCCAGGCGACACGGTAACGATCAGATCTGGCACGTATGTCGAGGCGCTACGCACGGTGCGAAGCGGTTCGGCGACGCTTCCGATTCGCCTGAGAGCTCAAGGGGCGAGAGGGACCACGCTCGTCACCTTTGCCGGCCGCGTGCTCTACGTCACTCACGCCCACGTCCAGGTGGAGCGGTTGGTGCTTGATGGCCAATACAGCGCGGCGGACACCGTAAATATCACCAGCACCGGTAGTTTCCTGACGCTGAGGGACGTGGAGATCCGTCGTTCCAGCAAAGATCTGATCGACATGAGCGCACCCCAAGGTGTGCTCATTGAGGGCTGCCTGATTCACCATGCCTTGAATGCCGCAGGTGGCCGCACCGACGCCCACGGCATCGTGGCCGGCGCCGCGCGTGATCTGACGATCCGCAACACGGAGATCCACACGTTTTCAGGTGATGGCTTCCAGATTGATCCGGGAAGAGCGTCGCCCGGGTGGGACAGGGTGACGATCGAGGGTTCGCGGATCTGGCTCGCGCCGCTGCCTGCGCCCGCGAACGGGTTTCCCGCCGGAGCCGTGCCGGGAGAGAACGCTGTCGACACGAAGGTGGGATCCACCCTCCCGCGAGCCACGATCACGATTCGCGACACCATCGCCTGGGGATTTCGCGGTGGCCTGATCTCGAACATGGCCGCATTCAATCTGAAGGAGAAGGTCAACGCGACGGTCGATCGTGTCACCGTATACGACTCGGAGATCGCCTTTCGGCTCCGCGGCGCCGGGTCCGGTACCACGGGCGCATGGGTCACCGTGAAGAACGCGGTCGTGCACCACGTGGCCAAGGCCTTCCGCTATGAGGACGACATTCAGAACCTCAAGATCTGGAACAGCACAATCGGAAGCCACGTGACGAGCCCCTTCCAGGCGGCGTCATCCGTGAGCACAGGCGTGGAGGTGAGGAATCTCCTGATTTTGGGGGGAACCCTTCCTTCGCAGGCGGCGCACCCATCCAATCGCAGCGCGGGTTCCGAGGCATTCGTAGACGTGAATGCAAACAACTACGGGATCGTCGCAGGATCGGCCGCCATCGATGCCGGTGTGACCATCCCTGGGGTAACGACGGATCGGCATATGACGCTGGCGCATACGAATGGGTCCCCTCTGTCACGAGTGGCGACGTTGTCGTCCACGCCGGGAGGCATGCCATCGTCGCCGGAAACTGGCAGATCATCCCAGATCCAACGGCAGCGAGCGAGGTGCGCGTGTCGCATCCCAATGCCGGCGCTGCGACCGCTGGACTAATGGTGCAACCGGTGCATTATTTCGAAGTGCCCGTTTGGGTGGAATCCGGCAAGCCATACCGTTTGTGGCTTCGCGGTAAAGCCGACGCGAACGGCACGAGGAACGATTCGGTATTTGTGCAGTTTTCGGGGAGCGTCGGTGCCACAGGAAAGCCGCTGTATCGGATCGGCACCACCAACGCTGCGAGGATTACGCTCCAGGAGTGCTCGGCCTGCCCCCTGTCGGGGTGGGGGTGGCAGGACAACGGGGATGGGGTCAACGGGCTAGGTCCGCTCGTGAAGTTCACGACGACGGGTATGCAGACAGTGCGTGTGCAAACTCGAGAGGACGGTTTTTCGATCGATCAGATCGTCCTGTCGCCGGCGATCTACGTGAGTACACCGCCTGGACCAGCTCGGGATGACACCACCATCCTGCCGGAATCATGAGTTCACAAATCATCTGTGACGCGGGGGCTTCTGCCCCCGCGTCGGGACTCACGTGCAGGCTGAGCGCACGCTTTTAGAGAGCGTTTCCGTTTGTACGTAGTGTCCGGCTTCAGCCGGACGAACAGTGGCGTTGCCGTGTTTGCTGGTCCGGCTAAAGCCGGACACTACGTACAACTGCAATCCGCTCTAGCGTGCGCGTGACCGTGCGCGACGGGTGTCAGAGAACGGCGACGATCCCGGCGCTCCGGAGCTGAGCCAGGATGGCGTCGGCCGCTTGTTCCGGCGTCAGTCGCGTGGTGTCAATCCTCATCTCCGGCGCTTCTGGCACTTCGTACGGTGAATCGATGCCGGTAAAATTCTTCAACTCACCCCGCCGCGCTTTCTTGTAAAGGCCCTTCGGATCCCGTTCCTCCGCTACCTCGAGCGGCGTGTCGACGAAGACCTCGAAGAACTCGCCCTCGTCCATCAGGCTCCGTGCCATGCGGCGCTCGGCACGAAACGGCGAGATGAACGACACGAGCACGATGAGTCCAGCGTCGGCCATCAGGTGCGCGACTTCCGCCACGCGACGGACGTTTTCGACGCGATCGACCTCCGTGAAACCCAGATCCTTGTTGAGGCCATGACGCACGTTGTCGCCGTCCAGTAGATAGGTGTGGCGTCCCAGTGCGTGCAGCCGCTTTTCAAGCAGATTGCCGACCGTCGATTTGCCGGCGCCGGACAGACCCGTGAACCAGACCACACACGGTTTCTGCCCCTTGAGCTCCGCGCGTGCGCTCTTGTTCACGTCGAGCGCCTGCCAGTGCACGTTATCCGAACGGCGCAGCGCGAAGTGCAGCAGTCCAGCGCCGACTGTCGTATTGGTGATGCGGTCGATGAGGATGAATCCGCCGAGGTCGCGATTCTGCGCGTACGGTTCGAAGACCACCGGGCGGGAGAGCTCGATGCCGCACACGCCGATGTCGTTCAGTTCGAGTTTCTTGGCGGCGAGGTGTTCAAGTGTGTTGACGTTCACGCTGTACTTCAGCGGAGCCACGGTCGCGCCGACGGTCTGCGCGCCGATTTTCAGCAGGTACGATCGTCCCTGAAGCATCGGACGGTCGTGCATCCAGATGATGGTCGCCTCGAATTGATCGGCGACGGGAGGCGTCGCATCCGACGCCGCGAGCACATCACCCCGGCTCACATCGACTTCGTCCGTCAGCGTCAGCGTGACGGCCTGCCCGGCCGAGGCGGTCTCGAGGTCCCGACTGTCGCCGACGATGCGCGCGACGTGACTCTGACGACCTGATGGGAGGACGCGGACGGCATCGCCCACCTTCACGCGGCCGCTGACAATGAGGCCGGCGAAACCGCGGAAGTCGGCAGACGGCCGGTTGACCCACTGCACCGGCAGACGGAAGTGCTGCGTCGCGAGGTCGTCACCAACGGTGACATGCTCGAGGTGGTGCATGAGCGTGGGTCCTGCGTACCACGGCATCGCGCTACTGGATTCCACGACGTTGTCGCCGTGGACTGCGGAAATAGGAATACAGGTGACATCGGTCAATCCGACCTGTGTGGCAAAGGCTCGGTACTCACGCTCGATACCGGCATACGTCTGCTCGGAGTATTCGACCAGATCCATCTTGTTGATCGTTACCACGACGCGACGAATACCGAGCAGCGAGACCAGGTAGCTGTGCCGTCTCGTCTGCGTGAGCACGCCCTTGCGAGCATCCACCAGGATCACCGCGAGGTCGGCGGTGGAGGCGCCGGTCACCATGTTGCGTGTGTACTGTTCGTGGCCGGGCGTGTCCGCGACGATGAACTTGCGCTTGTCGGTCGAGAAATACCGGTAGGCGACGTCGATGGTGATCCCTTGTTCGCGCTCGGCCGACAACCCGTCGACAAGGAGCGCGAAGTCGAGCTCGTCGCCTCGCGTGCCCACTTGCTTGGAGTCAGCCGCCAGCGCTGCGAGCTGATCCTCGAAGATCATCTTGGACTCGTATAACAGCCGACCGATGAGCGTAGATTTCCCGTCGTCCACGCTGCCGCAGGTGATGAAACGCAAGAGGCTCTTGCGCTCGTGTGCATGCGGATACGCGTCGATGTCGGTGTCGATGAGGTCGGAGACGTGCGCCATCAGAAGTACCCTTCGACCTTCTTCTTTTCCATCGAGGCGGACTGGTCGTGATCGATCACGCGTCCCTGGCGCTCCGACTGGCGCGTGAGGAGCATCTCCTGAATGATGGCGGGGAGCGTGTCGGCGCTGCTTTCGACGGCACCGGTCAGCGGATAGCAGCCGAGCGTTCTGAATCGGACGTTCTTGAGAGAGGGTGTCTCGCCCGGCGCGAGCGGCATCCGGTCATCGTCCACCATGATGAGCGTTCCGTCGCGTTCCACCACGGGTCGCTCGCGCGAGAAATAGAGGGGCACGATCGGAATGTTCTCCAGGTGGATGTATTGCCAGATGTCGAGCTCGGTCCAGTTCGACAGCGGGAATACCCGGATGCTCTCGCCCGTGCGCATGCGCGCGTTGTAGAGCCGCCATAACTCCGGGCGCTGCTGCTTCGGATCCCACCGGTGCTGTGCGTTGCGTATCGAGAAGACGCGCTCCTTGGCGCGTGATTTCTCCTCGTCGCGCCTGGCGCCGCCGAACGCGGCGTCGAAGCGATGGTGATCGAGCGCCTGGCGAAGCGCCTGCGTTTTCATGACGTCGGTGTGCAGCGCCGAGCCATGACTGAAGGGGCCGATGCCCATGTCGACACCCTGTTGATTGATGTGCACCAGAAGGTCGAGGCCGAGCCGGCGCGCCGTCTCGTCGCGGAACGTGATCATCTCCCGGAATTTCCAGGTGGTGTCGACGTGCAGAAACGGGAACGGCGGTTTCGCGGGATAAAACGCCCTGAGCGCCAAGTGCAGCATTACCGAGCTGTCCTTGCCGATGGAGTAGAGCATCACCGGTCGCTCGCACTCGGCGACCACCTCACGCATGATGTGGATGCTCTCCGCTTCGAGGCGCTGAAGGTGAGTGAGCGCCGCGTTCGACGCCACCGGCGAAGCGTGGGAGCCGGAGAGGGTGCTCATAAGAGGGACCTGTCAACTCCCGCATCGGGAAGATCGCGATCGTCGGACCATGTGCCAGCGCTGGGAGGCAGCGCGAGTCCCGTATGGACCCATGGCGCGTCGATTTCGAAGCACCCGTGCAGCCTCGAATGCATGGCGAAGCGCACCGACAAGACGCGCGTGAGGGTCGCCGAAAACAGACGCTTCTGGATGTCGATGTGGTCGATTCGCACGTCGTGAAAATCCATGAACTCGCCGGTTATCGGATGCAGACACTTGAAGATCGATTCCTTGGCTGAAAACACGAGTGTGAAGGCGACGGGCTCGCTCAGACCCGCCGCACGCGCATGGGCCGATTCCTCCGGGGACATGACCAGACTGCCGATCTCTTGCGCTTGGGACTCGGACACGATGCGTTCGGTGTCGATGCCGAGCGATTCGGTATCAGTTGTGAGCGCGACGGCCGCCGAGGCGAAGCCCACGGTGTGAGTGATCGATCCGGTCGTGCCGTCCGGCCAGACTGGTGCACCGTTGTGGGCTCGGCCAACCTGAGAGCCTTCGAAACGCCGGTCGAGCGATGCCATCGCCTTCATGGCGCAGTAGCGGCCTGCCCTGAAATGCAACTGCCGGCCCGGTACCGCACGCTCCAGGTCATGCGGAAGCGTGATATGTGCCACCTCAGCCGGCACCGGGCACTCCAGGTACAGGCGGACTTGGCAGGCCGGACGCGGAAGGATTGTAGAGATACCTACGTGCATCGATTCAGGTTGACTTCCCAAACAGTGGCGCGACCACTGTGTTCCGGCGAAGATGCCCCATCGTTGGATCTGGACGCCGGCTTGTGGACTCTTCGCGAAGGGTCTCATCTAACGTACCCAGGTCCTGAGACAATTCTGCGTCAGGACTGCAAAATCTGCTGGGCCGTCGGGGGCGCGTGTAGCTTGACGTTACCGGGGCCGGGTGACAAGCTGACGTCCCGAGGCAGCGGCGTTCTGCGGTAGCCCAGATCTTTGTTATGAGCACGCGCATCTGGAGATTCACAGTCTGTGCTCTGGCGCTTGCCGCCTGCCTTGCACCCGCGAAGGCTCACGCGACCGAGTGGTTCGTCGCACCAGGAGGGACTGGCACTGGCACGCGCAGCGCGCCCTTTGGCCGGGTCCAGCACGGGCTGAACGCGGCGCGGGCAGGAGACACGGTTACGGTGCTGCCAGGTACCTACGCCGAAGCCGTTCAGACGGTCCGTGACGGCTCGCCTGGTCTCCCAATCCATATCGTTGCGCAGGGTGCACGCGGGTCTGTGATCCTGACCGTGCCCGGCCGAGTGCTCCGCGTCGATCATGCGCACATCACGGTCGAACGACTCGTGCTCGACGGACAGTACGGCGCGGCAGACACCGTGGACGTGAACGCCGAAGCCCACTTCTTCACCTTACGAAACGTCGAGGTTCGCCGGTCCGGCCGCGATCTGATTGACATGGCGGGTCCACATAACGTGCTGATCGAAAACAGCCTTGTACACCACGCGTTGAATGCGGCCGATGGTCGAACGGATGCGCACGCCATTGCCGCTGGGGCTGTTCGCGACCTCACGATTCGCGACACGGAGATTCATACCTTCTCGGGTGACGGTATCCAGGTCGACCCTGGCCGTGACGCCCCGGGCTGGGATCGTGTGACCGTCGAGAATGTGCGTATCTGGCTCGCGCCCCTGGCGGCTCCGGAGAACGGGTTCCCCATGGGAACGGTGCCGGGCGAAAACGCGATCGATACGAAAGCCTCGTCGAGCCTGCCTCGCTCGACGCTGATCATTCGCAACACCATCGCTTCGGGATTTCGTGGTGGGCTCCTTCCTAACATGGCCGCGTTCAACTTGAAGGAAAACGTCGCCGTCACGGTGGACGGCGTCACGGTGTCCGGCTCGGAGATCGCGTTTCGCCTTCGCGGTCCGGGGGCAACCACGACAGGCGGGGCATGGGTGACGGTCAAGAACGCGGTGGTCTACGACACCACCGTGGCGTTTCGCTACGAAGACAACATTGCGAATCTCCGGGTCTGGAAT
>Ga0307505_10002552_pt1 | contig 12522 bp, 10 predicted proteins | sample 23_S_MG_FD_202183 | JGI IMG/M metagenome (GOLD analysis project Ga0307505, IMG submission 202183) | Soil microbial communities from Populus trichocarpa stands in riparian zone in the Pacific Northwest, United States - 23_S | ecosystem: Environmental > Terrestrial > Soil > Riparian zone > Trees...
CCACACACCGCGGTGGCCAACGCCGGCAAAGACAAACACACCTTTCTCCTGGCGGCACAAGCTCGCGAATCAAGGTTCTTTCTACTTGCACCCCTCAGCGCTGGCACCGTGGCGGGCGGTGGGCCGGGGCGACGAATCGGCAGGCGCCGAGGAACGGAGGCTGGACCGGACCACCGCCCGCCACGACGTGATGACACACCGAAGGCTGCGAACAAAAACAATCCGCGCTCTCGCGAAGACGGAGGTAAGAACATAAACCGAGCGCCGCGGTGTTACGGGATTGCTACGGTCCGCGCAAAGAGAAGAACTGAAGGTGTTCCAACGGATCGGCGATCAGATTCCGAGGTCGTCGAGCTCGCCGGGCCGCGCATCGAAGGGCAACTCGGGCTGTTCCTCGCTCGCCATGCGACGGTGCCGGGTCCACCACCAGGCGGCGCCGGCCGCCGCGACGCCCAGCAGACCCAGGCGCAGCACGCGGCCACGCCTCAGCGTCGCCAGCAGCGACGCGATCAGCCACGGGTTGCGCGCCAGCACGCGCAGCGCCGCGCTGCCGACGCCGGCGAAGCGCGCTTCGCGCAGCCGCTGCATGCCGCTGTGGGCGGCGTTCGCGACGATGCGCGCCGGCCGCAAGCGGCCGCGCAGCGTGTCCATGTGCTGCAGCAGTTCTTCGCGCTCGAATGCAGCGCGCGCAACCAGCAGTTCGCGCCGCATCGCGCGCAGCGCGGGGTCAGTGTGCGGCATCGGCGCTGCTTTCAGGAGCGGCAGGCGGTACGTCGCCGGGCGGATTGTCGACCGCTGTGTCAACGACCGCGCGGTCCACGCGAGGACCGCGCAGCGCTTCGTAGTCCTTGCGCAGCACCGCGCGCGTCTGGCCCAGCACCGGTCCGGCGGCCGTTATGCCGCGACGGATCGAAACGATGGCAACGACGGCCCCGGCCGCATAGGCCGCTGTCAACAGTCCGACCGCAAGCACGCGCGGCCCGTCCCAGAACAGCACCGCAATCCACAGCGTGAAGGCCACCAGTGTGGCCAGTGCCAGCACCGCGGCGACCACACCCAGCACGACGGAGCGCAGCAGCAGATCGCGCGTCTCGGCCACCTCGATGGCAGCCAGCTCGCTGCGCGTCGCCAGCAGGTCCAGAACGTCGTGCGCCAGCGTGCGCAGCGACGCGAACAGCCCTTCCGGCCGCTGCGGCTTATCGGTCATCGCGACGCCGGACCGATCCCGCGAGTCTGCGCTGAATCGCCTGCACTTTAGTGGCGATTGATCGAAAGCCCCACCAGGATGCCGATGCCGGCGGCGATGCCCACCGCAGTCCACGGATGCTCGTGCACCCAGCCGTCGGTGGCCTTCGCGGCCGAGCGCGCCTGGTCGGCTACCTTGTGCTCGACGTCGATCAGTCGCGTCTTCGCGTTGCCGATCGCAGTCTGCGCACGGCGGCGCAGTTCGGCTGCCTTCTCGCCGCTCTCGGCGGCGGCCTGACGCAGCAGTTCCTCCGCATCCACCAGCACGGCGTTGACGTCGGTCATCAGTTTGTCCTTGGTCGCCTGTTCCATGGCTCCTCCTTGAAGTTGACTGAACTTTACTCCGCAACCGTTCAGCAAGCAGGATGCCGGGCCGCACCGCGGCGCGAAGCCGTATTTCTACCCGTTGACGTAGACCCAGTTCAGCAATTCGTCCAGCGCCGCCTGCGTGGCCGCGGCCTGCGGATGATTGACGATGGCCACCACCACGTAGCGCCGTCCGCCGGCGGACAGCACGTAGCCGGCGATCGCACGCGTATCCGCGAGCAGCCCGGTCTTCACGTGCGCGGCACCGGCCGCAGCGCTGCGCTTGCGCATCGTGCCGTCGACGCCGGCCAGCGGCAGCGACGCGATGAACTCGGGCATCAGCGGCGACGCGTAGGCGCCGGCCAGCAGCCGCGCCAGCCCGGCTGCGGTCAGCCGTTCGATGCGTGACAGCCCGGCGCCGTTTTCCAGTACGAACTCCTGGCGCTCGAGTCCCTTGCCGACCAGCCAGTCGCCGATCGCCTGCTGCGCGCGCGCCGTGCTGGCGGGCTGCCTGCTGACCTCGCTGCCGATGGTCAGGAAAAGCTGCCGCGCCATCACGTTGTTGCTGAATTTGTTGATGTCGCGGATCACCTCGGCCAGCGACGCGGACTCGTGCTTCGCGAGCACGCGCATGTCCGGCGGCAGCGCACTGTCGCGCGCCGTGCCGCGCCAGCTTCCGTCGCTGGCGGTCCACAGCGCGCGGAACGCGGCGTCGAAATAGGACGTGGGTGCCAGCAGGTTCACGTGCCACGTCCGCTCGCCGCACGCGAGCGGGAATGCGCCACGGAACTGCGGGCGCAGCGGATCGGAGAAATCGCCGCCCAGCCGCGCGCGCCAGTCGCCGCACGGCCCTTCGGCCGTGCGCACCGTCGGCGGTACCGTCATGCCGGCCATCGGCGGGATCGCGACCACGCGCACCTGCTGGCCCGCCGCGTCGGGCACGAAGCTGAAGCTCACGCTCTTGTAGTTCAGCAGCAGCGCGTCGGGCCCTGTGTTGTACGGTCGCAGCGTCTCGCCGTCGAAGGCGCCGGCGTCGTGCATGACGGGCTCGAATGCACTGCGGTCCAGCAGCAGGTCGCCGCGGATGTCGCGCAGCCCCAGTGCGCGCAGCCGCTGCACCAGCAGCCACAGATGCTCGATGACGAAACGCGGATCGCCGCTGCCGCGCAGCGCCAGGTCGCCCCCGAGCACGCCGTCGATGATCGGCGACGCGGACAGCGCCTCGGTGCGCCAAGCGAACTGGGGACCGAGGATCTCCAGGCCTGCCAGCGTCGTGACCAGCTTCATCGTCGACGCCGGATTCATCGGCACGGTCTCGTTGACCGCCAGCGCCAGCGGTGCTCCCGTTCCTGCGCCGGGCAGCGGCACCACGCTGGCGCCCACCGCGGAAGGCGGCACGTTGGCGGCCTTCAGCGCGGCGGCCACTGCGGGCGGCAGAGAACGCTGCACCTGGGCCGCGGCCGAGCCCGCGGCCGCGAGGACTGCCAGCACCGTCACCAGCGTCAAGCGCCTGAAAATCAACGAACTTCCTTTCTCTGTGGCGACGCGCGCCGCTTAGCGCCATCCCGGCGCTAGGTCGTCCGATGGATGGTGAGCGATGCAGGCGCTCGCTAACCTCAAGGCTTCGACGCCGTGCGAAACCGCACGCCGCAAGACCGAAGTCACCGTACACCGAAGCCCGCTCGGCATCGCTGCGCATCCCGGCCGGAAGAGGCAATGACTCCCGCACCTGCACCGAAGTCCCGAAGCTTAATGGCTGTCCTGGCGGCAGCTTTTGCGATGACGCTGGTCGCCTGCGGCGGCGGGGGAAGCGACGGCGGCACGCCGACGGCCCCGACCGCGCCACCCGCACCGACCGTTCCCGAGCCGCCACCCGGCGGTTTCGCACCGTCAGGCCCGACCGCCGCGCCCGCCGCGAAGCCCACGGACGCGCAGGCCGTGCGCTTCCTCGCGCAGTCCACTTTCGGCGCGACGACCGCGGACGTCGACAAGCTGAAGCAGCTCGGCTACGGCGACTGGCTCGAGCAGCAGTTCCAGGTGCCGCGCACCAACCATCTGGACTTCGTGCTCGCCGCGTATCCGATTCCGACGCCCGAAGGCGTGACGGTCACCATCGATCCGCTGTACCAGAGCTTCTGGAAGCAGGCGGTGACCGGCATCGATCCGCTGCGCCAGCGCGTCACCTACGCGCTGTCGCAGATCTTCGTGGTGTCGGCCGCGGATGCAGCGCTGCAGACGGCACCGCACACGCTGGCGTCGTATGTGGATACGCTGTCCGCGCACGCGTTCGGTAACTACCGTGAGCTGCTGGAAGCGGTCACGCTGCATCCGGCGATGGGGCAATACCTGACGTGGTTCGCCAACCGCGGCGACGGCACGCGCGTGCCCGACGAGAACTACGCGCGCGAAGTGATGCAGCTGTTCTCGATCGGGCTGGTGCAGCTGAACGTCGACGGCACGCCGAAGCTGGTGAACGGCGAACCGGTCGACACCTACACGATGGACGATATCCGCGGCCTGGCGAAGGTGTTCACCGGCTGGGGCTGGGGGAACACCGGCACGCCCAATCCGGTCAACGGCCGCTTCTCCGGCAACAACCCGTCGGACCCGCTGCGCCGCGTGATTCCGATGCAGTTCTATCCGCAGTACCACTCGGCGCAGGAAAAGCAGTTCCTCGGCGTGACCGTCGCAGCAGGTACGCCCGGGCCGCAGGCACTGAAGACCGCGCTGGACACGCTGGCCACTCACCCGAACGTGGGCCCGTTCATCGCGACGCGGCTGATCCAGCACATGGTCACCAGCAACCCCAGCCCAGCTTACGTGGGTCGCGTGGCGGCTGTGTTCAACGACAACGGCAAGGGCGTGCGCGGCGATCTGAAGGCGACGGTGCGCGCAGTGCTGTTCGATGCGGAGGCGCTGACGCCGGGCACCGCCGTCACCCAGGGCAAGCTGCGCGAGCCCGTGCTGCGGCTGGCCGCGTGGATGCGCGCCTTCGGCGCGACGTCGGCCAGCGGCAACTTCCGCCTCGGCGTGCTCGACACCCAGCTTGCGCAGACGCCGATGCGCGCGCCGACGGTGTTCAACTTCTTCCGTCCCGGCTACGTGCCGCCCAATACCGCGCTGGCCGCGGCCGACCTGGTGGCGCCCGAGTTCCAGATCGCGCACGAGATCTCGGTGGCCGCCTATGCGAACTTCATGCAGGGCGTCATCCAGAACGGCGTCGGCACCAGCAACGACGTGAAGGCCGACTACGGCCCGCTCACCGCGATGGCCGACAACGTCGATGCGCTGGTGGCGCGCGTCAATCTGCTGCTGACCGGCAATGCGCTGAGCAGCGCGACCGTCGGTTCCATTCGCGACGCGGTGGCGGCGATCCCGGCCACGGGCAACAACTTCAGGCAGAACCGCACGTCCCTCGCCCTCTATCTGACGATGACGTCGCCGGAATTCCTGGTGCAGAAGTAGGCGCACGACGATGACTTCCAAAGCTTCCCGCCGCGAATTCCTGAAGAGCGCCGCGCGACTGTCGCTGGCCGGCACCGCCACCCCGTGGGCGCTGAACCTCGCCGCCATCGGCGCGGCCGCCGCGCAGACTGCGCCCACCGACTACAAGGCGCTGGTGTGCGTGTTCATGTACGGCGGCAACGACCACTCCAACACCATCGTGCCTTACGACGCGGCGAGCTACGCGCAGTACGCGTCGTCGCGCACCAACCTCGCGCTCGCGCAGACCGCGCTGCTGCCGCTGGCGACGCCAGCGAACGCGTCGATGAGCGGCCGCCAGATCGCGATGCGCAGCGAGCTGCTGCCCATCAAGACGATCTACGACGCCGGCAAGGCGGCAGTGCTGGCCAACGTCGGCACGATGGTCGTGCCGACGACGATGGCGCAGTACCGCGCGCGCAGCGTGCCGCTGCCTCCCAGCCTGTTCTCGCACAACGACCAGCAGTCGGTCTGGCAGACCTACGACGGCCGGCGCGAGGGCGCGCGCGTCGGCTGGGGCGGGCGCATCGGCGACCTGATGTCCGCATCCAACCAGTACCGCAACTTCACCTGCGTATCGGCGTCGGGCACCGCGGTGTTCCTGTCCGGACAGTCCACCGTGCAGATGCAGATCGGCAACAACGGCGGGCTCACCATCAACGGCGCGACGGGCAACGCGCTGTACGGTTCGTCCGCAGGCCCTGCGACCGCGCGCCGCCTGATGACCGAGGAGCGCAGCAACCTGTTCGAGAAGGACTACAACGCGCTGGTCGCGCGCTCGACCGAGGCCGCGCAGACGCTGAACGCGGCGCTGACGGGCTTCCCCGCCAATGCCGCGCCGTTCAACACGTTCCCGGCCACCGGCCTGGGCAACCAGATGCGCAATGTCGCGCGCATGATCGCTGCGCGCCAGGCACTGGGCGCGCAGCGCCAGGTGTTCCACGTGTCGGTCGGAGGCTTCGACCAGCACTCCGGGCTGATCAACGGCCACGGTGGCCGCATGACCGAGCTCGCGAACGCGATGGCGGCCTTCTACAACGCGACGGTCACGCTGGGCATCGCCGACAGCGTGACGGCGTTCACCGCGTCGGACTTCGGCCGCACGCTGGACTCCAACGGCGAAGGCTCGGACCACGGCTGGGGTGCGCACCACTTCGTCGTCGGCGGCGCCGTCAAGGGCGGTGAGCTGTACGGCACCTGGCCCGAGATCGTGCTGCGCGGACCGAATGACGTGGGCCGCGGCAACCTGCTGCCCACCACGTCGGTGGCCGAGTACGCGGCCACGCTGTCGCAGTGGTTCGGCATCACGCCCGCGCAGCTCACCGATGTGATCCCCAACGCAATGAACTTCCCGCAGCCGAATCTGGGATTCATGGCCTGAGCGCCGCAGCGCGCAGCGCGGAGGCTTCCCCCGAGCGCCGCGCGGCCGCTCCGGAGGCGCTCAGCGCCGCAGCGCGCAGCGCGGAGGCTTCCACGTTGCTGACGCGGATCAAGCGCTGCGATCCGAACAGCTCATCCGGAAAGATGAGCCCGCATCCCGGCCCTCATCCGCTTCGCCGAGTCACGGCTAGACCTTTCGCACGATGGACTGCTGTAGGGGCGGTTCCTACAGTCCCATTCGTTCCGCGCCCGCAAAGAAAAGGTGCGGTCGGATGTTGCGCGTCACGGATGCAGCTCCGTCAGAAGAGGAAGCCATGACCCACAATGCATTGAACATCTCCCGCTCCCTGCTGGCTGTCGCAGTCGCCTCGGCGTTTCTTGCGGCATGCGGCGGCGGTGGGGACGAAGGCGGCGGAACCGTCGCGCCCGGCACGTCCACGCCGGCGCCGGCCGCACCGTCGGGTCCGACGGTGGCGCCGGTGGTGCCGCCCAGCGACACCGAATCCGTCCGTTTCCTCACGCAGGCCACGATGGGCGCGAGCGAGGCGGACATCGCGAAGTTCAAGCAGCTCGGCTACAACGCATGGATCGAGGCGCAGTTCGAGATGCCGCGCTCCTCACACCAGGATTTCGTGCTCAGCGAGATCGGCCTCGATGGCGCCGGCGGCGCCAACATCACGATGGATCCGCTGTACCGCTCGTGGTGGAAGCAGTCGCTGACCGGCAACGACCAGTTGCGCCAGCGCGTGACCTTCGCGCTGTCGCAGATCATCGTGACGTCCGCGGCCGATCCGCAGCTGCAGAACAGGCCCGCTGCGATGGCGTCATACATGGACGTGCTGGCCAAGCACGCCTTCGGCAACTTCCGCGACCTGCTCGACGAAGTGTCGCTGCATCCGACGATGGGCCGCTACCTGACGGTGCTGGGCAACCGCGGCGACGGCGGTCGCACGCCGGACGAGAACTACGCGCGCGAGATCATGCAGCTGTTCTCGATCGGGATAGTGCAGCTCAATGTCGACGGCACGCCGAAGCTGGTGAACGGCCAGCCCGTCGACACCTACACGATGGACGACATCCGCGGCCTGGCGAAGGTATTCACCGGCTGGAGCTGGGGCAACAAAGGCACGCCGGATCTGTCGGACAACCGCTTCAACGGCAATGAGGTGGACCGCGAGCGGGAGCTCATCCCGATGCAGTTCTACCCGAAGTTCCACTCGCCGGATGCCAAGACCTTCCTGGGAGTGACTATCCCCGCCGGCACGCCCGGCCCGCAGGCGCTGAAGACCGCGCTGGACACGATCTTCAACCATCCCAACGTCGGTCCGTTCATCGCGACGCGGCTGATCCAGCGGCTGGTGACCTCCAACCCCAGCCCGGCCTACGTGGGCCGCGTGGCCGCGGTGTTCAACGACAACGGCAAGGGCGTGCGCGGCGACCTGAAGGCGACGGTGCGCGCGGTGCTGTTCGATACCGAGGCGCGCGACGCCAACGTGGCCGCGTCCGTGCAGTACGGCAAGCTGCGCGAGCCGGTGCTGCGCATGACGGCATGGGCGCGCGCCTTCGGCGCGGAGTCGGCCAGCGGCATCTACCGCATCGGGCAGACCGACGACCAGCTGTTCCAGACGCCGCTGCGCGCGGCCACGGTGTTCAACTTCTATCGCCCGGGCTACGTGCCGCCGAACACCGACATCGCGGCCAAGGGCCTGGTGGCGCCCGAGTTCCAGATCACCCATGAAGTGTCGGTCGCCAACTACACGAACTTCATCCAGACAGCGGTGGGCAACGGCCTGGGCTTCAACACGATGGGCAGCCCCGACGTCGCCAGCAAGTACGAGTCGCTGGTCGGCCTGGTCGACACGCCCGACCAGCTCGTCGCGAAGATCAACCTGCTGCTGGCCGGCAACCAGATCAGCGCGGCCAACGCGCAGGCCATCGCCACCGCCGTCGGTACCGTGACGATCCCGCCGCCGGTGTCGGGTACCACCGGCCAGATCATCACCTACCAGGGCAAGCAGTACCGGTCCTGCGGCAACGAGGGTCAGCGCTGCGCCTTCACCGGCACCTACGACGTGATCTATGGCGCCAACGGCACGTTCGCGCTGAGGGCGGGCCAGAAGGACGGCGTTGACTGCAACAACACGGTGTTCGGCGATCCGGTGGTCGGGGTGGCCAAGTCCTGCTTCTACGGCCCCGTGACCGATGCGCCGCCCGCGGCGAACACGCCGCCCGCCAACCAGGCGGCCATCGACACGGCGAAGCTCAATCGCGTGAGGCTGGCGGTGTTCATGAGCATGCTGGACCCCGGCTTCCTGATCACCAAGTAACCGATCCCGCAAGGAGAAAGAAATGACGATGAACGCTTCGCGCCGCGAGTTCATGCGCACCGCGTCCGCGCTGTCGATCGCCGGGTCGGCTACACCGTTCCTGGTGAACCTGGCCGGCATCAGCGCCGCTGCCGCGCAGACGGCGCCCAACGACTACCGCGCGCTGGTGTGCGTGTTCTTGTACGGCGGCAACGATCACAGCAACACCATCGTGCCGGCGGACAATGCCAGCTATCAGCTGTATGCGCAGTCGCGCACCAACCTGGCGCTGGCGCAGAACACGCTGTTGCCGCTGGTCACGCCCACCAATCCGTCGATGTCGGGCCGCCAGATCGCGATGCGCGGCGAGATGGCCGCGCTGAAGGCCCTCTACGATCAGGGCCAGGCGGCGGTGCTTGCCAATATCGGCCCGCTGCGCGCGCCGATGACGATGGCGCAGTACCGCGCCAACTCAGTGCCGCGCCCGATGGGGCTGTTCTCGCACAACGACCAGCAGTCGGACTGGCAGTCGTTCGGCCCCGAAGGCACGCGCGTCGGCTGGGGCGGCCGGCTCGGCGACCTGTTCGCGTCGTCTAACAACTACCAGAACGTCACGGCGATCTCCACGTCGGGGGCGGCGGTGTTCGTGTCCGGCGCCAACGTCGCGCAGCTGCAGATCGGCAACAATGGCGCGCAGGGCATTCCGTCGTTGCAGAACAACGCCACCGTGTTCAGCACCCGCGCGGCGACGCCGCCGCTGAAGGCGATGATGACGGCGGCCGATACGCACGTGCTGGCCAACGACTACAACAGGATCGTCAAGCGCTCGACCGAGGCGGCCGCGGCCATCAACACATCTCTCAACGCCGTGCAGCTTGCCACTCAGTTCCCGGGCACCGGCCTGGGCAACCAGATGCGCAACGTCGCGCGCATGATCGCCGCGCGCCAGGCGCTGGGCAGCAAGCGCCAGGTGTTCCACGTGTCCATCGGCGGCTTCGACCAGCACTCCGGCCTGGTGCAGGGCCACGGCGGGCTGTGGCAGCAGATCTCCAACGCGATGTCCGCGTTCTACAACGCGACCGTGGAACTGGGCATCGCCGACAGCGTGACGGCGTTCACCGCGTCGGACTTCGGCCGTACGCTGGACTCCAACGGCGAAGGTTCGGACCACGGCTGGGGCGCGCACCACGTCGTGGTGGGCGGCGCCGTCAAGGGTGGGGAGCTCTACGGCGAGTGGCCCGAAACCGTGCTGCGTGGGCCGCTGGACGTGGGCCGCGGCAATCTGCTGCCGACGACTGCCGTGGACCAGATGGTCGGCACGCTCGCAACGTGGTTCGGCGTTCCGGCCGGCAGCCTGCGCGACGTTGTGCCCAATGCCGGCAACTACTCGTCGCTGGATCTGGGGCTGTTCGTCTAGGAAGGTGTCATCCCCGCGAAAGCGGGGATCCACCTTGCGGTGCTGCGCAGTGAAAATGGATCCCCGCTTTCGCGGGGATGACGTAGAAGAGGGGCGCTTCGGCGCCCCTCTTCTACGTCAGTTCGACAGCTGCAACAGCCCCAGGCCGACGCGGCGATACGAACCGATGCCACGCAGCAGCGGCTTCTTCAGCAGATCCGCATCGGTGACTTCCAGCACGCCCTCGATCGACGCGTAGGGCAGCGTGATCGTGCGGTTGCCGTAGGGAAACTTCAGTTCCTTGATCGCCACGTTGAAGAAGTCCGGGCGGAAGCCGAACTTCGGCGCCATCGCGACGAGCCAGGTCTCGACTTCCTGCGGCGTCTTGAACGGTTCCACTTCCTTCTCGCCGTCGATCGTGCGCTCGCGGCCCACGCAGGCTTCCAGCGCGAAGCGGTACGGCAGGCCTTCGGCCAGCTGCACCATCAGCCGCTTGGGCGCCAGCGCGCTGACGGCTTCGGCCGGCGGCTCCAGCCACGGATCGCCCGAATACACCCAATATCGGCCCTCGGTACTCGTGTCGGCGCGGAAAACGAAGCTGATGCCGGCCTTCTTGCCGAAGGTGCGGGTCAGCGCCGCGTGCGCGGACAGCGGGTCGCCGTGCCTGGGCGCGAAGGTCACCGCGGTCTCGTACATCTCGACCGTCGGCACATCCATCTTCGTGTAGCTCATCACCGTGTTCACGAAGCTGCGCAGGGTCTTCGGACCCTTGCCCTTGGCTTTCGTTGAACCCATCCAGTGCGGCGGCAACTTCAGCGAGATGTCCATGGACCCGCTTTCTTAGTGAACATCCGGATTGTCGGCACAAAGGCGGCCGGCCGTATCACGTGAACGGATTAACCCGTCGATGATCAGCGGGCGCATGCCGACGGAAGGTCGTTGACCACGCATTGCCGGGATGCCGCGCAAGCGTCTGTCCGGCCGCGGGCCGCGCTACGCGTCGGTCAGCGTCATCAGGATGTCGGCATACCAGGCGGAGTTCAGCCCCAGCGCCTCATCGCGCGCCAGGTCGCGGTCGCCCATGTCCAGCCGGGACGAGTGGATACCGAGCAGTTTCCATGGCAGCGGTGTCTGCGCGGCATGCTCGGATCGGTCCCTCATTAGCACCGGCGCACCGCTGGTGCCGCGGTGCGTGCGAGCGTCGGTCAGGAAGTAGCCCTGCGCCTGGAAGCGCACGCCGAACGACGAGGCGACACAAGCCAGCCGCGCCACCGGCAGATGGTGTCGCGTATCGTGGAAACCCAGCGGAAAACCGATGATCAGCAGCGGCGCGCCGATCTCGACGTCATCGAACGTTGCCTGCAGGTGCGCCGGCGTGAAGGCGAGCAGCGCGCAGTTTTCCGGCAGCGCCGCGCGCTCCAGTTCGATGACGGCCACGTCGATGTCTCCACCGGTGTCTGCGCCCTGACGCCAGATGCTGTTGCCGTTGCGGTACAGCAGGATGGAGAACGCGGTGGTCAGCGTCAGATCGAAGGTGTCGGTATGAAGCTCGATCTCCACACGATCGGGATGATGTGCGCTCTTGGCGTCGAGCAGCACATGGCGGCTGGTGACCAGGTAAAGCCGCATGTCCCGCTCGAAGAAGAAGCCGCTGGCGCCGCTGAGCAACCGCGCGCCCTGGAACGTGGTGACGCGCGTCGACGTCAGCAGCACCGGTTCGATCGTTCCTTGCTGTTCCATGAATAGACTTTCCCGTGAGGACGCGCGGCCGCGCTTGCTTATCAAGGGCAATGAGCGGACTCTTGCGCACGCGCCTTGCCTTTCGTGCTTCCAGCTTCACGCAACCGAGCCAGACCCCATGGTCCGTATCGAACTGCAAACCGAACTGACCTATGGCATCGACCAGCAGGGCGCCGACTTCGTCTTCAACTTCCAGCCGGCGCAAACTCCGTGCCAGACGATCTCCGGCGAGCGGCTGCAACTGAGCCAGCCGGTCGTTGCGCAAACCTACACCGATCCGCTGACACGCAACCGCTACCTGCGTGTGCGTGCGCTGCCCGGCGAGCTGCGCGTGACCTATCAGACAACCGTCGACCTGAGGCATCACTTCGCACAGGCGTCGCGGCTCGACGAAATCCCCGTCAGCCGGCTGCCGCCGGATGTGGTCGTCTACATCTACCCTAGCCGCTATTGCCCGTCCGACCGGCTGATCCGCTTTGCGACCACCGAGTTTGGAGCGCTGCCGCAAGGATATGCGCGTGTGGAGGCGATTCTGCACTGGGTCCAGGCGCATGTGACCTTCACTTCCAATACCTCCAACTCCAGCACCTCGGCGCTGGACACGCTGGTGGAACGGGTCGGCGTGTGCCGCGACTTCGCGCACCTGATGATCGCGCTGTGCCGGGC
>Ga0307505_10002553_pt1 | contig 12520 bp, 7 predicted proteins | sample 23_S_MG_FD_202183 | JGI IMG/M metagenome (GOLD analysis project Ga0307505, IMG submission 202183) | Soil microbial communities from Populus trichocarpa stands in riparian zone in the Pacific Northwest, United States - 23_S | ecosystem: Environmental > Terrestrial > Soil > Riparian zone > Trees...
TCCAGCCGAGCACCTGCATTACTCCGCCGTAGGTGCCCAGGCTCAGGCCAAACACCGCGGAATTGGAGTGGCGCTTGTCAAACCCTCCCTGCAGCGCCTGGCACTGCGATGCGCCGGGACCGAAGTGATTGCCGCCGTGGCTGGCGATCGGTCCGCCGAACTGCGAGTAGCAGGAATCGCTGCCCCCGATCACGCTGTTGGCCCAGCCGAAAGGCTGCGACCCGCAGTAGGTGTGAAAGGTGCGGGCGAACGTGGACTTTCTGCCATCGTGACCGGAACTGTTCATGTGGGCCATGAAGGTGTTGCCGCTGGCCATCACCGCGGTGCCCCGGCCGGTGATCACGCTATTGCCGTGGAACGAAACATTGCGCAGCGCCACTTGCTGACATTCACTGGCGATGGCACCACCACCCAGTTGGGCGCTGTTGCCGTTGAAGGCGGCGCGGTCGATGTCGATGCTGGCGAGTGGCAGATCATGGCTGTAGGGCAAAGACAGCGCACCGCCAACACCGTCCTGGGCGAAGTTCTGCGCGAATTCCACATCGCGCAACACCAGTGCTGCATCCGCATGGATCGCGCCACCGCTGGCGGCGGCGTTCTGCGTGAACAGCGCATTCTCCAGCGTGAGTGATTTGCCCCACTGACGCACCGCGCCACCTACCCCGACAGCGACGTTGTCTTCGAAAACCGCGCGCGGCCCCTTGGCCGGATATGAAAAGAAATTGAGCGCCGTGTTGCCGTAGACAAACAGGGCTCCAGCATAGGCGGCGCTGTTGCCGACGAAGCGACTGCTCCTGCCTTCGTTTCGCCAGGTTGCCATCATTACCGAGCCATCCGCGTTCGGAAACCCACGAATCGTCACGGCGCCGCCTCCAAAGCGGGCCTGGTTGTTCAGGAATTCTGCGCCGTCGGCGACGATGTTGGTCCAGCCGACGGCCAGGATGGCCCCGCCCGAATTGCTGCGATTGTCGCGAAACGTGGTGTCTTTGATGGTCAGCGATCCGCGGAGATCCAATGCGCCTCCGCCGATGCCGTGGCACTGTTCCAGAACCATGCTCGTCAAGTTCAAAGTGCCGGTGGTGTACAGACAGCCACCGTCCGAGCCCTGCCCGTGCGAAACGGTCAATCCCTTCATTTCAGCAAACTGATCGCGGCCCAATTCGAATCGCGCTATGGAGTTGCTGTGCTGCGTCCCACTGGCCCAGCGAACGCGGGTGAGAGTGGCCGAAGCACCTTCGATGAGCACCTCATCGGTGATCCGCAGCGCGCCGGTTCGCCCATCGGTGCCGGAGTGGCTCTGGCTGAGCGTATAGGTGTGCCTGCCGAGCACGATGCGATCCACCCCTGGATTCTGATTGGCCGCCAGCACCGCCTGCCGCAGCGAGCACCCACTCGGCGCCAGCGCGGTGCAGAACGTCGATCCGACGATGGCGGGATCGTCGGTGCGGGTGACCACGTATTCACGCGCCAATGCGGCCAATGGGCTCAGACCGAACAGGCCCAAGGCCACAGTCGCACACAAGAGGGAACGGGTTGAACGTCGCATGGCTGACCTTCGTTTTGTGTGGGTTCTATCAGGTAACGAAGGGGAGAGGCGGCAAGGGCCACGCGATGCGTACCCTGATTGTTGCCCTGTGCCTGTTGGCCAGCGCCGACGTGCAAGCCGCCTGCGTGCGGGTAGCGTGTTGCGAGGTATCCGGCGTGGTGGAATCCTGTCGCGCATTGCGGCGCGATGGGCAGATGTATCTGCATCTGCGCATTCCGCAAGCCGACGCGACATCGGTGGAGTGCGCCGACCCGCCCGCGCAACCGTCGACCCCGGGCGAGATCGAGGTCAGCATCGCGGGGATCCGCCGGCAGTCGGACTTTTTCGTCGAGGGTTCGGGACCCGCCTGCAGCGGGCGGGTGGGCGCAGTCTTCACGGGTGCCCTCGCTGGACCGTGTTGCGATACCGTGCCGGCCGCCGGCGCCTGCACGCTCGGCGGCCCACTCCTGATCGAACGGCGCACAGGTTCGTCGAAACCAGGCGACTAATACTGGTACTTCGGAACCGGCAGCACGATCCGCTTGCGCTCGATGGGCTTGCCCTGCAGGAACGCGAGCATGGTCCTCGTGATCTCGGGTGAGAGCATGAACAGGTTGTGTCCGGCGTTCTCGATCAGCACGTGCGTGGCATTGCTGAAACCGGCGGCGGTTTCCGCTGCGCTTTCCGGATAGGTGCGCCCGTCGAGCGTCCCGCTCAGGAACAGGGTCGGCACCGTGGACCTGACTGGCGCGCGAAACGTGTCGCCGAGATCGGGCACGCCGTACGCGCCGGCCAGATGCGGCATCGGATAGTTCAGCGCGTCTCCGAGCAGTGAGGTCCTGGCCTGCCTCTTGACGAGCGCGAGTCGGCGCGCGGTGATGCCCGATGCGGTGTCCATGGCTTCGGGCATGCCGTTCGCGAACCGTCCGAAATCGCTGCGGATCCGGTCGTGGATGGCCTGGCCGAGCTCGTTGAACTCACCCGCAGCCATGCCTGCGAACATGATCGGAAGGTAGGCCTGCGTCGTCGGGTCCGCGATCATTCCCGACACCAGCAACTGCACGTCGAACTTGCCGATCACGAGGTCGATCCGGTCACCACCTTTCGTGCTCACCTGGACCGTCACCGGCTTGCTGTCGAGCTTGTCGAAGACTCCGCGCATCAGGCCTGCAAGATCGGAATGGTTCGCCGCTTTCTCGTCGGCATCGATCACGGCTTGCATGCGCGCGAAGAACGCATCGGTCAGCGCGGGCAGCTTCACGGTCTCATCGAGATCCTCGATGCTGGCGAGCACAGCCTTGTCGATGCGGTCCGGATAGCGCTTGAGCGTGGCCAGCGCGAGATGGCTGCCATAGCTGATGCCCCAGAGCGTGATCCTGTCCGCGCCAAGCGCCTGGCGCAGATCGTCGAGGTCCGCTGCGCTCTCCCAGGTGGTGTAGCCGGCAAGATCGACGCCTGAGGTTTTCCAGAAGCCGACGCAGGTCCTGGCCTGTTCGCGCATGAACGCGATCGCACGATCGCGCGTCAGCGCCTGATCCAGGGGATACGCCCGCCCCGCGTCACAGCGCGGTATGGAATTGGACCAACCCGTGCCGCGCTGATCGAACGCGATGACATCGGCGACTTCGCGCAACGCCATGAACAGCGGAAAGCGCTCGCGTCGTGCCGTGCCCACACCGGACCCGCCGGGTCCGCCGGCGAGATAGACGATGGGCGGGCCCGGCTTTGCAGCGGTGGAGGCGAAGCGCACGAACCCGAGCTTGATCGTGCGGCTGTTCGGATCGCTGCGGTTCTCGGGTACCGCGAACTCGCCGCGCTCGGCCTCCACGACGGTGCCATCCGCCGCTTCGAACCGGTAGGGTTCGAACTTCGCTGTGGGTGTCGTCTTCTGCACGGCGACGATGTCTTGCGCGTGTGCGGGAAGCACGGTTCCGATTAGTGCAGCGAGTGCAATCGCCACGCTCGCCACTGCCATGATCCTGTTGCCCATGTTGTACTCTCCGCCGCTGTCGGCTTGACCGGTGTGCCGGTACCTTAGCGGCCTGTATGCGGTTTTTTCCGGCCCGCCCGGTGAGCGACCGCAGTGGTCGGTGAAGCGCAGATTCGACCATCGATTGCCCATGCGAGAATGGCCCATGCGACGCGAGAGGCTGCGGATGGTGTGGATGATGGCCGCGATAGTCGTGGCCGCTCTGGCCACCGGCGCAGCCTTGGCCAACCCGCGCTATCCGCACATCGAAAACGTGCGAGTCGCGGTCGGCGACGATCCGCTGTGGGCGGCAGCGGATTTCGATGATCGCGGCTGGGAGGAGATGCCCTGGTACCGGGTCGATCCGCAACAGCGTCTGCTCTGGGTGCGCAGTGAGGTGACGCTGCCGAATGCCGTGGATATGGACGCCGCGCCGCTCGCGGTGGCGGTCGCGGCACTCGCGTCCTATGAGGTCTACTGGAACGGCGAACGCATTGGTGGCAGCGGAACGCCTGGAGCGGACCGCTCGCTGGAGCTTCCCGGCAACCTCGACACGACCCACTACGTGCCGCCGCGACTGCTGCGCGACGGCCCCAACGTGCTCGCGCTCAGGATGTCGAGCTTTCATCTGCGGCGCGAACTGCGCAGACCGGTGCACTGGCTCGCCCTTGCCGAGTACGGCGCCATCGAGCAGTGGGTGCTCAAGCAGCGATTGCCGACGATCGCGATGGCCGGCGCCTTGCTGCTGGGTGCGGTCTACTTCGCGATGATGTTCCTGACCGCCCAGCGCGATCGCGGTTCGCTGCTGCTGTCCCTGCTGTCGCTCGGCGTACTGGCGCAACTGGTCGCGGAACTGGTGCGCGGTCTGTTTCCGTACCCCTATCCACTGCACATCCTGCGGCTCGAAGTCATCCTGGGTGCCGCGAGCGCCTCGGGACTGCTGCTCGTGGCGTATGCGGTCGAGCGCTTCGCGCTGGACCAGCGTCGATGGTTGCTGGCGCTCACCGGCGTGGCGATGGCGGCGTCCGCATACTTCGCTCCGGGATTCGACAGCAAGACCGCAGGCGTCATCCTCTCGGCGCTGGTCGTCGTCGTTGCGGCTGCGGGTGTCGGTGTGCGCCGTGGCGTGGCCGGCGCGAAGACGACCGTGGTGGTTGCGGCCGGCCTGCTGGTGTGGCTGGTGTCCAGACCCGAGGGGTTCGTCGATCGGACGTACTACTTCGCAGTCACCGCATTCCTGCTGTTCCTGTTCGTGCAGCAGGTGGGCTTGCTGCGCCGCGTCCAGGACGCGACGGCCATGGCGCAGCTTCGCGCCGCGCGTCTGGAGCTCGAGTTGTTGAAGCGTCAGATCCAGCCGCACTTCCTGATGAACTCGTTGACCGCGGTTTCGGAGTGGATCGAGACTGATCCGAAAACCGGAGTGCGGATGATCGAGGCGCTGGCCGGCGAGTTGCGCGCGCTTGCGGCGATGAGCGACAAGGCGCTGGTGCCGCTGGCCGACGAGCTGGAGTTGTGTCGTCAGCACCTGGAAGTGATGAGCTATCGCAAGGATCGCCGCTACACGCTGACCAGCGAGGGGGTCGATACCGCGCAGCGTCTGCCACCCGGGATACTTCACACCCTGGTCGAGAACGCGTTGACCCACAATGCCCACGCCACAGGGGCGATGCTCAGACTCGAAGTCTCGAAACGTGGCGATCGACGCGTCTATCGGCTGCGCACGCCACATGCGGGAGGCGCCACGGGCGGTGGCGAGGGGCGCGGACACGCCTACGTGAGAGCGCGGCTGCAGGAGACCTACGGGAACGACTGGGCATTCTCCGCCGCCCATGTCGACGACGAATGGGTCGACACGATCGAGATGCCGGAGGACGCCGATGCACGTCGTCATCGTTGAGGACGAAACCGTCGTCGCGCGGCGCATCGAGCGTCTGGTTCGTCGGATCCTGGGTTCGGATCTGGCCACCATCGGCATGGCCGCCAGCCTGCGCGACGCGGTCGGCATGCTCGGTCGTGCCGACGATGCCGTCGTCCTGCTCGATCTGAATCTGTCGGGCGAGGACGGTTTCGACTTGCTGCACCGGGCCGCGGCAGAGCCGTTCCAGACGATCGTCGTGTCGGCCAATATCGACCGCGCCGTGGAAGCCTTCGAGCTTGGCGTCGTCGATTTCGTGCCCAAGCCATTTACCGAAGAGCGCCTGGCCAAGGCGCTCGCCCGCGTCATGCCCCGTCAGCACCCGGCGGAACGGCGCGCGCCCACGCTTCTCGCGGTCACGCTCGCCGGCCGTGTGGACCTGATTCCGGTCGCGTCCGTGATTGCGATCCACGGCGCGGATGACTATTCGGAGCTGGAGACGTCCGATGGCCGCCGGCACCTGCACAAGAAGACGCTGACGACGCTGCAGCGCCTGCTGCCGGGGGACTTCCAACGCGTGCACCGCTCGCACCTCGTGAACCTGCGCTTCGCCCGTTCCATGATCACCGACACGAGCGGACGCCGTGTGCTCCGGCTGGCGAACGGCAGCTGCGTGCCGGTCAGTCGAACGCATGCCGCGCGACTCCGACAGATCGAGGACTCGGCGTAGCGCAAGCCTGAGCTCGATCAGGTACGCGTTCGGAACTCCTCGAAACGCATGGCGAGGCGGTCGCGATCCGGCCTGTCTTCGAGCCGCGCGGGAAGACGGATCAGCTTCTTGTGAAGACCCTTCATGGCGTCCAGCATCGGACCATCGTGTTGATCCAGGAGTCTTGCGGAGACATGTATGCGGGAGTCGGGGTCGATGCCGATGAGATGCGCATCGAACGCGGCATGATGGATCTTCGACAACGGGATGCCATTGGGCACCACCGGTTGCCCCAGTACTTCATGCTTGTCGGCGATGATGTGCGCAGCGTCGAGCAAGAGGGGTTCCGGGAGGCCGCTCAACGCGCAACGCTCGCCATACGCCGAGATCACTGCCTGGCGGAACGACGCCTGGTGAAGACGCTGCTGAACGGTGCGAAGGGCGTACCGACGTGCGGCAGGGTTGTCGATGTATCGGCCTTCGACGAAACTTGCAGGGTCGCCGAATCCGACCGATGCCTTGAGTGAGTCGCGATCCCATCGGGCGATGTAGCTGGGGACGATTGCCGAGAAGCGTCCCGGTGCGATTCCGATGAAATAGATGATCGGGATCTGTTGTTCGAATGCCTCGCGCAACCATCGGTTGTCGGCGGCGTCCGGATTCGTGCCCATGAATGCGTACTCGACGAAATCGTTGCTCTCATAGAGTTGTTTGTGCACGCGACGCTGATCGTCGTACCAGATGCGTGCGCCAGGACGCGGGAAAACCGTTCGGATCGAGAGCAGATATTTCATCTGCTTCGGCTTGAAGATACCCCGCTGCGGATTGACGAGGGGTACCCGAGTGCCTTCGAAGAAGAACCCTTCTGACAAGTCCTTCGATGCGAGTTGATCGCGGGTGGCACTGAGGCGCCGTACATGCTCGAAAGCTGCCTGCCGCATGCGGAAGTCGAAGGGATCGCTATCGGAAATCACGTGGAGTTCCCGGTGGACCTGGAGAGTGTCATCGAGTTCGGCCCTGCCATCGGCAAGTTCGATAACGCACAGGTTACAGGCAAGCACATTCAGTTTGTCGCGTAAGAGAAGCGGCGTGATCATTGCCGCCGTGCAGGATTCCGGCGCGTGCGCAACGATCCCGACCCGTGCCACGACCTGCGGCCCGGGGAACTTTGTGCACAGCCATCAGTCATGGAACGCCTGCACGCCACGGAGAGCTATCCATGTCCTCGCACCCCGACCGTACGGCAAAATCGGCAATCATGCGTTGCACCGGCAAGGCAGGGCCGCGGATTGCCGTTGCCCTGTTTTTTCTCGCCGCTCTGCCTGGCCCGGTCGCTGCGGCGGTGGATTGCGATGCGTTGCATGCGGCGCAGCTGCGGGCCGTGCTCGACCTCGACTACCAGCAGTTCGATCAGACGCCTGGACGCGGCTTCCGCGTGCTGGCCGAGGCCCGCTGCCCGCGGCAGGCCGCCGACCTGATCGAGACATGGATCGCGCACACAGGCGAAACCCGCAGCAGCCCGCGCTGGCACGTCGCCCAACTGCGCGGCGAGGCGGGGCAGATCCAGGCAGCCCGTACGGCCGCGCGGGCGAGCCTGCGTGCGGACGAAGCGGCGGATGCACCCTTTCGCTGGAATGCGCACGTGCGCGCCTACATCGCGTTTCTCGATGGCGACCGCAGCGCATTCGACGCCGCCCTGGCAGAGATGGAAGGCGCCAGCGATGCCCACCCAGGCAACGGAATCAACGCCGGATTCTGGCGGAGATTGCAGGCCCACTTCGAGCTGGGCTATGCGGCGGCGGTTGCGGCGGATTGATGAGTATGCACGAGCTGTGGCAGCGGAAAGGGGTCAGCAGCGAGCGGAAAGAGCGGAAATGGTGACCCCGTTCTTGCGTTGGCCTTGGAACGCGACGTCCAACGAATCCCACTCGCCGGCAAGTCCCGTCTGGCAATCGCGACCGCGCGGATCGGATGCATCGTGGCCGGTGCGATCGAATGGTCGATCGGCTCGAATGGCCCCTGCCGACGCGCTTTCGTGTGGAGTGGTACCAGATCACACGGAGTATCTGGTATGGCCATTCACAACGCGCTCGCATCACAGGCGCACTTGCGCAATCTCAGCCGGCTGCTGGTACCGGCGGTGTGCCTGTGCGCACTTCTGATCGGTTCGCCCGGCCTGGCGGCGTCGGACCCGCGTGGGGTCGAGCACGAGTCGGGCAACGTGCCGGTACCGCAAGGTGGGATCACCGAAGTTCACGGGCTTGTCCGTACGGGTGTCGTCAATGGCGACTACGAAGGTCTTCCGCCGCAGTCGGCGACGTTCGGTCCGGAATTCGGATTCAGTGTCGCCACCGAGGACGACTGGCTCGTGGTCGGAGCGCCGGGAACTGTTACCGACTCGGAAAACTATGGCGTTGGCGAGCACGGCGCCGTCTTCGTGTTTCGGCGTGAGCCGGGCGGTTGGATCCTGCGTCAGCGTCTGCTGCGTGACATCGGGTTCGGCGGTCCGCGCTGCGGCCACAGCGTCGCCTTGAGCCTGCCGCATCTTGCGGTGGGTTGTCCCGAGCGCGCGCAAACAGCCGATGGTCCACCAGGCGGGGGCGTCAGCATGTGGAGACTCGATGCGACAGGCGAGCAGTTCGAATACAACATACTGATCGAGAGCACGACATCTGCACTTGCGCTGCGCTGCGGCGCGGCCTTGGCCCTGACGCGCAACTACCTCGCCACCGGCTGCCCTGCATGGCAGAACGACCAGGGGCGAGTGGGGGTGCGCAAGCGCAACGCGAACACCGACAGCTATGCGCAGACCACCAACGAGTTGTTCGTCTCTGGTCCGGAGCTGGGAACCAGGGGCACGGGCATGGCTGTTGCGATGTACGAGCCGAGGCTGTCGGATGATCCGCCACTGGTAGTCCGCCTGGCAGTGGGTGCGCCCGATACCGTGTACGCGGGCAGCGCCTCGCCACGCGGTACCGTCCACATCTATCACCGCGAGTTTCTTTCCGCGCAGTGGAATCCGAACACGATCCTGCGTCTGAGCAATCTCGGTGCCGCGGGCAACACCTTCGCGAGCTTCGGTGCAGCGCTGGCGATGAGTCGCGACCAGCTCGTGGTGGGTGCGCCAAACAACCGCTATGGCGTGATTCAGACTCTGCCGGGGCCAGGTACCGTGCATCGATACGAACTTGCGGCCGGCAGTGTCTGGCAGGCGCAGGAAACCGGAGGGCCGGGCAATGTGCCCAATGGCATGCAGGCGGGAATGCGCTTTGGCGAGGCAACGGCGATCGGCAACGACAATTTCATTGCGATCGGCGCGCCGCAAACCGACAGCATCTTCAGCTCCGGGCAGCCGGCAAGCGGAGTAGGTCTGGTCGAACTCAGGCGCACCGCGAACGGCGACTGGTCGGTATTCAACTATTACGGCGAGTTGCGCCCCGCACCGCTCGCGCCGACCGTTCGCAGCAACGGCCGCTTCGGCACGAGCATCGCTTTCGAGACCACGAAACCGCGCCTCATGATCGGATACCCGCGCTCAGGAAGTACGCTCGTCATTCCCGGCCAGCCCAGCCGTCCGCGTGGCTCGGTATGGATCCACGAGCCGGATCGATTGTTCGACGACGGGTTCGAGTGAGACGACCTCCGGAACATTCGCCGCATCGCCGGTCGATTGCGGGAGGGTCTTTCGGACCCGAGTCGATCACGTGGTCTGCAGCCCGTGCGCACCGCGCCTGCGTTCGACCAGTGCAATCACACTGACGAGCAGGCACGGCAGGAAGGTCAATGTGATCACGGTCGAGAAGGCGAGGCCGGCAAGCACGATCACGCCGAGGCCGCGGTAGAGCTCGGTGCCGGCGCCCGGGATCAGCACGAGCGGGGCGAGGCCGAAGATCGTCGTGCAGGTCGACATCAGGATCGGGCGCAGGCGCGTGCGGACCGCATCGCCGACCGCCTGGGTGATCGATTCGGCGCCTTCGGCGAGGCGCTGGTAGGTTTCCTCGACGATCAGGATCGGGTTGTTGACGACGGTGCCGAGGAGGACGAGGAAACCGAGCAGCGTGATCATGTCGAACGGCTGGTTGACACCACCGAGGCCGAGCATGCCGAGCACGCTGCCGACGCCGTTGAGCAGTGCAAGCCCGACGATGCCGCCGGCAATTCCGAGCGGCACGGTGGCCATCACGAACAGCGGCCGACCCCAGTGCTTGAAGACCGCGACGAGCAACAGGTAGCACATCAGCAGCGCGATCGCGAAGTTGCCGGCGACCGCCTCGCGCGTCGCGTCGAGCTGGTCGCTCGCGCCCGAGATGTCCAGCGCAACGTCGGGCGGGATCTCGCCGGCGAGTCGCATCGCCTCGACGAGTTCGCGCTTGACGCGTTCGACGCCGGTTTCGAGCGCGACCGAGCGCGGCGGTACGATGTTGAGCGTCACCGTGCGCCGGCCGTCGAGTCGGCGGATGTTGTCGGTGTTGACCGATTCTTCGAGATCGGCCAGCGCCGACACCGGCAACACCGCACCCGACGGCGTGGCCACCGGCAGGTCGCGCAGGCGCTCGAGCCGCTGCCCGGTGCCGGCGCTGCTGAACAGGTAGATGTCGACCTTGTTGTCGCCGATGATCAGTTCATCGACGAACGCGCCGTCACTGAGCGCGGCGATCGCGTAGCCGAAACCCTGGGCATCCAGGCCGACTTCGGCAAGTCGCTCCCAGCGCGGACGCACTTCGACGAGCGGCTGATCTAGACTCAGCGTGCTCGGGTCCGAACCGATGCGCGCGCCGTCGAACAGGTCCTGCGCACGCGCGTAGGCGAGACCGGCGACCTTGTAGATCTCGGCGAGATCGATGCCGGAGATGTCGAGGTTGATGCTGCGCGTGCCACCGTCATTGCTCGAGATGATCGACCCGCGCGACGAGAACACGCGCATGCCTGGATAGGTGAGGAAGCGCGCGTCGAGCGCGTCCATGACCGCATTGATCGCGGCCGGATCCTTCGGTTCGGTGATCACGCGCAGGCCCTGCGGATCGACCGACAGGTTGAAATAGGCCAGCGCCGGCATGTCGGTTTCGCCGTCTGTGAATCTTTCGGGCGACTCCTCCAGGTGCGGCGCGAGGTTCTGCATGACATCGCGCGCGATGCCAAGCATTTCGTTGAGGTTGTAGCCGGCCGGCGCGATCATGCGCGAGAACGTCTTGGGTTCCTCGCCTTCGGGAAGATATTCGGCCGGCGGTGTCAGCATGATCAGTGCCAGCGTCGCAGCCGCCACGCTTGAAGCGAGCACGATGAGCCGACGCGTCGCACCTGCCGTCAGCCACGCAATGCGTGCGGCGACGCGATCGAACCATGCCGCGCCCGGTGTCGGCGAGTCGCTCGTGCCGAAGGCAAGTCGCGCACTGAGCGCGGGCACGACCGTGATCGCGACCGCCATCGAGGCAAGGATCGACGCCGAGATCGCGATCGCGATGTCCGAATAGAGTTGCCCGGCCTCCTCTTCGATGAACAGGATCGGCGCGAACACGAGCACGGTCGTCATTGTCGAGGCGAACACCGCCCGCCAGACGCGCGACACCCCTTCGACGGCGGCATTGAACCGTTCGACGCCGCGCCGGCGCGCCTGGTCGATGCTTTCGAGCACGACGATCGTGTTGTCGACGGTCATGCCGATCGCGAATGCGACACCGGCCATCGAAATCACGTTGAGCGTGCGTCCCGTCAGCAGCAGACCCACGAATGCGGCGATCGTGCAGATCGGGATCGCAATGACTGCGGTCAGCGTGGCCTTGGCCGAACGCAGGAACGCGAACAGGACAAGGGTCGCCAGCAATGCGCCGAGAGCGAGATTGAACCAGACGTTGGCGACCGAATCCTCGACATAGCGCGCATCGTCGCTGCTCAGTGTCATCCTCAGACCGATCGGTGCGAGCACTTCGGTGTTGATGCGTTCGACTTCCGGCAGCATCGCGTACTTGATCTGGATGACGTTGGACCCGGCCTCGCGCCGGATCGACAGGTTCAGCGACGGCGTACCGTTGTAGAACGAGAGATCGCGCCGTTCGAAATGATCGAGCTTCACGCTCGCCACATCGGCCAGGCGCACGAGGGCGCCGTCGCGTTCGGAGAGGATCAGCGTGTCGATGTCTTCGACCTCGCCGAAGCGCCCGACCGTGCGCAGCAGGTAGCGGCGCTTGCCGGCATCGAGATCGCCGCCGGAGCTGTCGACGTTGCGCGCGCGCAATGCATCACGTACGTCGGTCAGCGACAGTCCGCGCTGGGCCAGTCGCAGCGGATCGACCTCGATCCGCACCTGGCGCTGGCTGCCACCGCCAACCTGCACGAACGCGACGCCGGCGACGCGCTCCATGCGCGGACGCACGTAATCCTCGACGTAGTCGCGCATCATGTCGAGATCGAGATCGAGCGCGCTGTCTTCGCGTTTGCCGATGCGAAAGTACATGAACGCGTTGT
>Ga0307505_10002554_pt1 | contig 12519 bp, 11 predicted proteins | sample 23_S_MG_FD_202183 | JGI IMG/M metagenome (GOLD analysis project Ga0307505, IMG submission 202183) | Soil microbial communities from Populus trichocarpa stands in riparian zone in the Pacific Northwest, United States - 23_S | ecosystem: Environmental > Terrestrial > Soil > Riparian zone > Trees...
TTAGGCGTCAATCTCGCATGCTTATGGCTGTTCATCCGTCCTCCTGCTCGGGTTCCAGGGCGTCTCGACAACCCCAGCTTCCCAAATCAGGGACGGATGAACAACCTATCGGAACATCACAGCTAGCCGCTAGCGTACGGCGCGCTGCGCCAGCGCCTGCGCCTTGTCGGCAAAGGGCCCGCCGATCGCCAGCGCTTCGCGCGCGGCCGCCGCCGCCCGTTCGCGCTGGCCCAGTTGCAGCGCCACTTCGCCCAGGTTGATCCAGGCCGCGGCGTCGCGGTGCCGGCGCGCGGCGGCCTCGAAGGCCGCGGCGGCGCCGGGCAGGTCACCCGCCGCGTGGCGCGTGTTGCCAACACCGACCGCGGCCACCAGGCTGGCCGGCCACTGCGCGAGCAGCCGTTCCCAGGCGCGCAGCGCGTCGCGTGCCGGCGCCACCCGCTCGAAGCCGAGCGCCGCCTGCACCGCGGCCTCTTCGCTCGCCGTGGCCGGCAACTCGCCCGGCCGCACGACGGCGAAGGCCCAGTGCCCGCCGCGTGCCCAGGTGTGTTCGAAGGGTGTGAAACCGACCAGGTGGCGGCGCTCGATGCCGCTGCGCAGGATCAGGCGGTCGGCGCTCAAGTCGTGGCCGATCAGTACCGCGTAATGCCAGCGCGGATAGATCGCGAGGCCGAGGTTCTGCAACACAACCACCGGCCGGCCGGCCGACACCTCGGTCATCAGCGCATCGATGCGCCCCGGCAGCCGCACCGCGAGCGCGCCATGACGGCGCGCGCCGGCGAGCATCTCGGTCTGCAGGCTGCCTTCGCGCGCGGGCAAGAAGACCCCGTCGGCCAGCACCTCGGGCGAGACGCCGATGCCGAGATGACCCAGCACGGTCGCCAGCGCCGCTGGCCCACAGTGATTGACCGTCTGCGGAAAAAAAGGCACCGCGGTCAACTCGACCGGCGCTGCCTGCTTGGCATCGCGCGCCGCACGCAGCGCCGCGGTCTGCGGCGGCGCCATCAGCGCGCAGCCGCCGGCGAGCGTGCCGACCGCTGCCGCGCAGAGCGCGCGCCGCGCGATCAACGGATCGAACGCGTGAACGGGAAGATCTTCGTGAAGCCGAGGATGTCGGTGATCAGCAGCACGACGAAAATCATCACGATGACGCCGAGCACGCTGTCGGCACCGGCGGGCGCCTGATCGATCTGGGCCGCGACCTGCGCCGCTTCGGCGTCGGTCAGCGCGGCCACACGCTCGCGTGCGGCGTCGATCGACACGCCACGCTCCTGCAGCGCGGCGACGACGTCGGCGCGTTCCAGCGTGGCGGCGAGGCGCGCGTGGCCTTCACTCGTCGACGCCTGCTGCTGGGCAGCGGCGACCTGCTCGGTGCCGATCAAGGCGGCCTGGGCGCCTTGCATCATCCCCGCAAAGCTGAGGCTGGTGGCCAGCGCCAGCGCGATGGCGCGGCGCGCGCGGGTGGTGTTCTTGGTCATGTCGACAGTCTCCGGAGGGTGGGAAACTTCATGCTAGCCCATGAAGGCAGCCCTGCGGTGTAGGACGAGGGCTACACGCTCGCTGCTACGCTCGGCGCGATGAGCCCGCCCGTGCCCAACGCCATGCCGCCGCGACAGCGCCTGGCGAGCGCCACGGTGGCGATCGCCCTCGCGCTGCTGCTTGGGCTGCAACCGGTGACGACCGATCTCTACCTGCCCGCGCTGCCGGCGCTCGCGCGCTCGCTTGCCGCGCCGATGAGCGCGGTGCAGTTGACGATGTCCGCGCTGATCCTCGCCTTCGGCCTCGCGCAACTGGTCTGGGGCCCGGTGGCCGACCGCGTGGGTCGCCGCCCGGTGCTGCTGACGGCGCTGGGCGGCTTCCTCATCGCCAGCATCGGCGCCGCGCTGGCACCGGGCATCGTCTGGCTCGTGGCCTGGCGAGTCGCGCAAGGCGTGATGCTGGCCGCCGCGGTGGTGTGTGCACGCGCGATGGTGCGCGACCTGTATGAGCCGGCCGAGGGCGCGCGGGTCATGTCGCTCGGTCTCAGTGGCCTGGGCTTGATCGCGATCACGAGCCCGCTGCTCGGCGGCGTGCTGGCCGCCACCTGGGGCTGGCGATCCGCACTGGCTGCGGTGGCGATCATCGGCGCGCTGGTGCTGCTGTTCGTCTGGCGCGCGCTGCCGGAGACGATCCGGCGGCGCGATCCGCAAGCGACCCAGTTCGCGCCGCTGGCGGCCCATGTGCGCGCCGTGTTGCGCCATCCGACCTTCGTCGCCTGGGCCGCGCTCACCGCGTCGACCTATGGCGGCCTGTTCACCATCCTCGCCGCCTCGCCCTTCGTCTACATCGATCTGCTCGGCTTGACGCCGATGCAGTTCGGCATCGCGATGGCGACCGGATCCTCGTCCTACATCGCCGGCACCGTCGTCTGTCGGCGCTGGCTGCTGCGCCACGGGCTGGCCGGTGCGGTGCGGCGCGGCGCGGTTTTCACGCTCGCCGGCGGCTTGAGCCTGCTGGCATTGGCGGCGCTCGGCCCGCAGGCCGTGTGGGCGGTGTTGCTGCCGCAATGCCTCTACGCCTTCGGCCACGGGGTGCACCAACCCTGCGGCCAGACGGGTGCGGTCGGGCCGTTCCCGCACTCGGCGGGCGTGGCGGCGGCCTGGGCCGGCTTCATGCTGGCGCTGGTCGCGTTCGCGGTCGGCCTGTGGCTGGGCTGGGCCATCGACGGCAGCATCTGGCCGCTCGCGTTGGGTGTCGCGTTCTGGTCCGCGGTGACGGCGACAGTGGCCTGGACCCTGGTACAGCGCAACGGATGATGAAAGCGCCGCGCTGGATCGGCGTCGCCGGGCCCACCGCCGCCGGCAAGACCGCGGTCGCGCTGGCCGCGGCGCGCTCTGGGCTGGCGATCGAAGTGGTGAGCGTCGATTCGGCACTCGTCTACCGTGGCATGGACATCGGCAGCGCCAAGCCGAGTGCGGCCGAGCGCGCCGAACTGCCGCACCACCTGATCGACCTGCTCGACCCCAGCGAGGCGTACTCGGCGGCGCGTTTTGTCGCCGACGCGCAAGCCGCGATGGCGCAGATCCACGCGCGCGGCAAGTGGCCGCTGTTGGTCGGCGGCACGATGCTGTACTTCAAGGCGCTGATCGACGGCCTGGATGAAATCCCCGCCGCCGCGCCCGCGCTGCGCGCGCAACTCGATGCCGAAGCCGCCGAACGCGGCTGGCCGGCGCTGCATGCCGAACTGGCGCGTGTCGATCCGGCCACCGCCGCACGGCTTGCGCCCGGCGACGCGCAACGCATCCAGCGGGCGCTCGAAGTCTTTCGCTCGACCGGCCGTCCGTTGTCGAGTTACTTCTCGCAGCGTCAGGCACCCCCCACACAGCCGCCGCTGATCGCGCTCGAACCGATGTCACGCCGCTGGCTGCATGCACGCATCGGCGAACGGTTCGACGCCATGCTGGCGGCCGGCTTCATCGACGAGGTGCGTGGCCTGCGCGCACGCGGCGATCTGCATGCGGGCTTGCCGTCGATGCGCGCGGTCGGCTACCGCCAGGCCTGGGCGGCGCTGGACGCCAACGACCTCACGGGCCTGCGCGAGCGCGCCGTCGCCGCGACCCGCCAGCTCGCCAAACGCCAACTCACCTGGTTGCGCGGATTCAGTCAGCGCCAGGTCATCGCTTGCGACGCGCCGGATGCGATCGACGCCGCGGTGCGCGCGTTGCGACGAGCGATCGAAGCATGAGCCTGCTGCGCATCACCGGTCTGAGCAAACACTACGGCGGCGAGCCGGTGTTCGCCGACGTGAGCCTCTTCGTCGAGCCGGCCGAGATCGTCGCGCTGGTCGGCGAGTCCGGCGTCGGCAAGTCGACCCTGCTGCACATCGTCGCCGGCCTCGAAGCACCCAGCGACGGCTGCGTGATGCTCGGCGACACTGAAATCACCGCACTCGGCGAGGCGCAGCAGGCGCATTGGCGGCGCGCGCAACTCGGTTTCGTGTTCCAGGCCTTCCATGTGCTGCCGCACCTGAGCGTGGCGCACAACGTCGGCCTGCCGCTGATGCTGCTCGGCCGCCCCGACGGCACGCGGGTGGCGCAGATGCTGGCTTCGGTCGGGCTCGACGGCCTGGGCACACGGGCGCCGCGAACGCTCTCCGGCGGTCAGTTGCAGCGGGTCGCGATCGCCCGCGCGCTGGTGCATGCGCCGGCATTGGTGCTGGCGGACGAGCCGACCGGCAACCTCGACGCCGCAACCGCGACACGGGTACTTGCGCTGCTGGTCGAGCAGGTACGGGCGCAGCGCAGCGCCTGCCTGCTCGTCACCCATTCGATCGCCGCCGCGCAGGCCGCCGACCGCGTGTTGCAACTGACCGCGCAGGGTATCGTGGCATGAGCGTGACCACGGCCCCGCTCGGTGCGCTGCTGGCGACGATCAGCCTGCCGGATTGGCGCGCGCACCCCTGGCGGCACGCCGTCGCGCTGCTCGCGGTGGCGCTCGGTGTCGCACTGGCGTTTTCGGTCCATCTGGTGAACGCCTCCGCGCTGGCCGAGTTCGCGTCCGCGGTGCGTGTGGCGCAAGGCCGGCCCGATGTGAGTCTGCGTTGCACGCAGCCGGGCGGCTGCGATGACCGCGCGCTTGACAGCCTCGCCGCGCAGCCCGCGGTGCAGCGCGCGCTGCCGCTGCTGGATGTGGACACGCTCGCCCTGCCCACTGCGGCCGGCGCGCCGCGCGTCGCGCTGCGCGTGATCGGGCTCGACGCCCTCGTCGTCGCCACCATCGCGCCGGAATGGTTGCCGCAGCCGGCGGCCGGCGCGTCACGCCTTGCGGTGCTGGATCCGCAACTCGTCTACCTGAACGCCGCCGCGCTGGCGCGGCTGCAGCTCGCCGTTGGCGACACGCTGACGCTGCAGCAGGGCCTGGCCGGCAGCCACGCGCTGCGCATCGCAGGCACCGTGGCCGCCGGCGGTGCGCCGCTGGCGGTGATCGACATTGCCGGCGCGCAAGCCCACTTCGACCGCATCGGGCGCCTGAGCCGCATCCAGCTTCGCCTGGCGCCCGGCGCGGATGCGGCGTCGCTCGTGCTGCCCGCGGGCTGGCAGCCGGTGCAGCCGCAGGACGAGGCGGCGCGCGTGTCCAACGTGTCGCGCGCCTACCGCGTCAATCTCACCGTGCTGGCGCTGGTGGCGCTCTTCGTCGGCGCCTTCTTGGTTTTTTCGGTCATCGCACTGTCGGTCGCGCAGCGCTTGCCGGCGTTTGCGCTGCTCGGTGTCTTGGGTTTGAGCGCGGCAGAAAGACGACGCGTTGTGCTGGCGGAATCGGCCCTCGTCGGGCTGGCGGGCAGCGCGCTCGGTCTGACGCTCGGCACGGCGCTGGCGGCACTCGCCTTGCGCTGGCTTGCGGGCGACCTGGGCGGCGGTTATTTCCCGGGCATCACACCCGAGCTTCGTTTCTCCTGGCCGGCGGCAGTCGGGTTCGGCGCGCTCGGCATCGCCGCCGCGCTGCTCGCCGGCTGGCTGCCGAGCCGGCAGGCCGAGGCGCTGGCGCCGGCGCAAGCTCTGAAAGGACTCGGGGGCGCTGCCGCACCCACCCTGCCACGCTGGGTCGCGCCGCTGCTGCTGGCGGCCGGCGCGCTGCTCGCGCTGCTGCCGCCGGTGGCCGGGCTGCCGTTGGCGGCTTACGCAGCCGTGGCGGCGCTGCTGCTCGGCGGCGTTGCGCTGGTGCCGCTGGTCGTGCGGGCGCTGCTCGCACTGCCGCTGCCCCGTCGCGCGCCGCTGCTGTTGCTGGCGCTCGCGCGGGCGCGCCACGAACACCAGGCGGCCACGGTCGCGGTGGCCGGTGTCGTCGCCAGCCTGGCGCTCGCGGTGGCATTGACGGTGATGGTGGCGAGCTTTCGCAACGGCGTTGCGCGTTGGCTCGACGAGGTGTTGCCGGCTGACCTCTACCTGCGCAGCGCGCCCGGTGCGGCGACCAGCGACGCGGCGTACCTGACGCCCGAGTTCGTCGCCGCGGTGACGCACCTCGACGGCGTCGCGCGCATGGAAGCCTCGCGCATCCGCGCGCTGGCGCTCGACCCCACACGCCCGGCGGTGAGCCTGATCGCCCGCCCGCTCGCCGACCCGGCGCGCCAGTTGCCCCTGCTGGCAGCGCCGCTGCCTGAGCGCCCGGGCGAGGTGGCGGTGTACGTCAGCGAGGCGATGGTCGCGCTGTACAGCACCAGGCCCGGCGAACGGCTCGTGCTGCCCGGCATCGGCGAGGTGCGTGTGCGTGGCGTCTGGCGCGACTACGCGCGCCAGTTCGGCAGCGTCGTGATCGACTTGGGCGACTACCGGCGCCTCACCGGCGACATGCGCCTGAACGATCTCGCGCTCTGGCTCACCGCCGGGGCCGCGCCGGCCGCGGTGCAACGCGGCGCGGAAGCCCTGGCGCCGGCCGGCACGGTCGAGTTCGCGCAGACCGCCCAGTTGCGCGCCTGGTCGTTGCAGATCTTCGACCGCAGCTTCGCGGTCACCTATTACCTGCAGCTGCTGGCGGTGGCGATCGGCCTGTTCGGCATCGCGGCCAGCTTCTCGGCGCAGGCGCTGGCGCGGCGGCGCGAGTTCGGCCTGCTCGCGCACCTCGGGCTCACGCGGCCGCAAATCGTCGGCGTGGTGGCTGCCGAAGGTTTCACCTGGAGCGTGGTGGGCGCGGTACTGGGCCTGGCGCTCGGCCTGGCGGTGAGCGTCGTGCTGGTGTTCGTCGTCAACCCGCAGAGTTTTCACTGGACCATGGGCCTCGTGCTGCCGGGATCGCGCCTGCTCTCGCTGTGCGCCGCCGTCGTGCTGGCCGGCAGCGTGGCGGCAGCGGCCGGCGCGCGTGCGGCGGCGGCGGTGAACAGCGTGCGCGCGGTGAAGGAGGACTGGTGATCGCCCGCCGTGCACTGCTCGCGCTGCTGGCGGCGCCGGGCTTCGGCACCGCCGCGCCGGTGGCCGCGCCGCGTACGCTGATCTTCCCGCGCGACCACGGCGCGCACCCCGAGTTCCGCACCGAGTGGTGGTACGTCACCGGCGCGCTCGACGTCGAGGGGCAAGCCGAGGCCTGCGGCTTCCAGCTCACCTTCTTTCGCTCACGCACCGATCTCGCGGCCGACAACCCGAGCCGCTTCGCCGCGCGCCAACTGCTGTTCGCGCATGCCGCGCTGACCGACCTGCGCGCGCGCAAGCTGCAACACGCCGAACGCATCGCACGCTGGTCGGGTGATGGGGATGCGAGCGCCGCCGCCGCCAGCAGCGACGACACCCGGGTACACATCGGTGACTGGCACCTGCGCCGCAACGCTGACGGCCGCTACGGCGCCGCGCTCGGCGGCGAAGGTTTCGCCTACGCGCTCACGCTGACACCGACCCAGCCGCTGCTGCTGCAAGGCGACGGCGGCACCAGCCGCAAGGGGCCCGATGCGACGCAAGCCAGCCATTACGTGAGCGAACCACAACTCGACGTGAGTGGCACGCTGACCCGCGGCGCACGTGCTCAAGCTGTGCGCGGCCGCGCCTGGCTGGACCATGAATGGAGCGAAGCGCTGCTGCACCCGGACGCGGTGGGCTGGGACTGGGTCGGCATGAACCTCGACGACGGCGGCGCACTCACTGCGTTCCGCCTGCGCCGCGCCGACGGCACGAGCCTGTGGGCCGGCGGCAGTTATCGCGCACGCGGCGGTGCGCTGCGCAACTTTCATTCGCCCGACGAGGTGCGTTTCGCGCCCGGCCGGCGCTGGACCAGCCCGCGCTCGGGCGCGGCCTATCCGGTCGAGTGGACGCTGCACACCCCCGCCGGCGTGCACCGCGTCGTCGCCCTGCTCGACGAGCAGGAACTCGACAGCCGGGCCTCCACCGGCGCGATCTACTGGGAGGGCCTGAGTGAATTGCGCGACCAGACAGGCCAGCGCATCGGCCGCGGCTACCTCGAGATGACGGGCGTCGCTGCACGGCTGCGGCTCGGCGCCTGAAGCGTGCCGCATAGACTGCCGCATGCCCGCCGCCCCACCCGCCGCTGCCTCCCCACGTTCCCTGTCGGGCCTCGGCCCGTTCCTGCGCCCCTACCGCGGTCGCATCGCCGCCGCGGGGCTGTTCCTGCTGCTCGCCGCGGCGGCGACGCTGGCGGTGCCGCTGGCGCTCAAGTCGCTCATCGACCAGGGACTCATCGCCGCCGACCCCGGCGAGCGGCTGCTCGCATTGCGGGGCCATTTCCTGGCGCTGTTCGCGGTCGGCGCGACGGTCGGGCTGGCGTCCGCGGCACGCTTCTACATGGTGAGCTGGATCGGCGAACGGGTCACCGCCGATCTGCGCAACGCCGTCTATGCGCATGTGCTGAACCAAAGTCCGGCCTTCTTCGAGACGACGCAGACCGGCGAAGTGCTGAGCCGCCTGTCGGCCGACACCACGCTGGTGCAGACGGTGGTCGGCTCGTCGCTCAGCATGGGGCTGCGCAACACGGTGATGGGCATCGGGGCGCTCGCGATGCTGGTGATCACGAACCCGGTTGTGATGACGCAGGTGCTCGGCATCCTGGTCCTCGTCGTGCTGCCCGCGCTGGCCTTCGGCCGCCGGGTGCGCAGGCTGTCGCGCGCCAGCCAGGACCGCATGGCCGACTCGAGCGCGATCGCGGCCGAGGTGCTGAACGCGATCCCCGTCGTGCAGAGTTATACGCAGGAGCGCAACGAAGCGGCGCGTTACGCGACGGCCACCGAACGCGCCTTCGACACGGCGAGAAAACGCATGCGCGTGCGCTCGCTGCTGGTCGCCTTCCTGATCATCGCCAACTTCGGCGCCCTGCTGTGGGGGCTGTACCAGGGTACCCAGGCCGTCATCGCAGGCCAGATCAGCGCCGGCCACCTGGGCCAGACGGTGGTCTACGTGATCATCCTCGTCGGCTCGGTGGCGGTGTTGTCGGAAGTCTGGGGCGAGCTGCTGCGCGCCGCCGGCGCGACCGAGCGGCTGATGGAGTTGCTCGCCGCACGTTCGCCGGTGGCCGACCCGCTTTTGCCGCGCGCGCTGCCGGCCCCGGCCGGCGGCGCGTCGGTGGCGCTGCACGACATCACGTTCTGCTACCCGTCACGCCCGAATCAGCCGTCGCTGCGCGACTTCGCGCTCGACGTGCGGCGCGGCGAAACGGTGGCGCTGGTGGGGCCGAGCGGCGCCGGCAAGAGCACGGTGTTCCAGTTGCTGCTGCGCCTGTACGACGCACAGGCCGGCCGGATAGAAATCGACGGCCTGCCGGTTCACGAGGTGGCGCTGACGGACCTGCGCGCGCGCATCGGCATCGTGCCGCAGGACAGTGTGATCTTCTCGGCCAGCGCGATGGACAACATCCGCTACGGCCGCCCGGAGGCGGGCGACGCCGAGGTCATCGCCGCCGCGAAAGCCGCCTTCGCGCACGACTTCATCACCGCGCTGCCCGAGGGTTATGCGAGTTTCCTCGGCGAACGCGGCGTGCGGCTGTCCGGCGGCCAGCGCCAGCGCATCTCGATCGCACGTGCGATGCTGAAGAACCCGCCGCTGCTGCTGCTCGATGAAGCGACGAGCGCGCTCGACGCCGAGAGCGAGCGCATGGTGCAGGCCGCGCTGGAGGCGGCGATGCAGGGCCGCACCACACTGGTCATCGCGCACCGGCTGGCGACCGTGCAACGGGCCGACCGCATCGTCGTGCTGGAGGCCGGGCGCATCGTCGACATCGGCCGCCACGCCGAGCTGGTGGCGCGCGGCGGCTTGTATGCGCGGCTGGCGGCGATGCAGTTCGATCTCGTAACGCCGGCGTAACAAGGTCTGTCGGACACGACCGACAGCCGTTGAGGTTGCAGGCCGATGCGTTTCGCCGGTTGCCGGCATCAAGAATCACGGCTGCAACCTGACAAGAAGGAGCTTGCGATGAACACCCTTTCCACGTCTCGCGTGCAACGTGCCGCCGTCGCCCTGCTGGGCGGCAGCGCGATCGTGCTCGCCGGCTGCGCCAACATGAGCGAACGCGAACGCGGCACCGCGACCGGGGCCGGCATCGGCGCAGTCGCCGGCGCGGTGCTCGGCTCGGCCACCGGCGGCAGGGCCGGCACCGGCGCGGTGGTCGGCGGCGTCGTCGGCGCGGTGGCGGGCAACCTGTGGTCCAAGCGCATGGAAGACAAACGTGTCGCGATGGAACGCGCCACCCAGGGCACCGGCATCGGCGTCGAGCGCACCGCGAGCAACGAACTGCGCGTCAACGTGCCGAGCGACTTCTCCTTCGACACAGGCCGCTCGGCGATCAAGTCCGACATGCGCCCGGTACTCGACCAGTTCGCGAGCGGGCTCGATCCGAACATGCGCGTGCGCATCGTCGGCCACACCGACTCGACCGGCAGCGACGCGATCAACAACCCGTTGTCGGTGGACCGCGCCGAAAGCGTGCGCGACTACCTGGCCGCGCGCGGCGTCGCCTCGACCCGCGTGGCGGTCGAAGGCCGCGGCGCGCGCGAGCCGGTGGCCGACAACGGCTCGGACGCCGGCCGGGCGCAGAACCGCCGCGTCGAGATCTTCCTGCGCGACCCGCAAGCCTGAAGGCCGGCGCGGCATGCGGCTCTAAAATGAGCCGCATGCTCGCCCCTAAACGCCCCGTTCCAGGCCTGATCCGCTCGCAGTACGAAGACCTGCTGCGCCATGTGCAGCAGCACGGCACGCCGAAGGCCGACCGCACCGGCACCGGAACGAAAAGCGTCTTCGGGCACCAGATGCGCTTCGATCTGAACGAGGGTTTTCCGCTCGTGACGACGAAGAAGGTGCACGTCAGGAGTGTGATCCTCGAGCTGCTGTGGTTCCTGCGCGGCGAGCGCAACGTGCGCTGGCTGCAGGAGCGCGGCTGCACGATCTGGAACGAATGGGCACGCGAAGACGGCGACCTCGGACCGGTGTACGGCGTGCAGTGGCGCAGCTGGCCGAGCGAGGCCGGCCCGATCGACCAGATCGCCCAGGTCGTGCAGCAGTTGAAGACGAATCCGGATTCGCGCCGCATCATCGTCAGCGCCTGGAACGTGGCCGAGCTGTCGAAGATGGCGTTGATGCCGTGCCACGCTTTCTTCCAGTTCTATGTCGCGCGCGGCAAGTTGAGCTGCCAGCTCTACCAGCGCAGCGCCGACCTGTTCCTCGGCGTGCCCTTCAACATCGCGAGTTATGCGCTGTTGACGCACATGCTGGCGCAGCAGTGCGATCTGGAGGTCGGCGACTTCGTCTGGACCGGCGGCGATTGCCACATCTACGACAACCACACCGAGCAGGTGCAAACCCAACTCGCGCGGGCGCCCTACCCCTACCCGACGCTGCACATCAAGCGCAAGCCGGACTCGATCTTCGACTACGAATTCGACGACTTCGAGCTGCGCGACTACGAACACCACCCGGCCATCAAGGCGCCGGTGGCGGTGTGACGAGGCTGGTGCTGGTTGCGGCGGTGGCGCGCAACGGCGTCATCGGCCGCGACGGCGGGCTGGCCTGGCGCAATGCCGAGGACATGAAACACTTCCGCGCCCTCACCTGGGGCCACCCGGTGCTGATGGGGCGCAAGACCTGGGACTCGCTGCCGAGCAAGTTCAAGCCGCTGCCGGGGCGGCGCAATCTGGTGTTGACACGCGACGCGAGCTGGCACGCCGACGGCGCCGAGTGTGTGGCGTCCATCGACGATGCGTTGCGGCTGGCCGGCGATGCGCCCACGCTGTTCGTGATCGGCGGCGCTGAGGTTTTCCACCAGGCGCTGCCGCATGCCGACGAACTGGTGCTGACCGAGGTGGACGACGACCTCGAGGGTGATGTGCACTTTCCGGTGTGGGCGCGTGACGACTTCGAGCTCGTCGCTGCGCAGTCGATGCAAGGCTTTCACTTTGCACGCTATCGCCGCAAGAGTGGCGTCGCAGGAAACTAAGACGGATGGCAAAAAGGAAGACTGCTCTGGCTACAGAGGGAATGTTGAGCGCAGAGGCGCGAGCGTTCCCTGCCCCACATCGCGATCGTCCATCTTGGTACGCGTGATCGTTGTGATCGCCCCAGCTCGGTCATCTGCTCACTACCGAAGCGGACTTCTGAAAGAGAAGCGCTGCGTCGCCAAGCCATGGAATCAACGCGCCGCGGGTAAAGCGACAATGAAGCTCCACCTTCCACTCCACCGATTGACGTGTCAACGGGCGATCACCCTGCACTGCGTTCGTCCAATAGCACGTCGGAGACGGGCAGAAGCACTGGCTTGGTCTAACAACTTTTATCGCGGCCGTCGGTAGCGTGGGGGCGCGGTCCTCTACTTGGTTGGGCAGCACGGCATCGCACACCTACTTCAAGCATGGGGACTCGATGCGGCGCTGTTTTCGAGCTCCTCAGACCAAACCATCATCCTCGGGTACCAGGCGTTGACACACGAACTGGCGACCGCTGACGTTCCCCCGGAAAAGCTGGACAGGTCAGAACTAGAGGTACGGTCGCTTCCGAGCGCCCCGAGAGGGGCCAGGAGAAGCGATGAAGAAGTCCAGGTTCACCGAAGAGCAGATCGCGTATGCGC
>Ga0307505_10002555_pt1 | contig 12517 bp, 10 predicted proteins | sample 23_S_MG_FD_202183 | JGI IMG/M metagenome (GOLD analysis project Ga0307505, IMG submission 202183) | Soil microbial communities from Populus trichocarpa stands in riparian zone in the Pacific Northwest, United States - 23_S | ecosystem: Environmental > Terrestrial > Soil > Riparian zone > Trees...
CCAGGCGAGCCATTTGTTCCCGGGCGCGGATGATGTACAGACGGAAGGAGTAGGCCGATAGCATGATAGGCAGGAAAAAAATTGCCACGCCCCACCAGTCAAATTGAATGACGGAAAAAGCTAACACCCCCCCACCAATGCTGGTGACCAGGATATTGATGGACATGGCCCAGCGATGATCTTTCCAGATATCAAGCGGCCGCGCTCCGTTTTGCAGGTAAATCATGGTAATCAGGAGCCATAGGTTTACCTGATCAATGACGATAGCGGCCAGGAGCCAGGGAATGGTTTGACCGGCCCAATTTTGCGGGCCGAGAAATTGTTGGCTGACAACAAAAACAAGGCCGCCCACGGCCAGAGAAATGCTTCCCATCCCCACGTTAAAGCCGACACGTTCAAATGAGCGCCGGGCACCGGGTTTTTGTTGGTAGATACTGATGAGAGAAACGGTGAGTTCCGCGGCCGCGTTGACGACTGCGGCCGCGAAGGGGCCAAAAAATGGCACCGTGGCCATACTAATGGCCGTACTGACCCCAACAGTGACTTCCCCACTAAACAACGAGGTAGCCGCTACTTGAGCCACAACCCCCAATAGAAGTAATAAAGCGAAAATGTCTGGCTCGTCCAAAGTAGGAATCTGAATGATCCCATAAAGAACGAAAGCCAGACCTAGAAAGCTAACAAAAACCAGGTAATGATTACGCCATTTAGACATGACAAGTGCGGCGAGCTAGCCTAATTGAAAAGAGATGGTATACGAAGAGTGAAAAGCCCGCCTGTCTCTGCATCTATATCATAAGAAAAATCCCCATGATGCCCATAGGAGATCATGGGGATTTTAACCATATTCTGTGTAAACAAGTGTGAATTTTTAGTCGGCTGTGGGTAGAATGCCAGTCCAGGAATAACCACCCGTCCAACTATAGCCCCCGGTCCAGGAATAACCACCGGTCCAACTATAACCACCTGTCCAGGAGTAACCACCCGTCCAGCTATAGCCACTTTGCCAGATGTCACTCTCTTCCCATTCTTCCCAGGTAGTAGAACCAGTCCAGGAGTAACCGCCCGTCCAGGAGTAACCACCTGTCCAGGAGTAACCGCCCGTCCAGGAGTAACCACCTGTCCAGGAATAGCCCCCCGTCCAGGAGTAACCGGATAGGTCTACCCGTTCAGAGCCATCAGCATTAACAAAGGTGAATTCACCATCTTGTGAAACCACAGGCCCAACATAGCGTTGTCCAGGAATCATATTGCCATTAGCTGAACCGGTGTGACCACCAAATACGGCTTCTGGTGCCCAGACGCGCCCGGCCCCTTGTTGGAAGATACTCCAGACCAGGCTGTTATCGTTGTAAGCGGCGGGTCGGGCAGAGGCCATCAGGTTGTATTTGACCTGATTGGGGGTGAGGCTGGGGTTTTGGTCTAGCATGAGAGCCACAACACCACTGGTCGCGGCCGCGGCCGCGGATGTGCCCGCTGATTGATAATATTGTGGCTCAACCTGGAGTTCAGGATGATCCTGTGCCCAAGTGTGGAAGGGGCGCATGGTGGAGATCATGTGTGCTCCGGGAGCAATAATGTCTGGTTTAACAAACCCCGTTTCGGTGGGGCCAGCTCCACTAAATGGTGTCACGAAGTCATCACTATCGTTGTAGGGGGTATAGTTATCCGTAAATGCCCCAACCGTGATCACAAAGGGATTATTGCCGGGCACTGAAATGCTCATGGCATCCGCACCATCATTACCAGCGGCCACAATCACGACAATTCCGGCGTTCCAGAGTGCTTCGACGGCCTGGTTAATAGGATCCGCCCAATAAGGACTGTTAACCGCACTAACGAGGGAAAGGTTGACTACTCGGATGTTGTAAACATTCCTTTTGGCCAAAACCCAGTTCAACCCTTCAATGACATCGGTATAAGTACCTGAACCATCAGCACCCAAAACACGCACATCCACAAATTTGACTTTAGGGGCAATGCCGACGTAGCCATTAGCATCTCGGCGGTCGCTACCAATAAGACCGGCCATAAAGGTTCCGTGCCCATTCTTGTCGTTTAGAGCCGGACCGTTATTTAAAGCATCATAACGAGCGCGAATGCGTTGCACATTCCAATTGAAAGCAGCCATGCCGGTATCTACCACTGCCACCGTGATACCCGTCCCATCTACCCCTTGACCCCAGACCTGATCAACACCCATCACCTGGGGGAAATAGACGGTGGGGGCTTCCCAGCCTGTGGTGTGAACAAGTTGATCCGCAAATACGGAAGTAATGCGTGAATCGCGTTGAAGCGACTTGGCCTGAACTGCGGTTAGTTCCGCCGAAATACCATTGATAATGGGCAGATGTTCGTTGACCTGACCGCCATGCTCTTGCACGACCGCGGCCGCGATTTCCGTACTACCTGCCTGCACAATAAACGATGAAACAGTTCCCTGGCTTACGGGCAAACTCAAGGCCACCAGGATCAAAACACACACCGCAATAAAACTGACGAGGCGTTTCATTGCAACCTCCTTACTTCCGAGGGTTGATAAGGGTAAATCAGGTCTATAAAACCTTAGGGTAAGTATTTCCCAACAGGGCCTAATCTACAATAGGATAGCAGGGGGGGTACATATATCCTACCTTCTCACCTTTGTCCTGGGACATTCTCTGGTCGGACGTTATACTTTGGCAGTCGCTAGTCAGCTAGTCAGCTAAGAAGCTGAAATGCTGACCGGCTGAAATGCTGAAGTGCTGAAATGCTGACTGGCTATTTCACAGGAGTTCCCCATGGGCCTGCGGCGCACCAAGATGGATGAAAACAGCGAGTTTGCGAGTAGCGAGTAGCGAGTGGGAACTCAGAACTTGAAACCTGAAACTCGAAACTCGAAACTTATTTTCGTAGGAGTTATTTATGCAGAATGAAGAAGTCGTGCGGCAACGAATCATCACCTGGGATGATCCGATGCTGGGAGCCAGACAGGCGGCCCATCTGTCAGGTCTGGAATTTCTCCAAGCCATTCGTGATGGTCATATCGCCAGCCCCCCCATCTCCCAATTGCTGGGCATGACGATAGATGAAGTTGAGGTTGGACGGGTGGTATTTGGACTGGTTCCGGGGGAACATCATTACAACCCGATTGGCACGGTGCATGGGGGGATTGCCGCTACCTTATGTGACTCGGTGATGGCTTGTGCGGTGCAGAGTGTGTTGCCGTTGGGCATGATTTACACGACGCTGGAGATTCATGTGAACTATGTACGGCCCATGACGGCCGCCACTGGCCCGGTGCGTTGTATCGGTGAGGTGATTCATCAGGGGCGGCGCATGGCCACGGCTCAGGCTCGTTTGATTGACAGCCAGGGCAGGCTGTACAGTCACGGTACAACGACCTGTATGATTTTCCCGGCTAAACCAGAATGAAGGGGTTTGTGATGAATGAGAGAGAGATTGTGTTGCGTGCGGCCGCAATCGCCGCCCTGGTCGCTTTAGTGGCAGTTCTGGTGATGGGGTTTGGCGTATCTGTGCCTGATCCCACGGTGAAGCTTCAACCAGGCCCTGGCCCGGTGGCGGAATTTGCCCGTGCCAGCAATGAATATCCTACCGAGGCGTTAGCTTTTTTTGCCGCCGATTCGTTGTTCGTACTGAGCTATTTATTTGTGTTTGCGGGCTTATATGAACTGACAAAAGGCCGCGGCCGCGTGCTGGCTACCATCGGTTTAGGCGCAGGTCTCCTGACGGGTTTGTTTGATGCCACTGAAAATGCTCATTTCATCACCTATGCCCTGCTCGTCAAGAGCGGTGTTCCTCTCACCGACCCGGCGATCATACCTATCACCATCCTGGGAAATCTAAAATGGCTGGCAAGTTTTGCCACTTTATATGCCTTTGGTCTCATTTTTCCCACCACCGGCTGGTTTAACCGCACGCTCGTTGGCCTGATGCTCATATTCCCTATCTTTGGTGTTTTAGGGGTGGCCCAGCCTGCCCTGGTTGATTGGCGTGGGTTGTTCTTCTTTTTGGGCATGCCTCTATTTGCCTGGGCCTTTTGGCGCGGCCGCGTTGAACCTTAATTTAAAACAAAAGGGAGAGGTTTCACCTCTCCCTTTTGTTTTAAATGTCATGCAGATGCAAGTTGTTTATCGGCGGACCTTGGGGGGCAAGGAAGTGACCCGGCTGATCCCCACATAATAAATGACAATAAACAGGGAAATCCACACCAGCCAGGCCGGGTAGATAGGGTACATGAGCAGAACCGCCACCATCATCGCGCCCCACAAACCAATCATCGTCATGGTCAGTCGTTTGTAGCGCGTCATACGGGTGGGATACGCATATTTAGTGGGTACAAAGACCAAAATGCCACAAGCCACAATAACCGCCAGGTTCATCCACGGCTCCAGCCCCAGCAAAAACAGGTAAATAACAACAGCGTTCCACATAGAAGGGAACCCCTTGAAAAAATGATCTTCTGTTTTGGCATCCGACTGGCAGAACTGATAAGCCGAAGTTAGTACAATAACAATGGCCCCAAACACATGCAATTCGGGTGGCATCAGGTTGGCTTCGACCACAAAATAGGCAGGGACAACCACATAAGTCAAATAATCCACGATGTTATCTAACAATGCCCCATCAAATTGGGGAAGCATCCCTTTGACGCCCAAAAATCGAGCCAGCGTACCATCAAATCCATCCACAAATAAGGCAATGCCCATCCAGACAAAGGCGGCGGCCCAGTCATGTTGTTGGATGGCCAGCAGGGACAAAAATCCCCACACGGCCCCGGTGGCCGTAAATAAATGGACGCCCCAGGCCCAAACCCGCCGCCGCGAGAGTGGTTGCTCATCTAACATTGCCGCCAAATCACGTTTTATAATCACTTCTCAGCCCCTTGTATCAACAGACAATAACCCAAAATCAAAAGAAGGTTGGTAGTTACTGTACCGGATAATGCTTACCGTTTGTCTATCTGCGGTTTAGCGAGTCCGTATTATAAACAAAGTTTCATTTCTGAATACCCCCCATACGATTAAATGAGTGGTACATTCAGACTGTTGGCCCGCGGCCGCGTTCCCAATCCCCCGTGAAAAGGGCATATTAGCTTCCCCCAAGCGACTCCCCTCCCAAAGATTGTTATAATCCCAGACGCAACTCGAAACCCGAAACTCGAAACTCAAAACTGGGAGACCCATGATTCATCCATCCAGCCCTGACTCACGCGGCAAATTTGGCCCTTATGGGGGGCAGTTTGTCCCTGAAACCCTCATGCCCGCCCTGGCCGAACTGGTCACAGCGTATCAGAATTGCCAACAAGACCCCGTTTTCCAGGCGGAGTTTCAACACCTACTGAGCAGTTATGTAGGCCGACCGTCCCCTTTATCCCTGGCTAAGCGGCTGACAGCCAGTCTCGGCGGGGCACAAATTTATCTCAAGCGCGAAGATTTGAATCACACCGGGGCGCATAAGATTAACAATGCGCTAGGACAGGCCCTTCTGGCCCAGCGGATGGGCAAAAGCCGCATCGTGGCCGAAACAGGCGCGGGGCAACACGGGGTAGCCTCAGCAACGGTGTGTGCCTTGTTGGGGTTGCAGTGCATTGTGTACATGGGGGCAGTAGATATTGCCCGGCAAGCCCCCAATGTGGCCCGAATGAAGTTGTTGGGCGCGGAAGTTCGTTCAGTGGAAAGTGGCAGTCGCACCCTGAAGGACGCCATTAACGAGGCCATTCGCGACTGGGTAACGAATGTAGGCGATACCCATTACCTGCTCGGTTCGGTGTTAGGGCCGCACCCGTACCCGCTTATGGTACGCGATTTCCAAAGTGTGATTGGGCAAGAGGCGCGGGCACAGATATTAGCGGCCGCGGGCCGTTTGCCCGATAAAATCATCGCCTGTGTGGGTGGGGGAAGCAACGCCATGGGTATTTTCCATGCCTTTCGTGATGATGAATCCGTGGAGTTGATTGGCGTGGAAGCTGGCGGGAAAGGGATTACTAGTGGAGAACATGCGGCTCGTTTTGCTGACCTGGCGGTGTCCCGGATTGGGGTATTGCATGGGACAAAGAGCTATGTGATGCAAACGCCGGATGGTCAGGTGATGGAGACACATAGCATCAGTGCCGGATTGGATTATCCCAGTGTGGGGCCAGAACATGCCTGGTTGCGGGACCAGGAGCGAGCATATTACACCTACGCCACCGATGAGGAAGCGTTGGCGGCTTTTCAGATGTTATGTCGGTCTGAAGGCATTATTCCGGCGCTGGAATCAAGTCATGCCCTCGCCGAGGTGATGAAAGTAGCTCCCCGTATGCACCCGGAACAAATTATTCTGGTGAATGTCAGCGGCCGCGGTGACAAAGACCTGGATACGGTTCTGAGTGCCCTTCATATGCCATGAACAAACCAGTAACTGCCGAACACCAACGTCTGGCTGAGGCCGAAGCGCGGCAGGCCGATTGGAAAATGTGGGGACCGTATGTCAGCGACCGGGCCTGGGGGACGGTGCGTGAGGATTACAGTCCACATGGGACAGCCTGGGATTATTTTCCCCATGACCAGGCGCGTAGCCGGGCTTATCGTTGGAATGAGGATGGCTTGGGGGGGCTGTGCAACCGATTCCAGAATATTTGCCTCGCGGCCGCGCTGTGGAACGAGCAGGACCCCATCCTCAAGGAGCGGTTATTCGGGCTGAGTGGCCCAGAGGGTAATCATGGCGAGGATGTGAAGGAGTATTATTTTTACCTGGATAATACACCCACCCACTCATACCTGAAGATGCTGTACAAATATCCGCAGGTGGCGTATCCCTATGCCCAATTAGTAGCGGAGAACCAACGTCGCGGCCGCGAACAAGATGAATTTGAACTGGCCGACGCACTCGGCCAGGCTCTGGCAGAGAGTCGTTATTTTGATGTTTTCATCGAATACGCCAAGGCCGATCCCGAAGACATCCTTTGCCGGATGACCGCCATCAACCGTGGCCCTGACCCAGCGCCATTGCACCTTCTGCCCCATCTCTGGTTTCGCAACACCTGGTCCTGGGGCTATGAGCGGGCTAAGCCGTGGATTGAAGGGATGAACGCGCCCCAACCAGGCGTCGCGGCCGCGCACGCCTGGGATCCCCACTTGAATGATCGCTACTGGTATGTCCGTGCCGATGGCAAAACAGTCCCTACCCTGCTCTTCACCGAAAATGACAGCAACATCGCTCGCCTCTGGGGTGGCTCTAACCCTACCCCTTATGTCAAAGATGCCTTCCACGAAGCTATTATTCAGGGGCAGTGGGAAAAAGTGAATCCGGCGCAAAAAGGCACCAAAGCGGCCGCGCACATCCGCGCCACCCTTCTCCCCGGACAGGCCTTCACCGTTACTCTGCGCTTCACCCCCCAGCCGCAAGCGGATCCCTTTGCCAACTTTGAGGCCATCTTTACCCAACGCCAGCAAGAGGCGGATGCCTTTTATGCCACCATCCATCCGAACCAGCTAAGTGAGGAAGATCGGGCCATTCAACGACAAGCCCTGGCCGGGTTATTGTGGAGCAAACAGTTTTATCATTATGGTGTGCGCCTCTGGCTGGATGGGGACCCGGCTACCCCAGCACCCCCACAGACAAGGCAACGCGGCCGCAATGCCGATTGGACCCATCTTTACAACCTCGATGTCATCTCCATGCCCGATAAATGGGAATATCCCTGGTATGCCGCCTGGGACCTGGCCTTCCACACCTTGCCCCTGGCCCTGGTAGACCCGGAATGGGCCAAACGGCAATTGGTGCTCATGGTACGGGAATGGTATATGCACCCCAACGGCCAAATTCCGGCTTACGAATGGGCTTTTGGCGACGTCAATCCGCCGGTTCATGCCTGGGCTGCCTGGCGCGTCTACAAAATAACCCGCAACCTGAGCGGTCAGGCCGATACCGTTTTCCTGGAGCGCGTTTTTCAAAAACTGTTGCTCAACTTTACCTGGTGGGTTAATCGCAAGGACGCCGAAGGGAAGAACATTTTTCAGGGGGGATTCTTGGGGCTGGACAACATTGGCGTCTTTGATCGCAGTGCTGCCCTACCTACTGGGGGGCATTTGGAACAGGCGGACGGCACGGCCTGGATGGGGATGTACTGCCTGAACATGCTGGCGATAGCCCTGGAACTGGCCCGCACCCTACCCGCCTATGAGGATATGGCCACCAAATTCTTCGAGCATTTTGTCTATATCGCCCATGCCATGAATAGCCAACATGGCCTCTGGAATGAGGAAGATGGTTTTTATTATGATGAACTCCACCTGCCCAATGGTTGGACCATCCCTCTGCGCCTGCGCTCATTTGTGGGCTTGATCCCACTTTTTGCGGTGGAGACGCTGGAGGCGGATTTGCTGGAAAAGTTACCTCGCTTCCGCGAACGGATGAACTGGTTTATCCGTTACCGCCCCCAACTGGTACAACCCATCGCCGCCTTAATGGAGCCAGGGCAAAGCGGCCGCAGACTTCTCTCCCTGGTCAGCCGAACCCAACTGCAACGGGTAGCGCAACGGATGTTTGATCCGGCCCAATTCCTTTCTCCTTACGGTTTACGAGCCTTATCCAAGGAGTATGAACACCAACCGTTTCTTTTTTCCGTCAACGAGGAAACCCATCAAGTAGGGTATGAACCGGCTGAATCGCGCAGTGGTTTGTTTGGGGGTAATTCCAATTGGCGCGGCCCGATCTGGTTCCCGGTCAACTATCTGATGTTAGAATCGCTCCAGAAGTATCATCATTACTACGGGGAGAATTTGCAGGTGGAAATGCCGGTTGGCTCAGGGGTGAAGATGGATTTGGGCGCGGCCGCGAACCAATTGGCGCAACGTCTCATTAACCTCTTTCGCACCCATCCCCTTACCGGTCAACGCCCGTTCAATGGTGAGAACCAGCTTTTTCAAACGGATCCACACTGGCGTGACTACTTGCTCTTCCACGAATATTTTCATGGCGATAATGGTCGTGGCATAGGGGCCAGCCACCAGACGGGCTGGACAGCCCTGGTAGCCAAACTATTGCAACAAAGTTACTCCCAATAACCACGCCCATTTTTGCCAGAGGTGGTATGGCGCGGCATTTGGTCAACAGGCTTTGACGGCCAGATTAAATAGGCTATACCCAGTAAACCTATAACCAGCAGTAGGGCCAGGGCGATTGTCACAGTTAACTCATTCATAAGGTTATCTCCAGCAAAGTGCGTGCATCATAAAAGAGATGGTGTGCATGATGGTTGTTGTTTCTTGGTTGTTCGATGCAAGTGCATAGTACACTAGTACTATGCCATAGATTGCCTTACGATGTCCGTTAAGCGAGCATGAAGAAAGTGTGAATTATGATTTATCTGCTTTTGACCGTGAACGGGCTGTTGATGTTCCTGGCTCCGTTGACCGTGGTCTGGCTTCTGCGGCGACATAGAGCGGTGGGGTGGTCTTTATGGGGTATAGGAGCGGCGACGTTTGTTTTGAGCCAGGTCGGTCACATCCCATTTAACAGCCTGGTGGCCCGGCTCTGGCAACCGGACCTGACGACTCAGCTCATACCGTACTTCATCTTTTTGGGCCTTTCGGCGGGGGTATTCGAGGAGAGTGCTCGTTACCTGACCTTTCGTTTTTGGGCCAAAGAGGCCCGCAGTTGGGGACAAGGGTTAATGGTGGGAGCGGGGCATGGGGGCATTGAGGCCATCCTGGTAGGTTTGCTCTTTTTTCGCCAGGTAGCCAACCTGGCTTTTTATCGTGCTGGTTTGTTAGACTCGGCTCTGGTTGATGTCAACCCAGAGGAGATTGCTCTAATTGACGCGGCCGCAACTGCCCTCTTCTCCCTTCCCTGGTATGAAGCCTTGTTGGGCGGTGTGGAACGTATCTTCGCCATCTGTTTTCACCTATCCGCCTCGCTGATGGTGTTACGGGCAGTGACAACGGGGAATTGGGGTTGGTACGCGGTCGCGATTGGCTGGCACGCCCTCGCCAACACCGTCTCCGTCTACCTGACCCAAACCGTCAGCCCCCTGGCTGCCGAAGGGTTTCTGTTTATCATCGCCCTGCTCAGCCTCGGCTTTATTTTTGCCATTCGCACCCCAGAGCCGGTTCCCCCGCCCCTCGAACCTTTGCCATCCCCCGAACCCAACATCCACAAGCCAGTGTCGTTCGATGCGGATAAACTGGATGAAAGCCGGTATGGCTGAGAGGGGATGGGAGACTGAGAGATTGGAGACGAACTGGCTGACAAGCTGAAATGCTGACCCGCTGACAATAGGAGTTCCTATGAGTTCCCCTTTTACCCCCCGTGTACGTGCCCCGGAGTTTCCTGTGGGTTTAGATTGGTTGAATGTTTCGCGGCCGCTGACCCTGGCGGATCTGCGCGGCAAAATTGTTCTGCTCGATTTCTGGACCTATGGCTGTGTCAACTGTATGCACGTTATCCCCGACCTCAAGCGACTGGAAGCCAAATACCATCAAGAACTGGTGGTTATCGGTGTCCACACTGCCAAATTTGAGCATGAAGGCGAAACAGAAAACATCCGCCGCCTGGTGTTGCGCTATGAATTGGAGCATCCGGTGGTCAATGATCGCCACTACCAGGTATGGGAAGCCTACGCCGTGCGGGCCTGGCCCTCATTTGCCCTGATTGACCCAGGTGGTTATGTCGTAGGTCATCATGCCGGTGAGCGGGTGTATGGTCTATTCGACACGGCCATCGGGGCACTCATCCGCGAGGCCGAAGCCAAAGGCACACTCGACCGTCGTCCCCTGGAAGTAACCCTGGCCAAAGAGGCCCTGCCAGATTCACCGCTCCGCTTCCCTGGCAAAGTCCTGGCCGATGGCGTCAACAATCGTCTGTTTATCGCCGATTCTAACCACAACCGCCTGATCATCACCGATTTGGCCGGGCAGGTGCAGGCCACCATTGGCAGTGGGGTGGCTGGTCAGCAGGATGGCGATTTTCACACCGCTCAGTTTCATCGCCCTCAGGGCATGGCCCTGGCGGATGCCCAAACGCTCTATGTGGCCGATACGGAAAACAGCACCATCCGCCGGGTGAATTTAGCCAGCCAGCAGGTGGTGACGGTAGCCGGAACCGGCAAACAGGATTTTATACGCCCAGCCAGCGGCCGCGCCCTGGAACTGGCTCTCAATACGCCATGGGATGTGCTTTATCACGAGGGCATTCTGTACATAGCCATGGCCGGGCAACATCAGTTGTGGGCTTACAACCCGGATATGGAAACCGTTTATCTACTAGCGGGCACAGGCCGGGAAGCCCTGGTAGATGGAACCCAATTGCAAGGCTGTCTCAACCAGCCCAGTGGCCTGACAACCAACGGCCAACTGCTCTTTTTTGCCGACGCCGAAGCCAGCGCCATCCGTTCGGCGGGGCTGGACATTGGCGGGCAGTTGCACACACTGGTAGGCACGGGTTTGTTTGATTTTGGGGATAAAGATGGGGTGGGAGATGAAGCCTTGCTCCAACATCCGTTAGCGGTGGCTTATCACGAGGGGCTGATTTATGTGGCCGACACGTACAACAGCAAAATCAAACGGTTGGACCCGGTGACACGGGCAGTGACCACATTTTTGGGCGGGGAACGGGGCTGGCAGGATGGCGTCGGCGTCGAGGCCCGGTTTGATGAGCCTGGCGGGTTAAGCATTGCCCAGGGCCAGCTTTACATCGCCGATACCAACAATCATCTGATCCGGGTGGCGGATTTAGCCACAGGACAGGTACGGACACTGCCAGGGGTCAGAATCTAAGTAATCGTTCGTTTTTTACTTAGCGATTTGCTCTGGCCGGTCTCCTGACCGAGCCACCCAGGTTATTTTTGGACGATTACTAATCACCGATCGTGACCAAAACCTGCCCTTTTTCCACACTGGCCCCCGCGGCTACAGAAACATGGTGAACAAGACCATCACGCGGGGCACGTAGCTCGTTTTCCATTTTCATAGATTCCAGAATGATCACCTTATCCCCCTTGGTGACGGCTTGCCCGTCGGTAACCAACACCTTGAGGATGATGCCAGGCATGGGGGATTTGACGAGAGCCTCGCCGTGGGTGTCGGCAATGGAGCCGCGGGCCTGAGCCAGTCGGTAAGCCCGTTCGTCTTGAACCTGCACCTGGTACAGTTCACCGCGAATTTGCACTTCATAAACCTTGTCTCGTTCTTCCACCATCGCCTGCACAGAATGGTTGTTGAGAAGCAAGGAATATACGCCGCTATCGGCCATTTGTTCAAAGTCGAGGGTGTAGGGTTCACCATTGACCAGGATCTGGTTGTTGGGATTGAGTTCGATGGTGAACTCGTGGTTGTCTACGGTGGTGATGTATTTCATGAGGCATCCGTGGTGCGTGGTGCGTGGTGCGTGGGAGAATCTACGCAACACGCACTACGTCGCTATTTTTGTAGTCTTTCCCAACGGCCTAGCCATTTCCAGTTGCTGGTGTCTCGTGCACCGGGAGCGACAATCTGGCTGGCTTCCTGGCTCTGGTGGTGGGCCATAAGGGTAGCGG
>Ga0307505_10002556_pt1 | contig 12515 bp, 9 predicted proteins | sample 23_S_MG_FD_202183 | JGI IMG/M metagenome (GOLD analysis project Ga0307505, IMG submission 202183) | Soil microbial communities from Populus trichocarpa stands in riparian zone in the Pacific Northwest, United States - 23_S | ecosystem: Environmental > Terrestrial > Soil > Riparian zone > Trees...
GGATGCCGTGTTCCTGCTCCCCGACACAGCCGAGCTAACCAACCCGAAGACCGTGCGCGCGGCCGCTGGCGCGCTGTTCCATATCCCGATTTACGAGGACATTACCGCCGACGTGATCATGTCGTGGGCGAAGCGTGAGACTGTAGCTGTTGTAGTTGCCGATGCTCACCGAGGGCAGCCAACAGTCGCTCTGACATCGGCAAAGTGGGCGTTGGTGGTTGGCGGTGAGACTATTCCGCTCGACACAACTTGGGAGAAAGCCGCCACGCATTGGATAAGTCTGCCGCTTAAGCGCGAGGTCGAATCGCTCAACGCTGCCATCGCGGGCGCGATCATCATGGATCGTCTGTGCCATACGGCTGTCGCTGAAAGGCCGCGCAGCCGCCAACACCGTTCTTGACCGCAACACCAGAGACGGCGTTCCGTACCTTGTAAGGCAGAGGATAATGTGATGTCGATGATCTCCCGAAAACATCTGGCTCGGAAACTCGCTCTGGCGACAATTACGACGCTGTGTGTCCTACCGCAGCCCCTTCACGCACAAGCGGTTAAGATTCAGAGCTTGGGCGGCGGGCGCTATATGTCGGAGAGTGTCCGCGAGGTCCCCGTCGGCATTTCCCGTGCCTTGCGCATCCTTGGACCCGAGAACTTGGGTGGAAGCATCGTTGTCACAACGGGTGCGACACAAATGGTTCGACTCGAATTGTTGAAGATATTCAAGGTGGGTAGCGAATCGGAAGCCGCCACTCTCGAACGAGAAATTACTTACGATTTGCGCGAATCAGCAACATTGGAACTGGAAGTCAGCAGCCGATCAGGCGCGCCGTGGGAAGGGAAAGAGCAATCGGCACGGGTTGAGATCACTCTGACCATCCCTGAGGGCTGGGACCTCGAGATTCGTGGACGCTTCTTCGAAATGGACCTCTCCGGTCCATTCCGTCGCACCGACATTCAGACCGAGTATGGACGCATCAAACTGTCCGGCGTCACCCAAAAAACACGGGTTGTGGGTAGCTATACAGCCATGGAGTTATCCAACGTTAAAGGCGAAATTGTTGCTCAAACCAGCTTCGCTGACCTGATCGTGCGCGATGCCATCCCCTCGGCCGAACGACCTGCCCGTCTCTCAGACGTCAACGGTTCGATTGTTGTCGAAAAGTTGGCTGGCGCAGTAATCGCAGAGTCGGAAAATGCTCCGATTTTCCTCTCGGATGTCGTGCTTTTGGGCGCTGGATCCAGTCTGCGCGCGCGCAATGGCATGATCAAGGCCGACATTAGCGAATTCGGCAACGCCGAGCTTGATATCCGCAACGACAACGGTGCCGTTATCCTCCGCGTCCCCAAAGGACTGTCAGCGCGTTTGAGTTGTGTCGTCGGCAACGGCGGCTCGATCCACACCGGTGGAATCGAGATCCAAACTCATCCCGACCTTCTCAGTGTCGGACGCTTGGAAGGCATTATTGGTACCGGCAAGGGCGTTATCGACATAGACGTCGCCGGCCCGGGGCAGATCGGGATTCAGGGATTCTGATCCTGGCCCGACTATCGCATCATTTCAGCATTGCCGAAGACCCGTTCTCACCCCTTGTTTAGCCCCAATTGAGGAATTCCTGCCGGGGGGTAGGATCGCTCATCTGTGAAGTGTGCGGCTGGGGGTATTAGCATGTCCGAAGTCCAATCAGCAAATTCGACGATCCGTGTTTTCCTTCGGGTCGCCATCGCGATGTGTCTCGTGATTGCCAGTTCCGGCGACAGCGATGCGGAACCCTTCCCTCGCGACCAAATGCTCTTTCCATTCTCGCCGGCAGCGATGGCCGATGGACCTGGGGGCATACGTCTGAATCCGGCTGCGATAAGTACCGATCCTGAGTTTGCGTTCAATTACTATCACTCGTACTCCGACTCGTCATTCAAGGGCGACAACGCCATCTACACGGCCATGCGTGGAGTGGGATTTGCCATCGAGTGGCTGGGCTCAGGTGCGGCGGTGGATGGTAAGTCATACACGATAGGGTTTGGCACCAGCGGTCAGAAGTCATTCTCAGTCGGCAGCGCCTACCAATGGCGTTCCAGCGATGACCCGGTGCAGAACAAGTCGCACTTCTGGTCGCATGGATTCATGTGGCGGCCCAATGACATAGTCTCCCTCGCAGCCGTAGCTCAAAACTACAACCGCATGCGTACTCCGACCGGGAAGTCCGACGCCGAATTCGTGTACTCGGCCGCGGTCCGCATGATGAAGGGCCGACTCCTAATCGGCGGCGACTGGTACCAATCAACGTCCCAGCGTCTCAAAGACGGTAACTACCGTCTGGCAACGTCATTCGAACTCACCAACGGATTGACACTGTATGGCGATTTTGATCAGGACGAGAATTATTACCTCGGAGCCAAGTTCAGCATGACGAGTTGGTTCGTCGGGAATCACAGCGCGTTTGATTCTGAGCGCTCGTACAGCGGCGGTGTTGGGTATGCCGGAATTCACAAGACCCGCCGCAAGCCGCTCGTGGGAATGGCTCGCGAGATTGCGAATATCGAACTCACAGGCGACATTCCCGATCGACGCCCTTCGCGCAATTTCTTTGGTCCCTCGAGCCCAACGACATTCGACTATCTCTCGGCGCTGGAGAAAGCCCGAGTTGATCCAGAAATCCGTGGGCTCGTTCTGCGCATCCACAACCCGAGTCTTGGCTGGGCGCGTCGTGAAGAGTTGCGCCGCGCGATCGCCCGTGTGCGTGAAGCGGGTAAACCAGTGGTCGCCTACCTGGACGGTATGGTGTCGAACGGTGAGTACTTTCTCGCCACCGCCGCCGATAGGATCGTCTCCCCGCCGGTGTCGTCACTCGATGTCATCGGCCTGCGCTCTGAGGTGACATTTGCCAAACGTCTCTTGGACAAACTTGGCATCGTCGCCGATCTGGAGCACATCGGAGATTATAAGAATGCCTCCGATCTACTGACACGCACCGAGATGTCACCCGAACACCGTGAAGCACTCTCGATGCTGCTCGATGATCTTGACGCGCATTGGGTTCAACAGATTGCTGAGGGCCGTGGTGTTTCAACCTCGGAGGTACGTGGCTGGATCGATCATGGTCCATACGTCTCGATTGATGCGCACAGCGCCGGATTGGTTGACACTGTCGCCTACCCTGACGAACTGGATGGAATTGTTCGCGGCATCACGGGGACATTCTGGCGGCAGGTTGGGTTGCGTGAGTTGAATGATCGAACTTATGCACGAAGTGGATGGTCCGAACCGGCACGGATCGCCGTGATCTTCGCCGAAGGGGGAATCGAGGAAGGCAACGACCGTAACGAACTGTTCGGTGGCAGCGTCATGGGATCGTCGACTATTAGTCGTGCGATTCGCAACGCCCGCGGGGATCACCGGGTCAAGGCGTTGGTGTTGCGCGTCAACTCGGGCGGTGGCTCGGTAGTCGCCTCGGATGAGATATGGCGCGAGGTCGAGCGGACAGCAGGAAAGAAACCGATCATCGTCTCCTTTGGAGATGTTGCCGCATCGGGCGGCTACTACATCTCCTGCGCTGCCGATTCGATCTTCGCGATGCCGAATACGATCACGGGGTCTATTGGAATCATCAGCGGTAAATTGGACTTATCGGGACTCTACGACAAGATCGGCCTGGACAAAGAGACGATTACGCGCGGCAAGTACGCCGACATCTATAGGTCAGATGGCAAGTTCACAGAGGACGAGCGGGCCGTAGTGCGCGGTCAGATGGCGCGCGCCTACGAGCACTTTGTAAGTCTGGTCGCGGACGGCCGTGCACTGACGAGCGATTCTGTCAATGCGATAGGGCAAGGACGGGTCTGGTCAGGAACTGCGGCGCAGGAACGAGGTCTTGTTGATCGCTATGCCGATCTGCACGAGTGCATTACGATTGCTGCGCGCATGGCGGGTGTGGAAAAAGGCGATGATGTGGATGTCGTGGTACTCCCAAAGCAAAATTGGCAACTGTTCGATCTTGGTGGGATGGGTTTCGCAGGGGCACTTATCCCGGGAACGGGAGTGGAAGGGCTGCTCGCCGCTATGCTGGAACGAACGGGGATATATTCGTCGCCTGAGGGAGCAGCGTACGAGCTTCCGTATCGAGTGACAATACACTGAACGATCCGGGCATTCGCTCCTGCGCGCCTTGTTTTCAAGCGCCAGCGGCGATACCTTGATGCACCGGCTGATGAGACCGGATGGGGGCTTTGCCAGATGAACAACCTGAGTATTGTAACCGATTCAAGCATTTGCAAATTCACGCTCCACGACCTCCCCGACCGCCCAGGGATCGCCGCGGAAATGTTCATGCGGCTCGGCGAAGCGGGGATCAATGTCGTCATGCTGGCCGCGGCTGGAGCGGAGCTCGGACGCACCGACATTTCTGTGACAGTAGCCAACGACGATGTTTCTAAGTCAGCGGTCGTGCTGGAAACAGCCAAGCGTGAACTGGATGCGCAGGGTCTCTCGCAGAAAAAGGATGTCGCCGCGATCAGCCTGATCGCCGAAGGTCTTGCTCATGCTCCCGGGGTCGCCGGGCGTATGTTCCGCACGCTGTCTGCTGAGGGAATTAATATAGACATGATTTCCGCCGCGAACACAGCGGTGACATGTTTGATCGACCTGCGATTTCTTGCGGCGGCATCACGCGCGCTGGAGAAGGAATTTCTGGGTGAACTGGCCTCACACTAGATCGCAACTGAAAGGACCGTGGTTATGAAATCAGCAATCGCGATGGCCGTGGCGCTCTTGATCTGCGCGGCATGCGGCTCAGAACAAAAGACTTCGCAACAAACACCAGCTGGTGCCAATGTGAAGGCGTATCCTGTGGACTGGTGCATCGTGACCGGTGAAAAACTCGGCTCTATGGGAGATCCTGTCATAAAGACCTACCAAGGGCAGGAAGTGAAATTTTGCTGCAAATATTGCATCGAGGAATTCGAAAAGAACCAGGCCATGTACCTTGCCAAGATCGATTCGGCCGCCGCGGGGCTCATTAAGCCCCAAGTAACCGAAGGGCATGGTGGCTGAGAGAGCAAATTGGCTTCGGCGTTGTCCAACGGCCCGAAATCCCCGGGCCGTTTGTTTTGAAGGGCACTCCCAGACTATCGAAAGTGGCCCTCATGACGTATAATTGCATGGAGTGAGCGTAGCCCGACGCTCCATGACTTCCCTCACGCGGCTTGTATCGGTCGGTTTACCATCATGCGAAAATCACGAATGGCCAGCTCCTACACGCGGTATTTCGCGATGCCCATTTTCGTGATGCTGGCAGTCACCACATTGTACGACGCTGTTTTTGCACAGGCGCTTCGTACAAACAATCAGGCCAGGGTCCGCGATATTCAGTCGGTGATCGTTCGAGTGCGACCGCCATACCTCAAGCAATCGAGAATCGGACCGGTGACGGCCGGGATAAGTTCGGCACAACGAGTCGTGCAATTGGCAGCTGCCACTGGTGTCACGGTTGCGCGGCCGATGATGCGGCAGAATGCGGCATCCGGTACGCTGACAAATCTCGAGCATCCCGGATGGAGCTCGTTTGTACTGAACGTCCCTGCTGGGAAAACTGCGGAGCAGTTGGCGCAAGAGTTGCAATCGCAACCTTGGGTTGAGTATGCCGAGATTGATGGGCTACTGGATCTGCATGATGTTCCCAACGATCCTCTGATAGCCCGCCAATGGGGACTCGAAAACTCCGGACAACCGTATTGGTCTTTTCGCTCTGTCGGTGGTGAAAACAACGATGAAATGGTCGAATTGACGGGCGTGCCCGGTGCCGATTTGAATTTCTTGGCAGGATATGAGAGCCAGGAACCATCCGCTGATGTGCTGGTGGGAGTTATCGATACGGGGCTCGACACTGCCCATGTCGATCTGCGCGACCGGATACAACAGAACCCCGGTGAGATCGCAGGGAATGGCATCGATGATGACAACAACGGGTTTGTAGACGACGTCTATGGTTGGGATTTCTCCGGCGATGATCTGCTTAACCCATTGGACATTCTCGGAGATAACGATGTTACAGACGAGAACGGTCACGGCACGCATGTAGGTGGTACGATCGCGGCGACCGTCAACAACGGAATCGGGGTGGCAGGCGTCTGCCCCCGTGCACGCGTCTTCGGCATCAAGATCTTTCCGAATCCTTTCTTCTCAATCTCTGCGGAGGCGATCTACTACGCCGCCGATCGCGGCGCGCGTGTGATCAACATGAGTTGGGGTGGCTCTTTCCGGTCGCGTGCCATCGAGGACGCGCTGCAATACGCGCACGACCGTGGAGTTGTACCCGTGAGCTCCATGGGAAACTCGGGGCGGGATGAAATCTTCTATCCCTCGGGGTACACGATGACGATAGGCGTGGGCTCTTCTACGGCCAAAGACGAACTCTCGCGATTCTCGACATACAACGACCTTGTGGACATTATCGCTCCGGGGCAAGACATCCTGTCATTGCGGGCGACGGGAACCGATCTGTATGCCGACGCCGGCGAAGCCGGTGTTCACATCGTCAATGAGCGCTACTTGATCGCATCGGGAACATCGATGTCCTCCCCGCATGCGGCCGGAGCAGCTGCGGTGCTTTTGTCGTTCGCGCCCGGGCTGTCGAATGAACGTGTACGCGAGATATTGCGCGCCAGTGCCGACGACATCGTTGATCCGTTCGGAAATGACTCTCTGAATCTCCCGGGATTTGACCGTTATACAGGCGCTGGCCGCATCAATTTGGCGCGCGCGCTGACGATGCTTCCCGGTGTATTGCTTGATGTAACCAGCCCAGCACGCGGCGCGCGCCTTGCCGGGCAGGATGTTGTAGTTACCGGCCGGGCCACGGGCTCAAACTTCACGGGACTTCAAGCCCGACTCTTCCATTCACATCTGGTGGGCAACGAGCCCGGGATCGCAATTCCGCCGTCAGACATTTCTCTCGGCAACGGGACATTCCAAATCAGGATCGGAAGCGCTGACACTCTCGTCGGCCCCTATACGCTCCGGCTCGACGCTGGCATCGATGCGGTGTTGGATTGGCCGTTGTGGTTTGGCGCGGGACTTACTGCTACAATAACTTCACCACAGACCGGCGATACGGTCCAGCTCCTCGGCTCTATTGTCGGGAGGACATACGCCCAGAATTTTTCTCATTACACCGTGAGCGCAGTGGGACCTGTTCCCACGACTGATGTGCATCCCATACTCACTTCCGGCGAACTGCTCTGGAACGACACGCTGGCATTCTGGCGAACGGATTCATTGCCAAACGGATTGTATGACGTAATCCTTACTGTTTTTGCTGGAAACGAAGTCGCGGCAGACACGATTCGAATCTATGTACGCGATGCGTTCCTCGACGGATTCCCCGTCGACTTGCCGGCGCCAAGTCACTTTGCCGTCGCGGCCGTCGACCTCGACGGGGTAGCCGGCGAAGAGATCGTATGTCCGACACAGAGCGGTCTCTATGTGTTGCAGAGCTCGGGGGAGATATACCCAGGTTGGCCGCGTGCGACTGACTTCGATGTCACTACTGCCCCGGCCATCGCCGATCTAGATCGCGATGGGAAAAGTGAGATTGTCGTTGCCAGCCGGTCGTACATGCATGTCTACGCGTTCATCGGTGAGCCGTTCGCGGGTTGGCCGCAAGTATTTCTCGGCGGAAGCGGGATCTTCGGCAACTCAATGCCCGTCATCGGCGATATCGATGGAACTGGCGGGCTCGAAGTCGCCGCGATTGATCGGCACGGGCGAATTGCGGTCTGGCATGCCAACGGTGAAGTCTATGCCCCTCAAGGCGGCGGTTACTTTGCACGCATCGAAATTGACCGCACACTGAACAGTTCGCTCCCGCGCTTATCGATTCGCGACCTCAACAATGATGGCCGGGCGGAAGTCATAGCGGCGGCGGACGGAATCTATGTCTTCGACGCATTGACGGGTGAGCCCTTCGGCGACAATGACACCTCGCTTGTCTCGGGACATTACTCCACCCACGGGTTGGTCGTTGGCGACTACGATGGGGACGGCAATTCGGAAATCGCATACGTGGCAACCGAATCCCAATCTGGTCGGTTCCGCTTGCATGTCATCGACGCGAACGGAGCGCCACTGCCAGGGTGGCCCCGCGAGATATTGCAATCCGTAAACCTCTACTTGCTCTACTCCTTGTCCGCAGGCGATATCGATCGTGATGGGATTCCCGAGTTGTTCTTCGCACCATACTCGCTGGGAGAGGGATATCTCTACGCCTTTCACGGCAACGGTACTCCAGTTGGTTCCGATTCGAGCAATGGCCTCCTGGCAACATTGCCTGGCACAATCTCCGCCGTCATCCTCGTAAATATCGATCGCGACGACGCCCCGGAAATCGTCATGCGTGTCGGCGAGTTCATTTCGGGCCCCGATCGTATCTACGCATTGAAGACCGATGGAGAGTTGGTGGCGGGGTATCCCATCCGATTTGGCGATGGTAATTCTGTCACGATGCCCGCGCCGATGATCGGAGATGTCGATGCGGACGGGATCGCTGACATGACCACGGTCCAATCAACGTCGACAAGTGTCGCTGTGTGGAATCTCGGGGTACCGGCTTCCGGGCATGGCCGTCTCTGGCCACGTTTCGGCGGTGACTTGTGGAACTCGAATATCACACCGGCACCGCGCTACGATGTCATCTATCTTGTCCGAATGATCGACGCGATCTTCCGCGGCGGCTACCCTCTGCCGCCATTCGAGCCGGCCGACTTGGATTGCAATAATGAGACGGACATGGGGGACGTGATTTACCTTACGAACTATCTGTATCGCAATGGCCTGCGTCCCTGCCGACCCTGAGTTGATACATTCGAATTCACTCCATTTATTAATCCGAGGGCTTCCCATGAAAATCGATTTCTCCGGACGCGTGGCACTCATTACCGGCGCGTCACGCGGCATCGGGCGCGCCACGGCCAGACTCTTTGCTGAACATGGTAGCCATGTCGCAGCGCACTATCAACGCGACCACGCGTCGGCTACGTCCATTGTCGCGGAAGTGGGCGGAATAGGAGTTAGGGCGCGTGCGTTCGCGGCCGACATCAGTGATTCTGAAGCGGTCACACGTATGATTCATGACGTGATCGATGAGTATGGCCGACTTGATGTGCTTGTGAACAATGCGGGGATCTGGAAACAGGGCCCGATCGCATCGATCACGAATGAGCAGATCGATGAGATGATTGATATCAATCTGAAAAGCCTCTTCTACTGTTGTCGCGCTGCGGTTCCCCATCTCAAGAAATCAGGCGGCTCAATCGTCAACATCGCGTCCACTGCCGGGCAACGCGGCGAGGCATTTCATTCGCACTACGCCGCAACCAAGGGTGCGACAATCTCATTCACAAAGTCGCTTGCTCCCGAGTTGAGCGGTGATGGCATACGTGTCAACTGTGTGGCACCGGGATGGGTGGCGACGGATATGTCGCGCGATGTGTTGGCGGCGCCAGATGCGGACCGTTACATCAGCCTCATCCCAATGGGCAGAGCCGGGACACCGGAAGAGATCGCCGGAGCCATTGTATTTCTCGCATCCGATTGGGCAACATTCATCACCGGAGAAATCTTAAACGTAAATGGCGGCGCGGTACTGTGCGGGTGATTGGAGCAAAGAAGCTTAAGGGTTGACACGAGCGGCTCGGCACGTTAATAAGTCACCGAAAGGAGGTGACCAATATGCGCAAAGCCATCGCCACGATCTTCGGAGTATTTGCAGTAGCGTTTGTCGTTGGTGTTACAATGCCATCCGCTGACGCCGGTCCGTGCTATTACAAGTGTATTTGCAGCGTGCCTCACAAGTGCTGTGTCAACAACGGTGTCGAAACTTGTAAGAAGGTTACAAGCAGCCCAATCCAGTGCACGCAAGGTTTCCCCTGCTAAGCGGGACTTTAACAATCTGAAACGATGACGGCGGAGACGGCAAGACGCTGCTCCGCCTCATCGGTTAACGAACTCAATTCGCCTCGCCAATCAATGAACAAGTGGATCATCAACAGTGTGCTTTTGCTCGGGGTGATCATCGCAGCTGGCGGGGGGCTGTATCTGGGGCTGGGGATGCGCGAGACATTCAACCCCACGGAAGTGCGCTACGAACAGACTACACCGACCGCGCTTCTCGGACCCGGTGAGGAATTCCCCGAAGCCCCGCTCATGGACGCCGACAGTACGGTCCATTCAACATCAATGCTCCTCGCAAATGGTGGTGTGGTCATTTTCATGGATATTGGATGCCCGCCCTGCAGCGTCATGTCGGAGAATTGGAACGACGTGCTGGCGACGTGGGACTATCATCCGCCCGTGTTGGGAATTTCTTCCGCGCCAATGGATCGTATCGCACGGTACCGCGAGCATCTCGGAGTAACGTTTCCGATCCTGTGCGACACCGGCATGGTTTTCGAAACGGCCTACCAAGTTGTCGATTTTCCGTTTCAGCTCGTCATCGATAGCGCGGGCATGATCCGAACGTCTACTTACGATTCGCGCCAGATTATTGACACAGCGGACGTCATCGCTCTTCTTCGACCCCTCGCGACCTCAGAAGTCACTTCACATTGAAGTCCAGCATCGTCCAGAACCAGTGCCCCTGATCGGCCTGGCCCTTCAGGGTGCGCATGGTCTCTGTTGGCAACACGAGCGATGCTCCACCCGACAGTGAAACTGTCTTCAATATCGGAATTGTGAGCATGACATCGGCCTCGAATCCGAGATGTCGGTTGTTCACGTTTATCTCGGGGCTGAGCTCGGCGAGCCAGAAATAATGCAGGTCAACTTGTGTCTTTGCGATCGATGGGCCACCGAACGCACACTTCAATGCGAGATCCTGCAATCCAAGTCCACGAGTGTCGGATGGAAAACTGATGAAGTAGTCAGCAAACCCGTAATACTTGTGAAACGTGCCATAAAGTGGATTGAAAGATTCGAACCGAGCGTCCTCGTGATCGTCATCGCCTGAGAGATAGTCGTACCAAATTGTCGCTCCACTTCGCCCGAACTTGCGCTCTGCCGAAAGGCCGATCATGAATGATCGGATGTCGTACCGATCGCGCCGGTTCAGAATCGGTTCAGATCCATCGTGCTTTCCGGTCTGATAGTAGGCTTCGCCTCGCCAGCTAACACCGCTCCACATGAGTGTGCTGTATAGCCCTCCTGTCCAACGATTGGGTGGCGATGATGAAGGACCATACGAATCAAAGATGAGCAGTCCATTCACGCTTCCCTTTTCACACGCGCTCGAGAGCCGCCAAAACGCCAGATCCTGATAATTACTGTTGTTCGGATACGGCGCACCACTGATGAGTTCTCCGGTCTCGTGGTGCGCCCATCCCGCGTGCGCCTGAGCCTTACCCTTTCGCCACATCACGAGAAAGGCGTCGTGCACCCGTCCCGGTTGATTCCAATTCCCTGTCCCGATAAGTCGTTCTTCATCGTACGCGATTTCCTGGCGGCCAATCCGCAGTGTCCAGCGCTCGTGTGGCATCAAATCGAGATACCCTTGATGCAGATCGAACTTGTCGGCAGTCGCATCGTTGGAAGTGTGCGTTTCGTCGCCCCAGGTCCGAACATCCTGCACCTGCAGGACGACCTTCAACTTTTTCTCTCCGGTGTAGACCATGCCAATCCGGCTACGTTGAGAAACAAATGCCACTTGATCGTTTTCGTGTGGTGGCAGCAGTTGCCTGTACCCGTTCCGATACTCAAAGCGTGGCCGCAGCTGCCCGGTTATCGTCCAGTTACTATCCAGAGCCATCGCCGGAATAGCTGAACTCGCGACAATGATGATAGCTGCTATGAAGACGGTCTTGATCGATTGCATGAGTCCTCCACGATCTCACGGGTTGTCAAGTCCACCAAGCTCAGTGATATATAAAATTGCGGCAAGCACTCTTCCGAACCGAAGAGCGGCTTGGTGCCGCTTCGGCAGACAAGCGACGACTCTGACTCCCAATGCCAGTTGACATCGTATTGTCAAACAATGTCTTACGGGAGGGCAAATTCAAGGGGACCAACCACAGCTCTTCGGAATTGCGAGGATTTTTGTCACTTTTTGCGTATACTCAGTATGCAGGGTTCAGGCTTACCGTCAAAACACTATCAGTCAGAATTCAACCACGCATTCCGTGAGGTGTAACTATGTCTGGATCAGAAAACGGCGGACGTCCGCTACGCATCGGCGACGTTGCTCCGGATTTTCAAGCAAATACGACCGAGGGCCGCATCCGCTTTCACGACTGGATAGGCGACTCGTGGGCGGTCCTATTTTCGCATCCTAAGGACTTCACGCCCGTATGTACAACCGAACTCGGCTACATGGCGTTTCTCAAGCCCGAATTCGATAAACGGAACACGAAAGTCATCGGGCTCAGCATCGATGCGGTCGAAGATCATGTGAAGTGGGCAGTGGACATCAAGGAAACACAAGGTCAGGCTCCGAATTACCCGATGATCGGCGATAGCGATCTCGCAGTTGCCAAGC
>Ga0307505_10002557_pt1 | contig 12511 bp, 9 predicted proteins | sample 23_S_MG_FD_202183 | JGI IMG/M metagenome (GOLD analysis project Ga0307505, IMG submission 202183) | Soil microbial communities from Populus trichocarpa stands in riparian zone in the Pacific Northwest, United States - 23_S | ecosystem: Environmental > Terrestrial > Soil > Riparian zone > Trees...
GAGCTGCACGACGGCGTCGACACGCTTCTGGCCAAGGTCCGCGACGCGCTGGCGCCGGCCCTCACCGCCCTCCACCGCGTCGAATGGGACGCGCCCTGGAACGCCCCGGCCCGGCGCGAGGCGAAGCACTGACCCCAGGCGCAGCCTGCCCCTCGAGGCCGCGTCTCCACCGGCCCGCCGCCAGCTCCCGGCGGCGGGCCGGTCAATTGCGCGGGACCGCCCCCTGCCCTATAGGCTGAGCGACCGGCCCCGGAACCGCGACGCGGGACCGGGGCGTTTCGACTTTCAGGAGCAGCGATGGTCCGCCGCCGCCAGATTTACGAGGGCAAGGCCAAGATCCTCTATGAGGGTCCGGAGCCGGGCACTTTGATTCAATATTTCAAGGACGACGCGACGGCTTTCAACGCCCAGAAGCGCGGGACGATCAGCGGCAAGGGCGTGCTCAACAACCGCATCTCCGAATATATCTTCACTTCGCTGGCGACCATCGGCGTGCCGACCCATTTCATCCGCCGGTTGAACATGCGCGAGCAGTTGATCCGCCAGGTTGAGATCGTGCCGATCGAAGTCGTGGTCCGCAACGTCGCCGCCGGCTCCTTGTCGAAGCGCCTCGGAATCGAGGAAGGCACCCAGCTACCGCGCACCATCATCGAATATTATTACAAGGACGATGCGCTCGGCGATCCGCTGATCGCCGACGAGCATATCGCCTGCTTTGGCTGGGCCAGCCAGGACGAGATGAACGACATCGCCGACATGGCGATCCGGGTGAACGACTTCATGTGCGGCCTGTTCGCCGCCATCGGCATCCGCCTGGTCGACTTCAAGCTGGAGTTCGGCCGCGCCTGGGACGGGGATTATGCGCGCATCATCCTTGCCGACGAGATCAGCCCCGATGGCTGCCGGCTGTGGGACATGAAGACCAGCGAGAAGCTCGACAAGGACCGATTCCGGTTGAACCTCGGTGGCGAAGCGGAAGCCTATCAGGAGATTGCCCGGCGGCTCGGCCTGATGCCTGAAGAGGGTGAGGAAACCTCGGTGCTCGACCTCGACAGTCACCGCAAGAAGCGCGGCCGCTAGATCAGGTGCCGGTTCCGCGCGTCCGCGTCGTGACGCTGAACGCGGCGCTCGGCCCACTCGATTATCGCGTTCCGGACGGCATGGCGGTCGAGCCCGGCAGTGTCGTCGTTGCGCCGCTCGGGCCGCGCCAGCTGCTTGGCGTCGCCTGGGAGGCTGAGCGGCTATTGACCGAAGAGGTCGGCGACAATCGGCTGCGGCCGCTGGCGGCCGTGCTCGACGTCGCGCCGATCGCCCCGCCACTACGCCGCCTCGCCGAATGGGTCGCCGATTATTACCTCTCTCCGCTCGCCTCCGTCCTGCGCATGGTTCTGCCCTCTACCTCGGCGCTCGAAGGATCGCGGCAGCTGATCGAATATCGGCCGACCGGCCAGACGCCGGAGCGCCTGACCCCGCAACGGCTGAAAGCGCTGGCCGCGCTAGAGGGCCGTCAGGGAACGATCCGCGAGCTTGCCCAACATGCCGAGGTCAGCGATGCGGTTCTGCGCGGCCTGGTCAAGGCCGGCGCGCTCGAGACGATCGCCGTCGAGGCCGACAGGCCGCTCGACTGCCCCAACCCCAACTTCGCGCCGCCGGCACTGTCGGACGACCAGGCCGCGGCGGCGGACAGCCTGGCCGCCGCCATCGGCAAGGGCTTCGACCCCGTCCTGCTCGACGGAGTTACCGGTTCGGGCAAGACCGAAGTGTATTTCGAAGCCATTGCCGAGTGCCTGCGGGCGGGCAGGCAGGCCCTGGTCCTGCTGCCCGAAATCGCGCTCACTGAGCCGTTCCTCAAGCGCTTCCAGGCGCGGTTCGGTTGCGCGCCGGTCGCCTGGCACAGCGACCTGCGCTCGTCGCAGCGGCGGCGCTCCTGGCGCGCCATCGCCAGCGGCGAGGCGATGGTCACGGTCGGGGCGCGCTCGGCCCTGTTCCTGCCCTACCGCAACCTTGGCCTGATCGTCGTCGACGAGGCGCACGAGCCGAGCTTCAAACAAGAGGAAGGTGTCCAGTACCACGCCCGCGACGTTGCCGTGATGCGCGGTAAGTTCGAGGACATTCCGGTCGTCCTGTCGTCGGCGACCCCGGCAATCGAAACCCGGCATATGGTCGAGCTCGGCCGCTACCGCGAGCTCCGGCTGCGGGCACGCTTCGCCGGTGCGACCATGCCCTCGGTCGACGCCATCGACCTGACCGAGGACCCGCCCGAACGCGGCCGCTGGCTGGCACCGAGCCTGGTCGCCGAGCTGGAGGCCAACCTGGCGGCGGGAGACCAGAGCCTGCTGTTCCTCAACCGCCGCGGCTTCGCGCCGCTGACTTTGTGCCGCCATTGCGGGCACCGCTTCCAATGCCCGAACTGCACCGCCTGGATGGTCGAGCACCGCTTGATGCGCCGCCTCGCCTGCCACCATTGCGGCCACGTCATGCCGCCGCCCAAGGCCTGCCCCGAATGCGGCGAGGAGGACAGCCTTGTCGCCTGCGGTCCGGGCGTCGAGCGCATTGCGGACGAGGTCGCCGAGCTGTTCCCGGAGGCGCGCACCGCCATCGTCACTTCCGACACCATCTGGTCGCCGGCCAAGGCGGCGGAGTTCGTCGCCGCGATGGACGCCGGCGACATCGACATCGTCGTCGGGACGCAGCTGGTCACCAAGGGCTATCATTTCCCCAACCTGACCCTGGTCGGCGTGGTCGATGCCGACCTCGGGCTGCAGGGCGGCGACCTGCGCGCGGCCGAGCGCAGCTTCCAGCAGATCCAGCAAGTCGCCGGGCGCGCCGGGCGTGGCGACAAGCCGGGCCGCGTCCTGGTCCAGACCCACGATCCGGAAGCGCCGGTCATCGCCGCGCTGGTTTCCGGTGACGTCGCCGGCTTTTACGCCGCCGAGACCGAGGCGCGGCGCGAGGCCGCAATGCCGCCGTTCGGCCGGCTGGCGGCGATCATCGTCTCCGCTGAGGATGCCGGCGAGGCCGAGACGGTGGCGCGGCGCATCGGCCACGCGGCGCCCAGGCAAGAGGGCATGGCCGTCTTCGGCCCCGCCCCTGCCCCGTTGGCCATGCTGCGCGGCCGCCACCGCCAGCGGCTGCTGGTCCACGCCGCCCGCAGCCTCGACGTCCAGGACGTGATCCGCGACTGGCTGGCCGGCATCGACTGGAGCGCCAAGGCCCGCGTCGCAGTCGATGTCGACCCGTACAGCTTTCTGTGATTGACGTTTTTTAACAATGCGTTAGGGGTGGCGCCGCTCGGGGGAGATGAGGAACGTGAAATTCCGAATGATGCTTGGCGCCGCAGCGCTCGCGGTGGCCAGCCCCGCCGCTGCGGCGTGGCACAAGGCGAGCAGCGCGCATTTCGTCATTTACGCGGATGAGTCTCCCGACAAGCTCCGCGAATTCGCGACCAAGCTGGAGAAGTTCGACAGGGCCGTGCGCCAGGTCCGCGGCATGGCCGACCCGCCGATGGGAGACGGCAACCGCCTGCAGGTCTTTGTGGTGCCGACGGTCCGCGACGTTCAGCAACTCGGCGGCCGCACATCCAGCGGAATGACCAAGTTTGCCGGCTTCTACCAAGGACGCGCCGAAGGGTCGGTCGCCATCGTGCCCGAGAAGTTGGAAAATAGCTCGGACGAGGCCGATCGACTGGTCGTGTTCTTCCACGAATATGCGCATCACTTGATGTACCACGACCTGCGCGCCGCGGTCCCGCTTTGGTATTCGGAAGGCTTTGCGGAATTCATGTCGACCGCAACCTTCGCGAGGGACGGTTCGGTGATGCTTGGCCGCGTCGCCCGTCATCGCGCATACAGTGTCGACGATGCGTCGACGCTGCCACTGGACAGCATCTTCGCCGGGAAGTTCGAGAAGATGAGCGACGACCAGTGGGAGTCACTCTACTCACGTTCCTGGTTGCTGACGCATTATCTGACCTTCGAGAACAGCCGGAAAGGCCAGCTCGCTGGATACTTGCAGGCTGTCGCCGAGGGGAAGGACAGCCTTGCTTCTGCGCAGGCCGTATTCGGGGATTTCAAGGCATTGAACCGGAACCTGCACGGATACCTCGGCCGAAGCCAGGTTATGGCTTACAAGGTCGCTCCGGGGAAGGTCGGCGCAATCGACGTGCAGCCGTTGTCCGCGGGCGCTGCCGCGATCATTTCGCTTCGCGCCAAGTCGAAGGTCGGCGTGTCAGGCGAGGCGGCGGCAAGCCATGCCGGGCAAGTGCGCGCGGTCGCGGCGAACCATCCCGCCGACGCCTTCGTCCAGGCGAGCCTGGCGGAAGCCGAGCTTGATGCTAACAATTTCGTCGCTGCCGAAGCTGCCGCCGACCGTGCGCTGGCCGCCGATCCGACGATGATTGAGGCGATGATCCATAAGGGCAGGGCGATCCTGCAGCGCGCAGTCGAGGGCGAAAGCGGCGCGACATTCGCGGCGGCTCGCAACTGGTTCATGAAGGCGAACAAGCTCGACCCCGAGGATCCCGAGCCGTTGATGTTGTTTCACGAGGCGCATGCCCGCGATACCGGCCGGCCGAATGCCAACGCCATCGCCGCCTTGCATTATGCGTCGGACCTGGCGCCGCAGGACCTTGGGCTGCGGATGCAGTCCGCGCTCCAATATCTTCGGGACGGCAAGCTGGCCGAGGCACGCAAGGCCCTGGCCCCGGTTGCCTACAACCCGCATGGAGGCAGCATTGCCAGGACCGCCAGCGCGGCCATTGGCAGGCTTGACGCCGGCGATGCCAAGGGCGCCGAAAAGGCGATGTTTGGAAATTGATTTTGGGTGGGAGACTCTAATGCGTTCGACTTTGTTCTTCGGTAGCGCGGCGCTGGCTCTTGCCGCGCCCGCCGGTGCCGCGTGGCAGCAGGCTTCGTCCAAGCATTTCGTCATCTATGGCGACATGCCGGCGGACCAGATGAAGGAATATGCCGAGAAGCTTGAGAAATTCGATGCGGTGGCGCGCCTCATCCGGTCAATGAAAGATCCGACGGTCGGGGACGGCAACCGGGTGCAGGTGTTCGTCGTCTCGAGCATGCTGGACGTCAACCGCCTGCTTGGCGACGCCGAAGGTGGGGTCGGCGGCTATTACATGGGCTTAGTCAGCGGCCCGTTCATCGTCACGCCGGAGAAGATTCGTCGCCTCAACACCCGTACGGATCGCATCGACCCGGAAGTGGTCTTCTTCCACGAATATACGCACCATCTGCAGCTACAGAGCACGCAAAAGCCGATGCCGGCCTGGCTGAGCGAGGGCTTCGCCGAGTTCATGGGCAATCCGGTCTTCGGTGACGACGGTTCGGTGGGCATTGGAGCTCCGGCGACGACGCGCGCCGAGCAGCTGCTGAAGGAGCGGTGGGCGCCAATCAGCGATTTGCTGGAAGGCAATGCCTTCAAGCTTGGATCGTCCGGTTACTGGATCCAGAATTACGCGCAAGGATGGCTGCTCAACCACTATCTCGCCTTCGAACCGACACGCAAAGGACAAGTGGAGAAGTACGTCAGCGCCATCGAGGGCGGAGCAAACCCGCTCGCTGCCGGTAAAGCTGCGTTCGGCGATCTCGGCGTGCTCGAAAGCGAGATGCGCGAATATATCAAGCGGAAGAGCCTGCCTTTCGTCAAAATCGACTCTTCGAAGCTGTCTGTCCCACCGGTCACTGTCACGCAGCTGTCGGCCGGCGGGCAGGAGGTCATGCCGTACCGCGTCCATTCGAAAACCGGCTACGGCTCGGTCAGCATCGACTATGTCCTCGGCAAGGTCCGCGAGGTGGCCAAGCGTTACCCGGATGACCTGCTCGTCCAGCGCACGCTGGCCGAGGCCGAGTTCGATGCCAAGAACTTCGATGGAGCAGTTGCAGCAGCCGACGCCGTGCTGAAGATCGACCCGCGATCGACGGAAGGACTGATCTACAAGGGCCGTGGGCTGCTCGCCAAGGCGAAGAAGGCCAATGATGCCGCTTTATTCGCTGAGGCCCGCAAGCAATTCCTCGCAGCGAACAAGATCGACCCCGAAGACCCCGAACCGCTATACCTCTATTACCGCACGTACCGCGCCGCCAACGTGACTGCTCCGAAGCCGGCTGTGGAAGCGCTCCATTACGCCTCAATCCTGGCGCCGCGAGACTATTATCCCGCGATCCAGCTTGTCACCGAGCACCTTCGCCAGAATAACTTAAAGGCCGCCGGCGAAGCGCTGAAGCCGCTCGCTTATCTGCCACACCTCGGGCAGACGCGGCAGAATGACGCGCTGAAGGTCCTCAAGCTGATCGAGGCCGGCAATGGACCGGGAGCACTGGCGTTGGCGCAGAGCGAACTCTTCCCGAAGAAGGACGAGGACACGAACTAGAGGTTGAGGCTTCTTTGTTCCTTCCAGCCGGCTCCCTCGGCGGCGAGCAATTTGCGTTTGCGGTCGAGGCCGCCGGCATAGCCGCCGAGCGTGCCGTCCGAGCGGATGACACGGTGGCAGGGCACCAGCACGGCGACCGGGTTGGAGCCATTGGCGGTGCCCACCGCTCGCGTTGCCTTGGGGTCGCCGACAGCGACCGCGATATCGGCATAGCTGCGCGTCTCGCCGGGTGGGATCTTGCGCAATTCCTGCCAGACCCTTTCCTGGAAGGCGGTGCCGGCGACGTCGATCGGCAAGTCATGCGCCGCGGTCGGCGTCTCGATCGCCTTTAAAACTCCCGAGACCAGAGTGGCCATGGCCGTGTCGGCTGGCTCGATCCGCGCATTGGGAAAGCGGCGATGCAATGACGCCACATCCTCGTCGAAGGTCAGGCGGCAAATGCCCTTGGCCGTCGCCGCCACCAGCATCTGGCCGAGCGGCGTGTCGAGCATGGCGTAGCGGATGGTCTCCCCGCGCCCGCCATCGCGCCAGGCCGAGGGCGTCATGCCCAGCCGGTCCCTGGCATCGGCGTAGAAGCGGCTCGGCGCCGCATAGCCGCTGTCATAGATCGCGTCGGTCACGCTCCTGTCCTTCTTCAGATTGCCCTCTGTCCGCCGCGCCCGCACGCCGCGCGCATAGACGGCGGGTGAAACGCCCATCTCGCGGGTGAACAGGCGCTGGAAATGGTGCGGCGCATAGCCGACCGCGGCGGCCAGCTCCTCGAGCCTTGGCGGTTCTTCCGCCTGATCGATTAGCGCGGCGGCGCGCGCCACCGCTTCGCGGTCGCGTCCTACCTCATCCGGCTTGCAGCGCAGGCAGGCGCGGTAGCCGGCGGCCCGGGCCCCTGGCCCGTCGGCGAAGAAGAGCACATGCTCGCGCTTCGGCCGCCGCGCCGGGCAGCTTGGCTTGCAATAAATGCCGGTGGTGGTGACGGCACCGATTAGCTTGCCGTCCCAGCGACGGTCGCGCCGCTCGAACGCCGCCCAGGCCTCTTCTTGGTCGATCGTCGGCATTGTGGCCGGTCTAGCATAAGCGAGGCGCATGTTCAGTTCCTCTCGATGCGGGCGGCGAAGCAGCCGCGGATGGCGTTGTGGGCGTCGATATGGTCGGCCGAGGGATTGGCGAGCAGCTTGCGGATAGTGGGATCGGCCTCGCCGGGTTGGGCCAGGGCTGCCTCGATCATCATGCCGTTGGCGTCAAAGGCCCGCAGCGACAGGATTCGCCGGTCGAGCGCCGGCGGGATCGCATCGACGTAGCGCCCTGCTTTCGTTGCCGAACGGCTGACGAAAATGGCGTGAGAGGCGCGATAGGGGTTGGCGCCGTCATGGCTGACATGATTAAGGAGCAGCACCTCATCGCCCAGCTCGGCGTCGCGCAGGCTGACGCGGCAGGGGAAATTGGGGTTATCCACCGTCATGCGGACGATGCCCCTGGCGTCGAGCTGGCTGTCGTCCAGGTCGAACAAAGGGGCGAACGGGGCCGGGTCGAGGCCGTTGATTACGTAAGTCATGGCGAGTTTCTAATCGGTCGATCCGCAGCGCGCTTCCCGCCGATTGCGCTCAAACGGATCGGTGGCAAAGGCGTCGCGGCGTAATTCCTTTCAACCCCGCCTTGCATCGCATTTGCCCCCCTGCTAGTGGCGCGCCAACCCATGGGGGGCGCGCGGTTTTCCGAACCTGTGGCGCCCCGCTTTCGCATGGGGGCAAACAGCTTTTTCTGGAGCTTTGAACGCGTGGAGACATCCGGCGGCATTCGGGCCAGCTTAGCGGGGCGCTATGCGTCCGCGCTGTTCGACCTGGCCCGCGACGAGCGTCAGATCGAAACGGTCTCGGCAAGCCTCGATACCCTCAAAGCGGCTCTTGCCGAATCGCCCGACCTCAAGGCGGTGGCGAGCAGCCCGCTGGTGAAGCGCGGCGAGGCAGCCAATGCGATGGCCGCGACTGCCGGAGCGCTTCGCCTCGACCCGCTGACGACGCGGTTCCTTGGCGTCCTTGCCCGCAACGGCCGCCTGCCGCAGCTGGCCTCGGTCATCCGCATGTTCGACCGGCTTGCCGCGGACCATCGCGGTGAGACCACGGCGGAAGTCACCAGCGCCTTTCCGCTCAAGGACGACCAGCTCGCCGCGCTCAAGGCCAATTTGAAGGCCCGTGGCGGCAGCGACGTGCGCATCGATGCCCGGGTCGATCCCTCGATTCTCGGCGGCATCGTCGTCCGGCTTGGAAGCCGGATGATCGACGCCTCCATCAAGACGAAACTCAACACTCTCGCCCTCGCGATGAAGGGCTGACGAAAGGCTGAAAATGGACATCCGCGCCGCTGAAATCTCCCGCGTCATCCGCGACCAGATCGCGAACTTCGACGCCGACGCGCAGGTCTCCGAAGTCGGCAGCGTGCTGTCGGTCGGCGACGGCATCGCCCGCCTGCACGGGCTGGACAATGTCCAGGCCGGCGAAATGGTCGAGTTCGAAGGCGGCGTGAAGGGCATGGCCCTGAACCTCGAGGCCGACAATGTCGGTGTCGTCATCTTCGGCTCGGACGCCGAGATCAAGGAAGGCTCGACCGCCCGGCGCACAGGGACCATCGTCGACGTCCCCGTCGGCAAGGGCCTGCTCGGCCGCGTCGTCGACGCGCTCGGCAACCCAATCGACGGCAAGGGCCCTATCGTCACCGACCAGCGCAGCCGAGTCGAGGTCAAGGCGCCAGGCATCATCCCGAGGAAGTCGGTGCACGAGCCGGTGCAGACCGGGCTCAAGGCGCTTGACGCGCTCGTGCCCGTCGGCCGCGGCCAGCGCGAGCTGATCATCGGCGACCGCCAGACCGGCAAGACCGCAGTCGCGCTCGACACCTTCATCAACCAGAAGGACATCAACAAGTCGGGCAAGGAGAGCGAAAAGCTCTACTGCATCTACGTCGCCATCGGCCAGAAGCGCTCGACCGTCGCCCAGATCGTCCGCGCGCTCGAAGAGAATGGCGCGATGGAATATTCGATCGTCGTCGCCGCCACCGCGTCTGAGCCGGCGCCGCTGCAGTTCCTGGCGCCCTACACGGGCTGCGCGATGGGCGAATACTTCCGCGACAACGGCATGCACGCGGTCATCGTCTATGACGATCTGTCGAAGCAGGCCGTCGCCTATCGCCAGATGTCGCTGCTGCTGCGCCGCCCGCCGGGCCGCGAGGCCTATCCGGGCGACGTCTTCTACCTGCACAGCCGCCTGCTCGAGCGCGCCGCCAAGATGAACGAGGATAATGGCGGCGGCTCGCTGACCGCCTTGCCGATCATCGAGACCCAGGCCGGCGACGTCTCGGCCTACATCCCGACCAACGTCATCTCGATCACCGACGGCCAGATCTTCCTCGAGACCGATTTGTTCTACCAGGGCATCCGCCCGGCGATTAACGTCGGCCTGTCGGTCAGCCGCGTCGGCTCTGCCGCCCAGACCAAGGCGATGAAGAAAGTGGCCGGCTCGATCAAGCTGGAGCTGGCGCAGTATCGCGAGATGGCGGCCTTCGCCCAGTTCGGCTCGGATCTCGACGCTTCGACCCAGAAGCTGCTGGCCCGCGGCGCCCGGCTCACCGAGCTGCTCAAGCAGCCGCAGTACCAGCCGATGCCGATCGAGGAGCAGGTGGCGTCGATCTTCGCCGGCACCCAGGGCTTCGTCGATGCGGTCGAGGTCAAGGACGTGGTCCGCTACGAGGCAGCGCTGCTGAGCTTCCTGCGCTCCGAGCATGGCGACGTGCTGAAGACCATTCGCGACACCAAGCAGCTCGATGACGACACCGCCAAGAAGCTGAAGGACGCGCTCGCCGCGTTCGGCAAGCAGTTCGCTTGAGCCGCGGAGACCAATAGGCGATGGCCAGCCTCAAGACCCTGAAGCTTCGCATCGGCTCGGTGAAGTCGACGCAGAAGATCACCAAGGCGCTGAACATGGTCGCCGCGGCGAAGCTGCGCCGCGCGACCCAGCAAGCCCAGGCCGGCCGCCCCTATTCGACGCGCATGGCCGAGGTCGTCGCTTCGCTCGCCTCGCGCGTGACCCCGGGCCCGCAAAGCCCGCGCCTGCTGTCGGGCACCGGCAAGGAGGACACGCATCTGTTCGTGGTCGTCACCGGGGACCGCGGCCTGGCCGGCGCCTTCAACAGCAACATCGTCCGCAATGTGCGCAAGCGCGCCGACCAGCTGCAGCGGGCAGGCAAGACGGCCCTGTTCTACATTGTCGGACGCAAGGGCCGCCCGGTGCTTCAACGGCTGTATCCGAAGGCGATCATCGCCCAGTTCGACACCAGCGAAATCCGGGTGCCGAGCTATGCCGATGCGCAGGCCATCGCCAAGGACATCATCGACCGGTTCAATTCCGACGGCGTCGACGTCGTCCACCTCGCCTATGCCAACTTCAAGTCGACGTTGGTCCAGGAACCGACCATCGACCAGATCATCCCGGTCGCCCCGACCGCGACGCCGGCAAATGACTCGCGCGGCGCCGGTGGAGCTCCCGCCGCCGTCGAATATGAGCCGGAGGAAGAAGAGATCCTGGCCGAGCTGCTGCCGCGCAATATCGCCGTTCAGCTCTACCGCGCGCTGCTGGAGAACCAGGCTGGCTTCTACGGCAGCCAGATGACCGCGATGGACAATGCCACGCGCAACGCCGGCGATATGATCAATCGCCTGTCGATCCAGTACAACCGCCAGCGCCAGGCGGCGATCACAACCGAGCTCGTCGAGATCATCTCGGGCGCCGAAGCGCTCTAACGGATACCAAAGAGGAAGCATTCATCATGGCCACCGCCGCCCCCTCCAAGCCCCGCACCAAGAAGGCCGCCGCCTCGGCCGCGCCCAAGGCGCCCGCCCAGACCAGCAACCTCGTCGGCCGCGTCGCCCAGGTCATCGGCGCCGTCGTCGACGTCGCGTTCGACGGCGAATTGCCGCCGATCCTCGCGGCGCTGGAGACCGACAACAACGGCAACCGCCTGGTCCTCGAAGTTGCCCAGCACCTCGGCGAGAACGTGGTGCGCACCATCGCCATGGATTCGACCGAGGGCCTCACCCGCGGCCACGTGGTCAACGCCACCGGCTCGCAGATCCGGGTGCCCGTCGGTCCGAAGACGCTCGGCCGCATCATGAACGTCATCGGTGAGCCGATCGATGAGCGCGGCCCGATCGGCAGCGACCTGTCGGCCTCCATCCACGCCGATGCCCCGCCGTTCGTCGACCAGTCGACCGAGGCGGCGATCCTAGTCACGGGCATTAAGGTCATCGACCTGCTCGCGCCTTACGCCAAGGGCGGCAAGATCGGCCTGTTCGGCGGCGCCGGTGTCGGCAAGACCGTGCTGATCCAGGAGCTGATCAATAACATCGCCAAGGGCCACGGCGGCGTCAGCGTGTTCGCCGGCGTCGGCGAGCGCACCCGCGAAGGCAACGACCTCTATCACGAGTTCCTCGACGCCGGGGTCATCGCCAAGGACAAGGACGGCAACCCGACGCCGGAAGGCTCCAAGGTGGCGCTGGTGTTCGGCCAGATGAACGAGCCGCCGGGCGCCCGCGCCCGCGTCGCTTTGTCGGGCCTCACCCAAGCGGAATATTTCCGCGACGTCGAAGGCCAGGACGTTTTGTTCTTCGTCGACAACATCTTCCGCTTCACCCAGGCGGGCTCGGAAGTGTCGGCGCTCCTCGGCCGCATCCCCTCGGCGGTCGGCTACCAGCCGACGCTCGCTACGGACATGGGCCAGCTGCAGGAGCGCATCACCTCGACCAACAAGGGCTCGATCACCTCGGTGCAGGCCATCTACGTGCCGGCGGACGACTTGACCGACCCGGCACCGGCCACCTCCTTCGCCCACCTCGACGCGACGACGACGCTCAGCCGCGCCATTTCCGAGCTTGGCATCTACCCGGCGGTCGACCCGCTCGACTCGGTCAGCCGCGTCCTGACCCCGGCCGTCGTCGGCCAGGAGCATTACGAGGTCGCCCGCGCCGTCCAGGAGACGCTGCAGCGCTACAAGAGCCTGCAGGACATCATCGCCATCCTCGGCATGGACGAGCTTAGCGAAGAGGATAAATTGGTCGTTGGCCGCGCCCGCAAGATCCAGCGCTTCCTG
>Ga0307505_10002558_pt1 | contig 12506 bp, 5 predicted proteins | sample 23_S_MG_FD_202183 | JGI IMG/M metagenome (GOLD analysis project Ga0307505, IMG submission 202183) | Soil microbial communities from Populus trichocarpa stands in riparian zone in the Pacific Northwest, United States - 23_S | ecosystem: Environmental > Terrestrial > Soil > Riparian zone > Trees...
ACCGCAGCCGCGTGGCACACCTCCTGGGCGACTACGACCGAAGCCGATTCGGCATGGAAGACTACGACTACTGGATGCGGCTGAATGCGCTCATGACGCTACGCCACACCGACATCGACGAACCGTTGGGCGACTATCGCTTCCACGACGCGTCGCTCACCGCACGCGCACGCGATCTTGATCTCGCATCCAAACGCATGCGTCTGGTGGTGTTCGACCAGTTCCGCCGCGACTTGTATCTCTCGCCCATTGTCTGGGTCCTCGGCGGCCAGGCCAGCGAGCTGGCCCGCGCGCTCGAGCAGCGAGCACGACTCGCCGGACACATCGTCTATGACGGCGCGTACCCCTTGCGTTCACTGCCGGCGCACTGGACGCCGCTGGTGTACGTCGGCTCGTCAGGCGACGCGGTCTCGGGCGAACCCACGCGCCACGAACTCCCCGACAACGCGTTGACCGTGCTGGTGGCGAGCGAGGACGCGCTTTCACCCGAGATTGACCCCGAGTGGGACCTGGCCATCGCGCTCGGCTCGATGACGCCGCCAGATCCGCCCGCACACGATCGATCGCGGCGTGGCTGGCTCGTGGCTCCCGACATCGACCAGCTCTTCCACGCGATCGACGTCCGCGCGCGCTCGGCGGCCGCCCAGGCAGTAGGCGACCTGGCGGAATCACCCCAGACGACGACGCTGACGGCATCGGTTGTCATCTGCACTTACCGTGCAAGCGATCGACTGCGTGCGGCGATCGACTCGGTGCTGGCGCAGGACTTCCCCGCTGACGCGTTCGAGCTGGTGCTCGTCAACAACAACCCCACCGACGCCGGGCTCGCCTCGTTTCTCGCGCCATACCGCGCGCGCGTGACCCACGTGATGTGTCCGGTCCCCGGTCACTCCGCAGCCAAGAACGCCGGCATTTCGGCCGCGCGAGGCCGGTACGTCTGCTTTCTGGACGACGACGCGGTCGCGGATCGGCAATGGCTCGGGCACCTCTGCCGTGCTTTCGATGAGCATCCAGAGACCGGCGTCATCGGCGGTCCGATTCTGCTGGATGTTCCGAGTCCGCGGCCGCCGGCCGTCACAGGTGGGTGGGAACACTACTGGACGCATCTGCTGCCACGCGGATCCGGCTACACAGAGGTGCACGCCTGGCCGGCGTTTCCGTGGGGGGCGAACTGGGCCGCGCGCCGGTCCGTGCTCGCCGAGATCGGCGGCTTTCGCACGACGATCGGACGCAAGCGGGGCGACTTCGCCGGCGGCGAGGAACTCGCAGCCGCTGCGCTCGCGCAACGCCTTGGACATCGCATTGCGATGGTCTCTGACGCCATCGTGCACCACCGTGTCGATCCTGCCCGCTTCACGTTCACGGATGTGCGGCAGACGATGGTCGCGAGACATCTGGTGGCGCATGCCACGCGGCGCGAGTTGCTGATGCCGGGACCATCCGGCATTCCGTCCTCGCTGGCGCGCCTCGCACTCCATCACGTGGATCCGCGCGTGCGATCGCTGCCGCATCTGGCGCGCGACGTGCTCTATCGGAAGATCGCGCAAGTGCAGTTGCTGAAGGTCCAGTGGCAGGACTGGCGCGAGCGGCGGCGGCCGCCGGCGGGAGAGTCCTTGTGACGCTCTTCTACTTCTCGCCGGTCCCGTGGGACAGCTACGAGCAGCGGCCGCACTACGTCGTCCGCGACTTTCTTGCGAACGGCGGATCGGCCGTGGTGTGGATCAACCCGTACGCAGCCAGGCTGCCGAACTGGCGGGACGCGACGCGCGCGGATTTGCGCGATGCGCCGATGACGCTCGCCCAACCGGCCGGACTCAGCGTCGTCGATGTCGGCGGGTTGCCGATCGATCCGCTGCCAGGTGGCGCGGCGATCAACCGGCGGCTGTTCTGGAATCGCGTGATCGAGCGGCTGCGCGCGCATGGCGGCGGCGCGGACGCGATCATCGGGATCGGCCGGCCCACTGCACTCGCCCTGGCGGCGCTCCGTTCCGTCAGAGCCGTCCATAGTTTCTATGACGCGATGGATGACTTCCCGGAGTTCTATCGAGGATGGTCGCGGGACGCGACGCGCCGTATCGAGTCCGAGATTGTGCAGCGCGTGGACAGGGTGCTGGTGTCCTCGATGCATTTGCGCGAGAAGTTCCGCGCGATCACGGCGGCGGTGACGCTCGTTCGTAACGCGTATGACATGTCTCTGCTGCCGCCGTTTACGGGCGCCCTGCCCGATCGGCCGCACATCGGGTTCATCGGGTGTCTCGGTGGATGGTTCGACTGGCCCCTTGTGCTGCAGTTGGCCGAATCGGTGCAGCCGATGCCGGTCACGTTGATCGGGCCACAGGCCTCGCCGACGCCCGCGCGTCGGCCGTCGAACATCCGGATGGAGCCGCCCTGCACGCAGGCTGAAGGCGTCCGCCGGCTGCAGGCGTTCACGATCGGACTGATTCCGTTCAAGCACAACGCGCTGACCGCGGGAATCGATCCCATCAAGTACTACCAATACCGCGCCGCGGGCCTGCCGATCCTGACGACCCGGTTCGGCGAGATGGCGGCACGGACGGAGGCGGACGGTACATTCGCCCTGGATGGCGTGGACGGCGTCGTGCAGATCGTGGAGCGGGCGGCCGCGTGGCGATCGACGCCGGAGGAGGTCGCGCGCTTTCGCGCCGACCACTCGTGGAGCGCGCGCTTCAACAACGCCGGACTCTGGGAGCCTGGCGGCTCAGCGATCATCCGGCGTTAGGTCTGTCCGCACGCCACAGACACCACGCCATGCGGATGCGCAAGGCGAGTGCCGCGAGCGGTGCAGACCATCGCGCGAACCGGCCGCCGTGCTTGAGGTGCAGCCGCAGCGCGCTCTCGTGAAACGCGCGGATCGCCGTCGCCGGCACGCGGCCGGACGACCGGCCCGCGGCATGCGTGACGCTGACCGCCGGCACGTACGTGCTCTTCATTCCCATCGCCTGCAGGCGGCGTCCGTAGTCGGCATCTTCCCAGTACAAGAAGAACCGTTCGTCGAAGCCGCCGGCCGCGTCGAATGCCGCGCGTGTCGTCATCAGGCACGACCCAGCAATCCAGTCCACATCGACGGCGTCACTGCCCGGGCGTGCGCTCAGGTTTCGGCGCGAGATCGGGTTGTTCGGGAACCGGCTGGTCAGCCAGGTGGACCGGCCTCCGATCGCCGCAGAAATGCCGGGAAAGCGGCGTGCCGACGGCTGCACCGATCCGTCCGTGTTGAGTACGCGCGGACCCGCCACGCCGGTCTTCGGATGATCGATCAACCACTGTTCGAGCACGCGCACGACCGGGCCCTGCACGACAGTGTCTGGATTCAGCAGGAGCAGAATGGGCTTTGTGCTCTGCCGCGCCGCCAGATTGACGCCGGCGGCAAATCCCAGATTGCGCTCGGACGGAATCGCGCGCATCCGCGGATGACGGGCCGTCAGGCGCGCCAGCTGTTTCGGATCGCTCTCGTTATCGACGACGACCACTTCGTCGTTTGTCGAAAGAAACGGACCGAGGGACGTGAGCGATCGATCGAGGTCGTCGTACGCGCGGAAATTGACGACCAGGACGGCGACGGACACGGCGTCATGATACTAAGGGCGCCGGCCCAGTTCGTAGACGATGACGCGATCCGTGCGTTCGCGCACCCGGGCCACGCCGTCGAGGAGCGCGCGCAGGCCTGGCTGTCGAGACCACCCGTCGACATCGGTGACCGCGAAGAACTCGGCGCCGCCGATCTGCGCGCCGAGCATTCGAAGGCGCGCCTCCGCGTCGATGTCCGGAATTCCCGCGGCCATCGGTCGATACATGTCGATCTCGAAGCCGGCCGGCCAGTAGCGGCCTGCGATGTCCGCGTAGTACCGCAGCGGCACGCCCCAGTTGTCCGTCAGGAAGATCACGCGCCGGCTGTGCCCCGTGATGCGGCCAACCGCCTCGTACGCCGCGATGCGATCGGGATCGGCGTGAGGTGTCAGCACACCCTGCCTCGCGCCCCACATGAGCAGAGCCACAACGATCGCGGCAGGCGCCGCCAGCGTCATCCACGGCCGGCCGGTACGCACCACCATCGCGACGAGCGGCGCGATCGACAGCGCCACCATCGGCACCGCGATCGTCTGGTAGTACGGATGCGTGGAGATGTGCAGATTGAACAGCAGCCCGTAGAGGGCGTAACCGCCCCACAGGCTCATGAGCAACGCGCGCGTTCGCCCGCCAGCCAGCCACGCGCCGGCCAGCGCCGCGACAAGGAGCACCGGACCGAACGCCATCCAGGCCAATCCCGCCCAGCCCCGCCAGAATCCAGGACTCACCAGCAGACCAGGCGCAAACATCGCCCCTGCTCGCGCGCCCATCGTCGCATCCGTCATGAAGCGATACGCGACGTAGATCAGTGCCGGGGCTCCGCTGATCACAATGAACAGAGCGACGCGCCTGATTCGAGTCCCGAGCGGACCGGTCGTGGCGGGCCACAGCACCACCGCCATCGCCGGCGCCAGGAAAAACGCCGTCATCGGCCGCACGAGGATCGGCAGCATCGAACAGACGACGGTCGCACCAATCCCCGATCGCGTCATCGCGAAGAGTGCGGCGCACATCCCCAACACCGCCAGCGCGTCCGGCTGGAAGCTCAGGCTCGCGCCGATGCTGTACGGCATCAGGAGGAACACGGCGGCGCTGGCCAGTCCGCCGGCAACGTTCGTCAGTCGTCGCGCCGCGCCAAACAGGAACGCCGCGCCGGCGAACCAGTACACCATCGACAGGCCCCGCGCGATCCACCAGCGCTCGCCGCCCGCGAGCCAGTAACCGGCGGCGGCGATCCGTTCAACGATGATCGGTTCGGGGATGGTGGCTTGCGCGACGTAGTCGGCCGCGGCATGGCGCCGCGGATCCGATGCCGCGCCCGCGTCAATCTTGTAGTACTCCGCGCGGGCGATCAGCGCGGAGTGGTGCTGCCGCATCGCGGAAAATCCAAGCGGCGGGGCCGGCAGCAACCGGACGCGGATCGCGATCGCCGTCAATAACAGGACGACGATCGCGATCCGTGCTGTCCAGACCGGCAGACGGTCAACGGACAGACGTGATCACCAGACGCACGAACGCGACCGGTCCGAGCGCCGGATCGAGTTCAATGTCCACCTTGGCCCAGTCGTCCGACCAGGGCAGGTACCCAATCGTTCGCCACTCGATCCCGTCGTCAGAAATCTGCAGTGCCGCAACGCCCGACCTCGTCACGACCAACGGCGGCGCGTTGGCAGGCGCGGCGGCCTTGCCAATGGCCGCGGGGGCCTTCCTGGCGGGCTCGGCGCCGCGGGCCGGCGATGCCGACGCCTTCCCCGATCCTGTCGGTCCGGATGCGGGCGGTTTCACACCGCCAGCCGGACGCGGGCGCCGAAGGGCGTCGGGATCGGCGGCGCGAACATAGTTGCCCGGCGTCTCATCGATATCGGGTTGCACGATCACCGGGCTGCCGGGCTCGCCGCATTCCGTGCCAAAGGTCTCGGCGCCCTGCGTCGTCATCAGCGACGCGTTGTCGAGGCGCGTCCACTGATTTGTGTTGACCGTGGCGGCATAGACCGAGAGCGTGGCGTTGCCCCAGGCCTCGGTGGCGTACGTCCGCATCGAATAGTCGGAGAGCGCCTGTCCGGGCGGGATCCAGAAGGTGCAGGCCGCGAGGTCGCTGAAGTCGAGATCGTGCAGCAGGACCGTGACCCTCTTGCGCACGGCACTGCTGTTGCCGAGCTGAAACGACGAGCGCACGATGGTGTTGGCCGCGAGCGCCTGGCCAGTCGGCTGCAGGATGACACCGGCATTACCGGTCGAGTCCGGCCTGATGAACTCGAAGACGCCGCCGACGATCTGGCTCGTGATGTTGAAGACCGCCTGCCAGGGCGCCAGTCCGCCGCTGAAGTTGCCATTCGTCAGGAGCTGCGGGCCATTCGGCGCGAGCGGCGTATTCGGGGGAGACCATGGATCGAAGCAGCCTGTCTCGGCCGGGACGGCGGCCGGCGCGGGCCTGAGGGTCACGTTGTCCAGCCGGTACTTGCCGCCGTTGCTGCCGGTACTCGCGGCGTAGAAGGAAATCGATGCGTTCGTCCACGCCTCGGTGGTGTGCGTCAGCATCTTGAACGTCTGCAGGCTCGTGAACGGCTCCAACCAAAACACGCACACCGACAAATCGGAGAAGTCGCCATCGTGCATCAGCACGCTGAGCCGCTTGCGCGCGCTGCTGCTGTTGCCGGCGCTGAATGTCGCCAGCATCTGTTCGCCGGCACCGAAGGCCATGCCGGTGTTCCGGAGGACGACGCCGGAATTCGATGGCGCGTCGCGATGAAACTCGAGGACGCCGCCAGCGACGCCCGTGATCAGCGTGCCGACCGGATCAGCAAACTGACCCCAACCTGTCAGTCCGCTGGCAAAGTCGCCGTTGGCAACGGCATCAGGGAACTCGCTCCAGCCCATGTCGTCGAACATCCCAAGCATCACGGGTCCTGGCGAGTGGATCGCTTCCGCGGCGGAGAGCGCGTAGGTCATCAGCGAGTTGGCATTACCCGCGGGGTACACCGATTCGTCCAGATGCGAATAGCTGGAGCCGGCCAGATACGGCGTCTGCGTGTACAAGCGCGGCCTGGTCCCACCGTTGCCGATGATGCCCTTCGCGCCGCCCCAGTAGACGCCGGGCCCCGTCGGATTGCCCGCGTTGTAGTTGTGGGTCAACTGCGTGCCGAGCGCCAGCGACGGACTGGCGAACCCACGGATCGGCGCGCCCGTCTCGGTAACCGTGAACAGATCGTAGACCTTCAGCACGCCTGAACCGCCTCCGAGTGATCCCTGACCAGCGGAGTAGGTTGCCGACCCTGCGAATTCCAGCCCGTGCCCGAGTTCGTGGAGCACGACGGAAACGAAGTCGTACTGACCGGGCGGCGTGTTGCCGTCGGTCCCGAAGTACCAGTTGGCGGTGCTGTTGAACTCCGCGAGAATGTCGAGGTCACCGGGGAATTGGTCGGAGCCTGCCAGTCGATCGGCGAGGGGATCGCCGTAGCGTGTGTTCGGAATGCCGCCGGGGAAATCGACGTTCGACAACGCACTCGCCTGGCCGAGCAGGCCCGGGCCGAGATTCGCGAACACCGCATCGATCGTCATGGGCACGGGGCTGAACACGTTATTCCGCCAGATCCCGACGGCGTATTCAAACGCGACTTGCGCTGCGGGTGCCCCCGTGAATCCGGTGTAGAACACTGCGATGGTGGCGCCGCCCGCCATGACGCTCGCTTCCTCGCGCGACCGCGGCGTGGGGCGCACAAACGTAAAAGCGTTGCCGGGCTTGGCGACCAGCCGGCAGAGCGTCGTGCTGGTTCGGTCTGTCCGGGAGTGGCCGTGCAAATCAACCGTGCCCGCGACGGGCTGACGCACGACGGATGTGGTCTGTAACAGCGCGATGACCGCGACGACTCCAACTGATCGCATCGGCGTGCTCCCTGGCCCGGCCAGCGGGGCCGGATGACTTGGCCGTAAAAGCCGAGAGCCTAGCAGTACGGAAGGGGGGGCGTCCAACCAGTTTTTCAGGCGGTCTCAGGACTCATGGAGGAGGGGTTGCCGCGTTGGTCAGAAGACGACGCGGAAGTACAGGACCTGGCCGGCGAACGCGGACAAGTCGAGATCGACGTCGATCCGATCCGGAGATGACGGAATGCTGGCGAACGTGTGCCAGGTGAGGCCGTCCAGGCTGAACTCGAGGCGCGCGGGGGCGTCCGGATCCCGCGGCGCCAGCCGAGACTCGACTCTCAGCATGGTCGACGACACGTCGCGCAAATCGACGAGCGCCAGGGACCGCACGCGCGTTCCGGCGTCGGTGGTCTCAACGCTCGCCAGTTTCGACGTGTCCTGCGCCGCGGTCTTTCCCGATTGCGAGAGTGACGACACCACCGGCGCAGCGTCGGCCGGCGGATCGAGAACGGCGCCCGGCTCAAGGCAGTCTGCTCCCGCGATCACAGTGCTCGGCGTCTTCTTCAGGCTCACGTTGTCCAGGCGCGTGTAGAAGTTTTCGCCGACCGTTGCCGCGTAGACCGAGATCGTCGCGTTGGTCCAGGTCCTGGTCGCGTACGATCGCATCGTGTACTGGGCAGGCACCTGACCCGGTGCAAGCCAGAACGTGCAGGCCGCCAGATCCGTGAAATCGAGATCGTGCAGCAGCACCGTCACACGCTTGCGCACGCCACTGCTGTTGCCCAGATCAAACTGCGCCGTGAAGATATCGTTCGCGGCGGCGGCCACTCCCGTCGACTGGAGGATGACGCCGGCCGGGTCGGGCGTCGCGGTCGGCCGATAGAATTCAAACATGCCGTTCGTGATCTGGCCGTTCATCTGGCCAGTCACGATCCACGGTGGCAGCGTGCCGGTCTGGAAGTTCCCGTTGATCAGCAGTTCCGGTCCGTTCGGCGCCCCGCCGGTCGCGGCCGGTGTCCGCGGATCGACGCAATCCGTGCGTACCGCCGATTGCGCCGGCGCGTACCGTACGGACACGTTGTCCAGTTGATAGAAGCCGCCATTACTGCCCTCGGTGGCGGCATAGAACGCGATCGTCGCGTTCGACCACGCGCGCGTGGTGTGCGTCCGCATCGTGTACGCCGCGAGCGGCGCATTCGCCGGCAGCCAGAAGGTGCAGACCGACAGATCGCTGAAGTCGGCGTCGTGCACCAGCACGCTGATGCGCTTGCGCACACTGTCGCTGTTGCCGATGCTGAACTGCGCCAGCACCGGCGCGCCGGACGCCAGTGGCAATCCGGTCTGCTGCAGGACCACCGCCTGATTCGTCGTGCCGATCGGCGCCGGCACCCGATAGAACTGCAGGACGCCCGCCGTAACATTCGAAATGATGTAGGCCGCGTTGGGCGTCGCGAACAACTGCCAGCCCGTGACGCCGGAGCTGAACCCGCCGTTCACCGCAAAATCCGCGTTCGCCGCCGGCCCCGCACGCAACGACCACCACTGCCCGCCTTCGGCCTCAATCGTGCCGAGCTCGTTCACCGCGCGCACCTGCCAGTAGTACGTCGTCCCGGCAACCAATCCGGACACAGCCGCCGAGAGCGATCCCGTCGACACCCACGCGGCGTTGCACGTCGAGTTATTGCTCGTGTCCAGACAGTACTCGTAGGAATCCGCGTCGTTCGACGCCTGCCAGCTCAACGTGCCACCGGGCGCCGTCACCACGGCACCGGACACGGGAGCGCTTTTGCTGAAGTTCGCCGGTAGACCGACCGTGGTCTGGCGGAAGTTGGCGACGATGAAGGCCGTGGCATCCAACGTCAACTGATCGTGCGCGTCGCAGGCATTGGCACCAACGACGCTTGACGCGCAACTCGCGTTCGTGCCGGCGGGTATACCCATCGGAATGCCGTTACGTAATACGTTCGGATTGGCCCACGAGAGCAGACGCGTGCAGTTCGATCCGGTTGCCGCGCACAAATCGTTGTAGCTCATGATGGTGCGCCAACGGTGGCCGGCCAGCGTGCTCACATGCCCATGCGCGTAGGTGTGCGGCGACGTGCCGCTGTCCATGTACCAGTCGTGACGCACGCCCATGTTGTGGCCGAGTTCGTGCGCGAACGTGTAGTTCGGACTGATGCAGTTGTATTCGACGACGTTGAAACCGTTGCTCTCCCAGGACGCGTTCGGACTGGTCATGAGGTAGCCGACGCCGCAGGACGAGGCGGTGGAGTCCTGCACGAGCATCACGAGATCGGCGCCATAGGTGTTGCGCAGGCCGGGGACCGCCGAAAAAGCTCCACTGCCCGCGCGGAGCTGGCTCAGCGTCGTGCTCGAGTTGGTTGTTTCGGTGAACGGGACCTCCTCGGTGTGCACGAGCCGCAGCCGCTGCGTCACGCCGCTGGTCTGGTACGACGTGTTCGTCTCGCTCACGCCCAGATTGATCAGATTGATCATCGCCCCGCCCCCGCCCACGGTGGCGGCCGCGAGCGGCGTGTAGACGACCATCAGATCGATGATGGCGCCCGAGTCGGCCTGCACTTCAGGATCGGCGGCGATCGCCCCGGCCGCGGGCGCCGACACTTCAATCGGCTGCGCCTCCGGTCGAAAGCCGGATTGGTCGACGTCCGCCACCACATGCAGCCTGCCCGGCGCCAAACCGGCGCTTTGGCGCGCGACCGCGGAGGCCGGCCGAATCGTGTACGTGGCGTCGGGCAGCACGATGCTGCCGGTCATCAGGCCGTTACCGTAAACCAGCGTCACGGTGCTGTAGTCCACGCCCGCGACATGGCCGACCCAGGTCGTCCCATGAGCGTTCGGGTCGAAGCGATCGAAGACCGCGACGACTGAGACATCGCCGAACAGATCCAACTGCACGCTGCCGCCCTGCGCCGGCAGACGTTTCGGATCGGAACCGTCCGGCAAATCGGCCAGCGTGACGGCAGCGAACTGCGTGCGCTTGATCCATCGATCGGTCTGGATGGGCGCCTGCTGATCGAGAGACGCGGCGGCGAGTGCATTAATAGGCGCCAGGACTCGAACGGGCGGTGCCAGGGCCCGAACGGGCGGCGCGGACGAGCCGGCAGCGGCTCCGAGTCCGACCAGGACGACGAGTATCGCGACGGTGAAGCGCATGAATGAAGGCATTCTCGGGTGCTCGGGTGCTCAGCGTTCGCGAGGGCTTGGCGCGACGACACCGATTCGGCGAATCTGCCACAGGTCAGGCAGGTTGCCTGGATCTGGCGTGATGGCGTCAAAGACAAAGCGCACGAAGACGATATGGCCGGCAAATGGCGACAGATCGACGTCGATCTCGAGCCAGTCTGACGCGGTCGGCACGACGGCCATCGTCTGCCAGTTCCGGCCATCGAGACTGAATTGCACGAACGCATTCGAACCCGAGGACCGCGTCAGCGCAGACTCGAAACGGAGCGCGGCCGACGTCGTCTGGCGCAGGTCAATCGGCGCCCACGGCAACACGAAGGAACCGGCGTGGATCGCCTCGGCCTGATAGGACGAGCCGATGCCAGGCGCGGATTCCGGCAGCACGGCGAAGCGGGCGGGTTCGGCCGTCGACCCCGACGCGGCGGCGGACGACGGCCAAGGCGGAGCCTCCACGAGCGGGTCGAACGAACCGGTCGCCGGTCCAATGCAGTCGGTGCCGTTGACTTCGGCACTCGGGGTCCTGCGCAGGCTGACGTTATCGAGCCGTGTCCACGATTCGGGACCCACGGTTGCCGCGTAGATCGAAATCGTCGCGTTGGACCAGGCCTGGGTCGTGAAGCCGCGCATCGTGTGGGTCGAGAGCGGCTGGCCTGGACCGAGCCAGAAGGTGCACGCGGCGAGGTCACTGAAGTTCTGGTCGTGCAGCAGGACCGTGACGCGCTTGCGGACCGCGCTGCTGTTCCCCAAATCGAACGAGGCCGTCAGGAGCTCACCGGCCGCGATAGCGGTGCCTGTCGGCTGGAGGATCGTCCCGGTCGGCTCGACGGACGTCGGGCGGTAGAACTCAAACGCACCGGCGTTGATCCTGTGGGTGAATTCGCCGAAAAGTGACCATGACGCGAGACTGCCAAACGTGCCGTTGGTCACCAGATTCGGCCCGTCAGGATTACTGAGTGGAGCCGGCGTCGTCGGATCGGTGCAGATCGTGATCGGATTCTGATCGATGGGCGGCAGCGCGAGCGAGACGTTGTCGATCTGATAAGCGCCGCCGTCGGACCCCGCCGTCGCCGCATAGAAGTAAATGGTTGCGTTGGCCCACGGCTGCGACGCGTGCGTGCGCATGCGGTACGTCCGCAGTGGCGCGTGCGGCGCCAGGAAGAACGTGCAGACCGACAAATCACTGAAGTTGCTGTCGAGCACCAGCACACTGATGCGCTTTCGCACATCACTCGTGTTGCCGAGGTCGAAGCTCGCGACCACGCCGTCGCCCGCTGCAACCGGCACGCCAGTCTGCTGAAACAAGAATGCCTGGCTGGTCTGGCCAGCCGGGGCCGGCAGGCGGTAAAACTCGAAGACGCCGTTCGTGATCGACGACACCATGTAGCTGGAGTCCGGCAAGGCCGACGCCTGCCACGAGCCGAGGCCGTTGCTGAAGTCGCCCCCCTGCAACAGGCCGGCTCCAGCCTGCGACACGCTGAAGACCTGTCCAGCGATCGTGATCGACCCGCTCCGCGAGCCGCCGGGGTTCGCGTCGACGGTGTAGGTAACCGTCCCATTTCCCGTGCCGCTGCTGGTCGTGTGGATCCAGCTCTGGTTCGGTGTCGCGACCCAGGCGCACGCGACGCCGGCCGTGACGCTCGTGCTGCCGCCACCCGCCGTCGCCGGCAACGAGCCGCTACTGGTCGGATTGATCGCGTAGCTGCACGCCGCCGCAGCCTGCGACACGTTGTACGTCTGCCCGCCGATCGTGATCGACCCGCTCCGCGCGCCGCCGGGGTTCGCGTCGACGGTGTAGGTAACCGTCCCATTTCCCGTGCCGCTGCTGGTCGTGTGGATCCAGCTTTGTGCCGGCGCGG
>Ga0307505_10002559_pt1 | contig 12506 bp, 5 predicted proteins | sample 23_S_MG_FD_202183 | JGI IMG/M metagenome (GOLD analysis project Ga0307505, IMG submission 202183) | Soil microbial communities from Populus trichocarpa stands in riparian zone in the Pacific Northwest, United States - 23_S | ecosystem: Environmental > Terrestrial > Soil > Riparian zone > Trees...
CCCACTGTGGGGGCCCCCCCGCCCCCACCCCGCCCCGGGCGGGGGGGGCCCCCGCCGCGCCCCCCGCCGCCGCTTAGAAGCGCACCTTCATTCCGGCGCTGACACCGTGGCCGTCGAAGCCCTTCGAGATCGTGCCGTCGTAGCCGACCTCGAAGTCGATCGCCCCGCGGGTCACCACCACGCCGGCCGAAAGCTCGGCCGCGCTCCGGGCTATTGGCACGGCTCCGACCAGCGCCGTCCCCGCGGTCCCCGCGGTCCCCGCGAAGCCGAACGCCGCGACCGAAGCGCGGTCGCCCCACGCCACGCGGTAGGCGGCCGAGGCGAAGGGGCGAAGGCCGGGACCGGCATCGCCCGACAGCCGCAGACCGAAGTCGGCGAAGGTGACGTCGCGGTCGACCGCCGCCACGACCAGCGCGGTCGGGGCGCCGGTCTCGGTCACGCCGTCGAGATCGAGCGAGACATGGCTGACTCTGGCGAACGGCTCGATCCCCAGCCCGCCGCCGACCGGCAGGCGATAGCCGATCTCGCCGAACAGCTGGAGATACTCGCCGTCGATCTGCCCGGTGACCGCCTGGTTGATCGCGCCGAGCGTGGTCTGGCGGCGCGTCGAGGCGTCGACCCAGCCGAACTGGGCGCCGGCGCTGACCGACAGGCCGGGCATGCCGGTGTAGGCGAGCCGGCCGATCGCGAACGTCACGTCGCCGTCGGTGAACTGGCTGCCACCGCGCTGCTGATCGAGCATGCCGAGCCCGACCATGACCGAGAAGCCCCCGGCGTCGAAGCCGAGGCCGCCGGCAGCGCCTTGCCCGTTGAGCTCGATCGTGCCGGCGCCGCTGCCGCTGTCGAGCTCGCTGTACAGCGCGGTGGCCCAGACGTGGACCCCCTCGCCCACCGGGCCGGCCGCAGTGGTCTGCCGGCGCAGCATCTCGGCGGTCTCGATCAACGCGCCGCCGTAGGCCGGATAGACCTCGCCGGTCAGGCTGGCGAAGCTCGGCGCGACGTCGCCGTCGACCAGCAGCAGCGTCTCGTTGTAGAGCGCATTGCCGTAGCCGAAGCTCTCGATCAGCCCGCCGATCGCCGACTGGTTCGCGGTGGCGCCGAAGGCCGAGAAGTCGATGTCGTTGCGCACCAGCCGCAGCGTCACCGCGTTGGCCGAGTAGATCAGCGACGGATCGAGGAACGCCAGGTTGTCCTGCACCGAGCCGAACGTGCCGGAGACGCCGCCGGCGGCGGCCAGGATCGTATAGTCGGTCAGCGGCCGGTAGGTGCCGCTCGCGGCGATCACGTTGACCGTCGCCCCACCGAGCGTGGCGGTGCCGGTGGCGTTGAGCCGGTCCGAATTGCCCGCGGCATCGACTTCGACCTCGAACACCGACGCGGCGGTGAACGCGATGTCGCCGTTGACGTTCAGCGTATCGATCGAGTTGCCCGGCGCCAGCGTGCCGCCATTGACGTTGGTGTCGCCGATCGTGCCCGCGCCGCCGAGCGTGCCGCCCTCGTTGACGACGAAGTTGGCGTTGGAGAAGTCGCCGTTGACCGACAGCGTGCCGCCGTCGACCTGGCCGGTGCCGGTGAAGCCCGTGCCGTCGCCGTCGAGCTTGAGGTCGCCCTCGCCTTCCTTGACGAGCGTGCCGAGGCCGAGGATCCCGCCCGAGAACACGGTGTCGCCCATCTGCTGGATGACGAGCTGCGTCTCGCCGAGCTGCAGCGTCCCACCGGTGCCGGAGAGCTGCGCGATCGTCTGCTCGCCGCCCTCGATGTTCGACAGGTCGAGCGTGCCGTCGGCCAGATCGAGCTCGGTGTCCTCGGCCAGCTTGCCGGTGAAGGTGACCAGACCGCCGAAGATCGAGGTGGTCCCGTCGAAGGCATAGAGGCCGTCGAACGCCAGCGTGCCGGCGCCGTACTTCTCCAGCAGGCCGCTGCCGCTGAAATCGCCGGAGAAGCTGTAGTTGCCGTCCTGCGTGAAGCGGAAGATGCCGTTGTTGAGGAGGTTGCCGGTGAAGTCGCCGCCCGCCGCCAGCTCGAACACGCCGCCGCCGGTGGTGGTGATGTCGCCGCCGTAGAGCGTGGTCAGCAGGAGTTCGCCGTTGTCGACGAAGGTGCCGCCGGTGTGCTGCAGGGCCGAAGCATCGTCGACGAGCACCGTGCCGGCGCCGGTCAGGTGCAGGCTGCCCGCGCCTTCGATCACGAAGCCGGCCAGGTCGCCCGGATCGGTGTCGGCGACGAACTCCAGGTTGAGCCGTCCGGCCAGCTCGACCAGCGGGGTCTCGATGGCCATCTCGCCGTCGGCATTCTCGCCCACGGTGAGCGTCGCGCCCGCAGCGATGCCCACCGCTGTGTAGGCGGAGCGGGTGCCATCGGCGCGCCAGGCGCCGCTTGCCACGGTCAGACGTTCGGCATTGACCGTGTCGGCCACCTGGCCGACGTTCGCACCGGCGCCCGCCAGCAGGACTTCGTCGGTGCCGTCGCCGAGGTCGACGAACCCGTCGACGATCGAGCTCGTGCTCAGCTCGAGCACGTCGTCGCCGGCGCCGAGGAAGGCGTTGCCTGTCAGCGTGCCCGCGTTGGCGAGCACGTCGTTGCCGTCGCGCAAGTAGACGTCGCCGGTGATCGTGCCGGCGTTGTCGAGCCGGTCGTCGTTGCCGCCCAGGTCGATCGAGCCGACGATCGTGCCGGTCGCGGTGTTGGTGACATGATCGATAGAGGCGATGTAGACCTCGTCTTCGCCGTACTCGTCGCCCGCCGTCTGGATCGCGCCGGCGATGTAGCCGTTCCGGGAGACGTCGCCGTCATGCACCGCATTCGGACTGACGACGGTACCAGCGCCGCCTTCGATGGCGCCGGCGTTGATGATGGTGATGGTCTTGCCGGTCGCGTAAATCGCCACAGTCGCGGTATCGGCCGGCGCGGTGGGGATCGCGAAGTAGCCGTTCGGATTGAGGACGTTGAGGCCGCCGCCGGCCTTGATCAGTCCGCCCGCCTGGTTCTCGATCGAGACGACGGAGGATCCGCTCACGTCGGTGGCGTCGACCGCCAGCGCCGCGATCGGATTGATGAGGAACTGGCCGGGCTCCAGCCACGGCGCGAACTGCTGCGTGACCAAGGTGGCGCCGCCGGTCGCCGAGATCGTGCCGCTGTTGACGACCGAAACGTTCGCATTCCCGATCACCGGCCCACCGCCGAGGTCGGGTTCGTCGTCACCGGCCTCGACCTCGATGGTCACTGCGCTGCCGGCGTGGCCGGTGTTGACGATGGATCCGGTGTTGACGAAGCTCAGCGTCCCGCTGGCGTTGGTCTCGTTGTCGATCTCGAACGCGGCTTCGCCGCCGAACATCAGGTCCGGGAAGGTCATGTTGTTGACCGCGTATTCGCGGCCGACGATGGAGCCGCCGTTCTCGATGCTGACGCTGAGCGCTTCGAGCTCCAGGCCGACGTTGCCGTCGAACTGGCCGGTGTTGACGAACGAGAAGCTGGCGGCGTCGAGCCCGTCGAGCTCAAGCGACTGCTCGAACGCGAGCGCGGCGGGATCGGCGCTGTTGCCGGAAATCCTCCCAGAGTTGGCGAAGGTGACCGTATCGGCGATGAAGTGCATCCGGGCGCCATCCGCGATCTGGCCGCTGTTGGTGAACGTCGCCAGCTCGCTCGGCAGGGTCGGCGCCGGCTCGAACCAGTTCTGGTCGCCGACGCCGGAATCCCAGTTCCTGCCGAGCCCGATGGTCAGCCCCGGTGCGGTGCTGGCCGAGCCGTTGAAGCCGGAGATCGTGCCGCTGTTGTCGAACGTGAAGGTGGAGGCCGTCATGCGCGCCAGCAGGCCCCCCGTGATCGTGCCGCTGTTGGCGATGGTCGCGGGGACGTAGATGCCCTCGGCATCGAGTGAGCCCGAAACCGCCGAGCGGATCGTCATCGCCGGCTCGGGCAGCTGATAGGGGTTGAAGTCGTTGAACGGATTGCCGTTCGTCGGCGCGGGAACCCGAGCCCCCTGGTCGATCATCGAGATCGTGCCGGTGTTGGTGAAGCTGAACGCTTCGCCGATCCGGGCCGTGACCACGCTGGGCACACCCGCCGACGACCGCTGGATCGAGCCGCTGTTGACGAACTCCGAGGTCGTCAGGACGATCCGGCCGGTGATGCTGGCCTCGTTGGTGAACGAGGCAGGGCCGACGCCGGCGCCTTCGAAGGTGAAGCGGATGCCGAACGGTGTCTGCACGGGGGCGAAGCCATAACTCGTGACGGCCGGCACGATCTGCAATGGCGCACCGCCGCTGGCCGGGATGACCGCTCCGGACAGGTCGGCGCGGTTGACGATCGATCCGTCGCCCAGCAGCATCAGCGCCGGCGTGGCGCCGACCGGATTGGCGGCGGTCTCGACGATCACGGTGGTGTCGGCGCTGTCGGTGACCACGCCGTAGCGGTCGAACGCGGTCGGCAGGCCTCCGCCGATCACGGCCGTGCCGTCGGCGGTGAAGATCTGCGCGAAAGTGTCGATCGCCTGGCCGCCCGTGATCGTGCCGGTCACGCCGGTGCTGGCGCCTTCGTACGCGAACATGCTGAGCGGATTGCCGACCTGCGTGTTCAGCGTCACGGAGCCGTCGATGGTGCCACCGCGGTTCTGGATCATCCCGCCACCGGCGACGACGTCCCCGCCGATCGTCCCGGCGTTGGTCACGTTGACGTTCGTCTGGCCGAGCGCCAGCGCGGTACCCGAGGTGCCCGCGATGGTGCCGTCGTTGTTCACGAGAACGAATCCGGAGCGCAGCTGGGGCGGCACCGTCTGGCCGTTGTTGAAGGTCGCCGAGAGGCCGATGCCGGTGGTCCCGGAAACGCTGGCGCCCTCCGCGACGTTGACCGTGGTCCAGAGCGAATTCGGGGTGAAGTTGGCCGAACCGGTGGCGATGTTGATTGCCGTGACATCGGAGGCAACGGCACCGGCGATGTTGATGGTCGCCTGACCTACCGGCACTGTGTTCGCCTGCAGGGTGATAGCGTTTCCGGTGGTGGTGATCGACCCGACGTCGATCGTAGCGCCGCCGCTGCCGACCCGGGCGAAGATACCGCGCGAGTTGGCGCCGGTGCCGACGATGGTGCCGACGTCGATATCGATCGCTCCGTTCGGCGCGAAGGCGTTGATCGCCCCCGTGTTGGCGCCGCTCATGACTATCTGGTCGGCGGAAATGCTCAGCGAACCGCTGCTGGACGAACCGTATACGGCCGCGCCGCCTTCGCCGGTGGTCGTGGCGACGCCGCTGTCGATCGCCACGTTTCCGCCGGAAATCGCTACCAGGGCGGACCCGTGCAGCGCTGCGCTGAAGGCGTCGGCGCTGGCAATGGAGATATTGCCGCTGGTCGAGGTCGCGACCACGGCATCGCCGGTGAACTGGCCGGCCATGCCGGCGTTCTCGACCCGCGTGGTCCCGGCGTCGATGACGATGTTGCCGGTCGTGCTGTTGCCGAACACGCCCACGCCGCTGGCGCCGGTCGTGGTGACGGTACCGGTGGTAATCGACACGTCGCCTTCGCCGCCGCGCGCCACGACCGCGACCGAATCCGCGCTCGCCAGGGTCACGGCGTCGGCGGAGATTGCGATCGCACCGTTGCCGCGCGCCGTGATGCCGTAGCGATGCTCGCCGGCGACGTTCACGGCGCCGGCATCGATCGAGATCGCGCCGCTGCCGCCCTCGCCCAGCACGACAATGCCGCCCTGGTCGAAGCGATAGCCGTCCGGACGAACGCCCGGAGCGGCTCCGGGGCCGGTCACCGCAACGTTGGCCGCATCAATGCTGACGTCGCCGGTGGTGCGGGCGAGCACGCCGATGGTGAAGTTGCCGCTGACGGTGACGCTGTCAGTGACCGTCAGATCGACCGACCCGCCGTTGTTGGAGCGGCCCGACAGGCCGTAATCGACGGCATCGACCGTTCCGGCGGTGATCGAAACGCCCGTCGCGCCGCGTCCGAAGATGGCCCCGCCGTTCGAATCCACCGAATCCGCAACGATCGTCACCGATCCGGCATCGGAAATCGCCTGCGCGCCCGCGCCGTTGCCGAGCATCGAGACGCTGCCGGCATCGATGGTCGCGCTGTCTTTGCCGAAGGCGTAGACGGTTACCGCGCCGGCGCTGTGCGCGATCGCGTTGTGGATGGTGACAGAAGCGTCGGTTCCGGCGATCGCGACCGCGGCCGAGCCAAACAGGCCGCGCGTCTCGACGGTGCCGCCGATGACCGTCGCGGCGCCTTCGTCCGAAGAAGCCAGCAGGCCTTCGGGGAAGACGTCGTTGTCGGGATCGCCGCCGGTGCCCGTCACCAGCACGTTGTCGCCGCGCACGGTCACGTCGCCGCTCACCGAACGCGCCTGCACGCCCGAAGTGATCGCGCCGTCGATCGTCATCTGGCCGACGTGGACGTCGATGTCGCCGCCGGTCGATCCGGCGCGTATGCCGAGCACCGTGCCCTCGCCGGTGGCGGTGACGGTCCCGAAGACCGCGTTGATCGCGCCGTCCGCGGTCTGCAGGCCGATGACGTGGTCGCGCGTGCCGATAGCGGCCGTGGCGGTCACGGTGTCGACCGTGGCGGAGATCGCTCCGCCGTCCGTGACGAGATCGACCGCGACCGGCGTTCCGCTCGCGCTTTCCGCATCGACCGAGATGTCGGTGCTCGACTGCTCGACGATCGGCTCTGCCAAGGCCGGCCACGCCGCCAGCAACAGCGGAAGCGCGGTGCCGCACCGGAGGAGGCGCCGCGTACGGCTGGTCAGGAACGTTTGGCTACGGATGGATGATTTCACGAACGGATCTCCCTTGGCACGCGAGTACGAGCGGCGGGGAGCGCAAGGCCGGCCACGCCCAGGGCAATGCGCCCCGGGCTCCGGTCGACGATACGAACTTGGCTAGATGCCCCCGCCAGAATTCGACGGAGCGAGGCTTGTCAGAGCGGGTGTGGCGAATCTTTCCCGCGATTCTGAAAAATGATGAAAGCGCGGCCAGATGCACCGTTAACGGTAAATTTGGCGTAAATTCGGCCCGTTAGCCGGCCGAACGCGGCTCGGGATCGCCGAACAGGCGGAGGATCAGCGCGCGGATCTCCTGCGGCGTCACCGCCACCGCCTGAGCTCCGGCTTCGGAGACCAGACGCTGCTGCGCCAGTTGTTGTTCCTCCCCGTCGGGGCGAAGCGTGTAGATCACATAGGGGGTGTCGTCCCCGTCGGCGCGCATCTGCTCCACCAGTCGGATGCCTGCCAGCCGGTCCTCGCCGCGCCCCATGTCCGATATGACCACGTCGTAGTCGTACATCGACAGCAATGTCCGCGCATCGGCGCTGCTCCGCACCGTATGGACCGCGATCCTCCGCTCCTCGAAAAACCGCTCCTCGAACATGTTGTTCTGCGGATTGTCGTCGACCCACAGCACCCGCCCGATGGCGTCGGGCGCATCGGCGATGACCGGCGGAGCGGACCTGAATTGCGGCTCTGGCTGCGCCGCGGGACGATCGAGGAGATAGGCTCCGCCGGCCACGGCCAGCGCGACGACGAACGCCGCGGCCGCCAGGATGGTCGGCCGGCGGCTCCCCGGATCGGCCGCCGGCGCGGGCGATACCGCCGGCTCGACCTCGGGGGCGGCACGCGCCGCGACGGTCTCGGGCCTGACGTCGAGCTTGTAGCCGTAGCCGTAAACCGCCTCGAGGGCCTCGCCCTGCTCGCCGAGCACGGTGCGCAGGCGCCCGATCGCCTTCGCCAGCGAGTTCTCGTGCACGATCCGGTCGGGCCAGCCTGCCTCGAGCAGGCGCTGCTTGCTGACTTCCTCGCCGGCATGGTCGAGCAGGACGGACAGCACGGCACGGCAGGTGCGGTCGATATCGACCGGCCGCCCGGAAACCCGCAGGGTCCCCCTGGCCTGGTCGAACTCGACGTTACCGAACCGCCTTATGGTACCGATTGCGACCGCATCCATTGAGCTGTCAGTTAGAAGAAAGCCATTGCCTCGCCAAGACTTAGCTTGGGCGAAGTTATCCGCAGCCCGGAACGGGACAATGCCGCCCGCCCCTCTAAGCCGCCTGCCCCTCGAGGCGCTCGCTGGCGGCCAGCCAGCGCTGCTCGGCGCGTTCCAGTTCCGCGGTAGCTTCCGCCCGGGTGCGGGCCAGATCGCTCATGGTCCGATCGCGCAGCGACGGCTCCGCCGAAGCCGGGTCGAACATGGCCCGGTCGATGCTCGATACGCGGGCCTGCAGGCGCGCGATCGCCGCCTCGGCCTCGCCCACCTCCCTGACGGCCTGGCGCGCGTCCTCGCGCGCACGGGCGGCGGCCTTGCGGTCCTTCTTCTCGCCCCTGGGCCGGGCGTCCGACTTCGGCTGATTTCGGCCGAGCACGAAGTCGATGTAATCCTCGATGCTGCCGTCGTAATCCGCGGCGGTGCCGTCATCGACCAGCACCAGCCGGTCGGCGATCAGCTCGACCATGTGGCGGTCGTGGCTGATCAGGATGACGGCGCCGTCGAAATCGTTGAGCGCCTGGACCAGCGCCTCGCGCGCATCGACGTCGAGGTGGTTGGTCGGCTCGTCGAGGATCAGCAGGTGCGGCGCATCGCGGGTGATCAGCGCCAGCGCCAGCCGCGCGCGTTCGCCGCCCGAAAGCTTGTCGACCCGGGTCGTCGCCCGGTGGCCAGAGAAGCCGAAGCGGCCGAGATGGGCCCTGACCGCCCCCGGCGTCCTGCCCCCCATCGCCCGGGTCATGTGCACCAGGGGCGTGTCGCCGGAGGCGAGCTCCTCGACCTGGTACTGGGTAAAATAGCCGACCCGCATCTTGCCCGAGGCCTGCATCTTGCCCTCGAGCGGACAGAGCTGCGCGGCGAGAAGGCGGGCGAGCGTGGTCTTGCCGTTGCCGTTGCGCCCGAGCAGCGCGATGCGGTCGTCGGGGTCGATCCGCAGGTTCAGCCGGCGGAGGACCGGCTTGTCGTCATAGCCCACGGCGGCCAGGTCGAGCGTGATCAGCGGTGGCCGCAGCTCGTCGGGACTGGGGAAGTCGAAGCTGAGGCTCGGGTCCTCCATCAGCGCCGCGATCGGCTGCATCCTGGCCAGCATCTTGGCGCGCGACTGGGCCTGCTTGGCGGTCGAGGCGCGGGCGCTGTTGCGCGCGACGTAGTCCTGCAGCCGCGCCCGCTGGGCGTCCTGCGAAGCCTTCGCCGCCGCCAGCTGCGCTGCGCGCTCGGCCCGCTGCGTCTCGAACGCGTCGTAGCCGCCGGGATAGAGCGTCAGCTTGCCGCCCTGAAGGTGGAGGATCGAATCGACCACGTTGTTGAGCAGGTCGCGCTCGTGGCTGATCACGATCAGCGTACCGAGGTAGTTCTTGAGGAAGTTCTCCAGCCACAGCGTCGATTCGAGGTCGAGGTGGTTCGACGGTTCGTCGAGCAGCAGCACGTCGGGCGCGGAGAACAGCAGCGCCGCCAGCGCCACGCGCATCTTCCACCCGCCCGAGAAAGTGTCGAGCGGCATGGCCTGCATCTCCTCGTCGAAACCGAGCCCGGTGAGGATGATCGCGGCGCGCGAAGGCGCGGTATAGGCGTCGATCGCCAGCAGCCGCTCGTGCACGTCGCCGAGGCGGTGGGGATCGGTGCAGTGCTCGGCCTCTTCGAGCAGCCGCGCTCGCTCGGCATCGGCGGCGAGGACCGTATCGAACGGGCTCGACTTGCCGTCAGGCGCCTCCTGGGCGATGTAGCCGAGCCGCGTGCGGCGCGGCATCTTGATCGAACCCTCGTCAGGCTCGATCTGGCCCACCAGGACCTTCATCAGCGTCGACTTGCCCGCGCCGTTACGCCCGATCAGGCCGACGCGGCCGCCCGGCGGAATCGCGGCCGAGGCGCGGTCGAGGATGGTGTGGCCGCCGAGGCGTACCGTGATGGAGTCCATGGTGATCATCGCGGGCGCGCCCCTAGCAGGGCAGCGGCGTAACCCCAACCATCGATGGGCATGAGCGCGACCCTTCGGGATGTCGGGGTCTCGCGATTACACGCTCGAGACCAGCATTTTACGAGAACAAATGGTGCCCAGAAGAGGACTCGAACCTCCACGCCCTTTCGAGCGCCGCCACCTGAAGACGGTGCGTCTACCAATTCCGCCATCTGGGCACGGGCCGGGCGATCGTCGTTTGTTCGCCGGCGGTAGGCGCGGGCCAGTAGCGAAGCGGGGGGGCGATTGTCAACGCCGCTGATCGGCTTGCGGGGGCCGCCGCCTTGCGGCATGGCCGCCGCGAAGCTCCGGCACCGACCGGCCGGGGCCGGCAGGACCGGATGGAGGCCATGGCTCAGCTCGCACCGCTCGAAGACAGGCTCGTCGTTCTGATCGGCGGCGGCGGATTCGTCGGCACGCACCTGGCGCAGGAGCTGCTGCGCCGCGGCGCGCGGCTCCGGATCGCCGAGCGCCATCCCGAGAACGCGTTCAGGCTCAAGCCGCTCGCCGAACTCGGCCAGATCCAGTTCGCGCGCTGCGACGTCACCCACCGCCGCAGCCTGGAGGCCGCGCTGCAAGGGGCCGACGCCGCGGTCTACCTGGTCGGCACCTGGGGCGCCGGGCAACGGGCGCTGCAGGCGGACGGCGCCGGAGCGGCGGCCGAGATCGCCGCCCGCGAGGGCGCCGGCGCCTTCGTCTATCTCTCGGCGATCGGCGCCGACCCCGGCGCCGACAGCGGCTACGCCTCAACCAAGGGCGAAGGCGAGGCGCGGGTCCGCGCCGCCTTCCCCGGGGCGACGATCGTGCGGCCCTCGGTCCTGTTCGGCGAGGACGACCGGTTCGTGAACCTTTTCGCCGGGCTGATCGCCGCCCTCCCAGCGCTGCCGGTGTTCGGCGCCGAGGCGAGGCTGCAGCCGCTGTTCGTCGACGACGCCGCGGAAGCGATCGCCAACGCGCTGGCCGATCCTGCGGCGCACGGCGGCAGGACTTACGAGCTGGCCGGGCCCGAAGTGCTGACCATGGCGGAACTGCACCGCCGAATCGCCGCCGCGCAAGGCCGCGAGCGCGGCTTCCTGGCGGTCCCCGACGCGCTGTCGGGACTGTTCGCGGCGTTGCCGGGCACGCCGATGAACGCCGATCAATGGACCCTGCTGAAGCAGGGCAACGTCGCCTCCGGCGCCTTGCCGGGATGCGCCGCGCTCGGCGTGCAGCCGCGGCCGCTGGCGCTGTTCCTCGATCGCTGGATGACCCGCTACCGCAAGCACGGCCGCTTCGGCGACAAGCGCGAGCCGGCCTAGGGTCCCGACGCTAGGCGCCTTCGGGCCGGGTAGCCTCGTCGATCAGCAGGCCCACCGGCTCGACCAGCAGGATCGCCCCCTCGCTACCGCTGATCCGCACCCGCTCGCCGGCGGCGACGTCGGGGCCGCGGGCGATCCATTCGCTGTCGCCCAGCTTGACCCGGCCGCTGCCGTGCTCGATCGCCTGGACGACCAGCGCGGTTTCGCCGACCAGCCGCGCGCCGCGCCGGTTCATCAGCGGGTCGGAGCTTTCGATCGGCCGTTCGCGCAGGAAGCGCTTGGCCGAAAAGGCGATGATCAGCGACAGGAACACGAAGTCGATCAGCTGCACCGGCAGCGACAGGTCGAGCGTCGCGGTCAGCACGCCGGTGATGATCGCCGCGGCGGCGAGCCAGATCAGGTAGACGCCCGGAATCATCATCTCGAGCCCGGCCAGCACCAGGCCCAGGGTCAGCCAGACCCAGTGCGCCTGCAGGCCGTCGAGCCAGTCCATCGGTATCAGCCTTCGTTACGCGTCCGCGGCACCGCGGCGCGCGACACCGCGACGCGCGGCGCCTCGCGGGAAAGGTCCAGCGGCGGGGCCGTGTCGCCCTTGCGGCCTGCGCCGGTCTCGCTGCCGCCGATGAATTCGCGGGCCAGCTCGCCGATCCCGCCGAGCGTGCCGATCAGCTGGGTGGCCTCGATCGGGAACAGGATCGTCTTGGCGTTGGGGCTGGTGGCGAACTTGCCGATCGCCTTGGTGTATTCCTGGGCGATGAAGTAATTGATCGCCTGGTTGCCGCTTTGCGCGATGGCGCGGGAAACCACCTCGGTCGCCCGCGCCTCGGCCTCGGCCGCGCGCTCGCGCGCCTCGGCGTCGCGGAAGGCGGCTTCCTTCTTGCCTTCGGCGGACAGGATCGCCGACTGCTTCTCGCCCTCGGCGCGCAGGATCCGGCTCGCCCGCTCGCCCTCGGCCTCGAGGATCTCGGCGCGCTTGAGGCGCTCGGCCTTCATCTGCCGCGCCATGGCCTCGGAAATGTCGATCGGGGGGCGGATGTCCTTGATCTCGACGCGGGTGATCTTGAGTCCCCACGGGCTGGTCGCGTGGTCGACCACGCCGAGCAGCCGGGCATTGATCTCGTCGCGCTTCGACAGCGTCTCGTCGAGGTCCATCGAGCCCATCACGGTGCGCAGGTTGGTGGTGGTGATGGCCATGATCGCGGCATAGAGGTTGTGCACCTCGTAGGCGGCCTTGCCGGCGTCGAGCACCTGGAAGAACACCACCGCGTCGACCCCGAC